>Ga0153920_1000047_pt1 | contig 54769 bp, 46 predicted proteins | sample TSNJ004MetaG_FD_104713 | JGI IMG/M metagenome (GOLD analysis project Ga0153920, IMG submission 104713) | Attine ant fungus gardens microbial communities from New Jersey, USA - TSNJ004 MetaG | ecosystem: Host-associated > Fungi > Mycelium > Unclassified | place: USA: New Jersey, Brendon T. Byrne...
AAACCAGTGTGGAACGAGCCCCGGCAGCGAGGCCGGCGTCCTTCCCGTGCCCAAAAACGAAACCACCTTCGACCGCCGGATTCAAGCGGCGGCCGAAGGCGCATCGGTGGATTCAGGCTAAGGGCCTAAGCATCAGGAAGATTGCGACTCAGACTGGTATGCCATACAGCGCAGTACAAAATATCTAGCATCAGCTCACCATTAGGTACTCAAGCTTGACTATGCCTCGAACAAAGCAGGATGTGCTTTCTCCACATCAGTCACATCCACCACTTCCCATCCATTCTTACGTAATCGTTCTTTGGCACTGGCAACCTGAGTGGCGCTCTTGCCTAATGAGGTCGTTGAGATTGCAACAGCCACCAAATGCGTAGGCCTCGTAAGCGCCACAAACGCCTGTCGAAGTCTCTTCAGAGCCGCATTGCTAGCCTTATCGATGCGCAATCTTTTACCCGTCAATGGCTCGAGAACACCTTTCATGAATCGCTGTCCTTCAAATACGTCTAGTAGCAATGTAGCCAGATGAGTCTCGCCTTTGACTCCATGGATAGTTTCGATTTTTACGTCGATACTTCGTCCATCGATATCACTGAGCGAGAAAATATTCGCTGCAGACACCACAGCATCCGTATCGCTAGGCAACGCATCGGCAGATGGAAGCGCGAAAAACGACAGATCACCAGTGAAGCCTTCGAATGACTGAAGAAGCGATATTGCTTGATCAGAAAGATGCTTGAGAACCTCCAGATCGAACGGCTTGCCGACCTCCAAAGAACGCACAAGGTTCACTCGGAGTTCTTTAGAGTCAAAAGAATTTTGGAAGGCCAGCGCTTGCAGTTGCTGAAATTTGCGTGAACGAAGCGGAATCCGTTCCTCGGCATCGCGAGCAAGATTCAATTGACGCAACAGAACCAATGACACATGCTCAATACCAGGGCTCAGCAACGAAGTCTGCTTGACTAAACTCCGAGCAAACATAACATGCTGATAAAACGAAGAAAAAATTTCAGATTTTGCACTATTGGGATCCACTGACTCGACAGTATAGTCAGAAATAATCTTCGGAAAATGAGCTGGTTTTGGAATCTCGCCATCCGACAATCTATGGCGTGCACCGACTGCAGATATGGTAGATCCCAGAATTTGTTCGTCAGTAAAACTCTCTAGGCAAAATTCAGCAAACCGCCCAACGACACTCCTCGCGCACGACGGTTCGAATACAAGAGCAACATGCCGAATACTAGATTGCGGGGGTCGCTTGCCCACGAGTCCATTAGGTAAGACCTCTTGCACAGAAAAGCTATTGGCAAGGTTAGCAATAGACTGATCAAACCTAAAGCTGTCGGAAATACTCAAGTATCCAACAGATGGAAAACCATTCCTTTGTTCGCCATAGATAGCCTGATTGGGATCTCCAATCCGTTGAATTGAACAGTCGTCTTGATAACCACCAAATATTCTATCGAGCAACTCGGACTGAGCGGAACTCGTGTCTTGCATCTCGTCCACCATAACGAGAGGAAACCGACGCCTAAGCATAAGTGCCACTTCTGGAAATGTCTTCAAATACCCATCTGCAAGAACGAAAATTTCGTCATAATGAATGATGCCCTGATTCAATGACTCTCGAATCATTTTCGCCGCGATTCTATACGAATTTGAGGCTTTGCCTGCCAAGCCGAAAAGCGAATCGCCAAAGGGTGCTTCAAGATCCGAAGACACCATTCTTATATCTTTGAACTTTCTATGATTCTTCTCAAGAAAGAAGTCGAGAATTGCAAAATCCTTATGGCTAATCAACGCTCGTCGAGCACTAACCGCATATTCCGAATCTATGATCTTCGACTTCAGCCCAAGGGATCGAAGGTAAGGCTCCGCCAAGAAACGATTTATGAACGAATGAATCGTTCCAACAAAATGCGGGCGCCCGGTTGTGGGAAGATGTTGCCCAGTCGCAGAAAACCTTTTGGCGATCTCTTCTTTTGCAACGTTTGTATGTGACAGAAGTAGCATCCCCTGAGTACTTGACGTCCACTTAGCACTTAGAAGGAGAACTTTTGCCGTAACCAGTGTCGTCTTGCCACTACCAGGGCATGCGCTAACGTCTCTCGTCGAAAGTTCTCGGAGAAAGTTTTGACGCTCCTGATCGAGTGGTAAAATCCCGAGCGCTGATTCGACCTGCTGGATTTCACTGTCGGCCACGTCACTCGTAGCGAGCACTTTCTCACACCACTGCGGCACTCTACTCAACACCTAGTGTTACATATTCAATTGCATCGGAAACATACTTAGGCAGCAAAGAAGCAAGCGTTTCAGGATCATTCGAATATTTACTTTCAAGTATTTTTGCTAAATACTGCGCGGTAATAGCTTTAGACACCTTGCGATCATGAAAGTCCTTGTAGATATGAACACTTCGTTCGATAACTTCTTTACCTTCAAGCGTGGATTTGTAACTCGACATGGCAACTTCAATCACTGACTCTTCCGTAACCGAAGGCTTTGAATCATCATGAATTCTATCGTCTGCCTTGGCCAAACACACAGCTTGATATATTTCCAACCCTAGCCCTGCAAGGGCAAGATCATATTCCAAGGTCCAATGATTTGCTGGAAATGATTTGACACCTTGATCATCATCAGCCGTTAGACGAGACAGTCGCGCATCTTTCGCGATCGCTATTTCATCTGGACTAGACCCAAACAAAGGATCGCTCTCCGTCCTCCACTTTCGTTGGGATCTATTGCCAGTTTCAGTCATTACTTCTAACTTAAGACCCAATATGTCGACAGCTTCATCCGGCAAGATATCGCGGTCACAAAGCGATGCAACGCGCACATCCATCGACTGACTTTTGGGATCTGAACGCTGAAATACCCTTGAGTATCTACGCAATGCTGTTGATCCGACATTCACTATTGATACTCCATATTTGGTAAAATCTCTACCCAACAGTCTAGCAATCGTCGGAAGAATTAGTTCTTCGGCATCACCCTCAACGATCACAACAGAATTAGCAAAGAATAAGTTAGACTTAGTCGCGTCTAAGAAACGTTCTAAGAATGAGTAATCGGATCCTGAGAGTTTCGTTTTCCCTTCAGCAAGGGAGAACACCTTCCCATGCCCCACCATAATAAGATTATTTACCTTGGCTTTGGACGCAAGCACTGGACTGTGCGTAGAAACAATCACTTGGATTGGATCTTTCCCGGAGCTCTTCTCCTTTAAGAATTGCATCAGTTGGAGCTGACGCTGTGGATGTAGATGCGCTTCAGGTTCTTCCACCAGGAGTAGGGGAAACCCGCCGCTATCCTTGGAAAGCAGCAACAACTCGCAAGCCATATACAGTAGATTATTCGACCCTAGGCCATAGCGACCCCTCGTATCCGAGACTGTATCGCCTGTGAAGTTCAGCTCGAGTCGCTCCAGAATCTGCTTGAGCCGAGTAATGCCATTGCTACCACTGACGAAATTGATCTCGGCTTTGAGATTGTCGTGAACGAGACTCAATTGCGATAAGTAATCGTCGTTCAAGTTTCTCGAGGCGGAGTCAACTCCGTCATGACCATTGACAAGATGTCGTAAGTAGTTACTCAACCCCGAAAGGCTTAGTTTCTTTGCTTCTTCTTCTGACTGCGGAATATCCTCTGGGTCAAACTCCTCACCCGAACTAATATCAGGGTAATTAGCCAAGACTTGTGACAAGCGAGAGTTTCTCCCAGAGGCCATTTCACGTTCAGCATCGCGCAATGGCTTCAGATAGGCACAAGCCAGTAGGTGTCGTGTCACAGCATCAAGTGCCGTTCCTTCACCATCCGGACCAACCGTCAAAGTAGTCTGTGTCCAACTACGACTGCCGGATTCCTTCGGGATCGCCTTCCATTGAAGAATCAAGGTATGTTTCGACTCATCATCTACAGACAAGTATTCAACAAAATTGGCTTTGTCCTCGACTGACAAGCGAGAAAATTCACAAGTGATGACTATTTCCTTAGCGGTATCACCCGCTGCCGTTACGTGAAAATCATTCCGTTGAACAACTGAGTATTCTTGATCGCGCGTTGTCAACACGTAACGAATCGCATCGATGATAGCTGTTTTCCCACTATCATTAGGCCCGACCAATATAGAGACTCCAGGCTGAAACTCTACGTTTACGCCTTCAGAACCAAACTGTCGGAAGTTCCTAATCGAAATTTTCGATAGATGCATTGATCCCCAACTCCATTACATGCCAGATTGTTTTGCTCAGTTCCGCTCAGTGCGGCTTCCCCGCAATACCGTTCATCTGCATCTTCTCGTGCGCCCACAAGACACAAACAACTTTTTATTACTTGCAACGATAGCCCCAGAAACCCTTCGGATAGCGTAAGTAGGCAACCGTCCACAGGTAGAAGCTTATTCTTATAATGAGCCGTTTAGGGACGATCGCTTACATATCGAGCAATACTATTAATTATGGCATGACTAGGGCATTTAGAGAAGATAATTTCACGCCAAGACCGAATGACACCTATCCCCAGCATCTCCCGCGGGTCTACCCCATTGCCCGACGTTCCCTAGAAGAAATGGGCGCCAAGCTCATCTCTGTCCGGGAAGATTTCGACGAAGGCGTCTATGCCGATGCCATGGAAGCTTTCACCGACATTAGGAACCAAATCCAAAACCAGCTCTCTGGGGAAGACATCAAGATCAAGATGCACGACAAGGCCAAGAACGGCGGAACACTTGACCGTGCCAAACTGAGCCATTTCAACGTTCGCAAGGATGTAGATGGGTATCTACTGAACTCTATTAGCCTTGTCCCAGAACGCTTCACTCTCATAAAGAGCACCTTTAAACTGTACGCCACCGGAGTCTACACACTAGATTGGCTGACGGCAGCAATGGAAGACCGAGGGCTACTCACAAAGCCCCCCGGTGTCCTGCCAAGCCGGTAAGCAAGAGCCACTGGCACCGGCTACTCAAAGATCCGTACTACACGGGATTGGTCACCAACAAGACGGAAGTCTATCCAGGTAGACACGAGCCACTCATTACCCGCGAACTTTTCGACCGCGTTCAAGATGTAAAGTCTGAACGCGTGGGCGCTGGTAGCCCCGAGGTCACGCATCTTCACTATTTACGTGGCAGCATGCGCTGCAAGAATTGTGCTAAGCGCGGCGATGAATCACGACTCTTGTATACGGAAACTGTTGGAGCAAGCGGCAGTAAACACCGGTACTACTTCGGTGCAACAAGACAACGAGACAAGTCATGCGATCTCCCCTATCTGCCTGTTTGGGCATTAGAAAACATGATCGTTGACGAACTGGATCAGGTTCAGGTCAGTGAATCTTTCATCAAAAACCTCACTTCGCATGTAAACGAAGCCCTTGCCACAGAGCCAACTACCCTCGACACAGCGAAGCAACAGCTCAAAAAAGAGCTGGCCACTATTCAGGCCAAGGAAGAACGTCTCATCGATGCCATTGCCGATGGGCTACTGACAAAGGAGACCGCCGCAAAAAGGTAAATGACATCATGGCGAAGAAATTCCGCATAGAGCAACGCATCGACCGCAATTCAGAAAAACTCACTACTGGCGTAGCCGTACTAAAGGAAGTCATGCTCCTAATGCCGCGACCAAAGGAACACTACGCAAAGGCCAGCGACGAATACCGACGCACTGCGCTGCAGACTTATTTCCACCATATCAAGGTCAGAGAAGAAGGATCACCTATACCTGCAACGCGCGAACCCTTCGTGTTGGTTCATCAGGCAAACGATGTTTCCGCGGTTATGCCCAAGGAGTTGCAAATTCCACAATGCCCTCAGAATGCCCAGGCACGTTTCCAGCCGCTCAGAATATTCGTTTGGCCAAGTTTAATTTGGCCGGACGAAAAAACCGCCCAGAACGCCGTTTTTGGCGGTTGGGGCGGTAGTTCTGGACAGAAAGAAAATGACGCCGAAAACTCGGCGCCACCTCTATATTCTTGACTGATTCGTTTTTACTTGGACGGGTATTCGGGTAAAAACAACTTGGTGCGAGTGGAGAGACTTGAACTCTCACGTCCGAAGACACTGGAACCTAAATCCAGCGCGTCTACCAATTCCGCCACACTCGCTCGCGCTACACCTTGAACTGAACAGGCCAAAGTGACCTCACTCAGTGTAGCGGATCGGAATACCGATTCGAAATCGACTCCGGGGCCTTATTTGGGGTCGATTCCCAGGTCGCGGCGCAGCTTCGCCACGTGCCCGGTGGCCCGCACGTTGTACTGTGCCAGCTGCACCTTTCCGTCTTCGTCCACGACGATGGTGGAGCGGATCAAACCCTCGTACACCTTGCCGTAGTTCTTCTTTTCACCCCATGCGCCGTAGGCCTCGGCCACCTGGTGGTCCTCGTCGGAAAGCAGCGGGAAGTTCAGCTCTTCCTTGGAGGTGAACTTCTCCAGCTTGGCCGGGGCGTCCGGGGAAATGCCGATGACCGCATAGCCCAGGGACTTCAGGGATTCCAGTGAATCGCGGAAGTCGCAGGCCTGCTTGGTGCAGCCCGGGGTGGAGGCGGCCGGGTAGAAGTAGACGATGGTCTTCTTGCCGCTGAAGTCCTGGAGGGAAACGGCGTTGCCATTGGCGTCGTTCAGGGTAAAGGCCGGGGCGGTGTCCCCTACGGAAAGTCGTTTCGCTGCGGTATCGGTGCTCATGCGTAGTTCCCCTCATCGTGCTTGCGGTATACAAAAAATCCGACCTGAGAAATCAGATCGGATCACTGTGCACCCCCCGGGACTCGAACCCGGAACCTGCTGATTAAGAGTCAGATGCTCTACCATTGAGCTAGAGGTGCTTACCGCCGCTGACTAGTTCGTTTCCGCACTCGTCCTTGCGACGCATACAATCATACGCAGAAACACAGGGAAAACAAAAATCCGCAAAAAACGTCCCGACTCCTTCAAAAACCCTAGTCAGACTGCTTTTCTCGAACAGACGAGTTGAGTAGCGGACGAATTTCCGTCAATGCAATAGATCACATCAACCTCGCCGCCGTCGGTTGCGCAGTTTCGCACTGCGCCCTGTTGCCTCCTGCCCGGCAGGAGTATTCTCTAGGCACACCTTCGGGTTATTCCGCGATGGGGCAACAACACCGGTTTTGCCGCCTGTCATAGGGGACGGTCATGGACTGCGAAATTGATGGCATCACGCTGCACTACTCCGATACGGGCAACGGACCGACCCTGGTTGCCCTGCATGGGGCCGGAGTGAACCACCATGAGCTGTACAGCGCGCTGGGGGATCTTGTTCCGGAGGATCACTATCGGCTCATCATCTCGGACCTGCCGGGGATGGGCCGCTCCGGCAGCGGCACGCTGGCCAGCAATGACGAAGTGGTTGACCTGCTGGCCAACTTCATCCGCCAGGTGGCGGGCGCTCCCACCCTTTTGCTCGGGCACTCCTATGGGGCGTACCTCGCCCGGGGCCTGGCCGGCAGGTATCCCGAACTGATTGGCGGCATGGCGCTGTTCGCCCCGATTGGCGAGAGCACCAGCCAGGCTCCGCTCCAGCAGGTCCTGTTCCGGGAGCCGGGAACCGAAGAGGAATTGTCGGCCGACGAGCGCCAGGGGTTCGCCGATTATTTTGTGGTGCAGACCCGGGATTCCGCCCGACGGTACCGTGAAGACATCCGGCCCGGGACGCTATCGGTGGACGAGGAGGCGCTGGGACGGATCTTCTCCCGCTGGAGCGTGGATGTGGGAAGCGGAACCTACGACGGGCCGAGCCTGGTGGTGGCCGCCCGGCACGATTCGGTCGTGGGGTACGTGGATGCCCTGGAATTGCCGAAGCACTACCCGCACGCCACCTTGTGCGTGATCGAGAATGCGGGGCACGCGCTGATTCATGAGCAGCCCGCGCTGATCCGGGGCCTGCTCAGCGATTGGCTCGAACGCTGCGCGCTCGCGACTGCACCGACCCACAGCCCGGAGCCACGACCATCCAGCTGTGATTAGTCTTCCCGGGAACGTGAAAGGCTCCGTTTCCAACCAGTTGGAAACGGAGCCTTTGCTTGCTGGTGCACCCCCCGGGACTCGAACCCGGAACCTGCTGATTAAGAGTCAGATGCTCTACCATTGAGCTAGAGGTGCCCGTTGCGATGGTCTAGAAACTTTCGTTTCGCGCTTTCGCAACGAGATGTAACTCTACCAGCTTTCACCCCTCGCGCAAATTCGATGCCGCCGCTCGGTACGTGAATTGGATTACACGTCATGACATGGGATTCTGTTCGCTTTTGGACTCCACTGATTAGTGTGGGGTTATGAGCCAACAACGTATCGTCTCCTTCCCCTCGGCCGAGCTGCTCCAGGCGGTCGGTGAGCTTCCCGCCAACCTGAAACCGGTGCTGTGGGACCTGGACAGCGCCCCCGAAGGTGTCGAGCCGAATGAGATCGATATTGCGGTGTTCCCGTATATGGCCGAGTTCTCCCGGCTGCAGAGCATCAAGCAGGCCACGAACGTTTCCCTGGTCCAAACCCAGACCACCGGTTATGACGGGATCATCGATCTGGTGGGCAGCAAGGTCAGCGTGGCCACCGCGGGCGGCGTGCATGCCGCGGCCACCGCGGAAATGGCATTGGGGCTGGCCATCGCCTCCCTGCGTGGTTTCCCCGATGCGGTGCGCCACCAGGAAGCGGGCAACTGGGCCCCGCAGCGGTGGCCGGGACTGGCCGACCGCACCGTGGGCCTGGTGGGAGTGGGCGGAATCGGTGACGAGATCCGCCGACGCCTGGAGCCGTTTGAGGTGAACCTGCTGCGTTTTGCCTCCAGCGCCCGCACCGACGAGCACGGGACGGTGCACGGAATTGACGAGCTGGCCTCCCTGGCCGGGCAGATCGAGGTGCTGATCCTGATCGTGCCGCTCAATGACGCCACCCACCACCTCGTGGACGCCGAGCTCCTGGCCGCCCTGCCTGATGGGGCGCGCATCATCAACGTGGCCCGCGGGCCGGTGGTGGACACCGAGGCGTTGACCCGGGAAGTGGCCTCCGGCCGGTTGTTCGTGGCCTCGGATGTCTTTGATCCCGAACCCCTGCCGCAGGACCACGAACTGTGGCGCCAGCCCAACGCGCTGATCCTGCCGCACAACGGCGGGAACACCGAGGCGTTCTTCCCCCGCATGGTGGCGTTGCTCAAACGCCAGGTGCAGGCCTGGTCACGCGGTGAGGACGGGGAAAACATCGTGCACCAGCGTGAGGTCTGATAACCTTTCGGCCACATTTTGGGCTTATCCGGGCGTGGCAGCGGTGAATGCACCGAATCCTCACCGATCGGTGCGCTATCTTGGAAACTATCCTCCGGCGTCCTGGCAGCGGTCTACCGCGGCCCGGGGCCGGGTTGGATGCGATAACTCCACAGATCCCTGAACCAGGAAGCCGAGCCGCCACCGTGCCACCGATTGAGCGCCAGCCCGTGACGCGTCGAGCCGTACTGTCCGGGTCGCTGGCGGCCGTCCTGCTGGGCCTGACCGCCTGCACCGACACGGAACCGCAACCCGCTGCCAGCACCGGCACCGCGGCCGGCAACGCCAACCCGCGCACCTTCAGGATTGCCGCGGCGGCCCCACCGCTCTCCCTGGATCCGGCGGTGGCCGGGGACAATGACTCCTTCCGAGTCACCCGGCAGATCTATGAAACCCTGATTTCCATTGACCCGCAGACCGGTGGCCCGGTCGCGGGGCTGGCCGAGTCCTGGACCGAAAGCGAAGACGGGCTGCGTTACACCTTCACGCTACGTCAGGGCGTGAAGTTCCATGACGGCACCGCGTTCAACGCCGAGGCGGTGCTGGCGAACTTCAAGCGCTGGCTGGGCATGAACAGCGAGCTGCGCTCACGCTCCCTGCAGGGCTTCACCCAGGTCTTCCACCACACCTCGCAGATCCCAAAGCTGCCCAAGGATGATGAGCAGGCCCAGGCGCCGAATGACACCAAGGCCGGGGACAAGCAGGACCTGGCCCCGGTGATGGCCCAGCAGAAGGCACAGCTGGAGGCCATGCGCACCCTGCTGGAGGAGGACTTGTTCAGCGGCAAGTCCGAGGGCGGCTCGGCCAGCTACTTCGCCTCGGTCAGCGCCCTGGATGAGTACACGCTGGAACTGAAGCTGCGCCGCCGGCTGACCGGGGTCATTGAGGCGTTCACGCTGCCGGGCCTGGCCATCGCGGCCCCCTCGGCGCTGAAGGGCGGCCCGAAGGACAACCCGGCCGAGAAGCTCACCGAACATCCCGTCGGCACGGGCCCCTACCGTTTTGCCAAGCGCACCGAAGCACATGTGCTGCTGGAGGTGAACAAGGAGTACTGGAACCAGCAGCGGCTGAACGCCAACCCGCAGCACCCGCAACGGGTGGAGATCTCCGCGATCGCCTCGGCCCACAACCGCCAGACCGAACTGCTGGCCGGGGACATTGATGCCTTTGACATGGTTTCGGTGGAGGTGCTGCGCACCCTGGTGCGCAACGCGCGCATGGTGGTGAACCGGGACCCGTTCTCCGTGCTCTACCTGGGGCTGCACCATGACGCCCCATGGCTGGAGAAGCCGGCCTTCCGCCGCGCGCTGGCCATGGCCATCGACAAGGGCCGGCTGGTGCGCGAGTTGTTCATCAGCGGCTCGAAGGCGGCCTCCACGCTGCTGCCGCCCACGTTCGGGGTGGAGAACCCGGAGAACGTGTTGTTCTACTCCCCCGATGACGCCAAGAAGCTGTTGGAGGAAATCGACTACGACGGTTCCTCGATTCCGTTCGCCTACCCGCGCAACGTGGCCCGCAACTACCTGACACTGCCCGAGCGCTGCTTCGCGCTGATCGCCGAGGACTTGGCCAAGGTGGGCATCAAGGTCAAGCCGGTGCCGGTGGACTGGTCCCACGGCAAGTACGTGCAAAGGGTCCGCCATGACGGGTTCAAGGGCCTGCACCTGCTGGGCTTCTCCGGGGCGTACCGCAACGAGGATGACTTCATTTCCGGAATCCTTGCCGCAAAGCAATATGAGTTTGGTTACACCTCGCCGCTGCTCGATGCCCAGGTGCTAGCGGCCCGTTCCATCGCCGTGGGCGAGCTGCGCACCGCCGCCTACCGCAACATCCTGACCACTTTGAGCCATGACCTGCCCATTGTGCCGCTGGTGTTCCCGATCTCTGCGCTTGCCCTGGACTCGGTGGTGAACTACTACCCGTCCTCGCCGGTGCTGGACGAGGTGTACGTGGACGTCAAACTCTCGCCGAACGGCAAGTTGACGGGTTGAGAATTTCTTGCCCCTCACGTAATGGGTCTAGTCTGACCTAAGAGCAAAGTATCACTGTCGATGGAGATCCTCGTGCCTTCTGAAACGTCAACCAAGAATTTTGACGTCGTACTCATTGGTGCCGGCATTATGAGCGCCACCCTGGGTACCCTCATCAACCAGCTGGAACCGAACTGGTCGATCGCCCTGTTCGAGAACCTGGACCAGGCAGGCGAAGAGTCCTCCTCTCCATGGAACAACGCCGGCACCGGCCACTCGGCCCTGTGCGAACTGAACTACTCCCCCGCCCAGCCGGACGGATCGGTGGATCCGACCAAGGCCATTGGCATCAACGAGCAGTACCAGATTTCCCGCCAGTTCTTCTCCTGGGCCGTGCGCAACCAGCACGCCAGCGCGCCGGAGAACTTCATCCACGCCCTGCCGCACATGTCCTTCGTGATCGGCCAGGACCACTCCAAGTACCTCAAGACCCGCTACGAGGCCATGCGCGCCCAGCCGCTGTTCTCCGAGATGGAGTTCACCGAGGACCTGGACACCATCAACGAATGGACCCCGCTGGTCGCCCGCGGCCGTGACGCCTCCCAGAAGGTCGCCGCCTCCCGCGTAGTTGGCGGCACCGACGTGGACTTCGGCCGCCTGACCAAAGACCTGACCGATTCGCTGGCCACTTCCGGCGCCGAGGTCAGCTACGGCCACAAGGTCACCGGCCTAAGACGTGAGGGAGCCGGCTGGCAGCTGACCGTGACGAACAACGCCAGCGGCGCCAGCTTCAAGGTCAACGCCAAGTTCGTGTTCGTCGGCGCCGGCGGCGGCGCGCTGCCGCTGCTGCAGAAGTCGGGCATTGACGAAATCAAGGGCTACGGCGGCTTCCCGGTCTCCGGCCAGTTCCTGCGCTGCACCGACGACTCGATCAGCGAACAGCACAACGCCAAGGTCTACGGCCAGGCCTCGGTCGGCGCCCCGCCAATGAGCGTGCCGCACCTGGACACCCGTTTCGTGGGTGGTAAGCGTTCGCTGATGTTCGGCCCGTACGCCGGCTTCTCGATGAACTTCCTGAAGTCCACCGGTCAGCTGGACCTGCCGCTGTCCATCCGCCCGCACAACATCATCCCGATGCTGGCCGTGGCGAAGGACAACATGTCCCTGACCACCTACCTGATCAAGGAAGTACTGAAGTCGCGCTCCAAGAAGGACGCGTCGCTCAACGAGTACTACCCGGAGGCCGATGGCTCGAAGTGGGAACTGATCCATGCCGGCCAGCGCGTTCAGGTCATCAAGAAGGACAAGAAGAAGGGCGGCGTGCTGCAGTTCGGCACCGAGGTCATCACCTCCTCGGACGGCTCCATCTCCGGCCTGCTGGGCGCCTCCCCGGGCGCCTCGACCGCAACCCCGATCATGATCGGCCTGCTTTCACGCTGCTTCCCGAAGCAGTTCGCCGGCTGGGAAGCGAAGCTGAAGGACATCATCCCGTCCTACGGTGTGAAGCTGAATGAGAACCCGCAGCTGCTTGATGAAGTGACTGCTGAAACCAACAAGGTGCTGAAGCTGAAGTAGGCGTCCTGCAGAACCCTGGCCACGAGTAGCTCGAAAATGCTTGTGGCCAGGGTCTACTGTTTTTAAGACGCGTGTACCTCGACAAATCAAGGAAGCCTTTAGCGCGACCAGGACTCCGAAGCATGAAGAAGCAGGCGCGGGTCAGTGGACTCGTCCGTAGCCTCTTCGCGCCGAAATGGGCCAGCAGATCGATGGTCCCGTCATCCCTTAGGCTGTTAGCCCTCAACCCGCTGGAGGGTTGTTCGTGGCACCCGCTGCGATTCCAGCGGTCAGGGCATTCGCGCGTAGGCCGCGCCGCCGGTTGATAAGCTCGAAAATCACCACGAGCATGGCTACTCCTGCCGCCGCAGTGCTCAGAGCCATGATCGTTTCGGTACCCGGGGTCGTGTCATGTGACGTGTATCCGGTGACCAACGGGGCCACCAAGAGATAAATGACGATATTGCCGAGGATCGTCGTGCCGAGCAGGAAGAAGCAGGCGACCGCCAGGACCGGAAACCAACGCCAGCACAAGATGCATAGGGCAATCAACGGGACGAACGCGAATTCGGTGGTCAACAAGACCGGGGACGACCAGTTCAGGTCGACAGGAACGCCGGCGAGCTCGGAGCGTATCGCGTTATCCCCGATAATGGCATAGCCCGGAATCACCAGCAACCCCAACAAAAGTTGCAGGCTCAGCATTATCTTGTCGCTGGGGCGGGCCGCGCTGAGCAGGCAGAGCAACAGCATGATTACCCCCGCGCTCTGCAGCATCAACCCGATCCCCAATGGCACGCCGGTGTCCGGGATTGGAATGTAACCGGCGATTGGCAGATAGTAATCGTACTCGTGGCTTTCGATAGACAAGCTGCCCGGTCCTTGCGTCTCCAAAGCGGTGACCCATCTCGCGTGCGAGGCGCGCTGCTGGAAGACTGCGGAGGCGAAGAAAAGCGCTGCGGCCATGCCCGCAAAGACCATCGAAATCAGTCGCGGAACTGCGGTTCCGGCGGAGCTGAGTAACCACTGCCTGGCTTTCATGGGCATAGCTTAACAAGGCCGGCCGTATTCCCTCCCAGTAAGTGATCGCAACGATTGCTCCGCCGTTAACGCGCTTGGCAGAAAGACCTGCGGTCGGTCGCGCACGGGACCGAACACGTGCTCGCATTCGACGTGCAGGGGCCGAAGAAGACGCGCAAGAAGGGAGCTTCTGCCTGGATACCCGACATCGCGCAAAATCCGGTGAGCACGTACTCGAAGGCGCAGGTACCCCGCACCGGAACGCGACCGACGACGTTTCCTTCAGCCTTCATCCTTAGGGATGATTTTCTCGGAAACCCGCTCCAGATTCTGTTGTCGTCTGCCAACGAACTAAAGTTAAACCAAGCTCTTTTCATCTTTCAACGCATAGGACCGCATCCGCATGCAGCGCTTGGCCAATCTGTCTTTGAAGAACCGTGCCTTGATCGCACTGATCACGGTATTCTCGGCCATCTTCGGTTTGATCTCGATGGGCTCCCTGAAGCAGGAATTGATTCCTTCCCTGGAGTTCCCACAGATCGCCGTGATGGCCTCCCAGCCGGGGGCCAGCCCCGAAGTGGTGGACGAGCAGGTGGCCCGCCCGCTGGAAACCGCGATGCAGGCGGTGGAGGGCCTGGAGTCCTCCTCGGCCACCTCACGCACCGGCTTCGCCTCGATCTCCCTGATGTTCGAGTACGGCACCGACATGGACCGGGCCCGTTCGCAGGTGGAGCGGGCGATCTCCAACGCGAAGAACCAGTTGCCCGAGGACGTGGAACCGTCCTCCTTCGCCGGCTCGGTCTCCGACCTGCCGGTCGCCTACCTGGCCGTGGCTTCGGATGAGTCCCTGGAAAAGCTGCATGATGATGTGGAGCGCATCGCGCTGCCCAAGCTGCGCAAGATCGACGGGGTACGCGAGGCCTCGGTTTCCGGTGGCGCCGCCCAGCACATCCTGGTGCTGCCCGATGAGCAGAAGCTGGCCGCCAAGGGCCTGAACACCTCGGACATCAAGGACGCGATCGAAAACGCGGGCTCCCCGATGCCGGTGGGCTCGCTGGACACCGAGGGCCTGGAGCTGCCGGTGATCGCCGGTTCGGCCCCCGATACGCTGGAAAAGATCCGCGAAATCCCCATCACCTCCGACAGTGGCCCGGTGCTGCTCAAGGACGTCTCCAAGGTCTCCATCGAGGCCGATGAGGCCACCAGCATCACCCGCACCAACGGCGCCGAAACCCTGTCGGTCTCCATCACCAAGACCCCGGACGGGGACACCGTGGGAATCTCCCACGCGGTGCAGGACATCATTGGCCAGCTGGAATCCGAACTGGGCAACGGAGCAACGATCACCACGGTCTTCGACCAGGCCCCCTTCATTGAACAGTCCATCAACTCGCTGGCGACCGAGGGGCTGCTCGGCTTGGTCTTCGCGGTGCTGGTGATCCTGATCTTCCTGTTCTCCATCCGCTCCACCCTGGTCACCGCGATCTCCATCCCGCTGTCGCTGATGGTCACCTTCATTGGGATGAACGTGTTCGGCTACACCCTGAACATGCTCACCCTGGGCGCGCTGACCATCTCCATTGGCCGCGTGGTGGATGACTCGATTGTGGTCATTGAGAACATCAAGCGCCACCTGTCCTACGGCCAGGAGAAGCGCCAGGCGATCCTGCTGGCGGTGCGCGAGGTCGCCGGGGCGATCACCTCGGCGACCCTGACCACCGTGGCAGTGTTCCTGCCGGTGGCGCTGGTGGCCGGCATGGCCGGGGAGCTGTTCCGCCCGTTCGCGCTGACCATGACCATTGCCCTGCTGGCCTCGCTGCTGGTGTCGCTGACCATTGTTCCGGTGCTGGCCTACTGGTTCCTGCCGCACCGCCCGGGCACCGGCCAGGCGAAGACCGCCCACACGGCCGAGAACAAGGGCGCGATGCAGCGCAGCTACGCTCCGGTGCTGCGCTGCACCCAGAAGCACCCGGTGATCACCCTGCTGGTCTCGGTGCTGATCCTGGGCGGCACCGTAGCCATGACCCCGCTGCTGAACACCAACCTGCTCGGCGGCACCGGGGAGAACTCCCTGCAGATCACCCAGAAGATGCCGACCGGCACCGCACTGGACACCACCTTGGAACAGGCCGAAAAGGTCGAGAACCTGCTGCAGGACACCGAGGGCATCGAGGACGTGCAGCTGACCGTGGGCAGTTCCGGCGACATGCTCAGCGCCATGATGGGGGCCGCCGGCTCGGATACCGCCAGCTTCACCGTCATCACCGATGCGGACCTGGACCAGGAGGAACTGGCCGACCGGGTGCGCAGCGACATCCAGGACCTGAACCTGCCCAAGGACCAGGAGATCACCGTGGCGGCCGGTTCGGGCAGCATGATGAGCTCGGATGTGACCGTGGAGGTCAGCGCCCCGGATGAGGGGATTCTCTCCGAGGCCACCACCTCCGTGCGCGAGCAGCTCTCCGGCATCGACCAGGTCACCGGCATCACCGACAATCTCTCGGAGAAGCGCGAACAGGTGACCGTGGACATCGACGCGAGAAAGGCCGCCGAGGCCGGGATGACCGAATCCCAGCTGGCCGGGATTGTCGCCTCCCAGCTCTCCCCCATCCCGGCCGGAACGCTGCGCATCGACTTCACCGACCTGCAGATCCACATCGGTGAACCCGATGAGCTGACCAGCCAGAAGCAGCTGGAGGAACTGAAGATCCCCACCGCCACCGGCGTCAAGCAGCTCTCCGACCTGGCCGAGGTGAAGATCGAGAAGGTTGAGCAGGTGGTGACCACGTCGAACAACGAGCGCATCGCCACGGTCAGCCTGACCCCGGAAGAGAACGCCCTGGGTGCCGTCTCCACGGAGGTCACCAACAAACTGGATTCCATGGACCTGCCAGAGGGTGCCAGCGTGAAGCTCGGCGGCGCCGCCACCGAGCAGGCCGAGTCCTTCCAGCAGCTGTACCTGGCGCTGATTGCCGCCGTGGCGATCGTCTACGTGATCATGGTGGCCACGTTCAAGTCGCTGATCCAGCCGCTGATCCTGCTGGTCTCCATCCCGTTCGCGGCCACCGGTTCGATTGGCCTGCTGCTGTTGACCGGCACCCCGCTGGGCCTGCCCTCCCTGATCGGCATGCTGATGCTGGTGGGCATCGTGGTGACCAACGCGATCGTGCTGATCGACTTGATCAACCAATATCGGCTGGACACTCCGGAGCGGGCGGCCATGAGCCTGGATGATGCCATCACCCATGGTGCCCGCCAGCGTCTGCGCCCCATCCTGATGACCAGTGCCGCCACGATCTTCGCGCTGCTGCCCATGGCCTTGGGTTTGACCGGGCACTCCGGGTTCATCTCCCAGCCGCTGGCCGTGGTGGTCATTGGCGGTCTGGTCACCTCCACCCTGCTGACCCTGATCCTGGTGCCGGTGCTCTACCGTCTGGTGGAGGGGCGCAAGGAGCGGAGCGCGGCCCGCCGCCAGGCCAAGCGTGAGGCGAAGTACGGCACCGCCGCCGCGGTGGGCGCCCACGCCCCGGCTCCGGCCGGCGGTGAGCCTGCTGCGGTGGATGCGGAGTCCGACACCCTGTTGTCCAAGGCCCGCAAAACCGCCCAGCGGGTCCAGTCCTCGGATGCCGATCTGATCAACCCGAAGACCGGGCAGATCCCGGTGAGCCGAAAGGAACGCCGCGAGGTCGAGGAAATGCTGAAGAAGGAGAAGGGCCACAAGGACCAGGAGTAAATTCGCCTGAACCGTCACTCATGAAGGACCCGGCCGCACCAACAGTGTGCGGCCGGGTCCATTCCAGTTCCCCCTCGAGCCTTCGGATCCGCGGATCCGGTCCGTTGCATAATCCCGGTTTAGCTAGGCGTCACGGTACTTCAGCGAAACCCATCCAGCGACCAGCAGCCCGGCCGCCCAAAGCAAAAGGACGCCCAGGGCCACCGCGCTGCCGTAGGGTTCAGTGGCTCCGGTTGCCAGCACCGTGGCCGCCGCAGTGGGCAGATAATCCACGGCCGTGGAAATCCACTGCACATTCACCAGGCCCAGCAGCTGGGGCATGCCGATCAGCAGGACCAGGGCAGCCACAATGGTGCCCGCCGAGTTGCGGCACAGCGCCGCAACTCCCCAGCACCATGAGCATCATCAGCCCCAGGTACACTCCGGCTCCGACGAGCGCGCGGATCAGGTCCACGGTGTCAAAGACTCCGTACTCTCCGGCGGAGAGGGCCGTCGGAACGGTGCCAAGTCCCACCCCCACGATTTCCATTACCGTTCCGGTGACGAACAGGAACACCGCCTTGGCAGCGTAGAGCACGGCGCGGCGTGGGACGGCCTGCAGGCTGGATGTAATGGTGCCTGAGGAGTACTCGGTGGTGAGGCACAGGGCCGCCGCAGTGGCGAAGAACAGCTGGGCCAGCTGGAGGGTCGAGAACACCAGTTCGGGTGCCGGGGTATAGGTGTCAAAGCCGTTATCGCCGCCGGCCTTGGCGCTGGCGCCGAGCAGCCAGGCGGTGCCGACCATGCAAATAATGCCCAGCCACAACATCCAGGTGAGGGATCGCAGCGAGAAGAACTTGATCCGTTCGGCCGCTATCGCCGGGGCCGGCACCGTACCTTGGTTGCCAGTAGGAACCCCCATGGACGGCAACTGCGTCCGCGGGTAGTGCTTAGGCTGGAGGTCTCTTGCAGGACGACTGCAGCACGGGAATAATTGACGAATCAACTTGTTATTACATTCATACGCATATAGATTGGTCGCTGAAGCCCAGCGGAACCACGAACAGGACAAGGAGTCCCGCCATGCAGTTCGGTGTCTTTACCGTCAGTGACATCACCCGCGACCCCACCAACGGCACCATCCCCACCGAGAAGGAACGCATCGACGCGATCGTGGCCATCGCCAAGAAGGTCGAAGAGATCGGGATGGACGTCTTCTCCATCGGTGAGCACCACAACCGTCCGTTCTTCTCCTCCTCCCCCACCACCACGCTGGCCTACATTGCAGCGCAGACCGAGCGGATCATCCTGTCCACCGGCACCACGCTGATCACCACCAATGATCCAGTGAAGATCGCCGAGGACTTCGCCATGCTCCAGCACCTGTCCAACGGGCGCACCGACCTGGTGCTCGGGCGCGGCAACACCGCCCCGGTCTATCCATGGTTCGGCAAGAACATCCAGGACTCGGTGAACCTGACCATCGAGAACTACAACCTGCTGCGCCGGCTGTGGGACGAGGACGTGGTGAACTGGGAGGGGCGCTACCGCACCCCGCTGCAGAACTTCACCTCCACCCCACGTCCGCTGGATGATGTGCCCCCGTTCGTGTGGCACGGCTCGATCCGCACCCCGCAGATCGCCGAAATCGCCGCCTACTACGGCGACGGCTTCTTCGCCAACAACATCTTCTGGCCCAAGGAGCACTACCAGCAGCTGATCGGCCTGTACCGGGAGCGCTACGAGCACTACGGCCACGGCCGGGCAGATCAGGCGATCGTGGGCCTGGGCGGCCAGTTCTACATGGGCAAGACCAGCCAGCAGGCGGTCAAGGAGTTCCGTCCCTACTTCGACAACGCCCCGGTCTACGGCCACGGCCCGTCGCTGGAGGACTTCACCTCCCAGACCCCGCTGACCGTTGGTTCCCCGCAGGAGGTGCTGGAGAAGACCCTGACCTTCCAGGAGTACTTCGGCAACTACCAGCGCCAGCTGTTCCTGGTGGACCACGCCGGGCTGCAGTTGAAGACCGTGCTGAACCAGCTGGACATGTTCGGCGAGCACGTACTGCCCGAGCTGCGCAAGGAAATGGAATCCCGCGCCCCGGCCGACCTGACCCCGGCGCCCACCCATGTCGGACTGGTGGCCGCCAGGAAGGCCAGGGAAGAAGCCAAGAATTCTCACCCCGACAAGGGACAGGACGCTTAACCGGGGATAAGATCAAGGGGTAAGGATGCCAGCCACAGGGCTGCAAGCATAGGAGTGCAGTGACACACAGTGAGCAAATGGTGGCCGGTGAGGCCACCACCGCCCCGGCCCCGCTAAAGAACACGGTCGAGGCCTGGGAGGCACTCTTCCGCACGCAGGTGGCGGTGATGCGCCACCTGATCTCGATGCCCGAATTCAATCGGCTCTCGGTGCGTGAATACGACGTGTTGTTCAATCTGCGCAATTGTCCCGAAGGCAAGGCGCGGCTGGTGGACCTGAACAAGTTCCTGCTGATCTCCCAGCCGTCGCTGAGCCGGATGATAGTGCGGCTTGAGGAACGCGGCCTGATCTCCCGCAGCCCGGATCCGACCGATCAGCGGGCGATGATCCTGTCCCTGACCGAGAAGGGCCTGGAGGTGCAGCGCGACATCGGGCGCGAGCACGTCAAGCACCTGCACGAGCTGATGGGGCATGCGCTGAGCGAAGAGGAGTTTGACCAGCTCAAGCACCTGAGCATGAAGCTGCGCGCCGGGATCGACTAGGAAACAACTACCACAGCACCAAGCATCAAGGCTTGCTCCCGAAAATGCCATCGAGCATTTCGGGAGCAAGCCTTTTGCTCGAACTAGTCAGACTCCGGCGGCGTGTTCCAAAAGTTAGCGCGTTACTGCGGCATCATGGATCAACAAAGCACCTGATTCGTGCAACGACCTCTCCCGAAGCCAGATCGCGTGATCGTAATGGGTCACCGTCTCGCCGCGCTGGTCCCGTTTGTAGGCCTCAAGGACTACTTGCCGGGCCAGCCCGGAATCGACCACAACGTCCACATTGGCCGCCAGCGCAACGCGTTGTACAGCAGCGATGATCCACGTGTCGGGTTTGGTATTGGGGTAGCCAAGGAGCATTCCCAGATAGTTGTGTGTAACTTTGCCCAGCCCTCGAACACTTCGGTATGCACGAATGTGCTCAGCGTCGTAGTGGCAGTATTCATTCGCGGTGAAAACCGGTGATTCAAGATCTACGAGATTCCGTGCCACATCACGAACAGCGGATGCTTTGCTACGACCAGCGGTAACCCCGTAACCGACCACACCCTGTATTTCCTCCTCGGACACTTCGAGCAGCGCGCGAAGGTCAACGGCAGCGTCCTCGTACGTTGCTTTGAATTCTTGCAGACGCGGCAGGAGTCCCTTTTTGTTCTTCGTCAGGTATTGCGTGCGCTGAGAATAGACGGCATCGAGCAGGGCCATCGGCAGTTGCCCCTGCCAGCCCCTCTTGTAGTCGGTGAGCTGTTCTTCGCTCAGGGTCTTCGCATCCTCAATGAATGCAACTATGAGGTCTTCCACGTCCAACCGCCTTACTTGCCGGAAAACTCGCTCTGACAGGAGCGATGAGGTTACCGGGAGCCTATTGCGGCCATCCGACGTTTAGCGATTCCGGTGCGTCATCAGCGCGTCTTGTGCACATGGGAAAAGCCGAGGCAGGTACGTCATCACGACGTACCTGCCTCGGCTTTTCCCTGACCGCTAGCCCGGTTAAGAAGTTCTTCTCACCGGCTGGCGGCACCTAGTCGGCCCGCTAGACCACATCCAGCCCGGCCTTGTCGACCTTGCGGTGGAAGCGCATCCCGGCCAGGCCGCCCAGCAGCGCCCCAACCAGGGCCACCACCGCGACCACGACCGCGGCGATGATGCCGGCGGTACTCAGGTCCCCTTCGTTCACGGGGATCCGCGGGAAGCTGTTGACCTGGGCCAGGACGTTGAACTGGCTGCCGCCAATCCAACCCAGCAGCGCCACCACGATGGCGATCACCAGGGCCCACAGCCACACGGCCAGGCCCTGCTTCATGCCGTCGAACCGGGCCATGCGCCCGGCGACGTAGCCGCCGCAGTAGTAGGCGATTAGCACGATGACGCCCAGCACGATGATCCCGACCATGCCCACCGTCTGCGGGTCCTGGTTCAGGCTCTGGGCGACCTCATCCGGGTTGACCCCGGTGCTCAACCCCACGGCGGTGCCGGCGGCGGCCACCAGGGCGGTGAGCACCACGCCCATGCCGGTGGCGGTCAGCCAGCCGAAGAACGCTGAGCCGATCTTCATCCCGCCGTAGATGTGCTTCTCCCGTGCCACGACGCTTTCCCGGTCCCGTTCGGCCACCCGGTCGGACGGCGTGTCCGCGCGGTGCTGGGCGCGCTCGGCGCTGGCCTCCCCGTCCGGGACGGCGTCCCGGCCCTGGTTCCGGTCCCGGCGCAGCTCGCCTTCGCGGTTCAGCTCGGCCTCCCGGTTCAGGTCGCGTTCGTTGTTCAGCCGCTCACCGCGGGTCAGCCCCGAGTCACGGTCGTCGTGCGGTGACTTATCTGCACTGGTACTCATGTTCCCCTCCTTCTCGGATTCGGACCATGGTGCCGCCCGCGGCGCGGGCGGCACTGCCTAGCGGTCCGTGCGACGGGTGCGTTCACCGGTTTCCGGGTCGATGGTCTCCCCATCGCCCTCGGCCTCGATCCGCTCCTTGCGGACCTGCTCGGTGACCTTTTCCTCGTCGGTGACGGTCTCGGTGTCCAGGCGGACCTTCTCCACCGGGACCGCTTCCTTGTCAACGACCGGGCGTTCGGCGTGCAGGGTCACTTCCTGCTCCTCCTCGCCCAGCTCGCCGCCGCGCACGGTGCCGGCGGCATCGGCGTCGGTGATCGGTTCGCGTTCCACGCGCACCTCTTCATGGCTGACCGGAACGGTGGTGGTCACATTCTCGGTCACCACGTACTTGCGCAGCCGGGCCCGGCCGGTTTCCACGTTCTCGGTGCCCACGCGCAGCTGCTCCTCCGAGCGGGTCATGCCCTCACCGGCGTCCCGATCCCGGCCCACGGTGCCGGTGGTGTCGCGGTCATCGAACGCGACCCCGGCGTCGGCCGTGCGGTCGGTGCCCAGGCGGTCGCCGGCCAGGCGGTCATCCTCCAGCCGGTCGTTGCCCACGCCCCCGGCCAGGGCGGTGTCGTTCGGATCCGCGGGCAGCTGGCCCGCTGAATCGTGGCCGGTGCGCTGGTCCACGCTCTGCTGCCGGTCGTAGGAGCGGTTGTAGTAGCGGTAGAGCTCCTGCTCATCGGCCGGGCTCAGGTGCCCGTCCTCGTCGTCGATGCGCGGGGCATCCTTGACGATCTGCTTGTCGAACGGCACGGTGACGGTGTCCCCGTGCACGCTGGCTTCATCCAGCGGAACGAAGCTTTCGGACATTCCAAACAATCCGGTGCGCACGGTGACCCACTGCGGCTCGCCGGTCTGGTCATCAAGGAAGACCTGTCCGAACTTGCCGATCTTCTCGCCGTCGCTGCCGACCACGGTGCCGCCGGTGTTCAGCAGTTCATCAATCTGGTTCTTGTTGATCATGGTTTCTTTCCTTTGCGTCGGTGTTCAGTGTTGTGAAACCGTCCGGAAACCAAGTGTGGTGTCCGAAGGGTGCTGCGCCCCTGGTGGGCGTGACGTCCTACGAGCCGTTCGGGTCAGTGCCGGCGGGTGTGGGCCGGTCTGCCGAAACTTGGAAGCTCAATGCTGAAGGCATTCGTGATGCTGTTTGCAGATTGGGTTTCCTCTCTGTTGGTGTCCCCCGGTACCTTGAATATCCCATCTGCTCCCGCCGCCGTGTCCAGTGCCTAGTGCCTGCATGGACGCAGCCTTGGGGCTGACTGGGAAACCTGAAATGTTCTGCCATTGGCGCTGTAGAGGTGCCATATTAAGCGCCCCCATCCCCCGGCATGGGTGCGGCCCCGTCCTTTTCGCCCACCTCGTTGAAGCGCCCGGCGGCCCGGCGGCCAAGCACCGTGATCGCATCGAGCACCTTCTGGGCGGGGCCCGGCAGCCGGTGGCGGGCCTCGTGCCCGGTCACGGTGCCCTGTTCACCGCCCGGCGCCCCGGGCAGCATCCGCCCGAGAACGCCCAGCAGGTTCGCGGTGCTGGCCGGGGCCAGGCCGTGGACCCGGATGGCTAGCTTGGCCAGCGGGGTGAGCACCACCAGCGCCTTGCCCTCCAATACCCGGCGCACGATCTGGCGGGCGGCCCGCTCGGCGTCAATGGACACCAGCGGGAAGGAGGCACCGACCGAGAACCAGCCGTATTCGGCCGGCTGGTTGCCGGTGAACTCGGCGCGCAGATGGGAGCCGGTGCGCATCAGCCCGGGCACCACGGTGGTGACCTTGACCCCGGTGCCGGACATTTCCGCACGCAGCCCCTGGGAGAAGCCGACCGCGCCGAACTTCGCGGTGCTGTAGGGCAGCAGGTGCGGCACGCTGATCATCCCGCCAATGGAGGAGACGGTAGCAATGTGCCCGCGTCCGCGTTCGCGCATGGAATCCACCACGGCCAAAGCCAAGTTGACCGGGCCCCACAGCATGATGTTCACGGCCTGTTCGAAGTGTTCACGCTCCAGGGACTGCAGCGGCCCGACCTGGATGACCCCGGCCACGGTGACCAGCACCTCGATGGGCCCCAGGGTTGCCTCGATGCGCGAGACCATGCTGGTGACCTCACCGTTGTCCGCCACATCGCACACCATGGATTCGACCATGAGGCCTTCGGCGTGCAGCTTTGCCCGGGCCGCGTCCAGTTCCTCCGCCTCGCGGGCACAGATCACTACCCGGTAGCCGCGCCGTCCCAGTTCCCGGGCCACAAGCAGGCCCAGGCCCCGTGAGGCACCGGCGATCAGTGCGACTTGTCCGTTCGTTGCTTCCTGGGGTGTTGGCATGGCCTCACCCTAGGCAGGTGAAGGGCCGCTGTGACACAGGCCATGGCAATTACCCGGCCAGCTCCCAGCCAATACTGAACCGGAGCGGTGTTGGCGCTGGTGGCGTTCAGGCTACTTGTAGAATCCTTCACGCAAATTGATGCCGTGCTCCACCCAGGCCTTTAATGCCGCCAGCATCGAGGTCCAGCCCTCGCAGTTGTCAAAGGCCCGTTGGATCCCGGCCTGCGTGGGCTGCCAGCCGGATTCACTGATCTGCACCTTGGTGCGGGCGCCGTCATCAACCGGCTCGAAGTCGAACTGCACCCGGCTCATGCCGTCATCTGCCACCAGGTGCTCACCTGCCCACCGCAGCACAATGCGCCGCGGGGCCTCGGCTTGCAGCACCTGCACCGGGAAGGCGCCGGGGAAGTCGTGGAAATCCCAGGTGACCGTGGCACCGGCCTGCAGCCGCCCGCGGGCTCCGCCGGTGGTGAATAGCGCGATAGCTGCTCGGGATCCGCGACCGCCTCGTAGACCTGCTCGACCGGCTTGGCAACGTGCCCGGCGACGGTGAAGGAGAGCTCGCGCGGGAGCTGGTGTGCGTCCATGGTAGATGTCTACCGCACCCGTGGCACCGGCACAAGGGTTTGCGCGCCGAGGAACCGGCGCACCGGCACATCGGGAGGAGCAGGACAGCGGGTGCCAGGCGGGGAGGACTGTGCTGTTAGTCGATGGCCCGCTGCCCGGTCTTGGCCTGGTTTGCCATCCGGTTGATGATCCGCGCGGCGAGCTTTCCCTGGGTCGGGGTCAGTTCATGCGGTCCGCGGCTGCGGCGGATGCGCACAAAGCGGCGGTTGGCCATGAACGCCCGGGTGGTGTTGCCGCGGATGATGAAGAAGTCCAGCACCCCGTTGACGAACAGCATGGGCAGCTTCAGCCGAGTGGCCTGCCGGTAGGACTCGTATTGCATGATCGAGTTTTGCAGGCTCTTGCGGTAGGCCGGCCAGGTTTCCTCGGTGATTTCCATGCCCTTGATGAACGGGACGTATTCCTCGGCCAGCCCTCCGCCGGTTTGGACCGCGTCCGGGGAACGGGAGACCAGTTCGAACAGCGAGAAGTACAGGCCCTCGGCACGGAAGAGCTTGCGCAGCTTGCCGCCGCGCGGCTTGCGCCGGTAGAGCGGAGCGCCGAAGAGCACCAGGCGCTCAACCATGTCCGGCTCCTTCTCCGCCAGATCCAGGGCAATATTGCAGCCCATGGAGTGGCCGGCAATGACGGCCTTTTGAATCCCCAGGTCCTTCAGGGTCGCGGCGACCGCCGAGGAGTGGTCCCGCAGGGTGTATTCAACATCCGGTTTCGGCGCATCCCCAAATCCAAGCAGGTCCACGGCAATGATCCGCACCCGGGAGTAATCCAGGTCATCGAGGACGAAATGCCAACTGTGGTGGTTGTTCCCCAAGCCGTGCAGCAGGACCACGGGCATGCCCTGGCCCCGGTCAATCTTCACGGGCAACAAGTGGTTCGACATGATCCCAATAGATTAGCAAATTTACGCCCTTGACAGGCGGCGGAACCCTCGCAGAGCAGTGAGGTGGGCAACTGTCCTAACAGCCGAAGGGGGCGGCGTAGCGGTAGTTGCCTGCGGGCAGACGGTGGGGGTCGAGCACCTTGACCATGAAGTTCTCGCCCCAGGCGGCATCGGAGGGGATGATTCCGTGATCGGAAGCCGGTTCGTAGCCGAAACGCCGGTAGTAGTCCACGTGGCCGAGCAGCACGATTCCCGCCAGGTTGCGCTGCTGCGCGCGGTCGTGGATGTCCTGCATCAGGATCGAGCCCACCCCGCGGTGCTGGTATTCGGGGGCGACCGCCAGCGGCCCGAGCCCCAGCAGCGGGTATTGCCCGTCCACGCTCCCCCAGCTGGCGATCACGTGTCCAATGACGGCGGACTCATCCAAGGCCACGATCGAGAAGACTGGATCGTAGGCGGGGCAGTCGAAGAGCTCTTGCAGCAGGCCGACCTCCGCCGGCTCAATCGAGGGGTCGAAGTTGGCAAATGCCGCATGGGCCACTGCGTAGACCCCTGCCCTGTCGTCGAAGGTTTCCTGCCGAACTTGCATGGTCGCTAACCTACCAAACTCAGCTGGGCGCTCCACCGGGATGAAGTCCTGCATACCCGGGGCGAAACGCAAAACTACTGGTCACCTCCCGATGCTGGAAACTCATGCCCAGAGCGAATGTTTCGCAGTATTGAACGAGAGGGGAACAAGGGGTTTATCCTCATTTGCCGGGGCAGATTTATCTGCGAAGCTTTGCGCCTTTTTCTAGAAGGACCTTGCCCGGGCGGGTTCTTGATGCTGGAATATGGGAAGCTCATTCATCGCTCGTGAGGAAAAACCCATGACTATGAAACGCGCGACCCGTCTGGGACTGGCGACCGTGTTCACCGCCTCGTTGGTGGCGACCTCGCTGGCCCCGGCCACCGCCTTCGAACCGGCCGCCCCGGCCCAGGTGCAGTCCCAAGGCATCACCACGGCGGCCGCCCCGAGCACCGACGTGGCGTCGTTCGTCCCGACGGCCCGGAAGCTGCAACGCGGTGCCAGCCGCATTGATGTCTTTGTCAGCAAAAGCTATCCGCTCTCACCGGCCCGCTATGTCCCCAAGACCAAGACGGTAAAGGGCACCTCCATCCGGCTGCGGCCCGAAGCGGCTGACGCCTACCTGAAGATGAAGACGGCGGCGAAGAAGTCGGGCGTGAACATTGCCCTGGTCAGCGGCTACCGCTCCTATGACCGGCAGGCCCAGCTGTTCCGGCAATACACCCAGCAGTACGGGTCAAAGTATGCCCAGCGGATCTCCGCGAAGCCCGGCACCAGTGAACACCAGACCGGCCTGGCCGTGGACGTGGGCAACACCAACCACCAGTGCGGCCTGCAGGCCTGCTTCGAATCCACCAAGGTGGGGCGCTGGATGGCGAAGAACGCCCACAAGTACGGCTTCATTCTGCGCTACCCCAAGGGCTACGAGTCGGTGACCGGATACGCCTACGAACCATGGCACTTCCGCTATGTGGGCACGTCCCTGGCCAAGAGCTACACCCAGTCCGGGGCCAAGACCCTGGAGCACTACTACGGGGTGACCAAGGCCAAGCCAAAGGCGGAGAAGCCCAAGCCCCAGGCTCCCAAGGGCACCTCGAGCGCCAAGACGAAGGCGAACCTGAACCTGCGCAGCGGGGTGGGCACCAAACACAAGGTCCTGCTGACCATTCCGAAGGGCAAGAAGGTCCGCCTGACCGGCAAGACCTCCAAGGGCTGGTACCAGGTGAAGTACGCCTCCAAGACCGGCTGGGTCTCGGGCAAGTACCTGCGCTGACCGGTTGCCGTCCCGGCGAGGGCGGGCAGCCGTGGTACCGCAAGCAAAACAGCAGGCAAGGGGTGGGACGAATTGGATTCGTCCCACCCCTTGCCTGGTTAACGCCTCGGCCGGTCGGCCAGCCTTGCGGATGGTGCCTAGCGTCCGCCGAGCAGCCCGCGCATCACGCTGATCACGGCCGAAGCCACCTGGCTGATCTCGTTTTCCTTCATTCCACGCGTAAAGGAGAGCCGGATGGCGGTATGCGCCAGTTCCGGCTCGTACCCCATGGCACTGAGCACCGGGGAGGGATCGGTGGATCCGGCGGCACAGGCCGAGCCCGAGGAGCACAGCACCCCGTGGCGTTCCAGCTCAATCAGCACGGTCTCCCCGGCGGTGCGCGGGAAGACCAGGGACACGATCCCGCCGATGCGCTGGGTCGGGTGTCCGGTGAGCGCCACCGATTCCGGGAACTGCTCGTTGAGTTGGCCGGTGATCCGCTCAATCAGGTAGGGGCCGTAGCCGTCCCCGGCCCTGGCTTCGCGTTGTTCGCGCACGATTTGCAGGGCCCGGGCGATCCCGGCGGCGCCGACCGGGTTTTCGGTCCCCGAACGCACCCCGCGCTGCTGGCCGCCGCCATACAGCAGCGGCACGATCGGGTGGTTGGCAGCGTAGTAGAGCACCCCGGTGCCCTTCAGCGCTCCAATCCTGTGACCGGAGATGCTCAGCGCATCCACGTGCGGGGTCAGTTCGCTCAAATCCAGCCATCCGGCGGCCTGCACCGCGTCGGTGTGCATGAATGCGCCGGCCGCGCGGCCCAGGCGTCCGAGCTCCGCAATGGGCTGGATGGTGCCGACCTCGTTGTTCACCGCCATCACCGAGACCACCGCGGTCTTCGCATCGATCAGCCGCTCGGCGGCCGCCAGGTCCACCACGCCCTCGTGGTCCACGGGGATCAGTTCATGGGTGAAACCGTGGTGTTCGGCCAGGAACGCGGCCGCGTCCTGCACCGCGGGATGCTCTATGGCGCTGGTGATGATCTTCCGTCCCCGCGGGGCCGCCAGGGCCGCACCTATGACGGCAAGGTTGTCGGCCTCGGTGCCGCCGGAGGTGAAGTAGATTTCATGCTCCCCCACCCCCAGCTCATTCGCCACGGTGTTGCGGGCCCAGCTGACCGCCCGTTCGGCGTTGCGCCCCAGCTCATGGCGGGAGGACGGGTTGCCAAAGTCATGGGTCAGCAAGGGACTGATGGTGTCCAGCACCTGCTGGTGGGCGGGCGCGGTCGCCGCGGCATCCATGTAGATCATCCGATCACCATATCCAATCCCAGGTCGATGGCCGCCACCGAGTGGGTGATGGCGCCGGAGGAAATGATGTCCACCCCGGTTTCGGCGATCTCGGCGACCGTGGCGGCGTTGACGTTCCCGCTGGCCTCGACGATGGCCTGGCCGTCAATGAGTTCCAGGGCGGCCGGGATATCGTGCGGGGCAAAGTTGTCAAGCATGATCACGTCCACCCCGGCGGCCAACACCGCGGAGATCTGGCTGATGTCATCGACTTCCACCTCCATGGCGGTGGTGTGCCCGAGCCGGGAACGTACCTGGCGCAGCGCACTGGTCAGTTGCTCGCCGTCCCCCAGCAGGGCCAGGTGATTGTCCTTGGCCATGAACGCCTCGGAGAGGTTGTCCCGGTGGTTCACTCCCCCGCCGCAGCGCACCGCATAGCGTTCCAGGGCCCGCAGGCCGGGAGTGGTCTTGCGGGTGTCGGCGATGCGCGCCTTGGTGTGCGCCACCTTCCCCACCAGTTCCGCGGTGGCGGTGGCAATGGCGCTCATCCGCTGCAGCAGGTTCAGCCCCACCCGCTCGGCGGTGAGGATGTTGGCGGCCGGCCCGCTCACGGTGATCAGCTCGTCCCCCACCTCGAAGCGTTGCCCGTCAGCGAGGTGGGCCGTGATCTGGATGTCCTGATCCACCTGTTGCATGACTCGTTCGAACACGCCGCTGCCGGAAAGCACGCCGGGTTGGCGGGCCACCACGGCGGCGCGGGCGGTGACCGCCGCGTCCAATACGGTGGTGGCGGTGATGTCCCCGCGGGGGCAATCCTCCAGCAGGGCGAGCGAAACAATGGCATCAATGACGGAGCGCGGGACGGGGTGGATGGAACTCATCAGGCGTAGATTTCCTCGAAGGTGGTGGTGGTGGTCTGTTCGCTGAGCGGAAGCTGCCAGCAGGTGCGTGCTGCCGGGTGCGGCTCGGGGTGATCGGTCCGGTAGTGCGCCCCCAGGCTGTGGGTGCGTTCCTGCGCGGCGTGGGCGCTCAGGCGGGCAATGAGCAGCAGGTTCTCCAGCTCGTGTCGGGCGCGGGGGCTTGCGGCCACCGGTTGGGCCTGCCGCAGCCGGGTGATGGCTTCCTGCAGGCCAGGGCCGTCGCGGTGCACCGCCAGCTGGTCGGTGGCCAGCTGGCGCAGCTGCCCAAGGCTCATCCCCTGGCCTGGTTCGGTTTCGGGCAGCCGATGGACGGCGAGCGCCGCCGTCTCCGCCCGGGCCAGCGGCGGGTCAGTGAGCATGGCGTTCACCGCGCGGCGGGCGAAGACCAGAGCTTCGAGCAGGGAGTTGCTCGCCAGCCGGTTGGCCCCGTGCACTGCGGTGTTCGCGCACTCGCCGGCCGCATAGAGCCCGGGCACGGTGGTGCGTCCGTACAGGTCGGTGAAGATCCCTCCCATGAGGTAGTGCTGGGCCGGGCGCACCGGGATCAGGTCGTGTGCCAGGTTCAGCCCGCAGGCCTGCAGGCGTCGGGTAATGGAGGGGAACCGGCGGGAGAGGAAACCACTGCCGTGGTTCTGCTCCACTGCCCGGGCATCCAGGTAGACCGGGTGCCCGGCCATGTTCTGCGCGTGGATGGCCCGGGCGATCACATCGCGTGGCGCCAGTTCAGCCCGCGGATCAATCCCGGGCATGAAGCGCTCGCCGGTGCCGGTGACCAGCACGGCGCCTTCCCCGCGGACCGCCTCGCTGATCATCCCCGCGCCCGGGTGGGCTTCGGTGTCCACCATGGTGGGGTGGAACTGCACGAATTCCATGTCGCTGATTATTGCTCCGGCCCGGGCGGCGAGCGCGATCCCGTCCCCGGTGGCGCCCACCGGGTTGGTGGTGTGCCGGTAGAGCCCGCCAATGCCGCCGGTGGCCAGCAGCACCCGGTCCCCGGCCAGCGTGTGCTCGCTGCCGTGTCGCCGATAGCGCACGGCGTGCACGGCATCCTGCCGGCGTTCAAGGGCGGTGACCAGCGCGTGCTCGATCACGCTGAGCTTTCCGGCCTGCTCTGCTCTCCGGCAGGCGGCGACCAGTGCGCGGGTCAGCCCTTGGCCGGTGGCGTCCCCGTTGATGTGCAGGATCCGGTGGGCGCTGTGCGCGGCCTCCAGCCCCAACTGATAGGCGCCGTCCCCACAGCGGTCAAAGGCCACTCCGTGCTGTTCGAGCTGGTCAATGATTTCCGGTGCCGCGGCGCACAGGGTCTGTACGGCCTGGATCGAGCCGTGCCCGTTCCCTGCGGCCAGGGTATCGGCGACGTGGCTGGCCACGGTGTCCCCGGCCGCTTGTCCCTGGGAGGTCAGGGCGCTGATGCCGCCCTGGGCCCATTCGGTGTTGCCGGTGCCCAGTCCGTCCTTGGTCAGCAGCACCGGGTGCACGCCGCGGCCTACCGCGCTCAAGGCGGCCAGCAGCCCGGCGGCCCCGGATCCGACAATGATGATCCGGGTCATGGCCGGGCAGCCAGCATCCGCTCCAGGGCGGTCTTGGCATCGGCCTGCTCGGCCTGCGGCACCTCAATGCGGTTCACAATGCGCCCGGCCACCAGTTCCTCCAACACCCAGGCCAGGTAGCCGGGGTGGATCCGGTACATGGTGGAGCAGGGGCAGATCACCGGATCCAGGCAAAAGATCGTGTGCTGCGGGTACTGCTCGGCCAGCCGATTGACCATGTTGATCTCCGTCCCGATGGCGAAGGTGGTCGGTTCGGTGGCCCCGGCGACGGCCTTGAAGATGTAGTCGGTGGAACCCGATTCATCCGCCGCATCCACCACCTCCATGGGGCATTCGGGGTGCACAATGACGCGCAGGTTCTCGTGCTCGGCCCGCGCCTTGTCAATCTGCGCGGTGGTGAAGCGCTTGTGCACGGAGCAGAAGCCGTGCCACAAGATCACCTTGGCGGCGTTCAGGGTGTCGGCATCGTTGCCGCCCAGTTCCCGGCGTGGGGTCCACAACGGCATCTGCTCCAGGGGGATTCCCATCGCCTTGGCCGTATTGCGGCCCAGGTGCTGGTCCGGGAAGAACAGCACCCGCCGGCCGCGCTCGAACGCCCACTCCAGCACGGTCTTCGCGTTCGAGGAGGTGCACACCAATCCCCCGTTGCGGCCCACGAACGCCTTCAGCGCCGCGGAGGAATTCATGTAGGTCACCGGGATCACCGCGGCGCGCCCGTCATCCTCCTCGTCCCGGTACAACTCCATCAGCTCATCCCAGCACTGCTGGACGCTGGGGGCATCGGCCATGTCCGCCATGGAGCATCCGGCCGAAAGGTTCGGCAGGATCACCGCCTGGTCATCCCGGGAGAGCACATCGGCGGTTTCGGCCATGAAGTGCACACCACAAAAAACAATGTACTTGGCCTCATCACGGGTCAGTGCCGCATTGGCCAGCTGGAAGGAATCCCCCACGAAGTCGGCGTACTTGACCACCTCGTCACGCTGGTAGAAGTGCCCTAGCAGCACCACGTCATCGCCCAGGGTCTCCTTCGCCGCGCGGATGCGGGCATCAAGTTCCTCCTCGCTGGCGCTGAGATACTGCTGGGGCAACTTCTGCTGCCGCGGGTAGTTCGCCGGGGCCTGATCCTCCTGTGAGGCACCGGGACCGTAACCGGATGGGGTGTCCCAGGGGTTGGCCGAGAGGTCGGATGAGCAGGTGGAGCCCGGAGCGTTGAGGGTCAGCCGGGTGATGGTCGAGGAAAGGGTAGGGCTACTCATGGTTGGTATCTACTTCCAGTGGGTCATGGCCGCTGCCCGCGTAGCGGTAGAGCCGGGGTGGTCGGTGCTGGCCGCCGGCGAGGTATTCGTCGGTGGCCACAATGCTCTGGGTGGCTTTGAGTTGGCGACGGAAGTTGGCTGGATCCAGTTCCTTGCCCAGCATGGCCTCGTACACCGCCCGCAGCTGGGCCAGGGTGAAGCGCTCGCCGAGCAGCCGGTGGGCGATTTGCCCGTACTCGACCTTGTTGCGCAGCCGCCACAGCGCGTAGTCGATGATCTGCCGGTGGTCGAATGCCAGGTCCTCCAGGACGGAATCATCCACCGCGAACCAGGCCACGTTCTCGTCCTCCACGGTGGCGCCCACCTGGGCCTCGGTGACCAGCGCGAAATACGCGATGGTCACCAATCGCTGGGTGGGTGAACGGTCCGGGTCACCGAAGGTGTAGAGCTGTTCCAGGTAGCTGGGCCGCAGCCCGGTGGTGCTGGCCAGGGTGCGACTGGCGGCGGCGCCAAGGGACTCGCGCGGTCCCACGGGACCGCCGGGCAGCGCCCACTGTCCGGCGTGGGGTTGGCGAACGCGGCGCACCAGCGGCAACCACAATTGTGCTCGGCCGCCGTCGGTGGGCCTGATACCGAAGATCACCGTGGAAACGGCCAACGCCGGTGGCATGTTGCGCCGTTCTGCCACGTTGGCTGATCCCAGCGGGATGCTCATCAAGGCCTCCTGTTTTGCCGGCTGCTTGTTTAGGCTCATGACCGGCAGGGTGAAATTTGGTTAGAGTCATTCTGACATTAACTCACCGGGCCTTCCACCTAAAGAACGCTTTGTGACCGCAGTGACATATAGTTTTGAGCATGACCTTGGATCTTAATCTTCGAGTTATCCCCGCGAACACCGAGGCCAGTGCACCAACCGTGCTGCTGATCCACGGCTTCGCCTCCTCCGCAGACCTAAACTGGGAACGCTCCGGATGGGTTCGGCACTTCACCGAAAATGGGCGCAATGTGGCGCTGGTGGATCTGCCCGGCCACGGAGAGGACCCGAACCGCAATGACGGCAGCTGGACCCCGAGCCGCATCCACCTTGCCCTGGCCAAGGTGGTCGAATCCCTGGGTGGCCCGGTTGACGTATTGGGCTACTCACTGGGCGCGCGCCTGGGCTGGGAGCTGGCCGCCAAGCATCCCGAGCTCGTCCGCCGCCTGATCATCGGCGGCCCCGGCAGCCTGGACCCGCTGGCCGCCTTCGCCTTGAATGAGGCGCGCAACTTCGTGGCCACCGGTGAGTCGATCGCCGATGAATACACGGCAAAGGTGATGTCGATTGCGATCAACGAGAAGGCCAACGATTTCAATGCGCTGTTCAAGCTGATCGAAGGCATCAAGACCGAACCCTACGATCCGGCCGAAGCGGTGCCGACCACCCCGACCCTGCTCGTCGCCGGGGACCAGGACGACTTGGCGACCACCATGCCGTACCTGCGGCGTCTGCTTCGTGAAGCCGGAGCGGACACCGAAGTCGTATGGCTGGCCGGGCGGAATCACGCCAGCGCAGTAACCAGTCGCGAGTTCAAGAGCGCGGCACTGAAGTTCCTCAACGCCTAGATTGCTCTCGCTTTTTCCTGAGCGAAAGCCTGCGTGACACTAGGCTGGCTGCATTCTTCCAAAACTGCAGCCAGCCTATCTCCGCCCCTCTAATAGCCACTCGAACATAGAGGCGGTAGGCCCGATATTTAGGTCGGGTGAAGCCTTTCATCGCGCGCCCGGAAGGCATTCCCCAATGCGTCCGCCCACTCGGTACCCCATCCCCATGGGCCGAACAGACATATCCCGACGGTTCTGAAGTTCACCCGACCAATACGAATAATGCTAGGTGAGACAAGGACTTTCCAAAACCCGGTTTCCAAAGAATTGCTCCGCGGGAGCTCTCAGCAACACTAAGAGAAACTCCGCGTACCCCCAGCCAGGATCGAGCGTCTTCTCAAGGATAAGCGTATGGGGGTGCTCTAATTACGTGAACCAAGCAGGTCACCCGCGGTGACGGGATTTTGTACTTTAGATTGTCTTGACAGGCCACATTGAAAATGCGGGATGAGCATCGCGCCCTCAGCCGATTTTTCCTTTCCGCGGCTTTAGCGCCTGTGCCGGTGCTGGCAACGTCACAATTCATGTGGATGCATGTAACACAGGGGCGAGGATGCGACTCGCCGTCGCCAGTCCGGCATGAGACTTCGTCGCGTCATACTGAAATCCCAGCACTCTTGACAGGAGTTCATTTTAGGCGCAGACTGATCGTATACGATTTGATGTACGAAGAAGTGGGAGAATCAATGAGCACCTCGGTTTCGGTCAACGAGTCGACCTTCGCGCAGGCAGGGAAGGTGCTGGCCGTGCACCTGTCCTACGCTTCGCGGGCCGTCCAGCGCGGACGCACCCCGAAGTACCCCAGCTACTTCATGAAGGCCTCCTCCTCGTTGGCAGTTTCCGGCTCGACCGTCGAGCGCCCGGCTGGCACCGAGCTGCTGGCCTTCGAGGGTGAGATCGCCCTGATCATCGGCAAGGCCGCCCGCCGCGTTTCCGTCGAGGACGCCTGGGGCCACGTTGGTCAGGTCACCGCCGCCAACGACCTGGGCGTGCACGACATGAAGTACGCCGACAAGGGCTCAAACATCCGCTCCAAGTCCGGCGACGGCTACACCCCGATGGGCCCGAACGCCCTTCAGGCGGCAAGCATTGATCCGGCCAAGCTGCGCGTGCAGACCTGGGTCAACGGTGAACTCGCCCAGGATGCCGACACCTCCGAGCTGCTCTTCTCCTTCGCCCAGATCGTTGCCGACCTCTCCCAGCAGATGACCCTGCTGCCCGGGGATGTCGTCCTCACCGGCACCCCGGCCGGCTCCACCGTCTTCTTCCCCGGCGATGTCGTCGAGGTTGAGGTCACCGATCTGGTCTCCGGGGCCAGCACCGGCAAGCTGAAGACCACCGCCGTGGAGGGCACTGACGCCTTCGCCGCCTTCGGCAACCAGCCGAAGGTCACGGAGAAGGACAAGGAAGACGCCTACGGGGACCGTGCCGCCGCCGGGCTGGAGCCGATCATCACCGGCAAGGACGTGCTCACCGATGAGGTGCGCGCCAAGCTTGAGGCCGTGGCCACCGCCACGCTGTCCGCTACCCTGCGCAAGCTGGGGCTGAACAACGTGAACATCCAGGTGCCCGGCGCCACCAAGGGCATGCAGCGGGTCATCGGCACCGCCCGCACGCTGCGCTACGTGCCCAACCGCGAGGATCTGTTCAAGAAGCACGGGGCCGGCTACAACACCCAGAAGCAGTCCATCGATTCGCTGGGCGACGGCGAGGTGCTGATCATGGAGGCGCGCGGGGAAACCGGGGCCGCCACCCTGGGCGACATCCTGGCCCTGCGCAGCCAGACCCTGGGCGCGGCCGGCATCATCACCGACGGCGGCGTGCGCGACCTGGACGCGGTCACCGGACTGGACATCCCGGTGTTCTACAACGGCGCCCACCCGGCCGTGCTGGGCCGGCGCCACGTGGCCTGGGACAAGGACATCACCGTGGCCTGCGGTGGGGTTACCGTGCAGCCCGGGGATGTGATCGTGGCCGATTCGGATGGCATCGTGGTCATCCCGCCGCACCTGGTCGCCGAGGTCGCCGACGCGGCACTGGCCACCGAGAAGTCCGATGAGTTCATCTTCGCCATGGTCCAGCGCGGGCACGTCATCGACGGGCTGTTCCCGATGAACGCGGACTGGAAGGCCAAGTACCAGGCCTGGCAGCAGGCCGGCAGCCCGGACCTGGACAGCTGGGAACTCTAGCCATGACCCCCTCGAAGTCCGAAGCGGCCTACGCCACCATCTCCGAGCGGATCAACAACGGGGCCTACTCCCCCGGATACCGCCTGGTGCTGGGAACCATCGCCGAGGAGCTGGGCTGCTCGGTGGTTCCGGTGCGCGAGGCGATCCGGCGGCTGGAGGCCGAGGGGCTGGTGAACTTCACCCGCAACGTGGGGGCCACGGTGGCGCAAATCGATTCCACCCTCTACCTGCACACCATGCAGACCCTGTCGGTGATCGAACCGGCCGCCACCGCGCTGGCCGCGCCGCTGATGGATCAGTCCCTGCGCCAGGCGGCGCGTGAGGTGAACCAGAAGATGCGCGAGTGCCTGGACAGCTTCGACCCGGTGGCCTTCACCCAACTGAATACCGAATTCCACAAGCTGCTGTACTGCCAGTGCCCGAACCCGCACATCCTGGACCTGGTCCAGCGCGGGTGGCGGCGCCTGGCGGCGATGCGCTCCTCCTCCTTCTCGCACATCCCGCACCGGGCACTGCAGTCGGTCCAGGAGCACGAGCACCTGCTGGACCTGCTGGAGGACGGGGCATCCGCCGAGCAGATCGAGCAGGCCGCCCGGCGGCACCGCACCAACACGCTGAACGCCTACCTCAAGGCGGCGGGCATGGAGCCCTCCCCCATCTAGGCAAACCAGCAACACCCAAGATTTTCGACCACAAGTTTTTTGACCGTCTTTGCAACGCAACGCGAAAGGACACAGCCATGAGCAAGCACTTCGTTCCGGAGAACCTGCCCAGCAAGATCCAGCACTACATCAACGGTGAGTTCGTCGATTCCATCGGCGGCAAGACCTTCGAGGTGCTGGACCCGGTGACCAATAAGCCGTACGTGAACGCCGCCGCCGGGCAGAAGGAGGACATCGACGCCGCCGTCGCCGCCGCCACCGAAGCCTTCAAGAACGGCCCGTGGCCGCGCATGAAGCCGCGCGAGCGCGCCAACGTGCTGTACAAGATCGCCGACGCCGTGGTGGCCCAGGAGGACCGCCTGGCCGAGATGGAGACCTTCGACACCGGCCTGCCGATCACCCAGGCCCGCGGCCAGGCCCGCCGCGCCGCGGAGAACTTCCGCTTCTTCGCCGACCTGATCGTGGCCCAGCACGACACCGCGCTGAAGGTCCCCGGCTCCCAGCTGAACTACGTGAACCGCAAGCCGATCGGCGTGGCCGGGCTGATCACCCCGTGGAACACCCCGTTCATGCTCGAATCCTGGAAGCTGGCCCCCTCGATCGCCTCGGGCTGCACCGTGGTGCTCAAGCCGGCGGAGTTCACCCCGCTCTCGGCCTCCCTGTGGGCCAAGATCTTTGAGGACGCCGGGCTGCCCAAGGGCGTGTTCAACCTGGTCAACGGCATCGGCGAGGAGGCCGGCGACGCGCTGGTCAAGCACCCGGACGTGCCGCTGATCTCCTTCACCGGCGAATCCTCCACCGGCCAGCTGATCTTCCGCAACTGCGCGGAGAACCTGAAGGGCATGAGCATGGAGCTGGGCGGCAAGTCCCCGGCCATCGTGTTCGAGGACGCCGACTTCGATGCGGCCATCGACTCCACCCTGTTCGGCGTGTTCTCGCTGAACGGTGAGCGCTGCACCGCCGGGTCACGCATCCTGGTCCAGCGCGGCATCTACGAGAAGTTCATCCAGGCCTACGCCGAGCGCGCCAAGAACATCAAGGTTGGCGACCCGCACGACCCGGACACCCAGGTCGGCGCGCTGGTGCACCCCGAGCACTACGACAAGGTCATGAGCTACGTGGAGATCGGCAAGTCCGAGGGCCGCCTGGTCGCCGGCGGCGGACGCCCGGAGAACCTGCCCGAGGGCCAGGAGAACGGCTCCTACGTCGCACCGACCGTGTTCGTGGACGTGAAGCCCGACGCCCGGATCTTCCAGGAGGAAATCTTCGGCCCGGTCGTGGCGATCACCCCGTTCGACACCGAGGAAGAAGCCCTGCAGCTGGCCAACAACACCAAGTACGGCCTGGCCGCCTACCTGTGGACCAACGACCTGCAGCGGGCCCACAACTTCGCCCAGAACATCGAGGCCGGCATGGTGTGGCTGAACTCCCACAACGTGCGTGACCTGCGTTCGCCGTTCGGCGGCGTGAAGGCCTCGGGCCTGGGCCACGAGGGCGGCTACCGCTCGATCGACTTCTACACCGACCAGCAGGCCGTGCACATCACCCTGGGCGAGGTACACACCCCGAAGTTCGGTGCCGCCGACGCAGCCAAGATCGACGGCTAGTTTCCCAAGAATTATTTGCAAAGGAGCAAGAACATGAGCAACGAGATCCCCAAGCCCTCGGTCCCGGCCCCGGACATCCTGCGCTGCGCGTACGCCGAACTGGTCGTCACCGACCTGGCCAAGTCACGCGAGTTCTACGTGGACGTGCTGGGCCTGCACGTGAGCTACGAGGACGAGAACCAGGTCTACCTGCGGTCCTTCGAGGAGTTCATCCACCACAACCTGGTGCTCACCCAGGGCCCGGTCGCCGCACTGAAGGCCATGGCCTTCCGCGTGCGCTCGAACGAGGACGTGGACGCGGCCGAGGCCTACTACAAGGAGCTGGGCTGCCGCACCGAGCGCCGCAAGGACGGCTTCGTCAAGGGCATCGGGGACGCGGTGCGCGTGGAGGACCCGCTGGGCTTCCCGTACGAGTTCTTCTTCGAGACCACCCACGTCGAGCGCCTGCACATGCGCTACGACCTGTACTCGGCCGGCGAGCTGGTACGCCTGGACCACTTCAACCAGGTGACCCCGGACGTGCCGCGCGGACGCAAGTACCTGGAGGACCTGGGCTTCCACGTCACCGAGGACATCCAGGATGACGAGGGCACCACCTACGCCGCCTGGATGCACCGCAAGGGCACCGTGCACGACACCGCCCTGACCGGCGGCAACGGCCCGCGCCTGCACCACGTGGCCTTCTCCACCCACGAGAAGCACAACATCATCCAGATCTGCGACAAGATGGGTGCCCTGCGCATCTCGGACCGCATCGAACGCGGCCCGGGCCGCCACGGCGTGTCCAACGCGTTCTACCTGTACATCCTGGATCCGGATGACCACCGCATCGAGATCTACACCCAGGACTACTACACCGGGGACCCGGACAACCCGACCATCACCTGGAACGTGCACGACAACCAGCGCCGTGACTGGTGGGGCAATCCGGTCGTCCCGTCCTGGTACACCGAGGCCTCCAAGGTCCTGGACCTGGACGGCAACGTGCAGGAGATCGTTGAGCGCACCGATGACTCCGAACTGGAGGTCACCATCGGCGCCGACGGGTTCTCCTACACCCGTGCCGGGGATGACGAAGGCACCTACGTGGGCGAGGCCTCCAAGGGCTTCAAGCTGGGCAACCAGCTCTAAACCCGCCGCCTGAGCGCACATGCACCAGCCCGGTGCGACATCGAGGTTTCTCTGAACCTCGGTGCCGCACCGGGCTTTTGCCATTTACTGCGGTTCTTAAAAGGTGACTTTAACGTTCCCCGCGCGGCAGGGTGCCGATCTGCTGGTCATTCGCGTCGAAGACCAGCAGGGAGCCGTCCTGGATGGTTGCGTGGTCGGCGGTGCTCAGCCAGGTGTCCACGCCGTGGCAGTACATCATGGTGCTGGCCATCGCGCTGAAACCGATCTTCTCGGCCTCCTGGCTCCAAGTGGACATCAGGTTGTTGCAGCCGTCGCTTCCGGCCACCTTGCCCTCCTTGAACAGTTCCAGCCAGGGCTGGCCCTGCTCCTGTTGTCCCCACAATCCCGTAGGGTCCTCCGGCTTGCCGCCGGAACTGGCGCAGGAACTGGCCAGCATCATGAATTTGGCCCACGAACGAAAAAATGGAATGCGTCTCATACCCGTTATGTTGTTGACAGCCCCTAAAAGAGGATCATAGGGACTGTCGGCCGACCAGCCTCGGCATGGTGTCTTGCCCCTGTCTAACCAATGATCCGGGGGGTGTTGCCACCGAGGCTGGGATGGCAGCGAGGTGATTGCTAATTAGGGGCGCGGCGCCAGAAAACGGACGCCTGTCATAACGTGGATGTAAGACTTTGCTACCTGCGGTTGGCCGACCAAATGAGGAACCATGCGCAAAGGAGCCAGCCTCATGAAAACCGACGACATCCAGATCTTCCTCGGCCTCGACGTCGGCAAGACCGACCATTGGGCCTGCGCCGTCACCAAAGACGGAACAAAGATCTGGAACAGAACCCTGCCCAACGACGAAGCGAAACTCACCAAGGTGTACCAAGACCTCCGCGCCAAGGGCACTGTCCTGGTCGTCGTGGACCAGCCAGCCACCGTCGGCGCACTGGCGGTTGCGGTGGCCCAACATCTGGGCATCATGGTGGCCTACCTGCCGGGCCTGACGATGCGCCGCATCGCTGATATGTATCCTGGGACGGCTAAGACCGATGAAAAGGACGCATTCATCATCGCCGACGCGGCCCGCACCATGCCGCACACGCTACGCAGCCTCCACGTCTCCGACAAGGAAGAAGCCGCGCTGGGAATGCTCACCGGTTTCGACCTGGACCTGGCGCGCCAGATCACCCAGACAAGCAACCGGATCCGCGGGTTGTTCACCCAGATCCACCCGCCCCTGGAGCGTCTGATCGGTGCCCGGCTGGACTACGACGCGATCTTGGAAGTGCTCGCCGCCTGGCCCACCCCAGCAGCATTGAAGCATGCTGGCAAAGCCAGGATTGATGCGAAGCTGAAGAAGCACGGAGCCCGCCGCCACACCGCCTGGGCCGCCGCGATCTTGGACGCTTTGGACGAACAAACCGTCACCGTCGTCGGTACCGAGGCTGCGGGACTAGTCATCCCGCACCTGGCCCGACAACTGATCGCCTTGCATGCCCAGCGGACAGATGTGGCTTCCCATCTTGAATCCATGGTGGAGGCCCACCCTCTTTACCCGGTCCTGACTTCCATGCCAGGGGTCGCCGTCAGGACTGCCGCGGCCTTCAACGCCGAGACCTCCGGCAAGACCTTCGACAGCGCCGCGGCCATGGCCTCTTATGCTGGTCTGGCACCAACGACGAGGCAATCGGGCACCTCGATCAAATCCGAGCGCGTAAGCCACTCAGGCAACAAACGATTGAAGCGAGCCTTGTTCCTCTCGGCATTCGCCTCCATCCGCTCCGACCCGACCAGCCGTGACTACTATGACCGGAAACGAGGCCAAGGCAAACGGCACAATCAGGCGCTCATCGCCTTGGCTCACCGCCGGCTGACGGTGCTGTTCGCGATGATCCGGGATGGGTCACTTTATGATGTTCCAGAGCTGAAAATTGCTTGACTTTGAACATAGGGGCACCCCCCACCAGCTCGACGATTTTCATGGCGGGATCGTCGCTAAGGGTGGCCAAGACGAAACGCTGATCTTAGAGTGCGAAAATAATGGCATCTAAGCTCCACGTTCACCGGTTCGAGGATCACTTTTTGGTGATCAAGTCTACCGGGCCTTTTCCCACCCCGCGGAGAGAAATCACGGGCCACCCGGCGTCTTTCACGCGGGACTGGCTACTAGGCACCCCGGTCAATGCCGCCTAGAAGTGTAGCTTGGTGCCCACTGTCAGCACCACGCTGAACCTCTAAGAAGCGGCAAAGGGCGGGACAAGATTTTTCTTGTCCCGCCCTTTGTTAATTATGAAAAGTAGCTAGCGCACCTGGATCTCAGTTGCTTGAGGACCCTTAGGCCCAGCTTCAAGCTTGTACTCCACAGTCTGGCCTTCTTCAAGGTTTTTGAATCCAAAGCTTTGGATCGCGCTGTAGTGAGCAAAGACGTCAGCGGATCCGTCGGACGGAGCAATGAATCCGAAGCCCTTTTCGGAGTTAAACCATTTTACGATGCCGGTGGTCATGTAAATTCCTATCGAGCCGTAGATAACGGCAGTACGCGTGTACGCCACGTCGGCTACACAGCAAGAGTCTGATGAATCCCGTGATAATGCAAAGCTTGAGCAGGCCCAGAGGCCGGGTGAACATCGAATACTGAGTTCACGGGCTCAAAAATTTTATCCGAGAGATAGATTGTCGACCGAGCTAGAGTTCTGAGACCGAAAGCCCTCTACCGACTGCCCTATTTAAAATATAGGGACAATTATTTCAGGTAACGCTATTCCCTTTTTGCCGGGAATACCAGCGCAAAGACGTTTATGAAAAATTCAAGAAAGATCTGAAACGAGATGGATGATATTTTATCTCGAGGAGACTAATTGCTACTACGGTATCACACGAAGCGGACTCCGCGTCGTTCTTTTTCCGCTTTACAGTCGAATCGGTCGGTTATTCGCTGAGCGCAATCGCAGCCGCCACGCGCGTTAACGCTTCCTCGCTACTGAGTTGCAAGAGGCTTGCGATCATACTGACCATTGTTTCCCCTAGTCGAGCCAGGATCGCCACAGCTTGCGCATTACCGCCCTCGAGCTCAGAAGCGATGAGGAGAAAAGCTTCTCTGTCCTGGCGAACTAGGGAGGTGAGTAAAGCGATTCCTAGTGCTGCTTCGGGGCTGTTACTCATGAAGTGTTCCCGTCGTTGACGATGAATTTGTATGATACTTCGGTACTCGCGGCGTAAAGGTAGCAGCGTTTTGAGCATATCAGTTTGCTTGCCCGATACTATCGAGCGGAAGTGATTGGAGGCAGATGTAGACCTAAATCAGTGGTTCCATCACCTGCACGTCATTGTCCATTGTTTGGGTACTTCGACGCCCCACGCCGACTCTCTCGATTGTGGTCACAGGGGATGCCAGCACATTACTCTGGCAACTCACATCCAGCGTAGATAGACTGAAGCTATAGGAGTTGAGACTTTCAGTTCTTTCGACTGAAAAGTCGCCGCTACCACCCAAGGACTCTGCACTTGAGTAGCATCACTTCCACCCTGCCCACCCCTCCACCGGCCACTTCAGTGCGGCCCGGGGATCCCAAAAGCTTCTTCCACGTCAAGGCCCTGGTCAGCGACGCGGGACTCAATGGACGGCGCCGCGGCCACTACCTAGGCATGGGCCTGGTCCTGCTGGGTCTGCTCGGTGGGACCATCACCGGGTTCATACTGCTCGGTGACAGCTGGTTGCAGCTGCTGATGGCCGGGGCGCTGGGAATCCTACTTACCCAGTTCGCGTTCCTGGCCCACGAGGCCGCACACCGCCAGATCCTCTCCTCCGCCAAGACCAATGACAAACTCGGACGCCTGCTGGCCAACGGCGTGGTCGGCATCAGCTACCAGTGGTGGATGAACAAGCACAACAAGCACCACGCCACGCCAAATACGGTGGGCAAGGACCCGGACATTGAATGGGACACCATCTCCTTCCAGCCGGCCGACGCACAGCGGCAAAAGGGTCTGCTGAAGTGGATCACCGAACGCCAGGGGTATTTGTTCTTTCCGCTGCTGACCCTGGAAGGGCTGAACCTGCATTTTCAGTCCATCAAGTACCTGTTCGTGGCCAAGCGAGTGAAAAACCGCAGCCGCGAAATCACCGTGATTGTCTTGCGCGTAGCCATCTATCTGGCCTTGATCTTCGCCTTCCTTCCGATCGGCATGGCGTTCGCCTTCATCGGCGTGCAACTCGCGGTTTTCGGCATCTACATGGGCGGCTCCTTTGCCCCTAACCACAAGGGCATGCCCATGGTCCCGAACAACATGCGCATTGACTTCTTCTCCCGGCAGGTACTCACCAGCCGCAACGTCATGGCCGAGAGCCGGTGGGGCAACGAACTGCTCTCCATCATTTACGGCGGGCTGAACTACCAGGTCGAACACCATCTGTTCCCCTCGATGCCGCGAGCCAACCTGGCCGAGGTCTCCCGGATTGTGCGCGCCTACTGTGCCGAACACCAGATCACCTACACGGTGGCCTCGGTGCGCCAGTCTTACGCGCAGGTCATCCGATACCTGAACAAGGTTGGACTCTCGGCCCGCGATCCCTTCGACTGCCCCATGGTGTCCGCCTACCGGCAGTTCTAGTCCGAACCCCCGGCGGGAAAGCTTCGGGCGGCTTGTTGCCGGCAGTGTGCACAGTTGCGTTCGAGAGCAGCGGTACGTCTGAAACACCCGGCGCATATTGCTGGGCGAGTTCGGCCTCTTTGACCGACCGGCGAGCCCATAGTGACTAGTCAGGATATTTTCTGTGAGGTCTGTTGCAATCGACTGATCTGGGCAAGACTGGAAGCATGACACAACGGGCGAACCAAAGATTCGAGAATCGGGAACAGGCCGGCACTTCTCTGGGGCTGGCGTTGGCAACTCGGCTGGAGGCCGGCCAGTACGTCGTGCTGGGGCTGCTGCGCGGGGGCGTGCCCATCGCCGCGGAAGTGGCCCGGGCGCTGGGCGCGGAACTTGGCGCGCTGGCCGTACGCAAGCTCGGCGTGCCCAGCAACCCGGAGCTGGCCTACGGTGCCATGGCCTCCTACCGCGGTTTCTCCGGACGCTACCTCAATGAGGGAATTCACCGTCGTGCCAAGGAAGGCTTCGGCAGCGCCCAGCTGGACCGGGTGGAGGCCGAAGCCGAACAGGCGCTGGCCGAGCTGGCCGAGGTGTTCCAGGAGTACTCACCGGACCTGGCCGGGCGGATCGTGGTGATCTGCGATGACGGACTGGCCACCGGCGCCACCGTCAAGGCAGCGATCGAACTGGTCCAGCAGCTGGAACCCGAGCGGATCATCATTGCCGCACCGGTGGCTCCCCCGGAGGTGCTCAACGAGCTGTCGCAGGTCGCCGACGAAGCCGTCGCCTTGCTGAAGCCCGGGGGTTTCACCGCAGTGGGAGCCTACTATGAGCAGTTCCAGCCGGTGGAGCGGGACCAGGTGCTCGCACTGCTGCACAGCAAGGCGTGAGCCACCGGCCATAGGTCCTGGATGGTTCTAAGACGCTATGCCAGCAGGCGGGTCCTAGTGCCCCACCACGTTGGCGATCCCGTGCCCCTTGCGCTGGTCAATGATGGCGACCACCAGGGTCAGCACGACCATTACCGTGATGGCGATGAAGCCCACGGTCATGGCGGTGTTCCATTCGCCGGTCAGGTGCTGGGTGCCGTAGAAGATTGCGGTGATCACCGCGATCCCCACCGCGGTACCGATGCGCTGGGACGTCTGCATCAGACCGCCAGCACTGCCCGAATTCGCCACCGGAACATCCATGAGGGTCAGCGCCTGGTTCGGGGAAATGATCGAACCCTGTGCCACGCCGATAAAGCTCAGCGTCAGCAACAGCCACCAGATGCTCACCTGATCTTGGGCGTTGAGCTCCACAATCGCAATGGTGGACACCAGGCCGACCAGTGCACTGAGGATGCCCCAGATCACCAGTCGCCGCCCGAACTGGACCACGTACTTACCGGCAATATGGGAGCTGGCCGCGGAGGCCAAAGCGGCCGGAAGACCGACCATGCCCGCCTGCAGCGCGGTCCATCCCTGGCCCTGCTGGACGTACACCGCCACCAAAACCCAGACGCTGGTCACGCCCATGAAATAGAGCCCGGCAATGATGTTGCCCAGGGTGAAGGAGCGGATCTTGAACAGCTGCAGGTCCACCATGGGTTCGCGGCCACGCCGCTTGTAGTTCTTCTCCCAGAGAATCCAACCGCCCAGCAGTGCAAAGGCGGCGGGCAGCAGCCACCAAGTCCACGGGGTCTCCCGGCCCTGAACGAAGGGAAGCATCAGAGCCAGGATCGACAGGCCAAGCATGATGCTGCCCACCGGGTCGAGGTCCACCCCATGCCTGCGCTTCACCACCGCCGCAGCTGCGGCGTCCGAGGGGTCACTGGCGGGAACCTGAAGCTTGCGGAATAGCGGCCGCGGCAACCAGCGCAGCGCCAAGACAATGGCCAGCAGGCCAATCGGCACGTTGACCAGGAAGGTGGAGCGCCACCCCAGGTCCTCCCCCAGTCCCTGCACCAGGAAGCCGCCAAGTACCGGGCCAATCGCAACCGAGAAACCGACCACGGTGCCCAGAGCGCCGTAGGCACGGCCTCGTTCTGGCCCGTGGAAGTATTGCTGAATCATGCCCAGCACCTGCGGGTTCAGCAGGCCCGAGCCCAGGCCCTGGATGAAGCGGGCAATGTTCAGGCTGGTGGCATCGGGGGCAAATCCGGCCAGGATCGAGGAGAGCGTGAAGATCACCAGACCGCTGAGGAAGATGGCGCCTCGCCCAAAGACGTCCCCGGCGCGGCCAGCGGCCACCAGCACCACGCCGAAGGTCAGGGCGTAGCCGGAGAGCACCCACTGGATATCCGATTCACTGGCGCCCAGGGTGTTCTGGATGGCGGGCAGGACGACATTGACAATGCTCACTCCGACCAGGGACATGAACATGGTGGCCAAGAGGACCATCAGCACCCGCCAGCGGGTTGCCTCATCCATGGGTGCCTCACCGGCAGCACGACTTTCAGCCATTCCATCCCTTCACGACAACCTGCCGGCTCAACGCCGGGATTACTTTCATAGGAAGGCTATCTGAAATGCTCCGCGCCACCACGAACGGGGTCGAACTTGCCGACACATTGCGCCCAGTCGGTGCCACATTCCTCGATGTGGGAAACGGGCGTCCGGACGAAAATGAACCTGGTGGTCGCGTTGGAGCCTAGCCTCGTACTGCTCAATTCCGTTGCGCCGGAAAATTATTCTCTGACCTGCCAACCAGTCATGAAACGCCGCGGGAAATGAGACCGGCGGGGCGGGTAGCTGGCCTCCGCCCTGCCGGGCTATCTAAACGGTCGCGCTCGCCTCGGCCGGCCACTGTGGTGTGGTCGGCTTCAGCTTAGCTCCGAGGCAGCAGTTCAGCGAGCACGCCCCACTGCCCGCAGCGAGCGGACCCCCGGGCGTCACGGCGGGCAGGTTCGGCGATTCCCCGCGAACCTGCGCCGCCCTCTCCAGGGCAAGATCCACCAGCCCACTCACGAAGGATGCGGAAGTTCCCACGGTGTCCGCCCGCACGAACCGCAGCTGCAGTTCCTCGGCCGTGGCGGCGGCTTCCGTATCCAAATCGTATTTGACCTCCATGTGATCCGAGACGAATCCAAGCGGAACCACGACGACACCATCGACGCCCTCCTCAGCCAATTCGCGCATGCGGTCATTGACATCCGGTTCGAGCCACGGGGTATGCGGGGACCCCGAGCGTGAGCAGTAAACCAATTCCGAGGGCAGCCGCTGCTCTTCGGGCAGCTGTCCCTCAATCCACTGGATGAGCTGTTCATGCTCGGCCTGGTAGCCGGCGGTGTACCGCTGCGAGGCGTCTTGCATGGTCGCGGGAATGGAGTGGGTGACATACAGGACCCGGTGCGTGCCGGGGTCCAGCTCCCCCACGTTCTGTTGGAATTCGCTCAAGGCACGGCGGACGCACTGCAGTTCTGCCTCAGCGAAACCGGGGTGGTTGTAGTACTGGCGGACCTTGTCGAAGGACACCTCAATGCCATCCTCGGCCAATGCCTGAACCGTCCCGCCGAAGTCTTCACGGTACTGACGGCAGGAGGAGTAGCTTGAATAGGCAGAAGTGGTGATGGCCAGGAATCGGGTGGCTCCGGTTTGCTGGGCGTGCTTTCGCACTTCATCGGTGAGGTAGGGATCCCAGTTCCGGTTCCCCCACAGCAGCGGGATCCCGATATCGCGCCGCTGCAGCTCCTGGTTGAGGGCTTCGAGCAGATTCCGGTTTTGCTCGTTGATGGGTGAGCGGCCGCCGAAGTTGTAGTAGTGCTCGCCCACTTCCACGAGCCGCTCATCGGGGATGCCGCGGCCCCGGGTGACATTTTGCAGGAAGGGCAAGACATCCTCTGGTTTTTCCGGCCCGCCGAAGGACACCAGAATCAATGCATCAAAGGGTTCGAGGCTGGCATTGCTCATGTTGGTTTGTCGGCCGGGCCAGCGCAGAGCAGGCAGTCGGCCAGTCCTTTCTTCAGAAATGGAAAGCGATAACGATCATCGGGTGTCGCCAATGGTCCAGTCTTCGGGTGCGCGATAGATTCACCAGAAAGTTGAGGTGCCCCTGCCAAAGGGTCTGGCGAAGGAGAACCTCGGCATTCACTAGCTTAGCTATCTATATTCTTGGCGAGAAGGAACGGAAGCGCAAATCCAGAAAACGAAAAATAGCCCAAGCCAACGACTCGAAGCAGGTTGACCCGTGCCCTCACCGCTGCCTGGGTCCACTGGTGGCCCTAGAGCAGAGCCAGCAGATCCCGTGAACGGCGGTGCCACATGTTGCCCGCCAGGCCCAGGTGGCCCACGATGAAGAACAGGCCGCCGGCGATGAAGCCGTAAATCGTTACCAGGCAGGCCAATGAGGCGTAGACAATTACCCCGAGCCCCACGGCGATTAGCGCGATATCGGCCCACCACCAGCGCAGGAAATGACCGAAGACCGGCAGGAGCAGGATCGCCGGGAACACCAGCAGCCACAGCTGGGGATACAGCGTGAAGACCGCCTGGCCATGCAGCAGCAGGGTCGCCAAGAGCAGCACCGCGCCAATGGTTCGCCAGATCCACCCCGCCCGGCCCATCGCCGAGCGCAGCAGCACCCACGGGACGATCGCCTGGGAGTAGAGCAGGACCGTCACCGGCCAATAAAACATGCCAATACCCAGCCCGGCCAAGATGGAGACGACGCTCATCACCACGGCCCCGAGCAGCTGCAGCCAGATCGCAGCCTTGTCGCGCAGGATCAGCGGGGTGAGGCTGAACAAGGCGGGGACCAGGGCAACCAGCGCGGCCGGCAACAGCTCGGCGTTGAACCAGGTTCCGGCCTGCCGTGCCTCAATGTACCCAAAGCTGACTTCCCCCTCGAAGCCCAGGCCGAGGGCGCCGGCCACGTCCACACTCATCGGCGCCTGCGGGGCGAAGAGCAGCACCGCGGCGGTCAGAAGCGAGAACGCGAACGTGGGCCACGCCAGGATCCGGGTGAGGAACTCAAACCCGCTGGAGACCTTCAGCTCCTGCGGTTCGACCCGCTCGAAGCCCGCGGCGATCCGCTGCACCGGGCCGAGGGTGTCCAGGATGTCCTGCTTGTGCCGTCCCCGGCGCGGCAGCCTGACCAGCTGGGCCCGCGTATGCGCCAGCACGTCCTCGCGTTCGGCGGCGCTCAGTCCGGAAAGGGCCTGGCGCAATTCGTCGAGGTACTGCCGGGCGGCTTTGGGCAAGCGGGCGGCCATTAATGCTCCTGCGGTGGTGGAAGGCGGGTTTTTCTTATCGTGTCATATCGCCGACGCAATCCAGCGGTTTGCCGCCTTGATTCCCGGACACTAAGGCACCGGGCCGGGTGGGTTCGGGGATCTGCTCCCCGTCCCACCCGGCCCGGTGCCGGCGGCGGCGCCAGCGCGCCGCCGGTAGTCCTTGCCTAGTGCACGCTCGGGATCTTGGCGGTGCCGTCCGCGTGGAAGCCCTCCACACCCAGCGAGCGGTGACGGGTCTCGCCCACCCACAGCACGGCCGCGGTGGAGATGACGGTCAGCACCATGATGTAGATGGCGATCGAGCCGGACCAGCCGGTGGTCTCCAGCAGCACCTGGGCCACGGTGGCCGCGAAGGCGCCGCCGAGGATCGCGCCGATGGCGTAGCCGATCGAGATGCCCGAGTAGCGGATGTGCGCCGGGAACATCTCGGCGTACATGGCTGACTGCGGTCCGTAGGACAGGCCCAGGCCGATGGTCAGCACGAAGATCGCCACGGTGTACAGCACGATCGAGCCGGTGTCGATCAGCATGAACATCGGGATCATCCACACGAAGACGATGGCGTAGCCGATGACGAAGGTGTTGCGGCGCCCGATCTTATCCGAGAGCCAGCCGCCGACCAGGGTGAAGATTAGCCAGCCGAAGGAGCCGATGGTGGTGGCCAGCAGCACCGGGGCCATCTCCAGGCCCAGCACCTTGGTGGTGTAGGCGATGAAGAACGCGATGACCAGATAGCCGGCGGCGTTGTTCGAGATGAAGATCAGCGCGGCCTGGATGACCTGCTTGGAGTTGGTCTTCATCAAGTCCTTCAGCGGGGTGTGCTCCTCGCTCTTACGCTCGGCCATCTCCTTGAAGACCGGGGATTCCTCCAGTGCGCGGCGGATCAGGTGACCGACCAGGATCAGCACCACCGAGAGCAGGAACGGAATACGCCAGCCCCAGGCCATGAACTGTTCGGGGGTCATCGACACGCGCAGCACGTACAGAATGCCGGTGGCCAGGATCATGCCGATCGGAACACCGATCTGCGGGAAGGCGCCGAAGTAGCCGCGGCGGCCCTTCGGTGCGTGCTCCACACTCATCAACGCCGCGCCGCCCCATTCGCCGCCGGCGGAGAAGCCCTGCAGCACACGCAGCAGCACCAGCAGGATCGGTGCGGCAACACCGATCTGCGCGTAGGTGGGCAGCAGGCCGATCAGGGAGGTGGCGATGCCCATCAGGATCAGGGTCATCACCAGGATCCGCTTGCGTCCGAACCGGTCACCGAGGTGCCCGGCGATCACGGCGCCCAGCGGACGGAAGAAGAAGGAAATGCCGATCATCGCGAACGAGAGGATCTGCGCGATGCCCGGGTTCGACTCACCCAACGGGGCGAGGAACAGCGGGGTGAGCAGGGTCGCGGTCAGCTGCGCGAAGATGAAGAAGTCGTACCACTCGATGGTGGTGCCCACCAGGGTGCCGGCTAGAACGCGCCGTTCTTCCTGTCTGCGGGTAACAAGCGAGGTAGTCATGAGTGCCCTTGAGTTTGCGAGATTCCGAAAATCTGATTACCGACCGTTCAGACGGTAACTCAGATCACAATCATAGGCCACGGGTGAGCCTGCTCACAACAAGATTTTTCTACACTCCGAGAACGGACTCTTGACGAGTGGTTTTGCCGCACGGATCAGGGCTTGAACAGCAGTTCGTAATAATCGCGGAGCGCCGGGTAGTAATCGGGATCAAAGCGAATTGCCTCTGGATCCTGGCCTGCGGCCGCGGCCAGCAGGCGGTCCAGATAGAACTCCCACCCCGGGCCAATGGAGCCAGCCTGGGTGGGCTCCAGGTTCGGCATCACGAACTCCAGCAGGCTTCCCTCCGGGTCGCTCAGTACCTGCAGCTGCAGTCTCCACACCTCCCCGTCCTGCGGGGAGGATTCAACCACGAGACGATGGGTGGAGGCATCACAGTCAATGAGGCGCATTTCCATTGCGGGCCTTCCCTCCTCGGCATTCAGCGTCAGCTCTACGCTCCCGCTGGCCGGATCCCCGGACCACGGTCCGATCCACCGGTCGGTTTCGGCAGGTTCGGTCAGTAATTTCCAGAGCTCCTGTTGGTCAATGGGGAAGACCCGCAGCAGGCGCAGTGCCCCATCCTCGGTTTTGCTTCCAGTCGGCGTCGCCGTCATGATCCCACTCCCCTGTTCTTCCTGACCGGCCGATGTCGACCCGCCGGCGGATGATGCTCGCGATCGTGGCTTGTAGGCTAACAAAACACCGTTCGTTTCCATAGGGGCGAGCAGAGGCCTCTGTTGCCATTCCCGGCGACCGGCGCGGGAACGTGAACCCGGCTGAGAATATGTGAACGAAAGCAGTCAGCAGTTCAAAAATCGAACTGGCTGTTCGATTACAGAATGACTAGGATGCAGGTAGGGCCACGCCTTGGGCGCCAGGCCCTGCACCCATTCTTTTGGGCGGGCCACCGCCCCTCGGCAGGACAAGGATCATGTCAGCTTCCCAGACTCTCTCCCGCGGTGTACGGATGCTCGAAATCGTGGCGGACTCCCCCACGAACCTGAGCATCGCCGAGATCGCCGAGAAGATGGAAGTCCACCGCTCCATCGCCTACCGGATTCTGCGCACCCTGGAGGATCACCGTCTGCTGGCCCGGGACGAGGCCGGGCGGATCCGACCCGCCTCGGGCCTGGCCACGCTGGCCCGCTCGGTGCAGCGGGATCTGCAGAACACGGCGCTGCCGGAACTGACAAAGCTGGCCAACACTTTGTCCATGACCGCGTTCGTCGCGGTGTGGGAGCATGACCTGTGCACCACCTTGGTGTCGGTGGAGCCGGCCCACTCCCATCGTGCCATTGTGCACCGTCCCGGAACCCGGCACGGCATGGACGTGGGCGCCCCGCCCATCGCGATTCAATCCAACTACACCCGCAGCCAATGGGATGCCATGAACACCGGGGTGGACTACCGCGAGCAGGTGCGCGACGCGAAGATCAATGGGTATGCCAGCAGCGTGGATGAGGTCATCCGCGGCGTGACCTCCTTGGCCGTGCCCCTGCACACCTCCAACACGCTGCCAGCCGCGCTAGCCGTCGTCTTCGCAACCAGCACCGTGCAGGAACACGAGAAGATCGTCCGGGCGTTAAAGGAATCAGCGCTGGTCATCAGCGAGGATCTTTCCTAGGAAGACCGGAACACCGAAAGCAGATCCACCCACAAGACCCACTCATCAACGGACAATGAGGTCTCCAGGCAATATCGGTGAGTGACAGCAAGGAGCATCGGCTGGCCGCCGGATGGCGGCCGGTTGAATCACCGTACTGGCTGCATCGCGCGGCCGGAGCAGAATCTGGAGGTCATCGTGTCCACGTCCGAGAGCCACACCCCGGATGGGTCAATGCCGCACACCCACCCCAACGAACCGCACGACAACCGCATCGGCCAGAAACTGAACTGGCTGCGGGCCGGGGTTCTTGGAGGCAATGACGGGATCGTTTCCACCGCTGGCGTGGTCGTCGGCGTCGCAGCCGCCACCCCGGGAAATCTAGGAGCGATTGCCACGGCAGGCATCGCGGCCCTGGTCGCCGGCGCGTTCTCCATGGCCGGCGGCGAGTATGTCTCGGTCAGCACCCAGCGCGACACCGAGCAGGCGCTGATTGCCAAGGAGAAGCGTGAGCTGGCCGAGATGCCGGAGGAAGAACTGCAGGAACTGGCCGGAATGTACGAGGCCCGGGGTCTGAGTCCGAAGCTGGCGCATCAGGTGGCAGCGGAGCTGACCGCCCATGACGCGCTCGCTGCCCATGCCGAAGTGGAATTGGGCATTGATCCCGAGGAGTACACCAGCCCCTGGGCTGCCGCATTCTCCTCCTTTATCGCCTTCACCGTCGGTTCCCTGATTCCACTGATCATGATCCTGCTGCCGCCGGAATCGGCGCGGATCATCGTCGCCGCGGTGGCCGTGGTCATCGGTCTGCTGCTGACCGGCTGGATCAGCGCCGCCTTGGGTGGCGCCGCGCGCTTGCGGGCCATCCTGCGCAACGTCGTGATGGGCAGCGCCACCATGGCCGCCACCTACATCATCGGCCTGCTCTTCGGCGTGGCGATCAACTAAGTACAACGGATTGGATGTCATACATGAGCGAACAAATTCGAGTCGGCGGAGTGCAAGCTTCCGCGGCAACGCTGAAAGAATTTGCTACTGACTATTTGAGTGGCAACGAGGAATGGGCGTATCCCGCGTATGACTCTTACGGCGGCGCTGCCTCAGAGATTGTTGAGGACGCGGACTTCCTCGCTATATGCCTGCTAAACGCCGGCCAGCAACCGATCAGAAGCTATTACACGTTAAAGAGATTACAAGGACCTATCAACGAAGGCCTCTCCAGTCCGCTTCTCCGAGGCAGTTTTCGGGATGCAAATGAAGCAACATTGGAAGCTATAGCTGATTTGTTCGGAATCTTGGACGATCACGGTCCAACGCCCAACGTCGGCAAAACGAAACTTATGAAGGTACTACATCGGAAGCGGCCGGCGTTGATTCCCTTGTTCGATGAAAACGTGCGACGTTGCTATAGCGTATTAGGTACGCGCCCGATTCCACCGGACCGCCAACGAACCCACCGGGAATTTGCGCGGGTGTGGTTGCCAGCTTTTCAAGCGGACTTTCGATCCCAAGAACACTTCTGGGAGGAAATAGCTGCATTGGCCCTCCCACAGGTTCCTATCACTCCACTTCGCGCGATGGACATTGTCGCTTGGTACCTCGGAAGAAAACAACATAAAGAAGAACCATTAGAGCTAACTTCGTAAGAAGCGGCCAGATTATTGAGCGACAGAGAGCACGTTCCGTGCTTCTTGGTGGATTCGCCGATTTTCGGTCGAGGGCATAGTCCTGTTCGGGCGTTCGGTTGGACTGGGAAACCATCACATTGGAAAGCTCGAAGAG
>Ga0153920_1000048_pt1 | contig 54372 bp, 49 predicted proteins | sample TSNJ004MetaG_FD_104713 | JGI IMG/M metagenome (GOLD analysis project Ga0153920, IMG submission 104713) | Attine ant fungus gardens microbial communities from New Jersey, USA - TSNJ004 MetaG | ecosystem: Host-associated > Fungi > Mycelium > Unclassified | place: USA: New Jersey, Brendon T. Byrne...
CCTCTCGGCCAACGACCGCGTCAAGGCCTACCGTGCCCGCGCGCGCAGCTAACCAGGGCCCCTTCCGCGGATCGCTGCCCGGGGCCCTGTGGCGGGCGCTGGTGACAGCGCTCGTGGCCGGGCTCCTGGGCAGCACCATCCACGCCTCCCTCTTCTACGCCGGGGATGTCCCGGTGTTCTGGGGTCTGGCACTGGCTTGGCTGCTGTTGGGCCTGCTGGTCTACTGGGCCAGCGTGGCCAGCGGCAAGCTGCTGGGCGGTGCCCTTGGCTTCATCGGATGCTACGTGGTGGTCGGGGTGTTGACCTTCAACGGCAACGACCGGTTGATCACCCCGCTGAGCCTGTACGACTACATGCCCGGCCCGGCCCTAGCCTCGACCCTATGGGTCTACGGCATGCTGGTCCCGGCGGTCGTGGCCCTGCTGTTGGCCCGGCGCAACCTGCGCCGGCCCGCACGCGCCGCGATTGGCGCCCGGCCCTAGAGAACAGCAACAGACAAACAGCGGTCCCCGCGTCCCCGGCACTGCCGGCGGACGCGGGGACCGCTGTTGGTTTTTGGGTGGGAGCCAGGCCGCACCGGTGGCGCATCAGTTGCCGGTGATGTCCAGGTGGTGGGCCATGAACAGGGAGGTCGGCACCCCGTCGGCTTCGGGCTCGCGCAACGCGTAGTCCTCGATCACTTCGCGCAGCCGGCCAATCATTTCCTTCTGGGTGGCTTCGGAGAGCTTCAGGCCCACCCGGATGACCTGGATCTCCTCCGGATCCAGCCCGTTGATCTCCTGCAGGAACGTGTCAACGAGCATCGGTGCCGCATCCGGGATCCGGGTGCCCCAGGATTGCCGGGTGCTGCGGTAGGGGACTTCCTTCGCCCCGCGGTTGCCGCGCCGCGGCTCCTCGGCGGCCAGGAACCCGTTGCTGACCAGTGTGCGCACATGGTGCAGCGAGGTTGCCGGGTTCAGTTCAAGGATGTCGGCGATCTCCTTGTTCGTGCGAGACTCATGGAGACACAGGCGCAGAATCCTCAGCCGCAGGGGCGAACTCAGGGCCCGCGCCCGGGCCTGGACTTGCTCATCGGTTGGCATACAGCCAGCATACGTGATTTTCCGTCAGTGATTGGTATCTTCAAATCACATCGCGTTTCGCGCTTCTCCACGCCGGTCGGCGGCACTGCGCTATTGCTGCTGGGGGCGCCGGGCGCGGCGGGGCGGCGGCGGGGGAACCCGCTTGGCGTGGGTAATGCGCGAACGCTGCACCGTGACCACTTCGCGCCGGGTCTGCACGCTAACGCTGGTTTCGGTGACGGTCACTATCTCACCCAACGCGTCGGTCAGCGTTTCTCCGTGCCCCGTCGGTGCGGGCTGGTCAAGCCGATACCGCAACACAACCCGGTCCCCGGGTCTTAAATCGTCAATGTTAAGCACCGTGCAGCTCCAAGATTTCCAAAAATTTCATTTCGAGACCGTTGCGTCCGGTGGCCTCGGTCGGTTACGTCACAGCGGGCCTCCGGGAGCTTCCCACATTGCACAACAGGACTAGACTGGTATCCAGAAAGCCAGATATGCGTTCCGCCCACAGGCCGGCAATGCGCTGGTGACTAGACGTTGAAACTATCAAAAGTGCAAGGAAAGGTCTCGGGTCCGTGACTTACATCATCGCTCAGCCGTGCGTGGACGTGAAAGACAAGGCGTGTGTCGAAGAGTGCCCGGTCGACTGCATCTACGAAGGTGAACGCTCCTTGTACATTCACCCGGATGAGTGCGTGGACTGCGGCGCGTGCGAGCCGGTCTGCCCGGTAGAGGCCATCTACTACGAGGACGACGTCCCGGAGCAGTGGGCCGACTACTACAACGTTAACGTTGATTTCTTCGACGAACTGGGCTCGCCCGGTGGTGCGGCTAAAATTGGCAACACCGGCACCGACCACCCACTGGTCGCCGCCCTGCCGCCGCAAAACCAAGACTGAGGTTCATCACCGCATGCTCCAGCTTCCCGATTACCCCTGGAACCAGTTGGCCCCGTACCGCGAGGTGGCCGCCAAGCATCCGGGGGGCAGTGTCGATTTGTCCATCGGAACCCCGGTGGACCCGACCCCGGAACTGATCCAGGAAGCACTGCGCGACGCCAGCAACGCGCCGGGATACCCCACCACGCACGGCACCACCGAGGTGCGCCAGGCCATCGTGGACTGGTACGCCCGGCGCCGCAACGTCACCTCACTGAGCACCGACGACGTCATGCCGACGGTCGGCTCCAAGGAAATGGTGGCCTGGCTGCCGCTGCTGCTCGGGCTGGGGCCCGGGGACGTGGTGGTGCGCCCGCGCATCGCCTACCCGACCTACGACATCGGCGCACAACTGGTCGGCGCCACCAGTGTGGCCACCGATGACCTCTCCAGCCTGGACGAGCAGCAGCGTGCGAACCTGAAACTGGTGTGGGTCAATTCACCGGGGAACCCCACCGGCAAGGTCCGCGACATTCACGCGTTGCGCGAACTGGTCTGCCAGGCTCGCGAACTGGGGGCCGTGGTGGCCTCCGATGAATGCTATGCGGAGCTGGGCTGGGATGGATACGAGGACCAGGTCCCCAGCATCCTTGATCCGCGGGTGTGCGACGGAAACATCAATGACCTGCTGGCGCTGTACTCCCTGTCCAAGCAATCCAACCTGGCCGGGTACCGCGCCGCGTTCGTGGCCGGGGCCCCGAACCTGATGCCGGCCCTGATCAACAACCGCAAGCACGCGGGAATGATTGTCCCGGCACCCGTGCAGCACGCCATGGTCATCGCGCTGAACGATGAGGCACACGTCCGTGAACAAAAAGACAATTATCGGGCCCGGCGCGACGCGCTGCGCCCGGCGTTGGAGGGCTTCGGGCTGCGGATCGAGGACTCCGTGGCCGGGCTGTACCTGTGGTGCACCGAAGGCCGTTCCAGCTGGGACACCCTGCAACGGCTTGCCGAGCTGGGAATCATTGCAGGTCCCGGCGCTTTTTACGGTTCTGAAGGCGAAGCGCACGTACGGATCGCGCTCACTGCCTCCGACGAGCGCGTCGCCCAGGCCGTGGAGCGGTTGACCTCTGCCGGCCAGGGCTGAAATGATCCGCTGATTAGCGCGGTGAGGCCAATTGGCGGTATGTTCGACGATGACGACTGACCTTTCGGAACTACAAGCTTTCCGGTTAGGAGAAGCAATGACAGAGATCAATTCTGCGCAGCTCACATATGGGCAGACGAACCTGGAACTACCAGTGGTACCGGCCGCCGAAGGCAACCAGGGGCTGAGCGTGGCTCCGCTGCTGAAGACCACCGGTGCGGTCACCTACGACCCGGGATTCATGAACACCGCGGCCACCAAGTCCGCGATCACCTACATCGACGGGGATGCAGGGATCCTGCGCTACCGTGGTTACCCCATTGAGCAGTTGGCGGAGAAGTCCAGCTTCGTCGAGGTCAGCTACCTACTGATCTACGGGGAGCTGCCCACCGCCGAGCAGCTGGCAGACTTTGACAACCGCCTGCGCCGCCACACCCTGCTGCACGAGGAGCTCAAGGGCTTCTTCGGCGGCTTCCCGCGCGACGCCCATCCGATGCCGGTGCTTTCCTCGGCCGTGTCGGCACTGTCGACCTGGTACCAGGACTCGCTGGACCCGAACAACGACGAACAGGTCGAGCGCTCCACGATGCGCCTGCTGGCCAAGCTGCCGGTGCTGGCCGCCTACGCGCACAAGAAGTCGATCGGGCAGGCACTGCTCTACCCGGACAACTCGATGAACATGGTCGAGAACTTCATGCGCCTGTGCTTCGGCACCGCCGCCGAGCCGTACGAGCTGGACCCGGACATGGTCAAGGCCCTGGACCTGCTGCTGATCCTGCACGCAGACCACGAGCAGAACTGCTCCACCTCCACCGTGCGCCTGGTCGGCTCCTCCGATGCGAACCTCTTCGCCTCGGTCTCGGCCGGCATCAACGCCCTGTTCGGTCCCGCCCACGGCGGCGCGAACGAGGCCGTGCTGAAGATGCTGCGCGAAATCCACGCCCAGGGCATCTCCCCGGAGAAGTTCATGGAGAAGGTCAAGAACAAGGAAGACGGCGTGCGCCTGATGGGCTTCGGGCACCGCGTCTACAAGAACTACGACCCGCGCGCGAAGATCATCAAGAAGACCGCCCATGACATCCTGGCCAAGCAGGGCAGCAACGAACTGCTGGACATCGCCATGAGCCTGGAAGAGAAGGCGCTGAACGATGACTACTTCATCGAGCGCAAGCTCTACCCGAACGTGGACTTCTACACGGGCCTGATCTACAAGGCGATGGGCTTCCCGGAGAAGATGTTCACCGTGCTGTTCGCCATCGGTCGCCTGCCCGGCTGGATTGCCCAGTGGCGCGAAATGATCAAGGACCCGGACACCAAGATCGGCCGTCCGCGTCAGCTGTACATCGGCGAGACCGAGCGCAACTACCCGGGCCTCTAAACCCGTGTAGCGCCAGTCTCCTGGCACCGGCACCCCCAGGCCCCCAGCGGACCACGGGGTGCCGGTGCCCTTTTTTAAGCAGTGGGTACGGCGTATCGTGGAAGGTTATGGGGGATGTGCGTCGATAGGCAAGGTGGTGCGCATGTATTTCCGGCAGGGGAATAACTGGTCAATTGGTGTTTGCGCCAACCCGCAGCTGCTGATGGCCCTGTACCTGCGCGAGCTGGGGGGAATCAACCCCCACGAGCTCGGCCCCAACTGCGCACTGGAGCAGCGGGGACGGTTGCGACCCCTGCAGCCGCCGGCCTCCCACGGACAGATCCGCCAGGAATGGTATTCGTGGTGGGAAAGCCTGGTCAAAGACGGGCGCTCGCTGCAAAACGGACATCACGTGGGCGGGATCCCTGACCTGGATGCTCAGGGCTACCCGGAGCTGGCGAAGCTGGCCAACGCGCACTACGGGCAAACCACGTTGTTTGCCCATGAATGCCTTGAAGACTTTGTGCTGCGCAGCGCCCAGTATGTTCCCAAGCGGATGGATGAGATCGAGGTGCTGCTGGCCGACCGGGGCATCGAGCACCTGGCCGGGCGGGAGGCGGTGCACATGCAGCTGGTGGAGGTGCCGCTGAACGAACCGCGCGCCTGGCTGATGGGCCAAGCCACCGTGGTGGCCAGCAGTTCCCTGATGCGCGACGGCAAGGCCTTCCACGGCTATATCGAGCCGATCGTGAGCATCATCTTCATGTAGTGCCCACCAAGCGGAAGAGCCGGACAGGATCCTGCCCACCCTTCCCGTCGTCGAGCTTAATGGGGATAATGAGAGCCAAGCCGGGTCACGGGGCGAGGTCTTTGCTTCGGTGGCGCATCCCGGGGGAGGGAGAACATATGAACGATTCGCGACCTGAACTTCAGTAGCCCTCGGCCGTCCTTGCGGTCGGCCGATGCGGCAACACGGCAGGATGGAGGACATCATGGTGTTCCATGGAGCAATCAGCCACCCGCGACGCAACACGCGTGGTCTGGCCTTTGCCTTCAGCGGACTGATCTTTACCTTGGCATTTGCGGCATTCCTGTTCCTGGTCCCGCAAGGCCATGAGGTGTCACGCAGTCCGCTGTGGATCCCCGTTATCTGGGGCGTGATGGTGATTGTCTACGGTTGCTACCGCCTGATCCGCGGAGACAGCGATCTGGACCACGAGCGCGGAGGCACCCATGCCGATTCCCGGTAGCCTTCCAACGGATCACTGACCCAACGGAATCAGATCAACCACAGGCCGTGGCCGCCCACCGGTGAAAGGTGGCGGCCACGGCCTGTGCCGCGCGGGGGCAGCCCGGCTTCGGGGCTGGGCGCAGCCTGATCAGTTCTGGTGCAGTTCGGTGTTCAGCTCCACCTTCCCGCCGGTGCGCGCCAGCGCCTCGACGGCGCCGGTCACCGAGTTGCGCCGGAAGAGGAGGCCGGGAACCCCGGAGAGCTCCAGGGCCTTCACAGTGCGGCCATCGGGCAAGCTCACCCGGGTGCCGGCGGTGACATAGAGCCCGGCCTCCACCACACAGTCATCCCCGATGGAGATCCCCACCCCGGCGTTGGCCCCGAGCAGGACGCGCTCACCGATGGAGATGCGCTCCTTGCCGCCGCCGGAGAGGGTCCCCATGATGGATGCGCCGCCGCCAACGTCCGAGCCGTTGCCGACCACGACCGAAGCTGAAATCCGCCCCTCCACCATGGAGACGCCCAGTGTTCCGGCGTTGAAGTTCACGAACCCCTCGTGCATGACCGTGGTGCCGGTGGCCAGGTGCGCACCCAGGCGGACCCGGTCCGCGTCGGCGATGCGCACACCGGAGGGCACCACGTAGTCGACCATGCGCGGGAACTTGTCCACCCCGTACACGGTCACCGCCCCGCGTGAACGCAGCCGCAGCCGGGTCTTTTCAAACCCCTCGGCCAGGCAGGGGCCGAAGTTGGTCCAGACAATGTTGGGCAGGTGGGAGAAGATCCCGTCCAGGTTGATCGAGTTCGGGGTGACCAGCCGGTGCGAGAGCAGGTGCAGGCGCAGCCACACGTCAGCGGTGTCGGCCGGGGCGACATCCAGGTTGATGGTCAGCGATATGACTTCCTGTCGGGTGCCGCGGGCCGTATCCTCCACGGCCAGGGCCGCCAGCTCACCGGTTTGCGGCTCCAAGTCGTTGAGCACTCCCAGGCAGGGGCCGGGGTACCAAACATCCAGGACGGTGCCGTCCTGGGTGATCGTGGCCAGGCCGTGCGCCGACGCCAGGCGGACGGGAGGATGGGTTGAGTCAACTGCTGAAGTCATGAAGATATCGTACCGGCGTATCCTGCCGGTATCGTGGGCAAATGACGTTCCCATTACGCAATGAGCAGCAGGAATGAGTAGGTTGAACCCGATGGAATTGAACCTGGAAGCGGATGTCGCCCAGCTGACCGCGACACTCATCGACATGGAATCGGTCTCCGGCAACGAGCGCGCCCTGGCCGATGCGATCCACCGCGCCCTCGAAGCCTGCCCGCACCTGGAACTGCACCGATACGGGGATGCGATCGTGGCGCGCACCAACCTGGGCCGGGAACGCCGGGTCGTGCTGGCCGGACACCTGGACACGGTCCCGTTGCCCACCGACCCGCTGGCCCGCGGCGGCGTGCCCGCGCGCGAAATCGATGGGGTGCTCTACGGGCGCGGCGCCACCGACATGAAGGGCGGGGTGGCGGTGCAGCTGCACCTGGCCGCCGCCTTGCGCAACCCAACCCACGACATCACCTACATCTTCTATGACCATGAGGAGGTGGAAGCGGCCAAGTCCGGACTGGGCCGGCTGCAGCGCGAGGCCCCGCACCTGCTGGCTGCGGACTTCGCGATCCTCCTGGAGCCCACCAACGGCACGGTGGAGGGCGGCTGCAACGGCACCAGCCGCTTCATCGTGCGCACCCACGGCCGGGCGGCGCACTCTGCGCGTGCCTGGATGGGGCAGAACGCGATCCACGCCGCCGCCCCGATCCTGCAGCGCCTGGCCGACTACCAGGCCCAGACCGTGGACGTGCAGGGCCTGGCCTTCCGGGAGTCGCTGAGCTCCGTGCGGATCAGCGGCGGCATCGCCGGCAACGTGATCCCGGACGTGTGTGAGGTGAGCGTGAACTACCGCTTTGCCCCGGACAAGACCGTGGAGCAGGCCGAGGCCGTGGTGCGGGAGCTGATGAAGGGCTTTGAGGTGGAGCGCACCGACGGGGCACTGGGGGCCACCCCGGGCCTGGACCAGCCGATCGCCGCCTCACTGGTGGCCGCCGTGGGCCAGGAGCCCAAACCCAAGTACGGCTGGACGGATGTGGCCCGGTTCTCGGCCATGGGCATCCCGGCCGTGAACTTCGGTCCCGGGGACGCGCTGTTGGCCCACACCGATGATGAGCACGTGCCCCTGGAGGCCATCCGGCGCTGCGCCCAGGCGCTGCGCAGCTGGCTCCAGGAGTAGCGCCGCAACCGCTACGGGCCTTTAAGGGCCACGCCCTGGCGCCGGGCACGAAAAACTGCAGCGCCGGCGATGGGTGTTCCATCGCCGGCGCTGCAGTGCTATTCGGGGGGAGTGGCAAGGGGCAGGCCCCTCATCCCAAGTTGTTTCCCGCGGCCGGGATCCCCACATCCGGCGGCATGGTGGCACTGGGTGCCGGGGCCGCCTTCTTGTCCCGCGGAACCCGGCTGCTCAGCCGGCGGGAGACGATCTCCGCCAGCTTCGACAGGGCGAAGTTCAGCAGGATGAAGATCAGCGCACAGATCACCAGCGCCTGCAGCATGTTCGAGTTGCCGGTACCCACCAGCTTCGAGTTGAACAGCAGTTCGTTGAAGTTGATGATGTAGCCCAGCGCCGAGTCCTTCAGGATCACGATGAACTGGCTGATCAGTGCCGGCAGCATCGCGGTCAGCGCCTGCGGGATCTCGATCAGGCGCAGCGACTGGCCACGGGTCAGCCCGATGGCGATGCCCGCCTCACGCTGGCCCTTGGGCAGCCCATGCACGCCGGAGCGAATCAGTTCGGCCACCACGGACCCGTTGTAAAGGGTCAGTCCGATCACGACCGCGACAAACGGTGAGCTGGCCGGTTCAACCCAGCCGGCCCGGGCCAGCATGATCCACAGGAACAGCATCATCAGCAGCACCGGCACGGCGCGGAAGAATTCCACGACCACCGAGCTGAGGAAGTTGATCAGCTTGTTGTGGGCCAGGCGTCCCATGCCGAAGATGAAGCCAAAGACCAGGGAGGTCACGATCGAGATCGCCGCGGCCTTCAGCGTGTTCAGCAGGCCCGGCAGCACGTAGTTCGACCAGATCGAACCCTTGGCAAAGACCGCCCAGCGTTCGGGGTTCAGCTGGTCCTTGCTGTTCATCACGTACAGGATGTAGCCGATCAGGGCCAGGGCCAGCAGGATGCCGATGATGTTCAGGACCATGATGCGCCGGCGCGCCTTGGGGCCCGGGGCATCGAAGAGGACCGATTGTGCGTTGCTCATCGTGCCACCGCCAGTTTCTTGGACAGCCAGGTGGTCAGTGCACCGATCGGCAGCACGACGATGACGAACATCAGTGCCACGGTCAAGAAGATCAGGATGCCCACGTCGGCGCGGTACTCCAGCATCGTCTTCATCAGCCCGGAAATCTCGGCGACTGATCCGGCGATGGCCACGGTGGTGTTCTTGATCAGTGCGATCAGCACGTTGCCCATCGGGGCGATCGCCCCGCGGAACGCCTGGGGCAGGATGATGATGCGCGCCGCTGGCAGGAAGCTGAGCCCGATGGCGCGGGCCGCCTCGGCCTGTCCCAGCGGCACCGTGTTGACCCCGGAGCGGATGGCTTCACAGAAGAACGCGGCATGGTAGACGCTCAGGCCGATGATCGCGATCTGGAAGAAGTTCAGGTTGAAATCCGAGCTGAGCTTGAGCTCAAAAACGCCAAAGAGCACCAGCACACCGAAGGTGAGGATGATGGTCAGCGGGGTGTTTCGGAAGATGTTGACGTAGGCGGTGCCAAAGGCCCGCAGGCTGGGGATGGGGCTGATCCGCATGATGGCCAGCAAGGTGCCCAGCACCAGCGATGCCAAGGCGGCCCAGAAGGTGAGTTGCAGGTTGGCCCAGAAGGACTCCAGGATCCGCTCACCGTACTCATCCCAAAGACTTAAATAGCCTTCCACGACGTGTTCTCCTTGGTCGGTGGATGGGGTGGAAACCGGTGGTGCCGTGCCCGGTGCGAACCGAAACACGGCACCACGTCGTTAGTGCGCTGGCCTGACTAGCTGCAGGCCTCGAACTCGGTCGGCGGGTTCAACTCGGCGTTCGGCTTGTAGCCGGTGCCTTCGGTGTTGGCGTTCAGCGCCTTCTCCCACTCGCCCTCATCGATCATTTTCTTGATGGCGGTGTTGATGTCCTCGCACTTGTCGTTTTCCTTGTTCAGGCCCACGCCGTAGGGCTCTTCGCTGAACGGTGCGCCCACGACCTTGAACTTGCCCTTGTTCGCCTCGGTGGCGGCCAGGCCGGCCAGGATGATGTCATCGGTGGTGATCGCGTCCACGCCACCGGTCTCCAGCAGGCCCAGGCAGTCGGCGTAGCCCTGCTGCTCGACCAGATTGACGCCCGGGATGTCCTTCTTCACGTTTTCGGCCGAGGTGGAACCGGTGACCGAGCAAAGGTTCTTGCCATCGAGCGAGTCCTTGCCCGTGATCGTGGAATCATCGGTGCGCACCAGCAGGTCCTGGCCGGCCACGAAGTACGGGCCGGCGAAGGCCACGCGCTCCTTGCGGGCGTCATTGATGGTGTAGGTCGCGAAGATCATGTCGACCTGGTTGGTTTCCAGCAGGGTCTCGCGGTTGGCCGAGGGGGCGGAGACGAACTCGATGTTGCCCTCGTCGTAGCCCAGCTCCTTGGCGACGTACTTGGCGACGTCCACGTCAAAACCGGTGTACTCATCGCCTTCCTTGAAGCCCAGGCCCGGCTGGTCGAACTTGATGCCGATGCGCACCTTCTCGCCGCCACCGTCGCCGCTTCCGGCGTCATCGGAGCCCGATCCGCCGCATGAGGTCAGGGCCAGGCCTGCCACCGCGGCCATGGCGAGAATCGAACCGAAACGTGTCTTACGCATGATGTTCTCCTACTTGTGATGCGGGTGTGTGTATCAGTGGTTGGTGATGAGCTTGCCAAGGAAGTCCTTGGCCCGGTCGGTTTGCGGGTTGGTGAAGAAGTCGTTCGGTGCGGCCTGTTCGACGATCTTTCCGTCAGCCATGAAGATCACCCGGTCCGCGGCCTTGCGGGCGAAGCCCATTTCGTGGGTGACCACCAGCATGGTCATCCCCTCCTTGGCCAGGGTGACCATGGTGTCCAGCACCTCGTTGATCATTTCCGGGTCCAGCGCACTGGTCGGCTCATCAAAGAGCATGACCTTCGGGCGCATGGCCAGTGCGCGGGCGATGGCCACACGCTGCTGCTGGCCGCCGGAGAGCTGGGCCGGCAGCTTGTTGGCCTGGTTGGCCACTCCCACCCGTTCAAGCAGCTGCATGGCCAGCTTCTCGGCTTCGGACTTCTTCATGCCCTTGACCTTGATCGGGCCCAGGGTGACGTTCTCCAGAATCGTCTTGTGTGCAAACAAGTTGAAGGACTGGAAAACCATCCCGACATCGGCCCGCAGGTTGGCCAGGGCCTTGCCCTCTTCGGGCAGGGTCTTGCCATCGATCTTGATCGTGCCGTCATCGATTGTTTCCAAGCGGTTGATGGCACGGCACAGGGTCGACTTCCCTGAGCCCGACGGACCGAGGATCACGACTACTTCGCCCTTGGTAACTTCAAGGTTGATGTCGTTCAAGACATGCAGGGCACCGTAATGCTTGTTGACCGTGGTCAGCTGAACAATCGGGCCGTCATATGAAGATTGAGTCGCAGGATCTCTTTTCATAGATTAGACATTAGCCCATGTGACCGGGGTAACGCGATACGAATCACACTCGTCCAGAAGTTGTTACCAAATGGTAACGCGCACGTCGCAGCGGGAATGGCGCAAATTCGGAGTGCAAAGGCGTGACCAGGCCGGTGCCCGGGCAGGCTCCTTGCGTGCCGGTGGTCCGAGCGATGCACGCAAGGTGAACCCAGTCTGAGCTGCCAAGGGCGGTGAAGGCATCCGCCAGCAGCGGAGTGGGTGCGGAGGCACCTGCCCTGGGGTAGGGGTGTGGCGCCGGATCGGGAGCAAGGGCGTCATTTGTTCGCTAACAGGATGCAATGAAGCAGCCCATAGTGGTGGCGGGACGGATAGAGTGAAGTCATGGCCCACAAAAGCAAGAGTGAACAAAACGCACGAGCCGGCAGAAAACTGCACGTCGAAGCCTCGTGGCCCGGCAAGACCCCGGGCATGCAGCTGGACCGCTACCTGCTTTCCGGGCCGCAGGAGGACTTCACCCACAATGACGTGTGGCGCGTGCTGCGGATTCAAAGCGAGTTCGTCTCCGGCTTCGGCACCCTGGCGGGGATCGGCCCGGCCGTCTCCGTTTTTGGTTCGGCCCGCACCGGGGAAGACAGCCCCTACTACCAACAGGCAGAGCGCATCGGACGCCGCCTGGCCGAAGCCGGACTGATCACCATCACCGGCGGGGGCCCGGGCATCATGGGGGCGGCGAACCGCGGCGCGAGCGACGCCGGGGGAGTCTCGGTGGGGCTGGGCATTGAGCTGCCCTTCGAAACCGGACTGAACCAGTGGGTGAACAAGGGAATCAACTTCCGCTACTTCTTCGTGCGCAAGACGATGTTCGTGAAGTACTCCCAGGGCTTCATCGTGTTGCCCGGCGGCTTTGGAACCCTGGATGAGCTCTTCGAGGCGCTGACCCTGGTCCAGACCGAGAAGATCACCAGCTTCCCCATCGTGCTGGTGGGGAAGGACTACTGGGGCGGCATGGTCGACTGGCTGACGAACGTGGTGGCCGAGGAGCGCTGCATCTCGCCGAAGGACCTGAACCTGTTCACCCTCACCGATGACCCGGATGAAGCGGTTGACGTGGTGATCAGCGCGCTGATTGATGCAAACTCCTCGCATAACTCGGAAGGGATCTGATGTCCTTCCTGCTGGTGGCGCTGGCGATTGTGCTGTGTGGTGCGGCGGCGTTCTACCTCAGTGCGCTGCGCCATCCGGCACGCTCCGCGGGGCGGCGCTTCGAGGTGCCGCGCGACCCGGTGGCCGGCCTGATTGAGCCCGAGGCGTCACTGCCGCCGGTGCTGCTGCCCGATGAACCCTCGGCCCGCGACGTGGATGCGGTGCGTTTTTCCATTGGGCTGCGCGGCTACCGGTGCGACCAGGTGGACGACGTTCTGGATCAGCTCGCTGCGCGCATCAACCGGCTGGAGAATAAGATTCATGACATCGAGTCGCGGCGTGTGATTAGCGACACGGGCGAAAATTAGGAATAATGGAGAGTATAGAGTCTCCAAATCAACAAGGTAATCCCAGCTGATTGAGCGGACTATAGGACGGCTCGGGCGTTGAACCGGTATGCGGTTGAACGTTCCGGTCACTGACGAAGGGAACAACGTACATGGCGGCGATGAAGCCACGCACCGGTGATGGGCCAATGGAAGTCACCAAGGAAGGCCGAAGCTTGATCCTGCGCCTGCCCATCGATGGCGGCGGTCGCCTGGTGGTCGAACTGAATGCAGATGAGGCCACCGAGCTGCGTAATTGTCTGGTAAACGTCACTGAATAAGGATTCTCAGGGCCGGCATTCGCCGGCCCTTTGGTCTGTCACCAGCCCGTCGCGCACCAGCCGCGCCGGGCGGCCCCGTTCCTCCTGCGTCCTACGGACGTACTAATGCTTGGCTGCCGCGATGAACAAGCCCTGTTCGGTGGGCAGCAGGTGGCACAGCAGGTTCGGGTCCTCGCGCAGCATCCGCATGGCATCACGCATGGACACCGTGGAGGCCTTGCGCACGGCCGGCTTGGCCAGGCGGTGCTCGTCAAAGGCGTTGCAGATGATGATGACCCCGCGCTTGCCGATCAGGCGCTTGGCCTCGGCGACGTAGTCCAGCAGGTTCTCGTGCTCGGCATCGATCAGCACCATGTCGTACGCGCGATCGGTGAGCCGACCCAGTACCGTGGCGGCGCGTTCGGTGATGATGCGCGCCCGGGCGCCCAGCACCCGGTCCTCGCGCAGCGCCTCGCGCAGCGCCCCCACGTTCTCCAGGTCGCTTTCGATCACGGTCAGGGTGCCGTTGGTTCCCATGCCGCGCAGGATCGACAGGGAGGCGACCCCGACCCCAGCGCCGATCTGCACTGCGTTGCGGGGGCTGTAAAGATTGGAGAGCAGCTGCAGGATGGACGCGCCGGCCGGGTCGATGGTGTGCGCTCCCAGTTCGCTGCCGCGCTCCCGGGCGCGGGTCATGACCTCATCTTCGGTCACGGCGTTCTGGGCATGGGTCCAGCTGGCAAACAACTCGGTGTTCATCGACGGCATGTGGGTGCGTTCCTCATTCCATGAAAATGGCGGCCACCGTCCATCGTAGCGCTCTTTGTCACCGAACCTTGAAGTCCCGGCGCTGATGCGACCGCGGGCGTTCCCCGCAGTGGCTCATCCGGGCCGGGGCGTGCTGCGCCAAGGACAACTGACGGCTTCAGCGCAGTGGATTCTTAGCTTGTGCTCAGCTGGAGAGCCGAGACTTAATACGTGAGCACTACACGCAACGAACTCGCCGCCCCCGCCGATCCCGCACCCACGTGGGATGCCATGGTGCGCGAACATGGGGATCGCATCTTCCGCCTGGCCTACCGCCTGACCGGTAACCGCCAGGACGCGGAGGACCTGTCCCAGGAAGCGTTCGTGCGCGCCTTCAAGGGCCTGGAGAACTACACTCCGGGTACCCTGGACGGCTGGCTGCACCGCATCACCACCAACCTGTTCCTGGACGGGGCACGCCGCCGCTCCAAGATCCGCTTCGACCGTTTCGCCGAAGGGGCCGAGGACCGTTTGGAAGGCACCGCGCCGGGCCCCGAACGCGGCTTTGAACTGAACAACCTGGATGTGGACGTGCACAACGCCCTGAAGGCGTTGCCGCCGGAGTTCCGAGCCGCGATCGTCCTGTGTGACCTGGAGGGGTACTCCTACGAGGAAGTTGCCAACGCCCTGAACGTGAAACTGGGCACGGTGCGCTCACGCATCCACCGCGGACGGGCGATGCTGCGTGATGCGCTGGCACACCGCAACCCGGCCAACACCAAGGCCCCGCTGACGGTTTCGCTGCCGCGCATCGCGGGCAAGATCATGCCCAGCGCCAGCTAGCACGCCGGGGCACCGGCTCTCGACACGGCAGCGCGCTTAGGCCGATGCCCGGATGACAGGGTAATCTTTCTATCGTGGAGTTTGCAGGTATCAACGGTAGCGAGTTCGTCGTTTTGGCGATTCTCGCGGTGGTGATCTTGGGCCCCGAAAAGCTTCCCGAGTACGCCCGGAAACTGGCGAACCTGGTCAAGGAACTGCGCCGCATGGCCAACGGGGCCAGGGAGCAGCTGCGGGAGGAAGTGGGCGACGAAGTCGCCGACATGGACTGGAAGAAACTGGATCCGCGTCAGTACGACCCGCGGCGGATCATCAAGGAAGCCCTGGTCGACGAATTCGATGAGGCGGTCACCGCAGCAAAATCCGCCCCGGCCGCCCCGATCCGCAAATCCGTGGCCCCGGCGGCCACCGACCGCCTGGCCCCCGGGGAACCGGCCCCCTTCGACGACGAGGCCACCTAGCCTGAATGCTTCCCCCCACTAACACAATCCCCTGCCCCGGTATGAGCCCGGCAGCAGGGGATTACTTGTTCCTGCAGCCGAACACCGGTTCGCTGCCGGTGAAGGGCGAACCGGCATCCGGCCGGAAAGTGGCTAGCTGTACTGGATTACCGGGGTGGACAAATCCACCAGCGCCCGCGCGTGGCGGCGGTGCTCATGGATCAGCGCCGGCAGGTCCAGTCCCGGGATGGCACCGTCCAGCACCCGCCACCGTCCGGCGACCATGACCCGGTCGGCCTTGTCCGCACCGCACAGCAGCAGGGAGGCCAACGGGTCGTGGCTGCCCGAGAAGCGCAGCTCATCGGTCTTGAAGAACGCTAGGTCCGCCTGCTGGCCCACCGCGATGCGGCCAATGTCCCGGCGCCCCAGCACCCGCGCCGACCCCTCGGTGGCCCAGCGCAGCGCGCGTTCCACCGGTACGTCCGCCCCGTAGCGCAGCCGCTGCAGGTACAGGGCTTGACGGGCCTCCAGGATCATGTTCGAGCCGTCGTTGGAGGCCGAACCATCCACGCCCAGCCCGACCGGAACCCCGGCCTGCTCAAGCTCCAGCACCCGGGCAATGCCTGAGGACAGGCGCATGTTCGAGGTGGCGCAGTGGGCCACGGCGGTGCCCGCCGCGCCCAGCTGGCGGATCTCGGCGTCATTGAAGTGGATGCCGTGCCCCAGCCAGGTGTGCGGTCCCAGCCAGCCCACGCTGTCCAGGTAGTCCAGTGGCCGCAGCCCGAACCGGCTCAGGCAGAACTCCTCCTCATCCAGGGTTTCGGCCAGGTGCGTGTGCAGGCGCACCCCGTAGTGCCCGGCCAGGCGCGCGCTTTCGCTCATGGCCTGGGTGGTCACCGAGAACGGGGAGCAGGGGGCCAGGGCGATCTGGATCGTGGCGCCCTCCCCGGGCTCGTGGTAGGCCTCGATCAGCCGCTGGCTGTCGGCCAGCACCACATCCAGCTCCTGCACCGTGGACTGGGGCGGCAGCCCTCCGTCATCCTCTCCCAGCGTCATCGACCCGCGGGTCAAGGTGGCGCGCATCCCAAAGTCCCGCACCGCGGCGACCTCAATGTCAATGGATTCATCCATGCCCGCCGGGAAGAGGTAGTGGTGGTCGGCGGCGGTGGTGCAGCCCGAGAGCAGCAGTTCGGCCAGCGCCACCCGCACCGCGGCGTCCAGGGCTTGTGGGGTCAGCCGCGCCCACACCCGGTAGAGGTTCTGCAGCCACGGGAAGAGCGGGGCGTTGGCCGCCGGTCCCCAGGCGCGGGTCAGGGTTTGGTAGAAGTGGTGGTGCGTGTTGACCAACCCCGGCGTGAGCACATGGTTGGCCGCGTCAAAGACCTCGGTATACGCGGTGGTGGGCTGCGCCCCGCAGGGGACAAGTTCAATGATCAGATTGTCCCGGACGACGATGCCGTTGCCGGCATCGGTGTCGCTGAGGATGCCTTGCGGGTTTTTGATCCAAAGGGTGCTCGGGTGCGGCATGGCCGACATTCCTTTCGTTGAAAAAGTAAAATGCCAGCTCAGTTTGCCTGTCTGCTGATCCAGGACGCCGCAGCGTGCTTAGGACACTAGCAGCGCCGCGGCGCCGGGGCAAGACGCTGCGCGATGCCGGTCCACCCCGTGGGCGGCCGCGGACTACACGTTCAGCGGCAGCGAGCGCCCGGCCAGGCCACGGGGCCGGTGCACCAGGGTGCGGGAGATCTGCCGCAGCCGCCGGGACACCTCCGCGTCCGGGTCAGAGAGCACCACCGGCACCCCGGCGTCCGAACCCTCGCGCAGGGATTCCTCCAACGGCAGCTGCCCCAGCAGCGGCACCGGGTAGCCCAGCTGTTCACCCAGCGAGTCGCTGAGCACCTGGCCGCCGCCGGAGCCGAAGATTTCCATGCGTGTGCCGTCCGGCAGCTGCAGGTAGCTCATGTTCTCCACCACGCCGATGACCTTCTGCTGGGTCTGCAGGGAGATGGTGCCGGCCCGCTCGGCCACCTGGGTGGCGGTGGACTGCGGGGTGGTGACCACCAGCAGCTGCGAGTTCGGCAGCAGCTGGGAGACCGAGATGGCGATGTCCCCGGTGCCCGGGGGCAGATCCAGCAGCAGCACGTCCAGGTCCCCGAAGTACACGTCGGACAGGAACTGCTCCAGCGCCCGGTGCAACATCGGTCCGCGCCAGATTACCGGCTGGTTTGAATCCAGGAACATGCCGATGGAGATCACCTTCACGCCGTGGGCGACCGGCGGCAGGATCATCTCATCGACCCGGGTCGGGTTCTGCCTGGTGCCCATCAGCGCCGGGATGGAGAACCCGTACACGTCAGCGTCGATCAACCCGACCTTCAGCCCGTCCGCGGCCATCGCCGCGGCCAGGTTGGCGGTGATTGAGCTCTTGCCGACCCCGCCCTTGCCGCTGGCCACGGCAATGACCCGGGTCAGGGAATTCGGGTCGGAGAACGGGGTGCGCCGTCCGGCCAGCGAGTCGCGCAGTTCCTTGCGCTGTTCCGGGCTCATGACGCCCAGCTCAAGGTCCACCTGGCTGATCCCCGGCACGCTGAGCGCCGCGGCGCGCACGTCGGCCTCGATGGTGGAGCGCATCGGGCAGCCGGCGATGGTCAGCAGCACGGTCACCCGCGCGGTGTTCCCCTCCACGCTGGCGTGGGGGACCATGTTCAGTTCGGTGATGGATTTGCGCAGTTCCGGGTCGATGACCTTGGACAATGCGGTGCGCAGCTGCTCGTTCGTGCTCACTTGCCACCTTGGCTCTCATGCGGGCCGGGGCCCTGGTCGATTTGCGGGATCAGGCCGGTGTGCTGGGCCGGCTTGCGGCGCGGGTTCTTCGCCCGCAGGTGCAGCTCCTCACCCTCGCTGGTTTCCAGCAGCTCCTCCAGCACGTTGCGCAGTTCGGAGCGCACATAGTCGCGGGTGGCCACATCCTGCATGGCCAGGCGCAGGCTGGCCAGCTCACGGGTGAGGTATTCGGTGTCGTACAGGTTGCGTTCGGCCCGGGCCCGGTCCTCGGTGAGCGAGACCCGGTCGCGGTCATCCTGCCGGTTCTGGGCCAACAGCAGCAGCGGGGCGGCGTAGGAGGCCTGCAGGGAGAGCATCAGGGTCAGCGCGGTGAAACCCAGCGCGGCCGAGTCAAAGCGCCAACCGGCCGGGGCCCAGGTGTTCCAGATGAGCCAGAACGCGCAGAAGATGGTCATGTAGACCAGGAACTGCGGGGTACCCATGAAGCGGGCGAACTTTTCGGTGGTGGAGCCGAAGGCGTCCGGGTTCGGGCTGAATCGGGGCAACAGCCTGGCGCGGGCCGACATCGGGGTGTCCAGGCCGGTGGCCTGACGCTGCTCTGGCATGCGTGTTGCTCCTTCGATCGGGAACGCGATCCGCGCTGCGGCGGCACCGGTTCGGACGGTGTGCGTGCGGTTCCCGGGCCGGGGCGGCACCGGGCCAAGCGTGGTCTAGTGCTGGCTGCGCCAGTCCTCGGGCAGCAGGTGGTCCAGGACGTCATCCACGGTGATTGCCCCCACCAGGCGGCCATCGGAGTTGACCACGCCCAACGAGGTGAGGTTGTAGGTGGCCAGGTGGCGCACGACCTCCGAGACGCTGGCGTTGTCCGGGATGGGTTCCAGCTCCTTGTCCAGGATGTCACCCAGCGGCTCCGGGGGAGCGGCACGCAGCAGCGCCTGGATGTGCACGGCCCCCAGGTACTTGCCGGTCGGGGTCTCCAAGGGCGGGCGCACCACGTAGACGGCCGAGGCCAGGGCGGGGGAGAGCTCCTCGCGGCGCACGGCGGCCAGCGCCTCGGCCACCGTGGATTCGGGGGTGAGGATCACCGGCACCGGGGTCATCACCGAGCCGGCGGTGCCTTCGGGGTAGGCCAGCAGGCGGCGTACGTCATCGGCCTCCTCCTTGCTCATCATGTCCAGCAGCTGGACCTTGGTGTCCTCGTTCAGTTCACCAAGCAGGTCCGCGGCGTCATCCGGGTCCATCTCCTCCAGCACGTCCGCGGCACGCTCCAGGCCCAGGGCGGAGAGGATCTGGACCTGTTCGCGGTCCGGCATTTCCTGCAGCACGTCGGCCAGCCGGTCATCCTGCAGGTGGGCGGCGATCTCCAGGCGGCGCTTGGCGTTCATCTCATGCAGCGCGTCGGCGAAGTCCGCCGGCTTCATCTCATCGTGGGCCGCGACAAACGTGTCCGCGGATTGTGGCTCGTGGGCGCCGACCGGGATCACCTGCTCCCAGGAGACCAGCACCCGGTGGCGCCGGTTGCGGCGCAGGCCCAGCAGGCTGGAGCCCGGTTCGGCGCGCTGCACGAAGTACTCGTTGACCTCCCAGTCGCCCATCCGGGTCTGGATCAGGCCCACGTCTTCGACCACGCCGTGCCCGGTGCCGTCCCGGAAGGCGATCTTGCGGTCGAAGATTTCCGCTGCGATGAGCGTTTCGGCCCCGCGCTGCTGGAAGCGGCGCATGTTCACCAGCCCGGAACAGATGATCTGGTTCGCCTCCATGGACTGGATGCGGGTCATCGGCACGAAGACCCGGCGCTTGCCCGGGACCTCGACGACCACGCCCACACAGGATTCTGACTTCTTGGGCCCGCGGGAGACCACGACCACATCGCGCAGTCGGCCCAGCCGGTCGCCGAGGGGGTCAAAGACGTCCAGCCCCAGCAGACGGGCAACGAAGATCTTGGAAACAGTGGAGCTCACCACCCCAGCGTATCGCGGTCAGCTGGTGCAACGGGGGCAATTGTGATGCGATTGCCCGGCGTAAAGCTTTCACCCTCAGCGATAGCTGGGCACCATATGGGGGTTTGCACAGCAAATGCATGCACAATATAGGTATGACCCAGCCGCTTGGAGCCAATATGCAAAGTGCCGGGGGTTTGCCGCGGGGCGAACTGCTAGGCCGCTACACCTCATACCTTGATGCCCAGAAACTGGTGGACTATCTGGCCGACAATGACTTCCCGGTCTCCTCGGTCACCATTGTGGGCAATGACCTGCGCACCGTGGAACGGGTCACCGCCAAGCTCTCCTACCCGAAGGTGGCGTTGGCCGGTGCCGCGCAGGGCGCGATGATGGGCTTCTTCGTGGGCCTGCTGTTGTCCCTGTTCAGTCCGGACGGCGGGCTCTACCAGATCCTTTCGGCGATCGGGCTGGGCATGGCGATCTGGATGATCGCCGGGGTGGTCAGCTATTCGATGCGCCGCGGCAAGCGCGACTTCGCCTCCTCCAGCCAGTTTGTGGCCACCAGCTATGACGTGGTGGTGGACTTCGCCAACGCGCAGAAGGCCCGCGCCCTGGCCTCGAAGCTGCCAATGCACCCGGGCCAGGCCCCGGTGGCACAGGCCCCGGCCGCCCAGCCCCCGGCGCCGCAGCATCCGCCGGTCTCCACCGGGGCCACCGCGGCGGCCCCCGGTGCCCCGGCCGAACCGCAGGCCCCGTCCTCCGGTCCCAGCGGCACCTTCCCGGATTTGCCCGATGGGCGCCCGCGCTACGGGGTGCGGGTGAATCAGCCGCAGGCCGCGCCCGGCGCCGAGCAGCAGTCCGGCCAGGAGCAGCACCCGGAAGGCCAGGCCCCGCAGCACACCGAGCCCGGTGAACGCGACGAGAGCCAGGCCGAACCGGTGGTGATCCGCCCGGAAAACGAGGCAACCCCCAGCGGCGAGCCACAGCCCGAATCCAAGCACCCGGGCAACCCAGGACATCCGGGGGAACCGGGCACCCCGGGCAGCGGACCGCAGAACGAGGGACGCTAGCTGCCGGACACCGGCGCGCACCACGGCGTGCGACCCGGTTGCCGGTGAAAGACAAAGCGGTGGGCCACGGAAGGAATTCTTCCGTGGCCCACCGCTTTTCGCTGTCCTGCCCTGGCGTCGCGCCGGCCGGCTTAGCCGCGCAGCTTGGCCATCCAGGCCTCAACCTCATCCGGGTCGCGCGGCAGCGCCGCCGAGAGGTTCACCCCGCCCTCGGCGGTGACCAGGATGTCATCCTCGATGCGCACCCCGATGCCGCGGTACTCCTTGGGGATCGCCAGGTCCTCGTTCTTGAAGTACAGGCCCGGCTCGATGGTGAAGACCATGCCCTCCTGCAGCTCGGCGTCCAGGTAGAGTTCCGCGCGGGCCTGAGCGCAGTCGTGCACATCCAGGCCCAGGTGGTGGCTGGTGCCGTGCGGCATCCAGCGGCGGTGGTGCTGCCCCTCGGGGGAGAGCGCCTCCTCCAGCGGCACCGGCAGCAGGCCCCAGGAGTCCAGGTTCTCGGCCAGCACGCGGGTGGCGATGTTGTGCAGGTCGCGGAACTTCAGGCCCGGCTTCACCGCGGCGAATGCGGCGTCGGCGGCATCCAGCACGGCCTGGTAGATCTTGCGCTGCACGTCGGTGAACTTGCCCGAGACCGGCAGTGAGCGGGTGATGTCGGCGGTGTACAGCGAATCGGCTTCCACCCCGGCGTCCAGCAGCAGCACTTCGCCCTCGCGCACGGTCCCGTTGTTGCGGATCCAGTGCAGGATGGTGGCGTTGTTGCCGCTGGCGGCGATGGTGTCGTAGCCCAGTTCGTTGCCCTCGGCCCGGGCGCGGGCGAAGAAGGCGCCTTCGACGATGCGTTCCCCGCGCTGGTGGGCGATGGCCTTGTCCAGGCTGCGCACCACGTCCTCGAACCCCTCAATGGTGGCGGCTACCGAGTGCTTCAGTTCCTTGATCTCGTACTCGTCCTTGACCAGACGCAGTTCGGAGACGAATTCGGCCAGCTCGTTGTCCAGGGCGTCGGAGGCCTGAAGGTCCTGGCCGGTGTTGATGCGGGAGGTGTCCACCAGGGCCTCGACGTTCAAATCGACCTCGCGCACCAGGCGGATGCGGATGCCGCCCAGGGCCTGGGGGCCGGAGTTCTTGGTGATCGCCATTTCCAGCTGCTCCAGCCCCTCGGTGGGCATGCCGGTGCGGGCGGACATCTTGGACAGCGTGGGGCGCGGGCCGATCCAGAATTCCCCGGACCGCGAGTTCAGGTAGAACTCGGTGGAGTCCCGTCCGGCCATGGGGGCGAAGTACAAGGTGGCGCTGTGGTTGCCGCCTTCATCCCCGGCGCCCTCGTCGGTGGGTTCCAGGATCAGCACGGCATCCGGCTCATGGTCCACACCCAGCCCGGTCAGGTGGGCGAAGGCCGAGTGCGGGCGGAAACGGTAGTCGGTGTCGTTGCTGCGCACCTTCAGCGGCCCGGCCGGGATGACCAGGCGCTCACCCGGGAAGCGCTCGGACAGGGCCTTGCGGCGCTGCGCGGCATAGCTGGCGGCCTCATCGGCGTCGGGCAGCTCGGAGGTGTCCGGTGCCCAGTTCGAGGCCATGAATTCCTTGAAGGCCCGCGAGGTGGGTCGCTGCGAGCGGTTGTTGACGCGGTCTTCCAGTGGTTGATCGTTGCCGGGGGTGTTCGATGCATCAGTGGTCATAGTTCCCATATTCTCACCTGCCGCCGGTGCGCACAAAGCGCGGGGCGACCGGATAGTCTAGAGCCATGCTGATCGACCTGCACGCCCATTCGAATATTTCCGATGGCACCGAACCTCCGGGCCAGTTGATTGATTCGGCGGTGGCGGCGGGGCTGGACGTGGTGGCGCTGACCGACCACGACCAGACCACCGGGTGGCACGAGGCGCGGGCGCGGGCCGTGGAACGCGGGATCGGGTTCGTGCCGGGGATGGAGATCACCTGCCATTCACGCACCGGGATCAGCGTGCACCTGCTCAGTTACCTGCATGACCCGACCTACAAGCCGTTGCTTGATGAACTGGAGGTCACCCGCACCGCCCGCGAGTACCGGGCGCAGCGGATCGTGGGGCTGCTCTCGGAGGACTACCCGATCAGTTGGGAGCTGGTCCAGGAACACACCCAGCCGGGCACCACGGTGGGCCGCCCGCACATCGCCGACGCGCTGGTCACCGCCGGGGTGGTCGGCACCCGGGAAGAGGCCTTCGCCAGCATGCTCTCCTCCCGGTCGCGCTACTACGTCTCCCACCCGGCGGTGTACCCGGTGGATGCCGTGCGCCTGGTGCGCGAGGCCGGCGGGGTTCCGGTCTTCGCCCACCCGATGGCCTCGGCCCGCGGACGAGTGGTACCCCCGGAGGACTTCGAGGAGCTGATTGAGGCGGGGCTGGCCGGCCTGGAGATTGACCACCGGGACAATTCCGAGCCCGGGCGCAAGTTCCTGCGCGAGTTGGCCCAGCGCCATGACCTGATCATCACTGGGTCCTCGGACTATCACGGGGCGGGCAAGCCGAACCGGCTAGGGGAGAACAGCACCGACCCGCAGATGCTTCAGCGGATCTTGTCCGCCGGCACCGGCTCCCCGGCCTCAATGTAGCGGGTTCCCTCGCCCAGGCGGGACTGCATGACCTCAATGGCCTGCGGGTTCTGGTCCACCAGCAGGAAGCGGCGTCCAAGCTTCGCGGCCACCGCGCCGGTGGTGCCCGAACCGGCGAAGAAGTCCAGCACCCAGTCATCGGGGCGCGAGGACGCGGTGATGATCCGGCGCAGGATGCCCTCGGGCTTCTGGGTGGGGTAGCCGGTCTTTTCCCTGCCGGTGGGCGAAACGATGGTGTGCCACCACACGTCGGTGGGCAGCTTGCCGCGTTCACGTTTTTCCGGGGTCACCAGCCCGGGAGCCATATAGGGTTCGCGGTCCACCTCGGTGGAGTCGAAATGGTAGGCCTTGGGGTTCTTCACATACACCAGGATGGTGTCGTGCTTGGAGGGCCAGCGCCGGTTGGTGCGCGCCCCATAGTCATACGCCCAGATCAGTTCGTTCAGGAAGCAATCGCGGCCGAAGATCTCATCGAGCAGCACCTTGACATAGTGCACCTCACGGTAGTCCAGGTGCACGTACAAGGTGCCGTCCTCCGCCAGCAGCCGGTGCGCCTGGACCAGGCGCGGGGCGATGAAGCTCAGATAGTCATCGAAGCGGTCCTGGTAGGAGCGCGCCTGGCCCAGCTCGGTGATGTAGTCCAGGCCCTTGAAGCCAATCCGGTCGCCTTCCCCGGCGGCGGCACGCACCGTAGTGCGTGCCGCGCGGGTCTGCTTGCGTCCGGTGTTGAACGGCGGGTCGACGTAGATCAGGGAGAAGCTGGCGTCGGGCAGCAGGCCGAGCACATGCTGGTTATCGCCGTGCACCACCGTGTTCGGCCCGGCCGGGTCGAAGAGCGGTGGGTGTGCATCGAGCGTCGGCAGTGTCACGTGCGCGGTGTTCCTTCCATCAAAGCGTTGCTGCTGCCTGAGTCCGGCAGGCTAGTCGTCCTGCCGGGGAGCCGAGTCCTGGCTGCGGGTGCGGCGGCGGGTACGGCGCCGGCGCGGGGCGGTGCGCCCCTCTTCCTGGTTCGCGTCCCGGGTTTCGCGGTGGCGTTCGGCCTCCCGGGCCGGGCGGTCCTGCTTGCCCTTGGAATGCCCGTGCCGGTCCGCACTCTCGGCAGCGCGCGGGTTGCCGGAGGTGTCCTCGCGGCGGGTGCGCTGGCGGTTGCGCGAGGAGTTGCGCGAGCCCTCGGAGCGGGCGCGGCGCGGCTCCCCGCCGTCGGCGGTGGCCTGCTTGGCCCGCGGCAGGCGTCCCTTGGTGCCCTTGGGGATGTTCAGGTCGGCGAAGAAGTGCGGGGAGGAGGAGTAGGTTTCCACCGGCTCGGGCACGTTCAGCCCCAGCGCCTTGTTGATCAGCGACCAGCGCGGCACCGAGTCCCAGTCCACGAAGGTCACCGCGATGCCGGTGTTCCCGGCGCGTCCGGTGCGCCCCACGCGGTGCAGGTAGGTGTTCTCGTCATCCGGGCACTGCAGGTTCACCACGTGGGTGACGTCGTCCACGTCGATGCCGCGGGCGGCCACGTCGGTGGCGACCAGGACCTCAACCTTGCCGGAGCGGAACGCCTTCAGCGCCTGTTCGCGCGCTCCCTGGCCCAGGTCCCCGTGCAGGGCCCCGGCGTTGAAGCCGCGGTCGATCAGCTCATCGGAGAGCTTGGCGGCCGACCGCTTGGTCTGGGTGAAGATGATCGTCTTGCCGCGGCCCTCGGCCTGCAGCAGGCGGGCGACCATCTCGTCCTTGTCCAGCGAGTGGGCGCGGTACACCAGCTGGCGGATGTTGCGCTTGGTGATCGAGTCGTCGCCCGGATCCGCGGCACGGATGTGCATGGGACGGGACATGTAGCGCCGGGCCATGGTGATCACCGGGCCGGGCATGGTGGCGGAGAACAGCATCGCCTGGCGTACCGGGGGCAGGGCGGCCAGGATGCGCTCCACGTCGGGCAGGAAGCCCAGATCCAGCATTTCGTCGGCCTCGTCCAGCACGACGGTGGCGATCTGCTTCAGGTTCAGCACGCGCTGGCGGTTCAGGTCGATCAGGCGCCCGGGGGTGCCCACCACCACGTCGGTGCCGGCCTTCAGGGCCGCGATCTGCTCTTCATAGGGACGCCCACCGTAGATGGTGGTGACCCGGACGCCGGCGTGCCGGGAGGCCTGGGCCAGGTCCGCGGAGACCTGCAGGGCGAGTTCGCGGGTGGGGGCCACGATCAGTGCCTGCGGGGCGCCGGGGAATTCCAGGCGCTCGTAGCCCTCATCGGATTCGCGCACCACGCGCTGCAGCGCGGGGATGCCGAAGCCCAGGGTCTTGCCGGTGCCGGTCTTGGCCTGGCCGATGATGTCATTGCCGGCCAGCGCGACCGGCAGGGTCAGCGACTGGATCGGGAAGGGGTGAATGATGCCGGCTTCGGAGAGCGAGGCGACAATGTCCTGGCGCACATTGAAGTCGGCGAACGTCTTGGGTGCTTCTTCAGGCGCCGCGGCGGCGTCCTGGGTGGTCGTGTCAGTCACGATGTCCATATTCTCGTTTCACGTTGGCGTCCCGGCCTGACCTGGGCCTCCGGCGAACGGTGCCCGGGAACGGTGTCCCGGCGGGCAGGGGAACGCGGTCCAGCGGAGCCGATCGCTACATGCACCACCGCGGCGTAGTGGCGGTGGGGGATGGTGACCGCTGGGAAGTCACCACGAAAACTGTTGTCTCTCGTTTAGCGCGGCGCGACCGGGCATCCTAAATAACTTTGTCCTTCTAGCATATCGGGTTTTGCCCCCGGACGTCTCATGGTGTGACTTTGCTCGCCACCTGGCTGAAACGGCAGCGCCGGGTCAGCGGGTCGGCCTCCTCCAGCCGCACCGAGACCAGGCTGGCGGCCGGAGCGCTGCCGGTGAAGGATCCGGTGATTGCCTCACCGAGCAGCTGGACCTGTCCGGGACGGAGCTTGCCCTGGCCATTGGCGGTTGAGGCGGTAAGCACCACCGCGTCGAAGTGCTCACCCACCCGGTGCTGCAGCACCCAGGCCTCGATCAGGGCGATGCTGGCCCGCCCGGCCGCTGCGGCCTCCGCGGAGCTGGTGCGCATCAGCCCGGGCAACTCTTCCAAGGCCTCCAGCAGTGGCTGCGGGATGGGACGCTGCCGGCACAGCAGGTGACAGGTGAGCAGCACAAAACGGTCCACCAGGCGGCGCAGCGGCGCGGTGGCGTGCGCGTAGGGGGCGGCCAGTGCCGCCTGCACCAGCTCGGTGTCGGGTTGGCCGTTGATCACCTGATAGTCGGCGCCGCGGAAGAGCGCGGCCGCCCGATGCATGAGCACCAGCTGGGCCGGGTCGCAGACATCCAGGGTGCGCAGGAACTGCCCGTAGTCCAGGTGCTCCTCCCAGCGGTGGCCCAGCACCCGGCTTTGCATCCGGAACTCGGCCAGGTCCTCGGGCCGCGGCGGCGGCATGGTGCGCAGGATCCCCACCTTGTGCTGCAACATCAACTCGGCGGCGGCCATCCCGGTCAGCAGTGAAATCTGGGCGTTGTAGTCCTCCACAGGCAGGGGAGTGCGGCTGACCAGCGTGTAGTTGCCGTGGGCGTCGACCTGAACATCCTGTTCGGGCAGGTTCAGGCTGGCCCCGCGCCGGCGGGCCTCCTGGCTGATGCGCAACCTGCCGATGCGCTGCAACAGCACCAGCTGCGCATCTGGGGCGCCGGAGTCCAGCTGCTGCTGGGCGGTGAGGTAGTCTCGCTTGGCCCGGGAGCGGATCATGGAGCGGTGCAGGGCGGTGTGCCGCAGTTGGCCCTCCGCGTCCAGGTCCAGCACCCAGATGAACGCCCGCCGGGGGCGTCCGGGCAGCAGCGAACCGTGATCCTCCCCAATCACCTCGGGATGCAGCGGGATGCGCCGGTGCGGCAGGTAGATCGTCTGCCCGCGTTGGCGGGTGGCGGCGTCCAGCACACCGCCCAGCTCCACCAGGGCCGGCACATCGGCGATGGCGTAGTGGATACGGTACCCGGTGGCGGTTTCACTCAGGTGCATGGCCTGGTCCAGGTCGGTGGAGGTGGCCGGGTCCAGGGTGAAGAAGGGCAGATCGGTGTGATCTTCGGGGGCCGGGGCCAGTTCGGCCACAGCGCGTTCGGCGGCGGCGAGCACCGGGGCGCTGAAGGGCCCGGGCAGCTGGAACTCACCCTCCAGCTGCTCAAGCAGCTGTTGCAGGGTGGTGCTGCGGACCGGGGCGGGGACTTGGACCTGACGATTGAACACAAGCCCAGCATAATCACCGGCGCTAGTGCCAGTCATGGAAAACGCCGGTGGCCCCGGCGCGCGGAACGCGGCGGGGGCCACCGGCAGGCCGGTCTGCGGCCGGCGAAAAAGATTGGGCGCTACTGGGCGAAGCCCACGCGACGCACCTGGTCCGGACCGATCTCAACGTAGGCGATGCCCGGAACCGGGACGATCACGTCGCGGCCCTTGTTGTCGGCCAGCCGCAGCTGCCCGCCGTCATTCAAGGCCTTGGCAACGATTTCGGAGATTTCAGCGTTGTCCTTGTCGGATTCGAGCACGACTTCGCGGGCGACATTCTGGATGCCAATACGGATTTCCATGGAGTTCTTGATCCTCTCGAAGGTTCATTGACTGCCCCGTGCGGGCGCCTGCTGCGCCCATACGCTGGACCTAGAACCAAATCTAGCTACTTTTCCTTCGGGAACCGCGCAATTCCGCGCCAAGCTAAAAGCGAGATCAATTCGATCGCCGTCTGCTGCGGCACGGCGCTGTCGGTGGTCGCCCAGTAGCGGGCGGAGACCTGGGAAAGCCCGGCCAGGGCCCGGCCCAGCAGGTTGCCCTCGTCCTCGGTGAGCGGGGTATCGGCCACCACCACCGCGGCGATGGCCTCCGAGAGCTGGGCGTTGAACTTCTCAATGCGTTCGGAGATCAATGGGTCGGCCAGCACATCGGATTCGAAGATCAGCCGGTAGGCCTGGGATTCACGGCTGATGTACTGGTAATACGTGTCGATCGTGTTGTAGACGCGCTGGCGGTTGTCATCGGTGGAGGAGATGGCGGTGTCCAGCAGTTCGGAGAATTCGGCCAGGTGCACGTCCAGCAGCGCGAGGTACAGTTCCCGCTTGCCCGGGAAATGCTGGTAGAGCACCGGCTTGGAGACCTCGGCGACCTCGGCAATCTCATCCATGGACGCCCCGTGGTAGCCGTGGGCCACGAAGACCTGGTGGGCGGCGGCCAGCAGCTGGCGGCGGCGGGCCTCGCGGGGCAGGCGTTGGGTGCGTGTCCCCTTGCGTTCATCGGTACCCGACATCTCGTGCCTTTCAGCGTGGTGGCCCGGGCTCGCGGCGCCCCTGGTCAGGGGCAGGCCGGGAAGCCTCCTTGTGTGTAGTATTCCACGTTGCGTTGCAAAAGTGGCGCTCTTCGCGGTGGCCAGAGCCCTGAACGGGAGGGGCCGGCGGGGCGCGGCAACGCGGTGAGCTAGGCGCTTCGGGTGTCCTGCTGCAGTGGGCAGCTGGCCGGCTGCACCGCCGGGGAGGGGGTGGGCTGGGCCGCGGGGGCTGGGGCGCCGGCCTGCGGCAGTTCCAGGCCGTAGAGGGTGTTCAGCGCCTGGACGTACTCCTCGGTGCGTCCTTCGGCGGCCAGTTCGCGGGCCCGCACGGTTGGCACATGCAGCAGCTGGCGCATCATTCGGCGCATGGCCAGTTCCACCTCGTTCGCTGCGGCGGTGCACCCGTGCTGGGAGCGGACCTTGGCGACCTCGGCTTCCAGCACCTGCTGGGTGTGCCGGCGCAGTGCCACGATCGCCTGGTCGGCGTCGCGTTCACGCTGGGAGGCGTCGAATTCCTCGGCGGAGCGGGCCACGATCTTGCGGGCCTCGTATACGGCCAGGGACTGTTCGTCCGGCGCGGCCATCCGCACCGATTCCAGGGTGATCAGCTCAACGTCGGACAGCTCGGCCAGGGCCGGGTCAAAGTCGTGGGTCAGGGCCATGTCGATGGCGATCAGCGGGTGGCGCGGCACGCGCAGTGCGGCCAGCCGCTCGGCGGCCAGCTGGGTGCCGCTGCCGCTGCAGCCCACTAGCACGTCGGCCTGGCGCAGTGCCTGCTCCAGTTCCTCGGTGCTGATGGCCTGCACGCCGCGCTTCTGCGCGAAGTCCGCCGCCCGCCCGGAGGTGGAGTAGACCTTGATGTGCTTTACGCCGCGTTCACGCAGCAGCGCCAGGGTCACCCCGGCGTAGGCTCCGGTGCCAAAGAGCACCACTTCCTGGTCCTGCCAGGAGCGGTTGGCCTGCATCAGGTCATCGGCCAGGTCCAGGGCCACGGAGACCACGGACTTGCCCTGGGCGCCCAGTGCGGTTTGGGAACCGACGTCCTTGGCGGCGCGGGTGGCCGATTCAAAGAGGCGGGTGAGGTTGCCGGTGGTGGTCTTCTGCTGCTGGGCCTGGGTCAGGGCGCGGCGCACCTGTCCGGCGATTTCGCGTTCACCGACCACGGCGCTGTCCAGTCCCGCGCCCACGGAAAAAAGGTGGTCGATGACGGCGCGTCCCTCGAAGCGCAGCAGCTTGCTGTCCAGCAGGTGGGCGGGTACGCCGCTGTGGGAGGAGAGCTGGTGGACCAGTTCGGTGGCCGCGGAGAGCGGGGAGGCGACATCGGCGTAGATTTCGAACCGGTTGCAGGTGGATAACACCACGGTGCCGTTGATGTTGTCGCAGGCCTGAAGGGTCGCGGGAGCCAGCTCGGTGGCCGCGGCGCTGAGCTGTGCCACGGTTTCCAGATCGAGCTGCGAGTGAGATGCAACGAGAGATAGGTAAACCACAGTGATACCTAGATTAGGCCTGGGTACCTGTTTCGACAACGAAGGTGAACCTATCCTCGAGGCCGTTTTCGACATTTTGTAGAAAAGTTTTCGACGAGTTGTAGAGGTTTTTCGACGCGTCGTAGAGGTTATCTTGCTCACCTCGTGAGCCTGCTCACCCGGCGGGGTGGGCATTTGTCGCCAAGACTTGGCAGAATTGGGCACATGACCCTGCCTGCACACCATCCGATGGTTGATGGACGTACGAGTAATTCCGACCTGATTACCGCCCTGCGCGGCGGCACCCCGCGCCGCACCCCGGTGTGGTTCATGCGCCAAGCCGGGCGCTCGCTGCCCGAATACCGCGAACTGCGTGAGGGCACCACGATGCTCGATTCGTGCCTGAACCCGGCGATGGCCAGTGAGATCACCCTGCAGCCGGTGCGCCGGCACAAGGTGGACGCGGCAATCTTCTTCTCCGACATCGTCATCCCGCTGCGCCTGGCCGGAATCGGGGTGGACATTGTCCCCGGGGTCGGCCCGGTGCTCAGCGAGCCGGTGCGCACCGCCGAACAGGTCGCGGCCCTGCCCGAACTGACCGACGAATCCCTGGAACCGATCCGCGAGGCGGTCGCGCTGACCGTCGCCGAGCTGGGCTCGACCCCGCTGATCGGCTTCGCCGGCGCCCCCTACACGGTGGCCGCCTACATGGTCGAGGGCAAGCCCAGCCGCGACCACCTGGGCCCGCGCACCATGATGCACGCCGAACCCGAGGTGTGGAAGGCGCTGATGGACTGGGCCGCGGACGCCTCTGGCAAGTTCCTGCGCGCCCAGGTGGAGGCCGGCGCCTCGGCCGCCCAGCTGTTTGACTCCTGGGCCGGCTCCCTGCCGCTGGCGGACTACCAGCAGCACGTGGCCCCGGCCTCGGTGCGCACCCTGGATCATGTGCGGGACCTGGGCGTGCCGCTGGTGCACTTTGGCACCGGCACCGGGGAACTGCTCACCGCCATGCGCGATGTGGGGGTGGACGCGGTGGGCATCGACTACCGCATCCCGCTGGATGTGGCCGCCCAGCGCCTGGGGGACACGGTTTCCCTGCAGGGCAACATCGACCCGGCGCTGCTCTTCGCCCCCTGGCCGGTGCTTGAGGCGCACGTGCGTGAGGTGGCCCGGCGCGGTGAGGCCGCCCGTGGGCACGTGATGAACCTGGGTCATGGGGTGCCGCCGAACACCGACCCGGAGGTGCTGAGCAAAGTGGTCGAACTCATTCATTCGCTGTAGCCGCGGGGGACTAAGCTGGTGGCGGGCGCCGTGCGGTTCCCGCCACCGGCACCGGCCGCCGGCAGCGCCGCATCGAACGCGGCGCCCAAGATCAAGTGGTAACAACACGCCGAAACAGGCAAGGGGTTAGCGTAGGAACATGATTGACGAGCGTGGCCAGCAGGCCCGGCACAATCCATCGACGACCCGGGTGCGCCGTGACATCGCCACCGACGCCGCCGCCCATGCGTTGCGCCTACTGGAGAAGATCCGCACCTCCACCCAGCGTCCCGGCCCGGTCACGGCCGGCGAGCAGGCGGGCAAACCGCATGCGATCGTGATCGGCGGCGGGATCTCCGGGCTGGTGGCCGCCCACGAACTGCAGCAGACCGGGCACCGGGTGACCGTGCTGGAGGCCGACGCCGACTTCGGCGGGTGCCTGCGCCGCATGGAGGTGGCCGGGCTGCAGCTGGATGCCGGCGCCGAATCCTTCGCCGTGCGCTCGAACACGGTGGCCGAGTTCCTGCAGGAACTGGACATGGGGCAGAAGATCGTGCCCACCAGCGGGATGAGCGCTTGGCTCACCCAGCAGCGCGACGAGCACGTTGAATCCCACCCGATGCCCGCCAGCTCCCTGATGGGCATCCCCTCCCAGGTACGCAGCGACGAGGTCCGGGCCCTGATTGGCCGTCCGGCCGTGGTGCGCGCCGCCGCCGACCTGGTCACCCCGATGCCCAAGAAGTGGGCCACCGAGAAGCTGAGCGTGGGCGAGGTGGTGCGCCAGCGGATGGGCTCGGCCGTTCTGGAGCAGCTGGTCGCCCCGGTGGTAGCCGGGGTGTACTCCACCGACCCGAACCAGGTGGACATCGACGCCGCCGCGCCCGGGCTGCGCCAGGCGATGCAGGACACCGGCTCGCTGGCCCGCGCCGTCGCCCAGCTGCAGGGCCAGGCCCCGGCCGGTTCCCGGGTGGCCGGGCTGCAGGACGGCATGTACACGCTGATCACCGAACTGACGGCCCAGCTGCGCGAGGCCGGGGTGAACCTGGTGCGCAACGCCCCGGTCACCGCCCTGGCCCATGATCCGCAGGCCGCCGAACCCTTCACCGTCACCAGCCACACCGAGGTGCTGCACGCCGACAAGGTGGTGGTGGCCACCCAAGCCGCCGCCGCGGCCCCGCTGCTGCAGCCGCTGCTGCCGGCCGGCACCCTGGCCGGCGCCGGACGCGAGTCGAACTCCATTGCCCTGGTGATCCTGGTGGTGGACAAGCCCGAACTGGACGAGGCCCCGCGCGGCAGCGGGGTGCTGGTCACCGAGGGCTCGACGATCAAGGCCAAGGCCCTGACCCACTCCACCGCCAAATGGCCGTGGCTGGGGGACGCCACCGGACCGGGCACCCACGTGGTGCGCCTGTCCTATGGGCGCATCGGGCACCGCGAACCGCTGGTGGAGGCCGGCAACGACGCGGCGCTGACCAGCCAGGCGATCGCCGACGCCGCCACCATCCTGGGCGTGGACATGGGCGAGGACGACGTGCTGGGCAGCGCGATCTCCCGCTTCAGCGACATGGTGCCGCTCACCGGCAGCGCCCAGCGCCAGGCCAACGCCCGGCTGGATGAGGCGCTGCAGGACCTGGAGGGGCTCAGCGTGGTCGGGGCCTGGCGTTCGGGCACCGGCCTGGCCCGGGTCATCGCCCACACCAGGGCCCAGGTCGCCATCAGCGCCAGCTAGCCCCACCCGACCCGCCGGCCCGGGACCCATGCGCTGGCCACCAAGACCATTGACCGAGAATCCAACCGAGGAGAGAACCATGACTGAACGTCCAGAGAACAACTCACCGGTGCTGCGTGACCGCGAGGCCGCCGGCAACGCCACCATGTACTACACCCTGTGGACCGTCTTCAAGCGTTCGGTCCCGGCCGAGCGCGGGCAGGGTGCGGCCGAGTTCGAAACCCTCGTTCAGGAGCTGGCCGAGCAGGGCGTGAGCGTGCGCGGGCTCTACGACGTCTCCGCGATGCGCCAGGACGCCGATGTCATGGTGTGGATCCACGGCCCGGCCGCCGAGCTGCTGCAGGCGGGCATGCGCCGGATCCGGCGCAGCGCCCTGTTTGCCGGCACCGAGATCGCCTACTCCACCATGGCCGTGCACCGCGAGGCCGAATTCGCCAAGGACCACTCCCCGGCGTTCGCCCGCGGCCTGGATGCCAAGGAATGGATGACCGTCTACCCGTTCGTGCGCTCCCACGACTGGTACACCCTGGACCCGGCCTCCCGCGGCAAGATGCTGCGCGACCACGGCATCCTGGGCCGCGACTTCCCCAACGTGCTGGCCAACACCGTGGCCGCGTTCTCCTTCAGCGACTACGAATGGCAGATCTGCCTGGAAGCCGATGACATGATCGACCTTGTCGACATGATGCGCCACCTGCGCTACACCGAGGCCCGCCACCATGTGCGCGAGGAAACCCCGTTCTACACCGGCCGGCGCATCAGCGCCGCCGAGGTTGCCGAGGTCCTGCAGTGAACCAGGACTTCGACCCGCGCACCGGGTATGACGCCAACGGCACCATGACCCCCAAGCCCTACGACGCCCTGCTGCTGGCCAGCTTCGGCGGACCGGAGGGCCAGGAGGACGTGATCCCGTTCCTGCGCAACGTCACCGCCGGGCGCGGCATCCCCGATGAGCGCCTGGAGGAGGTGGCCGTCCACTACCGCACCAACGGGGGCGTGTCCCCGATCAACGCCCAGAACCGGGCGCTGAAGGCGGCCCTGGAGGCCGAGCTGGAGGCCCGCGGCATCCAGCTGCCGGTCTACTGGGGCAACCGCAACTGGTACCCGATGATCAACGACACGCTCAAGCAGATCGCCGCGGACGGGCACCGCAAGGTGCTGCTGCTGGGCACCGGTGCCTACGCCGGGTACTCGGCCTGCCGCCAGTACCGTGAGGATCTGGGCATGGGGCTGCGCGAAACCGGGCTGGAGGGCGTGGTGGAGGTGGACAAGGTCCGCCAGTTCTTTGACACCCCGGCCTTCGTGGAGCCGTTCATCGACGGGGTGAGGCAGTCCCTGGCCAACGTGCGTGAGCAGCTGGCCGAACGCGGGAATCCGGAGGGACGGATCAAGATCGTGTTCGTCACCCACTCGATCCCGATGAGCGACGCGAACGCCGCCGGGCCGGCCGCCGAGCACGAAAACTACCCGGAGAACCTGTACACCGCCCAGCACCGGGCGGTCGCCGCCCACATCCTGGCCCACGTGCCCGAGGCCGAGGGCCTGGAGGATTCGCTGGTCTACCAGTCGCGCTCCGGGGCTCCGCACATTCCGTGGCTGGAACCGGACATCAACGACGCGCTGGAACAGGACGCCGCCAATGGCGTGGCCGGCGTGGTGGTGGTGCCCATCGGCTTCATCTCCGACCATATGGAGGTGCTCTGGGACCTGGACACCGAGGCGAAGGACACCTGCGCCGAACTGGACCTGGCCTTCTGCCGGGTGCCCACCCCCGGCACCCACACCAGGTTCGTCTCCGGACTGATCGACGTCATCGAGGAACGCCTGACCGGCCCCGACGGCGCCCCGCGGCGCACCGGGCGGGTCAGCGCCGTGCCCGGCGGGCCGTGGTTCGACGTGTGCCCGGCCGCGTGCTGCGTGAAGCCGGCCCAGGACGGCTCCCTGCGCCCGACCATCGCCGGGATGGACTCCGAGGTGGGGGTGCCCCAGCCATGAGCGAATCCTTCACCGTGGGAACCCGGGGCAGCGCCCTGGCCACCACCCAGACCGCGTGGGCCGCAAACCAGCTGGCCGAGCTGAGCGGGCTGCGCGCCGACACCGTGCTGGTGCGCACCGAGGGGGATGTGGTCACCGGATCACTGGCCACCCTGGGCGGCACCGGCGTGTTCGCCGCCGCACTGCGCCAGCACCTGCTGGATGCCGGGTGCGATCTGGCCGTGCACTCGCTCAAGGACCTGCCCACCGTGCAGCCCCAGGGCCTGGTGCTGGCCGCGATCCCGGTCCGCGAGGACGTGCGGGACGCGCTGTGCGCCCGTGACGGGCTGAGCCTGGCCCAGCTGCCCGATGGTGCCAAGATCGGCACCGGCTCCCCGCGCCGCGCCGCCCAGCTGCTGGCCCATCGCAAGGACCTGCAGATCGTGGACATCCGCGGCAACGTGCCCACCCGGCTCGGCCGGGTCAAGGGCGTGGGCGAAACCCTGGATGACGGCAGCGTGGGACGCACCGTGCAGGGGGATCTGGACGCGGTGATCCTGGCCGCGGCCGGGCTGCACCGGCTGGGGATGGAACGGCACATCACCGAATACCTGGATCCGGCGATCATGCTGCCGGCCCCCGGCCAGGGGGCCCTGGCCGTGGAGGTGCGCTCCACCGGCAGTGGCGCCCCCGAACTTGATGCCGCACTGGAACGCTTCGATGACACCGCCACCCGCTGGCAGGTTGCCGCCGAACGGGCGCTGCTGAACACCCTGGAGGCCGGCTGCGCCGCCCCGATCGGGGCCCTGGCCCACTTCGAGGGCGAACAGCTGGTGCTGGAGGCCGTGGCCTGCCGGCCCGACGGCACCCAGATCATGCGCCAGTCCCAGGCGGCACCGGTTCGCGATGAGGCCGGGGCGTTGGACGTGGGCCGGGTGCTGGCCCGCCGGATGCTGGAGAACGGCGCGGCGGTCATCGCCGGGCTGGCCTAGGCGCCCATGGCCCCGCACGCGATCATCCTGCGCGCCGCCCACCGGGCGGCGGCCACCGTCGCCGAGTTCGCCCGGCTGGGCATCGACTCCAGCTGCACCCAGCTGATCGAAACGGTGTGGCCGCAGGATTTGACGGCGCTGGATGAACGCGTGGGACGGCTGGCCGCCGGGGAGTACCAGTGGGTCATGCTCACCTCGGTGAGCACCGTGCACGTGCTCGCCCAGCGCCTGGCCGGCCGGCCCCTGCCCCCGCACACCCGGTTCGCGGCGGTGGGTGCCAGCACCGCGGCGGCCGCCGGGCGGCTGCTGGGGCGCGAGGCGGACTTCCTGCCCGCCGAACAGTCCGCCGCCGGGATGGTGCGCGAGTTCTTTCTACCGCCGGGCACCCGGGTGCTCTACGCGCACGGGGACCTGGCCAGCCCCACCCTAAGCCAGGGGCTGCGCGGCTGGCAGGTGGCGCTGGATGAAGTCATCGCCTACGCCACCGTCCCGGCCGGCGGCGACCAGCATCCGGTGCACGCGCTGCCGGCACCGGACGGGGTGCGGGTCCTGGACCCGCAGCAGATGCTCGGCGCGCTGCCGCACAGCCAGCTGGTGGTGTTCGCCGCCCCCAGCATCGTGCGCCGCTTCGCCGAACTGGCCGGAACCAGCCTGGCCGCCGGGCTGGGCACCATCGCCATCGGCGCCCCCACCGCCCGGGCCATGGAACAGGCCGGGATCCGGGTGGACGCCACCGCCGCGGACCCCACCCCCGCGGGTCTGGCCGCCTGCGCCCGCCGGCTGCTGCAACGCGAACCGGAGCCCGGCCAGCACCGCCCACATACTTAGCCCGGACCGTTTCAGGTCCCGAACCGATGGAGGAAGTTGCCATGTCATTCCCGCAACACCGGCCACGCCGGCTGCGCCAGAACCCGGCCATGCGCCGGCTGGTCGCCGAACATGAACTCAGTGCCCGCCAGCTGATCCTGCCGGCCTTCGTGCGCGAGGGGATCAGCGAACCCAACCCGATCGCCTCCATGCCCGGGGTCGTGCAGCACACCATGGACACCCTGAAGTCCGCCGCCACCGAGGCCGCCGAGCGGGGCCTAGGCGGCATCATGCTCTTCGGCGTGCCCGCGGTGCGCGACGCGTCCGGCTCCGGGGCCATCGCCGAGGACGGGATCCTGAACCGGGCGATCGCCGCGGTGCGCGCCGAGGTCGGGGACGAACTGGTGGTCATGTCCGACGTGTGCCTGGACGAATTCACCTCCCACGGCCACTGCGGCGTGCTGGACGCCCACGGCCAGGTCGACAACGACGCCACCAACGCCATCTACGCGCAGATGGCGGTGATGCACGCCGAGGCCGGCGCCCACGTGCTGGGCCCCTCCGGGATGATGGACGGGCAGATCGCCGCGATCCGCCAGGCCCTGGAAGCGGCCGGGCACACCAACACCGCGATTCTGGCCTACGCCGCCAAATACGCCAGCGCCTTCTACGGCCCGTTCCGCGAGGCCGTGGATTCCCAGCTGGTCGGGGACCGGCGCACCTACCAGATGGACGCGGCCAACCGCCGCGAGGCGCTGGTGGAGGTCGAACTGGACCTGGCCGAAGGCGCGGACATGGTGATGGTCAAGCCGGCCATGAGCTACCTGGACATCGTCGCGGACATCGCCGCGGCCTGCAGCGTGCCGGTCTCCGCCTACCAGATCTCCGGGGAGTACTCGATGATCGAGGCCGCCGCCGCGAACGGCTGGATCGACCGCAAGGCCTCGATCCTTGAATCCCTGCTGTCCATCCGGCGTGCCGGGGCGCAGCAGATCCTGACCTATTGGGCCGCCGAAGTGGCTGGCTGGTTGAACGAAGGAAAGAAGTAGATGTCGAAATCAGATGAACTCTTCGCCCGGGCCCAAGAGGTCATGCCCGGGGGAGTGAACTCCCCGGTGCGGGCCTTCGGCTCCGTGGGCGGGGTGCCCCCGTTCATGGCCAGCGCCAAGGGCGCCTACCTCACCGATGTGGACGGCAACGAGTATGTGGACCTGGTCTGCTCCTGGGGCCCGGCCCTGCTGGGGCACCAGCACCCCGAGATCCAGGCCGCCGTGCACCGCGCGGTGGACCAGGGGCTGTCCTTCGGGGCCTCCACCCCGGATGAGGTGAAGCTCGGTGAGCTGATCAAGCAGCGCATGGGCGGGGTGGAACGGGTGCGGATGGTCTCCACCGGGACCGAGGCCACGATGACCGCGGTCCGCCTGGCCCGCGGGTACACCGGGCGCGAGCTGATCATCAAGTTCGCCGGCTGCTACCACGGGCACCTGGACGGGCTGCTGGCCTCGGCCGGTTCCGGGGTGGCCACCCTGGCGCTGCCCGGCTCGGCCGGGGTGACCGCCGCGACCGCCGCCGAGACCCTGGTGCTGCCCTACAACGACCGCACCGCCGTGGAGGAGGCCTTCGCCGAGCACGGGCAGAACATCGCCGCGGTCATCACCGAATCGGCGCCCTGCAACATGGGCGTGGTGACCCCGCAGGAGGGGTTCAACAAGTTCCTGAAGGACACCACCGCCCAGCACGGCGCCCTGCTGATCCTGGATGAGGTGCTCACCGGGTTCCGGGCCTCGGACGCCGGGTACTGGGGGCTGACCGGCCGGCAAGAGGGCTGGAACGCGGACCTGTACACCTTCGGCAAGGTCATCGGCGGCGGGTTGCCCACCGCTGCCCTGGGCGGACGCGCCGAGGTGATGGACTACCTGGCCCCGCTGGGGCCGGTCTACCAGGCCGGAACCCTTTCCGGGAACCCGGTGGCCATGGCCGCGGGCATCGCCCAGCTGACCCACGCCACCGACGAGGTCTACGCCCACCTTGCCAAGCAGTCCCAGGCCCTGGAGGCCGCCCTGGTCAACGCGCTGAACGAGGCCGGGGTGAACCACTCGATCCAGCGTGCCGGCACGTTGTTCTCGGTGGCCTTCGGCACCGCGGACACCGGGGTGCAGAACTACGCGGAGGCGCAGAAGCAGGAGGCGTTCCGCTACGCCCCGTTCTTCCACTCCATGCTGGACTCCGGGGTCTACCTGCCCCCGAGCGTCTTCGAGGCCTGGTTCGTCTCTGCGGCACACGATGATGCGGCCATGGAACGGATCATCAACGCGCTGCCGGCCGCGGCCCGCGCCGCCGCCAACGCCAGCGCCTGATCCGCCCACGCTGAGCCCGAACCCGCCGGAAGCGGGCAAGGCAACGGCCCGCCTCCCCACGAGGGGAGGCGGGCCGTTGCCTTGCCGGTGTGCGGGTGCTGGCGCAGGGCCGGGCCGCGGAACCGGTTTACTTGTTGGTGGCCGGCAGCACGCTGCCGTCGCTCCAGGTGTCCTCGATGTACTTGTGCACCTCATCGGAGTGCAGCAGTTCTTCGAGCTTGGCGATCGCCGCAGTTTCCTCACCCTCGCGCCAGGTCAGGAAGTTGGCGTTCGGGTTGTTCTCGGCCGATTCCTGGTACAGGATCTCCTCCGGGTTCAGCTTGGCCTGGACAATGTAGTTGCCGTTGACCAGGGCAAGGTCCGCCGACTTGCCGTCCTTGTAGAACTGCGGCACCTGCTCGGAGTTGACCTCCTCGAACGTCAGGCCCTTCGGGTTCTTCTCGGCATCGCCCTCAACGGTCAACGCCGAATCCCCGTCGGCCAGGTTCTTCAGCAGACCCGCCGACTCCAGCACGCGCAGGCCGCGCAGCTGGTTCACCGGGTCGTTGTTCAGCACCACGCGCGCCCCGTCGGTGACGTCCTCGGGCTTGTCGAACTTCTGCGAGAACGCGGTCAGCGGTTCGACGTGCACGCCCTCGCCATGCTCAAACTTGTAGCCCTTCGCCTTGACCTGGTCGGCCAGGTAGGCCTCGGTCTGGAAGTAGTTGGCGTCAATGGTGCCGTCTTCCAGGGCGATGTTCGGGGTCTGGTAGTCATCGATTTCCGTGATGTCCAGGTCGATGCCGGCATCCTTGGCCAGGTTGGCATCGATGTACTCCAGGATCTGGGCGTGCGGCACCGCACTGGCGCCGACCTTCACAACGGTCGGGTTCGCCGGGTCCAGGCTCGCGTCGGCGGCCGGTTCCGGGGAGCTTCCGCCGCCGCAGGCGGTCAGGGCCAGCACGGTGGCGACGCCGGTGGCGGCAAGTGCGAGTTTCTTGCGCAGCATGGTGTTGTCCTTTGTTCGGTTGATGCCCGCCGGGTTTTCGGCGGCGGGCGGGGTTTGCGGGGTTGTGGAGGGGCTGTGGCCGATTAGCGGTGGTCGACCCTGCGGGCCAGCCAGTCGCCCAGCAGCTGCACGATCTGCACCAGCAGCAGGATGATCACCAGGGTCACCAGCATGATGGTCGGCTCGTAACGCTGGAAGCCGTAGTTGTAGGCCAGGCGGCCCAGCCCGCCGCCGCCGACCAGGCCGGCCATCGCCGAGTAGCCGATCAGCGTGACGATCGTGGTCGTGGTGGCGGCCACCAGGCCGGGCAGGGCCTCGGGAACCATCACCTTGCGGATGATCTGCATCTTGGTCGAGCCCATCACCAGGGCGGCGTCTACCTTGCCGGAGGAGACATCACGCAGCGCGGTCTCCACCAGGCGGGCAAAGAACGGCACGGTGCCGATGGTCAGCGACACCGAGGCCGCGATCGGCCCCAGCGCCTGGCCGACGACCAGTGCCGCGAACGGGATCAGGGCCACCATCAGGATGGCGAATGGGATCGACCGGGTGATGTTCACGATGATGCCCGAGAGCACCACGTTCAGCCAGCGCACCGGGGTCAGCCCGCCCTTGTCGGTGGTGTGCAGCAAGATGCCCAGCGGCAGGCCGATCAGCACCGTGAAGATCCCGGAAATCGCGGTCATCTGCAGGGTTTCGACGGTCGCCGGCCACATGGCCTTGGTGATCCCCGGATTGGTCAGCAGGTCGTTGAAAAATTCGTTCACTTTCCGCTTCCCTTCAGAGCCACGGCGACGTCAATGGATTCGAGGTAGGCCACCACTTCTTCGGTGTTGGCGCTGGCCGGCAGCTGGATGCGCAGCCGGGCGAACTGGTGCTCGCCCATCTGTTCCACCGAGCCGGCCATGACGTTGACGTCCATGTCGAAGTGCCGGGACAGCCCGGACAGCACCGGCTCGTTGGCCTGGGCACCGGAGTAGATGATGTCCAGCACCGGGCCCTGCCCGGCAGCCTGCGGCGCTTCGCCGGGCAACGGCAGCAAGGTGGCCGCCAGGGTGGAGCCGGGGGTGTTGATCACGCTTTCCAGGTCCCCGTGCTCCACGATGCGCCCGGCCTCCAGCAGGGAGACCGAATCGCAGGCCTGCTTCACCACGTGCATTTCGTGGGTGATGATCAGCACCGTGATGTTCAGCCGGTCACGCAGGGCCTTGACCAGGTCCAGGATCTCATCGGTGGTCTTCGGGTCCAAGGCGCTGGTCGGCTCATCGCACAACAGCACGTCCGGGTCGGTGGCCAGGGCGCGGGCGATGCCCACGCGCTGGCGCTGCCCGCCCGAGAGCTGGGAGGGGTAGGCGTTGCTGAACTTGCCCAGCCCCACCAGCTCGAGCAGTTCGCGGACCTTGTGCGCGCTGTCCTTCTTGGACATCCCGCTCAGTTCCAGCGGGTAGGCCACGTTCTGGGCGGTGGTGCGTGAATCGAAGAGATTCGCGTGCTGGAACACCATCCCGATGCGCCGGCGGGTTTCGCGCAGCTGGCTGTCGCCGATGTTGGTCAGCTCCTGGCCGTTGACGGCAACCGTTCCGCTGGTGGGTTGGTCCAACAGGGTCAAACACCGAACCAGGGTGGATTTGCCGGCACCGGAGTGTCCGACAATGCCGTGGATTTTCCCGGTGGGGACTTCGAGGCTAACCCCGTCAAGGGCAACAACGGTATCGCTGCCTTGGCGGTAGACCTTGCGCAGGTCCTTGATCGTAATCACAGGGTGGTGGTCCTTCAATTCTCAAGGGTAAAGAGAGTACCCCCAATTGAATCACCGTCGAATATTATCGACCGAATCGCCCTGCACATTCGGTAATGCGCCGTAAAGCTCCGCTATCTCACGGATGAGGTCGAAGAATCTTTGAGTGAACATCATTCACAAAAAAGGATGGACGCCCGCCGGGCTCGTGGCGGCCATCACGGGCCGCTGGGCACGGCTGTGAATTAGGTCTCGAAGCGCCTAGGAATCCTTGATGGGCCAGGCGCCGTCAACGACCGCCTCGGGCTTGGTGCGGCGCAGGTACTGCTGGAAATTCTCGGCGTGCTCCCGGGCCCAGCGGATCTGCTGGCCGTGCAGCTCGGCCGGATCCACCAGCAGGTCCGGGTAACGGGAGGCCAGGGCGCGGGCCACCCCAACGCAGGCGACCGCATCCGCGAAGGAGGTGTGCGCGTTCTCCAATACCACCCCATAGTGCTGGCACGCCGCCTCCAGGGTGCGCTTGCCCTTGCGATAGCGGTCCATTTGCCGGTCCAGGACGTAGGGGTCGATCACGTTGCCCGGGATGAAGGGCACCAGCTCGTGGCGCAGTGCCTCGGTGTGCAGGACCGAGAAGTCGTAGGAGGCATTGAAGGCAATGATCGGTGCCTGCTGGGACGCGAACTGCAGCAGGTTCAGGATTTCGCCCACCCCCTGCGCGGCCGCGACGCCCTCGGCGCGCGCCCGCTCGGTGGTGACCCCATGCACCGCGGTGGCCGCCTCCGGGATCTCCACTCCGGGATCCAGCAGCCACTCGCGTTGGTTCAGGATCTGCCCGGAGGAATCCAGCAATACCACCGAAGCGGTCACGATGCGCGCGGTATTCGTGTCAACACCGGTGGTTTCCAAGTCAAAACCCAGGCAGGGGCCGATATGCCATTCACTCATGCAAATAACGCTACCGTCCCAAGGTGCGCCGACGCGGCGTGACCCACCGGTTGGGGACAGAAGCATGGGCCTTGGCACAATAGGGGCATGCACCTGCCGTCCCCGTCCCCGCCGCCGCTGGACTTCGAAGAGGCCGTCCACCAGCTGGCCGGCCTGGTTCCCGCCGGGCGGATCCTCACCTACAAGGACGTGGCGGAGCTGCTTGGCCGCGCCGGCCCCCGCCAGGTCGGCAAGGCGATGCAGGGCACCGCGCCGGGCTCGCCCTGGTGGCGGATCATCCGGGCAGATGGCAACATCACCGCATCCCTGCTGGAGCAGGCGCGCGCCCACTGGGATCAAGAGCGCATGCCCCGGCGCGGGGGCAGAGTGGATGTCGCCCGGGCCCGTTGGCAGCCCAATGACCGGCAGTGGCGCCAAATCCAGGAACTGTCCGCCAGCCTCGACGGGCCGCGGACCTCCAGGGCGGATGAAGAGCGGCCGCGCACCGACCCAGCCTTCGGGCAGCAGGCGGGCCGTGGAACCAAAACGTCGGAGCCGCGTGATGGGATGGAACCATGAGCGAATCGGCAGACACGGCAACGGGCACCCCAGAACTGCTGGATCACCTGGTCACCTCGCGCCAGCCCTCACTGGTCGCCGGCGCCCCGGGAACCGGAAAGTCCACGTTGCTGGTTGAAGTCGCCGTGCAGCGCCTGCGTGCCGGGCTGGACCCGCTCTCCCTGCTGGTGCTGGCCCCCACCCGCAACACCGCCGCCATGTTGCGCAATGAACTTAGCGCACGGGCCGAGCAAACCTTTACCGAACCGGTGGTGCGCACCTGGTCCGCCTACGCCTTCGACCTGATTCGCCGCGCCCGGCTGCAGGGGCTGCTGCCCATGGTGGAGCGGGCCCCGCGCCTGCTCTCCGGGCCGGAACAGGACACCTTGCTCGGGCACCTGCTCGAAGGCCACGAACAGGGGCTGACCCCATCCCCGCCGTGGCCGGAGGAACTGCGCCTGGCGGTGGGCACCCGGGGTTTTCGCAAGGAGGTGCGTGAGTTCTTTGACCGGGTCTCCGAACTCGGCCTGGAACCGGACGACATCGCGCAGCTGGGGGAGCAGGCCGAACGCGGCGAATGGGTGGCCGCGGCCATGTTCTACCAGGAGTACCGGGACCTGCTGGACCTGGGCAGCGCCGAGGCCTTCGACCCGGCCGGGCTGATCACCCGGGCCGCGGAACTGCTGGAAGCCAACCCCGAATTCCTGGCCGCCGAACAGGATCAGCTGCAGCTGGTCCTGGTCGATGACCTGCAGGAGGCCAGCCTTTCCCAACACCGGCTGCTGACCCTGCTGGGGCGTGGCCGAAACCTGGTGGCCTTCGCCGCCCCCGACAATGTGGTGCAGGGGTTCCGCGGCGCCCGCGCCGATGAGCTGGCGCAGTTCACCCAGCGCTACTCAACGCCCCGCAACCCGGCTGGCATCTACGAACTGGAAACCAGCTACCGGATGGGCCCCGCCATCGCCCAGGCGTGGAAACGCGTAGTGCGCCGGGTCCCGGTGGCCGCCGGGCTGCACGGCCGAACCCTGGAGTTCGGGGAAGATCCCCACCCTGCAACGGTGCAAACGCATCTATTTGAAAACTCCACCCAAGAGGAGCGGTTCCTCGCCCAGCACATCGTGCACCTGAACCTCTACGAACACCGCCCCCTGGCGGAGATGGCGATCGTGGTGCGCACCGGTTCCCAGGTGCGCAATCTCAGCCGCTTCCTGGAAGGCCAGGGAATCGCGGTAACCACCCCTCCGGCGGAAGTGCCGCTGAAGGAGGAGAACGCGGTGCGCCCGCTGCTGGACCTGCTGGCGCTGGCGGTGAACCCCGAAGCCAACGAGGACCCGCTGCGCATGCAGTCGCTGCTGCTCTCCCGCTACGGGATGAGCACCGCGCTGGAAATCCGGCGGCTGCGCCAGCTGCTGCGCCAGAAGGACAGTGCCGGTGGAGGCCGGCGTTCGAGCCAGGAACTGCTCGAAGCCACCCTGCATGAACCGGAGCTGGCCCAGGACCTGGGCCCGGTGGCCCGTGGGCTGGAACGCCTCCTGGGCATGTACCAGCGCCTGCGCGAAGAACTGGCCACCGGCAACGCCACCCCGGAAACCGCCCTGTGGGCGTTGTGGGAGGCCAGCGGCCGGGCCGAGGCCTGGCGTACCGAGGCATTGGGCACCGGACCGGCGGCCCGCCGCGCCGACCACGACCTGGACGCGGTGCTCTCCGTGTTCCAGGCGGCTGAACGCTTCGTTGACCAGCTGCCCGGGGCCAGTGTCGAACAGTTCGTCGAACACATCCTGGAACAGGAGCTGCCCATGGACTCCCTGGCCAGCCGTTCGGCCAGCGACCAGACCGTCACGGTGCTGACCACCGCGGCAGCCGCCGGCCGGCAATGGCCGGTCGTGTTCGTCCCGGGGCTGCAGGAGGGCTCCTGGCCCAACCTGCGGCTGCGCGGTGAACTGCTCGGCTCCAACGCCCTGGCCGAGGCGGTGGAGCACGGGGTCGGTTTCCTTGGCACCCGCACACCCAGCCGGCTGGTGCGCGAAATCCGCAACGACGAGCTGCGCTCCTTCTCCAACGCGATCTCCCGCGCCAGCCAGTCACTGATCTGCACCGCCGTGGCCAGCGAGGAACAGCAGCCCTCCTCCTTCCTGCAGATCATCGACCCCGCCGCGGACCAGCAGGGCAGCTACACCGCGGTGCCCCGGATCCGGTCGCTGCCCTCCCTGGTCGCCGAACTGCGCTGCGAGGCCGAAAGCCACATCGCCGCCGCCATGGGCGCCTGGCAGCAGGACTCCTCCCAAACGGTCTCCGCGGTCGCCCAGGATGCGGTGGCGGTCCTGGGCCAGCTCACCGCGGCACAGCCGGCGGTGCGCGGGGCGGCCCCGGCCACCTGGTGGGGATTGGCGCCGCTGAGCACCCAGGCCCCGGTCTTCCCCCAGGACCAGCCCATCCGGGTCTCGCCCTCCAAGGTGGAGGCGGTGCACGCCTCGCCGCTGAACTGGTTCGTGCAGGCCGCCGGCGGGCAAAGCGCCGTGGACTTTGCCGCCTCGCTGGGCACCTTGATCCACTCCATCGCCGAGGAGCACCCCGACGCCGCCGGCAGCGAATACCTGAAGGTGCTCGATGAGCGGTGGCCGGAACTGGAAATGCCGAACAACTGGGAAGGCAGGCGCGACCATGACCGGGCCGAGGAGATGCTGAAGAAGCTGGCCCTGTACTCGCTGCAGATGCGCTCCGAGGGGCGCTCCCTGGTCGCCCGCGAACTGCCGTTCAACGTGCCGGTGCCCCATGAGGGGCGGGAGGTGGAACTGCGCGGGGTCATTGACCGCATCGAGGTGGACGGGCAGGGCCGGCCCTATGTGGTGGATTTGAAGACCGGGGCCCGGATGCCCTCCGCCAAGGACGCGCTAACCCACCCGCAGCTGGGCGTCTACCAGGCCGCAATCACGCTCGGGGCCCTGGACTCCACCCCCGAAACCAGCCACCTGCCGGCCGAACCGGCCGGGGCGGCCCTGGTGTTCGTGGGATCCAACACCAAAAAGCCGAGCCTGCGCACCCAGCAGGCCCCCACCGATGACTGGGCGCAGCAGCTGATCATCGAGGCCGCGGCCCTGATGGGCGACGCCGAGTTCGTGACCCGGCACGATGCCTCGCGCGGCGCCGGATTCTCCAGCGGGTGCGCCCTGCCAGACATCTGCCCCTTGTGCAGCGAAGGACGACAGGTGACCGAACCATGAGTGAGATCCGCTTTACCCCTGAAGAGCTCTCCGCCGCCCTGGGCGAACAGTTCCCGCCCACCGAACAGCAAAGCCGGATCATCTGCGCCCCGCTGGAACCGATGCTGGTCATCGCCGGGGCCGGGTCCGGGAAAACCAAGACCATGGCCGACAAGGTTGTCTGGCTGGTGGCCAACGAGCTGGTGCGCCCGGAGGAAGTGCTCGGGGTGACCTTCACCCGCAAGGCCGCCGGGGAACTGTCCGCCCGCATCCGCGCGAAGATCGCCGCCCTGGTGAACACCGGCCTGCTGGATGGGCAGACCACCGAGGACTACCTGGACCCGTCCGTGTCCACCTACCATTCCTACGCGAACACGCTCGTGCAGGACTACGGGCTGCGCCTGGGCATTGAAGAGGACAGCGCCCTGCTGGGGGCCGCCCAATCCTGGGAATTGGCCAGCGAGGTCCTTGAGGCCTACACCGGGGACTACGAACACCTGGGCAGCGCCACCAGCACCCTGATCAACGCGATCGTCAGCTTCTCCTCCGAGGCCTCCGAACACCTGGTGGGCACCGCGCAGGCCGAAGCCTGGCTGCGGGACCTGGAGCAGCGGCTGCGCCACCTGCCCATGTACCCGGACAAGGACAAGGCGCAGACCGCGGTCGCCGGCAAACTCATCGACAAGATCGCCTCGCGGGCCACCATCGCCGAACTCAGCCAGCGCTACGCCGAGGAGAAGGCGCGGCGCGGGGTCATGGACTACGGGGACCTGGTCGCCCACGCCGCACGCATCGCCGAGCAGATCCCGGCCGCAGCGGTGGCCGAACGCTCCAAGTACAAGGTGGTGCTGCTTGACGAGTTCCAGGACACCTCCCACGCCCAGATGGTGCTCTTCTCCCAGCTCTTCGGCGACGGACACCCGGTCACCGCGGTGGGGGACCCGAACCAGTCCATCTACGGTTTCCGCGGAGCCAGCGCCGGACAGCTCTTCCACTTTCCCAACGAATTTCCCATCGTCGAGCCGGACGGGCAGCGGCGCAACGCCCACGTGCGCCACCTGACGATCGCCTGGCGCAACACGGTCAACGTGCTGCAGGCGGCCAACCTGGTCTCCGGCAGCGGACAGCAGGCTCCCGGCCCGGTGGCCGTCAAACCGCTGGAGGCCTCCGCCCACGCCCAGCCGGGGCGGGTGGTGCTCAACCGCTGTGCGACCGACCGGCAGGAAGCCGAAGCGATCGCCCAAACGATCGAGACAGAAATCCTCCAGCGCCGCTCCGCAGGCCAGAAGACCACCGCTGCGGTGCTCAGCCGCAACCGCGCCCAGCTGGGCCTGATGGCCCAGGTGCTTTCCGAGAAGGAAATCCCGTACCAGCTGGTGGGGCTCTCCGGGCTGTTGAGCACCCCGGAAGTCAACGACCTGGTCTCCTGTCTGCACGTGCTGGTGGACCCGCTGCGCAGCGACAAGCTGATGCGGCTGCTGGCCGGCGCCCGCTGGCGCATCGGCCCGGCGGACCTGATGGCCTTCGCCGACTGGTCCCGTTTCCTGGCCCGGCGCCGTGAACACGCCCTGACCGGAACCCTCGAAGCGCAGCTGCTGGTGCAGGACGCGCAAGAAGATGAGCAAACCCTGGCCCGGGCGGAGGTCAACGACGCCGCGAGCCTGATTGAGGCGCTGGACTTCCTGCCGCCGGCCGGCTGGACCAGCGCCGATGGGAGGACACTGAGCGAGAGCGGGTACCTGCGGCTGAGCAGCCTGCGTGATGAACTGCGCCGGCTGCGGCTGCTGGCAAACGACGACCTCGAGGCCCTTGTCAGGGAAATTGAGCGCGCCATGAACCTGGACATCGAGGTCGCGGCCCGGCCCTGGGTGGAGCCAGGGCAGCGGCGGGCCAACCTGGACGCTTTTGCCGATGTCATCAAGGACTACTGCCGCCACGCGCCGCAGGCGGACCTGACCGGGTTCCTGTACTGGCTGGAGCAGGCGGCCGACAAGGAGAAGGGGCTGCCGCTGCCGGCCCAGGACGCCGACCCAAACAGCGTGCAGCTGCTGACCATCCATGCCTCCAAGGGACTGGAATGGGACATCGTGGCGGTGATGTCCATGAATGAGGGCGTGTTCCCGGACCGCACCTCGGACCGCTGGACCAGCGGGGACGCGGCCCTGCCCTGGCCGCTGCGCGGTGACCGCCGTGACCTGCCGCAGTGGGACACCGACCAGGCCTCCTTTTTTGAGCTGCTCGAAGCCGAGAAGCAGTTCGCCGCCGACGTGGCAGAGCACAATGAACAGGAAGAACGCCGTCTGGCCTATGTGGCGCTGACCCGCGCTAAATCGCTGCTGATCTGCAGTTGCAGCGTCTGGTACGGGACCCGCACCAAACCCTCAAGCCCATCGATCTTCATAGAGCAGCTGCTGCCGCTGGCCGAGGGCCCCACCCCTGGGGCCGAGATCGGGGTGTGGGTGCAGGACGAGCAGGCGCCCGAAGCCAACCCAACCCGCTCCCAACCGGTTGAGGCGCGCTGGCCCTACGACCCTTTGCAGGGGCCGGAGGTCACCGGGGGCAACCCACGCATCGTCTACCCGTACTCGCGCCGCGAAGTCCTGCAGACCATGGCCGAGGGGGTGCTGGGGGCGGCCCAAACCCCGCAGGAGGCGGTGATGCAGACCGAGCAGGGCCAGGCCTGGGCGGAGGAGGCTACGCGGCTGCTCGCCCAACGCCAGTTCGCCGCCCAGCAGGAGCACGGTGTGCACAAGCCCGAACACGTGCGGGCCTCCCTGTTTGTGGAATTGGCCGAGAACCCGCAGGAGGTGCTGGAGAACCTGCGCCGCCCGGTGCCACGGCGCCCGGGCATGGCGGCACGACGCGGTACCGCGTTCCACGCCTGGCTGGAGGAATACTACGAACAGACCCAGATGCTGGACCTGGGGGAGATCCTGGAACCGGCCGACGCGCTGATCGACGACACCTTGGACCTGGAGGGGATGAAGCAGGCGTTCCGGCAAAGCGAATGGGCCGAACGCCAACCGGTGCACGTGGAAGTGCCACTGGAAACCCGCATCGGGGATATTGCGGTGCGCGGCCGGATCGATGCGGTGTTCCGCACCGCTGAGGGGCATTGGCTGCTGGTGGACTGGAAGACCGGGCACGTGCCCAGCGGCAAGTCATTGAAGGACAAACTGGTGCAGCTGGCCGTGTACCGGTTGGGCTGGTCACGCCTGCACGGGATTCCGCTGGAGGAAATCCAGGCCGCCTTCTACTATGTGGGGGCCGGGATCACCATCCACGCCCAGCAGCTGCAGTCCGAAGCGGAGCTGGAACAGATGATCGGCGCCGCGTTCGAGCAACTGGACGAACCAACCCGGCAGGGCTGAACCAAGCAGCGTTCAACCAGGCAGGGGTAACGCAACGGGCCCCGGCCGCAGCAGCATCCAAGGGTGCCGCCGCGGCCGAGGCCCGTGGGCCATGACCTATTTCGTCGAATCCTGCTCCGGTGCCGGGGGCTGCTTGGCCGCGGTGGAGCCGGTGTGGGTTCCGCCGGTTTCGGGGGCCACAGTTTCCTGCTGGTCCGCCTCCCGGCCCGTTTCGGTCTCATCCTTGGCTGCCTCATCTTTGGCTGCCTCATCGGCCCCGGCCGGCTGGGCCTGCGCAGGCTCGGGCAGCTTGGAGACCCGTTGGGAGGAATCCGGCGCGCTGGCGGTGTTTGAATCCTCGCCGTGCGCGGTGCTGCCCTGCTCGTTGGCCGGGTCCTGCTCCTGCTGCGGCTTGCCGAACACGGAGCTGACCGGTCGCGGCTCCTCAACCACGGACAGCGGCTGGCCGCCGTACTCGGCGATGTTCTCATCCAGCTCGTGCAGCATCTGCTCGGCGTCGGCGATGCGTTCATCGTCCTTCGAATCCAGGGACTTCACCAGCCACTGGGCCAGGGCGAACTCGGCGTTCAGCGCCGCGCGGCGCATGATGTGCGGGTCGGCCTTGTCGGCGCGGGCCTGCATGTATGCGGCAAACACCTTGTCGCCGAACTCGTGATCCTCCACCGCCGAAAGCCAGGCGAAGTCCTCGGCCGGGTCGCCCACGTGCAGGTCGGTCCACCCCTTCACGGCGGTGATGCGGCTGCCCAGCACCTGCAGCTGCTCCTCATCGAAGGAGCCGTGGACCACCGCGGCATTAAACCGCCACAGCGACACGTCTTCCATCGCGTGCTCCCAACGGCGCAGCAGCCGGCTGGGCACCTTGCCGGTGGCGGCGGCGGTGTCCAGTTCGTTGAGCTTGCGCTGGCGCACCTCGTCGGCCGTGTAGGTGGGCAGCCCGGCGACCTCCACCGATTCATCCGGGATCTTGTGGATCGCGGCCATCGTGTTGCCCAGCTCCCGGGCCAGCGGTTCACCCAGCTGCACCAGGTCTTCCAGCATCACCCCGTGTCCGGGCAGGTCCTTGTAAACGAAGGTGCGCAGCGGTCCCTGGCGGACGGTGCCGGCTATCGCCGGCAGCGCGAAGGGCAGCGCGGCGCGGACCTTGGCCGAAAAAGCGCGCAGCGCCGACAGCTCGGCCTCCAAGCGCATGCTGGCCTCATCGTGTTTGGGCGAACGCACCCGCCAACGGTTTTTCTTGTCGTCGATGAGCAGCGCCGAATCAAAATCTTCGGGGTCATCGGACAACGCAGCGTAGCCAACCGGGCAGAGACCGGGCACTGCTGCGGTGGCAATTGCGGCGAGTTCCATGGCAGAGCGTTTCACATGTTCCACCGTAAACTACCGGCACAGTGCTGATGGCCAAAGACTCACGGTATGTCACCGCAAATCGGTGGGGCGCCGTGCGGCCCTGGGGGAAGCAGGGTGGGGTCGCCCACACTCCGGGGCCCGGGGCCACCCGTATTTTGACAGCACGCCTAAAGTTGTAGATATGGCGCTTGCAGAGAAATACCACCTGCCCCTGGAGGACCTGAGCTTCGCGGAGGCCCGGTTCGAACGGCAGATTATCGAATATGATGAACCGGATCTGCTGCAACAGGTTCTGCAACGTGAGAGCACCCTGGTCATGAGCATGGTCGAGGGCAGGGCCCTGGCCGATGCCGGCGGGCTGGCGCTGGTGCCCGGCCCATCCTCCACCCTGCCCGAGGGCGGGGAGTACATTTACCTGGGGCGCGCGGCGCAGCACGACTACGTGGTGGCCCTGCTGCCGCAGCAGGTGGCCCCGGCCCACCACGAGCTGCTGGACCTGCGCACCGCGTTCACCCTACTGCGGCCCGAACACCAGCACCTGATGCTAATCGCCCAGGCGATCACCAACTGGCGGCGCAGCTACAACTTCTGCCCCGAATGCGGTTCCCCCGTGCGCCCCACCACGGCCGGGTGGGTGCTTAAATGCGTGAAGAACGGGCATGAGCTCTTTCCCCGCACCGACCCGGCGGTGATCGTGGCGATCATCGATGACCAGGACCGGATCCTGCTCGGGGCCAACGCCCGCTGGAACACGGCCGTGTACTCGGTGCTGGCCGGCTTCGTTGAGGCCGGGGAATCCTGCGAATCGGCGGTGCGGCGCGAGGTCTTCGAGGAATCCGGGGTGCGCGTTGATGAATGCCACTACCGCGGCTCCCAGCCCTGGCCGCTGCCGCGCTCGCTGATGCTTGGCTATACGGCGCACGCCCAAACCACCGACCTGGTGCCCGACGGACTGGAAATCCTGGACCTGCGCTGGTTCTCCCGGGCGGAACTGGGCCGGGAACTGGCCGCCGGCAGCATCCAGATCCCGCGCGGGGTCTCCATTGCCCACGCCCTGATCCGCGACTGGTACGGCCAGCCCCTGCCGGAGGCGGGCGCCCGATGAGCGAGCAGTCCAGCGTGAGCCCGGATCTGCTGGCGGGTCTGGACGCCGAGCAGCGCCGTGCGGCCGAAAGCCTGACCGGACCGCTGTGCATCCTGGCCGGGGCGGGCACCGGCAAGACCCGGGCAATCACCCACCGCATCGCCCACGGGGTCTATACCGGGGTGTACCAGCCCAACACCGTGCTGGCCCTGACCTTCACCACCCGTGCCGCAGCGGAGATGCGCACCCGGCTGCGCCACCTTGGCGCCAACGGGGTGCAGACCCGCACCTTCCATGCTGCGGCGCTGCGCCAGCTGCAGTACTTCTGGCCGCAATCCATTGGCGGCACCCTGCCGAACCTGATTGAGCACAAGGCGCCGTTGGTGGCCGAAAGCGCGCGCCGGTTGCGCATTTCCAGCGACCGGGCGATGGTGCGCGACCTGGCCTCCGAAATTGAGTGGGCGAAGGTCTCGATGCATTCGGTGGAAACCTACGCCAAGGTGGTCGAGGGCCGGGAGCTGCCCAACGGGCTGGAGCCGGTGACGATGGTGCGCATCTTCCAGACCTATGAGGAGCTGAAGGACGACCGCCAGGTCATCGACTTTGAAGACGTCCTGATGCTCACCGCCGCCATCCTTGAGGACGATGAGAAGGTCGCGGCCAGCGTGCGTGCCCAGTACCGGCACTTCGTGGTGGATGAGTACCAGGACGTTTCCCCGCTGCAGCAGCGCCTGCTGGATTTGTGGCTGGGGGAGCGGCGGGACATCTGCGTGGTGGGAGACGCCTCCCAGACCATCTACTCGTTCACCGGGGCGACCTCCGACTACCTGCTGAAGTTCCGCCAACGCTACCCGGAGGCTGACGTGGTCAAGCTGGTGCGCGACTACCGTTCCACCCCCGAAGTGGTGGCCCTGGCCAACAAGATCCTGGCCACGCGCCGCATTGAAACCTCCGTGCCGGACCGCACGGTCACCTGGCCTGAACCCCTGGAGCTGATCGCCCAGCGCGAGCACGGCCCGGAGCCGGAGTTCTTCGAGGCCAGTGATGACGCGCACGAGGCGGAGGAAGTCGCCCAGCGGATCAAGGCACTGCTGGGCAACGGCCAGGACGTCAGTGAAATCGCCATCCTGTACCGCACCAACGGCCAGTCCGAGGCCTTCGAACAGGCCCTGACCGCCCACTCCATCCCGTACGTGATGCGCGGCGCCGAACGCTTCTTCTCCCGCACCGAGGTCAAGGAGGGGATGCTCGCGCTGCGCGCGGCCCTGCACGTGGAATCGGAGATCCCGGCACCCCAGATGGTGCGCGACGTGCTTTCCTCCCACGGCTACGCCCCCCAGCCGCCGGCGGCCGGCGGGGCCCAACGCCAACGCTGGGAATCGCTCTCGGCGCTGGTGCGCCTGGCCGACGACATGGCCGCCGCCCGCGACCAGGGAGGCGAACAGATTACCCTGCGGGAGATCATCACCGAACTTGAGGAGCGCGCCGCCACCCAGCACGCGCCCACGCTGAACGGGGTCACCCTGGCCTCCTTCCATGCGGCCAAGGGCCTGGAATGGGATGTGGTCTTCTTGGCCGGGCTCAGTGACGGGCTGGTGCCGATCACCTATGCCAAGGACCAGGCCGGCTACGACGAGGAACGGCGACTGCTGTACGTGGGGATCACCAGGGCCCGGCTGCAGCTGTTCCTCTCCTGGTCG
>Ga0153920_1000050_pt1 | contig 52151 bp, 51 predicted proteins | sample TSNJ004MetaG_FD_104713 | JGI IMG/M metagenome (GOLD analysis project Ga0153920, IMG submission 104713) | Attine ant fungus gardens microbial communities from New Jersey, USA - TSNJ004 MetaG | ecosystem: Host-associated > Fungi > Mycelium > Unclassified | place: USA: New Jersey, Brendon T. Byrne...
CGAAGAACACCTACGGCACCGGCTGCTTCCTGATCTTCAACACCGGCAATGAGATCGTCAAGTCCTCCAACGGGCTGCTGACCACCATGGCCTACCAGCTGGGCGACGCCGAGCCGGTGTACGCGCTGGAAGGCTCCATCGCGGTGGCCGGCTCGCTGGTGCAGTGGCTGCGCGACAACATCGGGATGATCGCCACCAGCGCCGAGATCGAGGATCTGGCCGCCCAGGTCGAGGACAACGGCGGGGTCTACATTGTCCCGGCGTTCTCCGGGCTGTTCGCCCCCTACTGGCGCTCCGAGGCCCGTGGGGCGATCGTGGGCCTGACCCGCTACGCGAACAAGCACCACCTGGCCCGCGCGGCCCTGGAATCCACCGCCTTCCAGACCCGTGAGGTGCTGGACGCGGTGAACGCCGACGCCGCGGACCCGCTGACCGAGCTGAAGGTCGATGGCGGGATGGTCGCCAACGAGAACCTGATGCAGTTCCAGGCCGACATCCTCGGGGTGCCGGTGGTGCGCCCGAAGGTCACCGAAACCACGGCCCTGGGTGCCGCCTACGCGGCCGGGCTGGCCGTGGGCTACTGGAAGGACCTGGGCGAGCTGGAGTCGAACTGGTCCGAGGACAAGCGCTGGGAGCCGAACCTGGACCCCGAGGAGCGCGAGCGCAAGCTGCGCCTGTGGAAGAAGGCGGTCACCCGCACCTTCGACTGGGTCGACGAGGACACCCGGCACGTCTAAGCCGGTCAGGCGCCCGCACCGCCACGCCGCGGCGCGGGCACCGCGCGCCGCGCACCCCAGGCCCACGCCTGGGGTGCGCGGCAGTTTAACCGGGTCCAAAGTGCGTGCCGTGGCGCGCCTGTTCCGGCCGCGGATCGGACCCCGTCACCGATGCGGCACCACCCGGTGCCGGTACGGTAGAATCGTGATATGTATTCCCAGTTTCACCTACTCTAAGGTGCCGCCCCCGACGCCAGCTGCGGGGGTCTTTGCGTGTCTGGGAGAGACCAACAATTCAGAGCATGTTTGTGAGACGAGCTAAGTGACATCATCGACGAACGAGACGAAAACCTACGACTTTCGTGCCATGGAGGCCAACTGGGCCAAGGTGTGGGAAGACCTAGAGGTCTTCAAGCCCAAGGATGACGGTTCGGCCGAGCGTCGCTATGTCCTAGACATGTTCCCCTACCCCTCCGGGGACCTGCACATGGGCCACGCCGAGGCGTTCGCGATGGGGGATGTGGTCGCCCGCTACTGGAAGCTCAAGGGCTACGACGTGATGCACCCGATCGGCTGGGACTCCTTCGGGCTGCCGGCCGAGAACGCGGCCATTAAGCGCAACGCGCACCCGGCCGAATGGACCTACAAGAACATCGAGACCCAGGCCGCCAGCTTCAAGCGCTACGCCATCTCCGCGGACTGGTCGCGCCGGCTGCACACCTCGGACCCGGAATACTACCGCTGGACCCAGTGGCTGTTTAACCGCTTCTACGAAAAGGGCCTGGCCTACCGCAAGAACCACCCGGTGAACTGGTGCCCGAAGGACCAGACCGTGCTGGCCAACGAGCAGGTCGTCAACGGCGCCTGCGAACGCTGCGGCACCCAGGTGACCAAGAAGTCGCTGAACCAGTGGTACTTCAAGATCACCGACTACGCCGACCGCCTGCTGCAGGACATGGAGGACCTCAAGGGTCACTGGCCCGAGCGGGTGCTGCTGATGCAGAAGAACTGGATCGGACGCTCCGAGGGCGCCGAGGTCACCTTCAGCATCGAGGCGGCCGGGGACAAGCCGGCCAAGGACGTCACCGTGTTCACCACCCGCCCGGACACCCTGTACGGGGCGACGTTCATGGTGGTGGCCGCGGACGCGGACTTGGCCGTGGAACTGGTCACCGACGAGCAGCGCCAGGCGCTGGCCGACTACCAGGAGCAGGTCAACCACCTGTCCGAAATTGAGCGCCAGAGCACCGAACGCGAAAAGACCGGGGTGTTTTTGGGCCGCTACGGCATCAACCCGCTCTCCGGGGAGAAGCTGCCGATCTGGGCGGCGGACTACGTGCTCTCCGACTACGGCACCGGCGCGATCATGGCCGTGCCAGCCCACGACCAGCGCGACCTGGAGTTCGCCCTGGCCTTCGACCTGCCGGTGCGCGTGGTCGTGGACACCGGGGAAGAAGACCCGACCGTGTCCAGGACCGCCACCTCCGGGGACGGGAAGCTGGTGAACTCCGGGCAGCTGGACGGGCTGGACAAGCAGGCCGCCATCGCCAAGGCCATCGAAATCATCGAGGCCGCCGGCACCGGCGAGCACACCGTGAACTTCCGTCTGCGTGACTGGCTGCTCTCCCGCCAGCGCTTCTGGGGCACCCCGATCCCGATCATCCACTGCCCGCAGTGCGGTGAGGTCCCGGTGCCCGATGACCAGCTGCCGGTGCGCCTGCCGGAGAACCTGCGCGGCGAGGAACTGGCCCCGAAGGGCACCAGCCCGCTGGCCGCGGCCGCGGACTGGGTCAACGTGGCCTGCCCGAGCTGCGGCGGACACGCCAAGCGGGACACCGACACCATGGACACCTTCGTGGACTCCTCCTGGTACTTCCTGCGCTTCGTCTCCCCGGACTACACCCAGGGCCCGTTCGACCCGAAGGCGGTGCGCGACTGGATGCCGGTCGGGCAGTACGTGGGCGGGGTGGAGCACGCGATCCTGCACCTGCTCTACTCGCGCTTCTTCACCAAGGTCATCCACGACCTGGGGCTGATCGACGCGACCGAGCCCTTCAGCGCCCTGCTGAACCAGGGCCAGGTCCTCAACGGCGGCAAGGCGATGAGCAAGTCGCTGGGCAACGGCGTGGACCTGGGCGAACAGCTCGATGAGTACGGGGTGGACGCGGTGCGTCTGACCATGGTCTTCGCCTCCCCGCCGGAGGACGACGTGGACTGGGCCGACGTGTCCCCGTCCGGTTCGCAGAAGTTCCTGGCCCGCGCCTGGCGCCTGGCCCAGGATGTGGCCAGCGCCCCGGGCGTGGACTACACCACCGGGGACACCGCGCTGCGCCAGGTCACCCACCGCACCGTGCACGAGGCGGCCCAGCTGCTGGACGGGCACAAGTTCAACGTGGTGATCGCCAAGACCATGGAACTGGTCAACGCCACCCGCAAGACCATCGACACCGGGGCCGGCGCCACCGACCCGGCGGTGCGCGAGGCCACCGGCGTGGTCGCCCAGCTGCTCTCCCTGTTCGCCCCCTACACCGCCGAGGACATGTGGGCGGCGCTGGGCTACGAGCCGAGCGTGGCCAACAGCGCCTGGCCCACCGTGGATGAGGCCCTGCTGGTGGATGACACCATCACCGCGGTCGTCCAGGTCAAGGGCAAGGTCCGCGCCCGCCTGGAGGTGTCGGTGGACATCAGCGAGGCGGAGCTGGAAGCCGCGGCCCTGGCCCACGAGAACGTGGTGCGCCTGCTGGATGGCAAGGCGCCGCTGAAGGTCATCGTACGCGCCCCGAAGCTGGTCAACGTGGTGCCGGCACCGTAGGGTCGGGCACATGAGTGAACGCCCCAGCGCCGCGCGGGGACGGTGGTTTGCCAAACGCCGTCCCCGTCCGGCGCCCGCCACCCGGATCGGGATCGTCACCGACTCCTCCGCCTGCCTGGGCGGGCCATGGCTGGAGCACCCGGACTTTGAGATGCTCACCATCCCGGTGATCATCGACGACGTGGTGTGCGGGGATGACACCGACGCGCTGGTGATGGGGCTGGCCATGGGCCAGGCGGTGCGCACCTCCCGTCCCGCGCCGGGGCAGTTCATGCGCGCCTACCGGCAGCTGGCCGAGGCCGGCTGCGAAGCCATCATCTCCGTGCACCTTTCCGCCGGGCTCTCGGGCACCCACGAATCCGCGCGGCTGGCCGCCGGGCAGGTCCAGGTGCCGGTCACCGTGGTGGATTCACGCACCGTCGCCCTGCCGCTGGGGTTCGCCGTGCGCCGCATGCTCACCGCCCGCGCCGCCGGGGCGGGGCTGGATGAGCTGCTGGACATTGCCCGCGCCGCGAAGGACAACTCCGTATTCTTCGCGGTGCCCAACCTGGACCAGCTGCGCCGCGGCGGACGGATCAGCACCCTGTCCGGGGTGGTGGGCAACCTGCTCAGCGTCAAGCCGATCCTGGCCATCCAGGACGGGGCGATCCACCCGGTGGAAAAGCCGCGCACCTTCCCGCGCGCCCAAAGCCGGCTGGTGGCGCTCGGGCGCCAGGTGGCCGAACAGGCCCGGCAGGCGGGGGCCGACGTGGAAGTGGGGATCATGCACTTCGGCGCGCAGGACCCGGCCGAGGAACTGGCCCGCGAGGTCGCCGAACTCACCGACCACCCGGTGGCCCTGGAACCGCTGCCGGCGGTGCTGGCCGCCCACACCGGGGTGGGGGTGCTCGCCGTATGCGTGGCCCCGCACTACCCGCCAGCCCCGGAGCATCCACAAGCGGACGAGCCGCAGTAGTCGGGCCGCCGGGCAGCACCCACACTGGCTGGCATGGGCCGGCACAACTTCTTTCCCCAGCGCTCCCCGCGCCCCTCCAGGGTCCGCTTCGCCGTGTCCCGGGCCGCGGCCATCACCCTGGTGGTGGCCGTCATCGGCTGGATCGCGCTGTCCATCCTGTTCGCGCCCCCGGATCCCAACCAGACGCTGGGCACCGTGCAGACCACCACCGGGCAGCCGGGCCCGGACCCGCCGGCGCCGGGGCAGGGCACGGCACCCGAAGAACCGGGCAGCAGCGGGCCGGCCTCCACCGAGGCTGGCCCCGCCACGGGGGATGGGGTGGTCGTACACGTGGTCGGGGCGGTGCGCAGCCCCGGGGTGTACCGCCTGCCGGGCGGGGCACGGATCGTGGACGCCATCGAGGCGGCCGGCGGGATGAGCTCCGGGGCCCGGCCCGAACTGCTGAACCTGGCATCTCCGGTCAGCGACGGGCAGCAGGTGCTGCTGCCGCACAAGGACGACCCGCCGGGATTCTCCCCGGCGGCCCAGCCACCATCCGCTGGACCAGGCACCGGCGACACCGACACCACCTCCGCTACGCCGTCGGGAGCCGCGGCAGGCGGTGCCCGCAGTGCCCCCGGCGCCCCGGGCGGGAAGATCCCCATCAACCAGGCCGACGCCGAGACCCTGATGCAGTTGCCGGGCATCGGACCGGCACTGGCCGGACGGATCATCGACTTTAGGGAGGCAAACGGGCCGTTCAAGTCCGTCGAGGAACTCGAGCAGGTTTCCGGGATCGGTCCGGTGCTGATGGGCAAGCTGCGGGAACTGGTGCAGGCGCCGTGAGCACCGACTTCCGGGGACTGTGGATGCTGGGCGGGGCGTGGCTGGCCGCCTGGTTCGCCCCGCAACGCTGGGTGCTGGTCCCGCTGCTGGGAATGATCGCCGTGCTGTTCGTGCTGGCCGCCCGCCGCCGCCACGACCCGCGGTACTCCGCGCCCTGGTTCACCGCACTGCTGCTGATGCTGTTGGCGGCCACCGCGGTGATCGTCAGCGACCAGGGCCGGGCGCACTGTCAGCTGCCCGGACATGGGACGCAAAGCTACCGAGTGATGTGGGCGTTCAGCGAGACTCCGCGCACCGGCCAGGACGGCGCACTGAAGGGCCGGGCGCAGATCCAACGGTACTGGCAGGATGGAACCTGGCACCACTGCCCGATCCAGGTGTACGCGACCAGCACGGTTCCGCTGCCCCAGGCCGTGGCCGGCTACGAGTCGCTGATGCGCCTGGAGGCCACCGGGTCGCGCACCGGCATCCAGTATTTCGCCAGCGTCGACAGCCCCTCCACCGGGCACGGCCGCGCCCCGCACGGGCCGGCCGAACGGCTGAAACAGCGGTTCGTGCACACCCTGGACCGGCTGCCCGAACCGGCACGGGCACTGCTGCCGGGCATGCTCTACGGGGACCGTTCCCTGCAGGATGATGCCCTGAGCACCGCGATGAAGCAGACCGGGCTCAGCCACCTGACCGCGGTCAGCGGCTCGAACTGTGCCATCATTGCCGGTCTTGTGCTGTTGGTGCTGCGCGGGCTCGGGGCGCCGCGCTGGTTGGCGCTGCTGGGCCTGGGTGGTGCGCTGCTGCTCTTTTCCGGGTTTGTGGGGCCCGAACCCAGCGTGCTGCGCGCCGCGGTAATGGGCGGCCTCGCCGCGCTCAGCCTGTATGTCGGACGGGGCCGGGCGAGCCTGGGCATCCTGTGCCTGACCGGAACCCTGCTGCTGTTCGCGGACCCGTCACTGGTGGGGGAACCGGCGTTCCTGCTCTCGGTGCTGGCGACCCTGGGCATCGTGGTGTTCACCCCGCCGATCACCGAGGTGCTGGCGCGCCGGGTACCGAAACTGCTGGCCGAGCCCATCGCGATCTGCACGGCCGCCCAGCTGACCTGCCTGCCCGTGGTCATTGCCCTGTCCGAGCATTTCAGCCTCTACTCCATCCCCCTGAACCTGCTGATCACCCCGTTGGTCCCGCTGATCACCGTGAGCGGGATGCTGTGCGTGCTGCTGGCCCCGGCGCTTCCCGTCCTGGCCGGTTGGCTGGTGTGGGTGCCGGGGCTGCCGGCGTGGGGGATTGGCGGGCTGGCGGGCTGGGCGGCCGGCTGGCCCGGGGCGCAGCGGCCCTGGCCGCAGGGGACCGGCGGGGTGCTGCTGGCGGTGGTGATCACGCTGGTGCTCTGTGCATCGATCCTGCTGCTGGCGCATGCGCAGGTGCCGTGGCTGCGCCACGGGGTGCGGGCGCTGTTGGGCGCGGTGGTGCTGGTCCTGTGCGCCCTGGTGTTGCCGGCCACGCTGCTGGTGCGGCCCAGCGCGCCGGAGTGGAACCTGGCAATGTGCGATGTGGGGCAGGGGGACGCACTGGTGATCAACACCGGCGGGCAGGGCGGGTGGCTGATCGATACCGGTAATCCAGGTTCCGGGGTGCTGCAGTGCCTGGACACCCTGGGGGTCAGGCATCTGGAGAAGGTCTTCATCACCCACGCCCATGAGGACCACATGGGCGCGCTGCCCGAGGTTCTGCAGGCCATCGAGGTGGGAGAGGTGCTCGTCTCGGCCGGGTTCCGCAGCGCGGTGCAGGCCCCGCTGCGCGTGCTGCAGCCCGGCGAGCAGCAGCAGGAAGGCTCGGTCAGCTTCACCGTGCTGGGCCCGGAACCGGGCCTGCTGCGCGGCGCGTCGGTGAATGACACCTCCCTGGTGCTGCGCGTTGACTTCCAGGCCCCGGGCGGGCCGGTTTCCTTCTTCACCGCCGGGGACATGGAATCCGAGGCGATGTCCCGGCTGCTGACGCCGAACCCACCACAGGGCATCAGCGTGTTGAAGGCCTCCCACCACGGGGCGCGCAACGGCGGCAGCGAACTGATCGAGCGGCTGCACCCGAAACTGCTGCTGATCCCGGTCGGTGCCGGCAACAGCTACGGTCACCCGCACCCGCAGATCCTGGAAGCGGCGAAGCGGGTCGGCGCCCAGGTGCTGCGCACCGACCAGCAGGGGACGGTAACCATCACATTTGCCCACGGGCGGGCCACCGCCACCCGGATCGGGGTCCCGGTTCGATAGGATCGTAGCTGGTAGTTCGTCCCCGTGAAGGAGCCTGATGGCACGCGCCCCCAAATCCGCCGGTATCTCCTGGCGCGACTTGACCCCCCAGCCGCTGATCCTGCTCTCGGGCCCCGACGAGTACCTGGCCTCCCGGGCCTTTGACACGCTGCGCCAGCAGGCCGCCCAGCGCGAGGGGATCGAGGTCACCCGGCTCTCGGCCTCCAGCTATGAGCCCGGCGAACTGCTGATGGCCACCAGCTCCTCCCTGTTCGCCTCGGCGAACCTGGTGGAGATCACGGACCTGGCCTCCATGAACGAGGTGTTCCTGCGCGACGCGCTGGCCTACCTGAAGGACATCGCACCGGAGAACGTGCTGATCATGCACCACTCGGGTCAGCGCGGCAAGAAGCTGATCGATGCCCTGAAGCAGGCCGGGGCGGTGGTGGTTGACTGCCAGCCGCTGAAGCGCGATGCGGACAAGATCGACTTCGTCACCAATGAATTCAAGGCCGCCAAGCGGCGCATCACCAACGACGCGGTCAAGGCCCTGGTCGCCGCGGTCGGCTCCTCCCTGGCCGAGTTGGGGGCCTCCTGCCACCAGCTGATCGCCGACACCACCGGCACCGTGGACCAGGACGTGGTCGACCGCTACTACGGCGGACGGGTGGAGGCCACCGCGTTCAAGGTCGCCGACGCGGCCATCGCCGGGGACGCCGAGCAGGCGCTGGCGACGCTGCGCCACGCCCTGGACACCGGCACCGACCCGATCCCGGTGGTGGCGACGCTGGCCATGAAGGTGCGCCAGCTGGCCAAGGTGCTGGGAGTGAACGAGCCGGCGGCGAAACTGGCCGGGGAACTGGGCATGGCCCCCTGGCAGGTGCAGTCCGCCCAGCAGCAGGCCCGCGGCTGGAAGCGCAAGGACCTGGCCGACTGCATCGAGAAGGTCGCCCTGACCGACCGCATGGTCAAGGGCGGGGGACGGGCCCCGGCCTACGCACTGGAGCAGGCGGTGCTGTTCATCGCCGAGAAATCCCCGCGCTGAGCACCCACACGTTCCCAAGTGGTGCCGCCCCGCCGTCTTCGGCGGATCCCGGCACGGCGGCGCGGGGCGGGGACCTGCCGGTTAAACCACAAGAACCCGGGCCCCTTGCGGGAACCCAGGTTCTTGAGAAGCTTGCTAGTGCTTAGAGGGCGTTAACCTTCTTGGCAATGGCCGACTTGCGGTTAGCAGCGTTGTTCTTGTGCAGAACACCCTTGCTAACGGCCTTATCCAGCTTGCGGCCGGCGGCCTGCAGCGCCTCGGTTGCCTTCTCCTTGTCACCGGCCACGACGGCTTCGTTGACCTTGCGGATCAGGGTCTTGACCTCGGAGCGGACTGCGACGTTGCGGACGCGAGCCTTTTCGTTGGTCAGGTTGCGCTTCTTCTGGGACTTGATATTAGCCACTTAATAAACTCTCTCGTTTATCGTTTTATACGGTCGGTAGAGGGTTCATCCTCCAGGCCATCGACTGAGCGGTGTGGGGCACCTATGGCGACCCGAAGGGGGCGTGTCGCCCAACCTGCGCGACACACAGCAATTAACACTACCAGAATCCACCGGCCGGGCCGAACCCCTAGCGCCGCCGGTTCAGGTGACTTACGACAAGGTCGAAGCGCCGTTTGTCCAGCACCGCGCCTTCGCGGCGCACCGTGGCCGGATCCATGCGGATCACCCGGTCCAGCTTCACCTCGCTGGGCCGGCCCTGCGCGTCCCAGCTGCCGCTGCCGATGTCGACATAGTCATCGTTGCGGTGGGTCCCGTTGGTGTTGTCCTTTGAGGTGAGCATCAGCCCCAGCAGCCACTTGCCGTCACGGCCCACCAGCAGCACCGGGCGGTCCTTGCCCTGGGAGTGGTCCTCCTCGTAGGGCACCCAGCCCCAGACGATCTCCCCGGGATCCGGCTCGCCGTCCACACTGGGGTTGTAGTTCACCGCCACCGCCGCGGTGTAGTCCCCCGGGTAGACCCCGCCCTGCACCGCGGAGCCGGCCGGGCGGGGAGCAGGGTTCTGCCTGGAGGCCGGATGTGGCCGCGGGGAGGGGGCCTGCCGGGAACGGGAGGCGGACTGGTAGCGGGAAACCTCGCGCACCACGCGGTTCAGCAGGGAAAAGATCTTTCGCGCATTCAATGCCATGAAGCACAAACTACCAGCGGACGGGCGCACAATAGCGCGGTTTGGGGTGAATCATGACAGAATAGGGACGAAATCCACCTGTTCTCTACGTTACCTAGTGAGGTCTGTTTAGGTGTCTCCCTTGGCCCGCACCGCGCCGGTGCCCGCCGCGACCGATCCGTCGCTGATCCGCAACTTCTGCATCATCGCGCACATCGACCACGGCAAGTCCACCCTGGCCGACCGCATGCTGCAGCTGACCGGCGTGGTCGCCGCGCGCGACATGAAAGCCCAGTACCTGGACCGGATGGACATTGAACGCGAACGCGGCATCACCATCAAGTCCCAGGCCGTGCGCATGCCCTGGGAAGTCGAGGGCACCTCGTACGCGCTGAACATGATCGACACCCCCGGGCACGTCGACTTCACCTATGAGGTCTCCCGCTCGCTGGCCGCCTGCGAGGGCGCGATCCTGCTGGTGGACGCCGCGCAGGGAATTGAGGCCCAGACGCTGGCGAACCTGTACCTGGCCATCGAGGGCGACCTGACGATCATCCCGGTGCTGAACAAGATCGATTTGCCCAACGCCCAGCCGGAGAAGTACGCCGAGGAGCTGGCGGGCCTGATCGGGTGCGAGCCCGATGAGGTGCTGAAGGTTTCGGGCAAGACCGGTGAGGGCGTCGAGGCGCTGCTGGATGAAGTGATCAAGCAGCTGCCATCGCCGGTGGGCCAGGCCGACGCTCCGGCCCGCGCCATGATCTTCGACTCGGTCTACGACACCTACCGCGGCGTGGTCACCTACGTGCGGGTGGTGGATGGCAACCTGAAGCCGCGTGAACGCGTGCAGATGATGTCCACGGGCACCAACCACGAACTGCTGGAAATCGGGGTGTCCTCCCCGAACCCGATCCCCACCAAGGGCCTGGGCGTGGGCGAGGTCGGCTACCTGATCACCGGCGTGAAGGATGTGCGCCAGTCCAAGGTCGGTGACACCGTCACCAACGCGGCCAAGCCGGCCGCCGAATCCCTGGGCGGCTACGAGGAACCCAAGCCGATGGTGTTCTCCGGGCTGTACCCGATCGACGGGTCGGACTACCCGGCGCTGCGTGATGCGCTGGACAAGCTGCAGCTGAACGACGCCGCACTGGTCTACGAACCGGAAACCTCCGTGGCCCTGGGCTTCGGCTTCCGCGTGGGCTTCCTGGGCCTGCTGCACCTGGAAATCACCCGCCAACGCCTGGAGAGCGAATTCAACCTGGATCTGATCTCCACCGCCCCGAACGTGGTGTACGAGGTGATGGGTGAGGACAAGCAGCTGATCACCGTCACCAACCCCTCCGAGTTCCCCGAGGGCAAGATCCTGGAGGTGCACGAGCCGATGGTGGCCGCCACCATCCTGGCCCCGAGCGAGTTCATCGGCGCGATCATGGAGCTGTGCCAGAACCGGCGCGGCACCATGCGCGGGATGGACTACCTCTCCGAGGACCGCGTGGAAATGCGCTACTGGCTGCCGCTGGCCGAGATCGTGTTCGACTTCTTCGACCACCTCAAGTCCCGCACCCGCGGCTACGCGTCGCTGGACTGGAAGGCCGACGGGGAGCAGGTCGCGGACCTGGTGAAGGTCGACATCCTGCTGCAGGGCGAGCAGGTGGACGCGTTCAGCGCCATCACCCACCGCGACAAGGCCTACTCCTACGGCACCATGATGACCTCCAAGCTGCGCGAACTGATTCCGCGCCAGCAGTTCGAGGTGCCCATCCAGGCGGCCATCGGCTCGCGCATCATCGCACGTGAGAACATCCGCGCCATCCGCAAGGACGTGCTGGCCAAGTGCTACGGCGGCGACATCAGCCGCAAACGCAAGCTGCTGGAAAAGCAGAAGGAAGGCAAGAAGCGCATGAAGATGGTCGGGCGCGTCGAGGTGCCGCAGGAGGCCTTCATCGCCGCACTGTCCACCGACGAACCGAAAAAGAAGTAGATGCCCGCAGTCCTTCCGGACGGGGATCCGGCTCCGGCCGATGGTCTGCTCCCGGCAGCGTGTGCGCACGGTGCCGCGGGGCGGACCATGTCCTTTTACGTCCACATTCCTTTCTGCACGGTCCGCTGCGGCTACTGCGACTTCAACACCTACACTGCCAAGGAGCTGGGCTCCGGGGCGACGCAGGAGTCCTATGCGGCCACCGTGGGCCGGGAGATTGATTTCTCCCGCCAGGTGCTGGAGGCCTCCTCGGTGCCGGCCCGGCCGATCGACACCGTGTTCTTCGGCGGCGGCACCCCGACCCTGCTGCCGGCCAGCGACCTGGCCAGCGTGCTGGGGCGGATCAAGGAGAACTTCTCCCTGGCCGAGGGCGCGGAGGTCACCATCGAGGCGAACCCGGATTCGGTGAGCCGCGAAAGCCTTGAGGAACTGGCCGCGGCCGGGTTTACCCGGGTCTCCTTCGGCATGCAGTCTGCGGTCCCGCACGTGCTCAAGGTCCTGGACCGCACCCACAACCCCGAGCGGGTTCCCGAGGCGGTCAGCTGGGCGCGGGCGGCCGGCCTGGATGTCAGCGTGGACTTGATCTATGGGACTCCGGGGGAGTCGGTCGCCGACTGGCGCACCAGCGTCGAGGCGGCCCTGAGCTACGAACCGGACCACATCAGCGCCTACGCGCTGATCATCGAACAGGGCACGAAGCTGGCCGCGCAGATCCGCCGCGGGGTGGTGCCGGACATCGACGATGACGACCACGCCGAGAAGTACCAGCTGGCCGATCAGATGTTCGCCGCCGCCGGCTACAACTGGTACGAGGTGAGCAACTGGGCCCGGGGACGCGAGCACGCCTGCCGCCACAACCTGGCCTACTGGCAGGGCGGTGACTGGTGGGGCGCCGGGCCCGGGGCGCACTCGCACATTGGCGGGCTGCGCTGGTGGAACGTCAAGCACCCGGCCGCCTACCAGCAGCGGATCGACGCCGGGATCTCCCCGGGGGCCGGACGCGAATTCCCGGACGCCGAGGCGGTCCAGCTCGAGCGCACGATGCTGCTGACCCGGCTGGACACCGGCATGCCGATCTCCGAACTGGACGAAACCGGGCGCCGGGCCGTAGCCGGGCTGATCGCCGATGAGCTGATCGACCCGCGCCAGGCCTTCGCCGGGCGGATCGTGCTGACCCAGCGCGGTCGCCTGCTGGCCGACCTGGTGGTGCGCGAACTGCTGAACTTCTAATTCGCGGACCTCGGCCCGCCGCCACCGGCCTGCCAAAACGTCCGAAGCCCACCGCCTGATCTTCATCAGCGGTGGGCTTCGCAGGTTTTCCCTGGTTCTTGGGCGCGGGTCAGGCCTGCGCTACTTCATCAGCCGCAGGTTCAGTGGGTAGCGGAAGGGGCGTCCCTTGTTGACCTGGATGCCCGCGCGGGCACCCATCAGCGTCATGAACACCCACAGCACCACACCGACCACGGCGAACAGCCAGCCGATGAACGGGATCAGGCTTAGCAGGTTCAGCAGGATGGCCAGGACCGTGAGCGGGAAGGTGAAGTTGAACGCTTCCTTGGATTCCTGCGCGGTGAACGGACCGCGGTCACGGTACACCGCGTAGATGATGGCCGAGGGGATGCACCCCAGAATGCTGCCGAAGTGAGCGAGCATCGCCCATTGCCGATCCTCGGTGGGGCTCAGTGGCAAAGCGGTCACCTGCGAACCCTCAAAGCGTGAGTTCTCCGGTGAAGACTCAGTCTGGCGAGATGGCACTGTCGAATTTCCTTGCAATGTCTGAAGTGTGGTTACTGCCTCGAGTCTAGCCACCGGGACCGCTTCGGAAGCTCGACTCGCGGAACTAACCCTGCGATTCACCGATTGTTAGGAAACCGTAATCTTCGGTGGTGAGGAAATCGATCAGGTGCTCGACCTTGCCCAGCAGTTCGGGCTGCAGTTGCGAATAGTATTCAACCTTCGACAGGATCCGCTGCCAGCCCAATCCGATGTCGGCGGCGCTCTGGTGCGGCCAGCCGAAGCTGCGCAGCACCCCGGTTTTCCAATCGGTGCCCTTGGGGATCACCGGCCACGCGGTGATGCCCAGTACCTCGGGCTTCACCGCCTGCCAGATGTCCACGTAGGGGTGGCCCAGGATCAACACGTTGCCCTGCGCGCCGGGCGTGGCCATCGCCTGCTGCACGATGCGTTCCTCCTTCGTCCCGGAAATCAGGTGGTCGACCAGGATCCCCAGGCGGCGCTGCGGGGAGGGGTCGAAGTCCCGGATGGCCGCGGCCAGATCATCCACGCCGTGCAGCGGTTCAACCACGATGCCCTCGACGCGCAGGTCATGGCCCCACACCTTCTCCACCAGCTCGGCGTCGTGCTTGCCCTCCACCCAGATGCGGCTGGCCCGGGCGGTGCGCGCCTTCTGCCCGGTCACCGCGCGGGAGCCGGAGGAGGATCGCACGGTGCTGGCGGATTGTGCCTGGGCGCGTGGCTCGACCAGCTCCACCGGCTCTCCCTCCAGCAGGAAGCCAAAGCCGCTCTGGAAGGACTTGGTGCGTCCATGGCGGTCCTCCAGGACAATGACCCGCATGCCCCCGGACTTCTCGGTGCGCACCAGCTCACCAACCCAGCCGGAGGCCACATCCTCCAGCAGAAGCCCGCGCTCCACCGGAACCTGACGCAGTTTCTTGGGAGCGGGGGTGCCCAAATCCATGGCGCCCCACGGGTAGTTGCTCACTGAATGCAGCCCTTTCGCTGTGACCGAATACGAACCAGATTCCAATGCTAGCAAGCGCTGAACGTACTAGACTTGGCACTTGAGGACGTAGAGTGCTAAATGCCGTGAAGCATGGAAGGTGGTGTGACAGTGAGCGAATTGCGGCGCCTGGATGTGCTGCGCGCCATCGTGGAGGATTATGTCCAATCCCGCGAGCCGGTGGGCTCCAAGACCCTGCTGGACCGGCACGACCTGGGGGTCTCGGCCGCCACCATCCGCAACGACATGGCCGCGCTGGAGGACGAAGGACTGATCGTCGCCCCGCACACCTCCTCCGGGCGGGTGCCCACCGAAAAGGGCTACCGCCGGTTCGTCGACGAGATCGGTGAGATCAAGCCGCTCTCGCGCGCCGAACGCGAGGCGATCAACCGGATCATGGACACCTCCCAGGATCTGGAGGAGATGCTGCACAGCACCGTGCGGCTGCTGGCGAAGCTGACCAACCAGGTCGCGATGATCCAGGTGCCGCAATACGACACGGCCGCGCTGCGGCACATCGAACTGGTGGGGCTTAGCCAGCACCAGTTCCTGCTGGTGCTCATTGCCTCCAACGGCAGCGTGGACCAGCGGGTGCTGAGCACGGCCGCGCCGTTCACCGACGAGTCGCTGGCCGGGCTGAAGAACACGCTGCTGGAGGCGCTGGCCGGGTACCAGCTTTCCGAGCTGTCCGTGCTGCTCTCCACCCACAGCGTGGAAATCCCGGGCCAGGACCAGGACCTGCTGGGAGAAATCCTTGCGGCCCTGCGCGAAATGGCGCATTCGGCCACCGAACAGCGTATCGTGATGGCGGGAACCGCGAACCTGGCCCGTGCCGGGGGAGACTTCCCGCTGAGCATCACCCCGGTGCTTGAGGCGCTGGAGGAGCAGGTGGTGCTGTTGAAGCTGTTTTCCGAACTGGAAGCCGATTCGCGCGGCCTGTCGGTGAGCATCGGCACCGAGACCCACATCGGGGAGCTGTCCGAGGCGGCGGTGGTTGCCACCAGCTACGGCAGCGATGCTCGCAACAAGCTCGGGGTGTTGGGCCCAACCCGGATGAACTACCCCTCCTCGATGGCCTCGGTGCGCGCCGTGGCACGCTACCTGTCCCGAATCCTGGCGAACTGAGACTCGCCGGCACAGACTTTGACCAACGGTTAGGAAAGGACACGCGAGAAACGTGAGCTCGCATTACGAGACGCTGGGTGTCGCGAAGGACGCCACGCAACAACAGATTAAGAGCGCCTACCGCAAGATGGCCCGCAAACTGCACCCGGATGTGAATCCGGGGGAGGACGCTGCGGAGCAGTTCAAGCTGGTCACCCGCGCCTACGAGGTCCTTTCGGATGAGACCAAGCGCGCCAACTACGACGCCACCGGGGATGAGAACGGCAACGGCCACCAGGGCTTCGGCGGGGCCGGCGGCTTCGGTGGGTTCGGGGACATCTTCGAGCAGTTCTTCGGCGGCGGCGGACAGGGCCAGGGCCCGATCCCCCGCACCCAGCGTGGCCGCGACGCACTGATCACCGTGACCATCGACCTGGAGGACGCGGTCAAGGGAACCGTGTACCCGCTGGAGATGGAAACCGCGGTCACCTGCAAGACCTGCCATGGTGAGGGCACCCGCGAGGGCACCAGCCCGGTCACCTGCTCCATCTGCCACGGCGCCGGCCAGGTGCAGCGCCCGGTGCGCTCGTTCCTGGGCCAGATGATGACCGTGGAAACCTGCGCCGCCTGCCGCGGCCACGGCACCACCATCCCGGACCCCTGCCTGGAGTGCAACGGGGACGGGCGGGTGCGCGAACGGGTCTCCAAGCAGCTGAACATCCCTGCCGGGGTGGCCAGCGGCACCCGCATCCAGCTGCGCGACCAGGGCGAGGCCGGGCCGGGCGGGGGGCCGAACGGCGACCTGTTCGTGGAGATCGAGGTGCGCCGCCACAAGATCTTCGAACGGGCGAACAACGACCTGCACGCCAAGATGAGCATCCCGATGACCGCCGCCGCCCTGGGCTGCGAGCTGAAGCTGGAGACCTTCGACGGTGAACAGTCGATCCAGGTGGAGCCCGGGGCCCAGGAGGGGCACACCGTGACCCTGCCGGGGTTGGGCGTGCCGCGGCTGCGCGGGGGCAAGCGCGGAGACATCATCGTGCACCTGAGCGTGGAAACCCCCACGAAGCTCGACGCCGCCCAGCGTGACCTGCTCGAGCAGCTGGCCAAGCTGCGCGGGGAGGAAATGGCGGCCGGACAGGTGGAGCACGCCGGGGGCATGTTCGCCCGGCTGCGCGACAAGTTGGGCCAGCGTTAGGCCATGAGCAACCACAGCTTCGTCATCGACCGGCAGCAGGCCGCCCAGGTCGCCGCCGGTGACCGGCTCTCCATCCAGGGCTCCGAGGCGCACCACGCGCTGAACGTGAAGCGGGTCAAGCCCGGTGAGCATCTGGACCTGCTCGATGGCCACGGCCGCCGGCTGGTGGTCGAGGTGCAGGACGGGGACAGGCAGGCGCTGCACGTCACCGTCCTGGAGGTCGTGGACGAAGCCCCGCCGGCCCACCCGGTCACCCTGATCCAGGCGCTGGCCAAGGGGGACCGGGACCTGCAGGCGGTGGAGGCCAGCGTGGAGCTGGGCGTCAGCGCGGTCCGCCCCTGGCAGGCCGAACGCTCCATCGTGCGCTGGAACGCCGCCAAGGCGCAGAAGGCGCTGGAGAAGTGGCGCTCCCAGGTGCGCAGCGCCCAGAAGCAGTCCCGGCGCAGCTATGAGCCGGTGCTCCACCCGATGCTCACCACGCGGCAGCTGGCCGAGGAGGTCTCGGCCCGGACCGCCGACGGGCACCTGGTCTTGGTGCTGCACGAGACGGCCACCGTGCCGCTGGAGCGCATCGTGGGGGAATGGAAGGCCGCCGCCGGAACGGCGGGCCGCACGGCGCCGGGCGTGGGCCTGATCGTGGGCCCCGAAGGCGGGATCAGCGACGGGGAACTGGCGGTGCTCACCGCCGCCGGTGCCCGGGCCGTGGTTTTGGGCCAGCATGTGCTGCGGGCCTCCACCGCCGGCCCGGCCGCCCTGGTGCTGGTCCGTCACCTGCTCGGGGACCTGTAGGGGGCTTGGAAAAAACTTCACCCGGCCATCGCCGGTGGACGCGATTTCGCGTCTGCCGGCGATGGCCGGGTTCGTGGTTATGCGTGGTTCCCGGGGGCTTTGCGGCCCGAGTTCTTCGGCTGCCCGGTTAGCTGACGTTGAACATGCTGGTGGTGCGCGCGATCTTCGCGCCCGAACCGTTGTTCTGGCCCCACAGGGTCACCCGGTATTCGCCGGGGGAGAGCGCCAGCTCGCGGCTGAGCGCCCCGTCCTCATCCAGCTCGGTGGCCTTTACCCGTTGGGCCTCGTCCACCGGCTGCCAGTCCCCGGCCGTGTTCTTGCGCTCCACCCGGTAGTACAGCCCGTCGCTGAAGGCGACGGATCGGGCGTTGAGCTTGACCTTCCCGGCGGCGAACTGGCTGGAGTTCTGCGGGTCGATGATCCAGATCGGGGCCATGAAGCTGGAGTTGCGTTCGTATTCGCTCTCCAGGCGGTAGTCGTCGAACACGGTGGCGTTCGCGGCCCCGTCCACCAGCAGGCGCAGCTTCGGCGGCTGGCTGCCGTTCAGTACCCCGGCGTTGGCGGCCGCGGCGGTGGCGGTGAACACCAGCTGCTGGATGCTGCGCTGGGCCAGGCCCTCATCCAGGTGGGCGCCAAAGACCTTCTTCGGCAGGTCCAGGGTGATCACGTTCTCGGAGCTGATCGACACCCCGATGTCGGTGCTGGGCTTCAGGTAGGTGAACCACCCGTCCTTGGCCGGCTTGTCGTTGAGCATGTAGCTGATGGCATCGGTGACCGGGTCCCCGCTGGCCTTGGCCCGGGCGTACTCGCGGTACAGGTAGACCCCGTCATTATCGGCCTGCAGCCAGTAGACCGGGATCAGTTCCTTGTCCGAGGGGGTTTCCACCGAGCCCGAGGCGCTGGGCAGGTCCTGGTGGGCGCTGTTCGAGGTGTCGGGCATGCGGTGTTCCTCATTGCCGGTGCTCGCCCCACAGCCCACGGCGACGGCCAGGCCAAGGGCCAGGGCCGCCGCTGTTGCGCGCCGCGAAAACTTTCCTAGAGGCAATCAATACACCTATCCACATGGTCCACCTGTGACGTGGAACTCACCAGTAACATTTGTAGCTGACGGTTCAACACAATGCCATACCCAACTGGGCTAAAGGGCGAAAAACCGTACAGGATAGCGATCTGTAACCAAATCTATACCTTCAGCATCCAAAGTGAGGGGTAGATTTGGGGATTTATCCCACGGCACATGCCCCAAAACAGCCTTCGCTCGCTAGACTGGAAGGTGCAACATTTTCTCGTTTACGCCTAAGGGGCCCACAACACCGTATGCAGGTAGAAAAAGATCGGATGCCATCCGAAGCCGAACGCGCATCCCTGACCGTCACCTTCGACAATCCCGAGCATATGATCTCCACTCTGGGACCCAATGACGAGCTGCTGCGGATCCTGACCGGAGCCTACCCGTCGCTGGAACTGCGCCCCGCCGATTCCCGGCTGACCCTGCTGGGTGAACCCGGCCAGGTGCGCCGCGCCCAGCGGGTGCTGGAGGAGGCCCGGCAACTGGCCGGCCGCGGCTCGCGCATGAGCGTGGAGACCATCGAGCAGATCATCAAGATGGTCTCGGGCAACGGGGAGCAGTCCGCCTCCAATGTGCTGGGGTTGAAGATCCTCTCCGGGCGCGGCAAGTCGATCCGCCCCAAGACGGTGAACCAGAAGTCCTACGTGGACGCGATCGACGACTCCACCATCACCTTCGGCATCGGCCCGGCCGGCACCGGCAAGACGTTCCTGGCCATGGCCAAGGCGGTCGCCGCGCTGCAGGACAAGCAGGTCAACCGGATCATCCTCACCCGCCCGGCCGTGGAGGCCGGGGAGAAGCTGGGCTTTTTACCCGGCACCCTGTCCGAGAAGATCGACCCGTACCTGCGCCCGCTCTACGATGCGCTGCACGACATGGTGGACCCCGAATCGATCCCGCGACTGCTGGAGGCCGGCACCATCGAGGTCGCCCCGCTGGCGTACATGCGCGGACGCACCCTGAACGACGCGTTCGTGATCCTGGACGAGGCGCAGAACACCACCGCGGAGCAGATGAAGATGTTCCTCACCCGCCTGGGCTTCGGCTCGAAGATGGTGGTCACCGGGGACATCACCCAGGTGGACCTGCCGGGCAACGCGGTCTCCGGGCTGCGCCTGGTCACCGAGGTCCTCAAGGACATCGACGACATCAGCATCTGCCGCCTGGACGCCACCGACGTGGTGCGCCACCGGCTGATCTCCGACATCGTCTCGGCCTACGACCGCTGGGACGCCGCCCAGCGCCAGCCGCATCGTGAACGGCGTGGCAAGTGAACCCCGCCCACCGATTTAGCCTCCAGGAACCAGTGAGCAGCAATAGATGAGCATCGAAGTCAATAACGAAACCGAAGCGCAGGTCGACCTGCAGGCCGTGGAGAAGCTGGCACGCTTTGTGCTGGAGACCATGTACCTGCACCCCAGCACCGAGGTCTCGGTGGTGTTCGTGGACGAGGAGGCCATGAGCCAGCTGCACGTGGAGTGGATGGACCTGGAAGGGCCCACCGACGTGATGAGCTTCCCGATGGACGAGCTGCGTCCGGGCAGCGCCAACACCCCGGCCGAGAGCGGGATCCTGGGCGATGTGGTGATCTGCCCGGCCGTGGCCGCCGAACAGGCCGCCGCCGGCGGGCACAGCGTCCAGGACGAGGTGCTGCTGCTGACCACGCACGGCCTGCTGCACCTGATGGGCTTCGACCACGACGAGGAGGCCGAACGCGCCGAGATGTTCGGCCTGCAGCGCAAGCTGCTGGAATCCTTCCTGGGCCGCCCGGCCCCGAAGGAGACCGTGGAGTAGCCGGTGAGCACCGTTTTAGTGATCGCTGCCCTGATCTTCCTCGCCTGCGCGGCGGTTCTCACGGCAGCGGATTCGGCCTTTTATGCCCTCTCCCGCCACACGGCGGAAAAACTGCGCAACGACTCGAACTCCAAGGCGCTGACCCGGATCCTGGACGACAGCGAATCCCACGCCCAGTCCATCCGCTTCTGGCGGATGTGGTTCGAAACCGCCTCCGCGGTCGCCATCGCCCTGGTCTTCTCCCGCTTTATCCACAACATCTGGCTGGCCGGGCTGCTGGCCACCATTACCATGGCGGGGCTGGGCTTCGTGCTGGTCTCGGTCTCCCCGCGCCGCTACGGGCGGGCGAACGCGGCCTCCGTGGTGCGCAGCACCGCCCCGCTGGTGCGCCTGCTGCGCGTGCTGCTGGGCCCGGTGACCAACTGGCTGGCCTCCATCGGCAAGGCGCTGGCCCCCTCGGGCTCCAGCCACGAGGACACCTACCTGGACAAGGACCGGCTGCGTGACATCGTGGACCGGGCCAGCGAGGGCGCGGACCTGGAGGAGGAATCGGCGGAGCTGATCTCCTCGGTGATGGACCTGGAGGAAACCAATGTGCGCTCGGTGATGGTCCCGCGCACCGACATGGTCTACTTCGACGCGGACACCACCATCCACCGGGCCCTGGACTTGTTCATGGCCTCGGGCTTCTCCCGCATCCCGCTGGCCGGGGAGGACGCCGATGACATCCGCGGGATCATCTACCTCAAGGACGTGATCCGCGAGGTGCACGGGCTGCAGCGCGCCGAATCGCTGGGCGAACTGGCCCGCAAGGTGCGCTTCGTGCCCGAATCGAAGAACGCGGCCGAGCTGATGCAGGAACTGCAGCAGGAGTCCATCCACCTGGCCATCGTGGTCGACGAGTACGGCGGCACCGCCGGGCTGATCACCCTGGAGGACCTGCTGGAGGAGATCGTGGGGGAGATCGACGACGAATACGACCGCTCCCGCCCGGACGTGGTGGAAAACCCGGACGGGACGCTGACCGCCCAGGCCGGCACCTCGATCGACGACGTGGCCGACTTCTTCGACATGGACATCGAGGAGGAGGACGTGGACACCGTGGGCGGGCTGATCTCCAAGGCCCTGGAATCGGTGCCGGTGCTCGGCTCGGTGGCCGAGATCCACGGGCTGCGCCTGGAAGTCGTCTCCCTGTCCGGGCGGCGCAACCGCGTGGGCAAAATTCATGTAGAGCGCCTGCACCACGGCGCTTCCGACCAGAGAGAAACCATAGAGGAATCACCCAATGGCAGAGACTAACAACCTTCCCGCCTCCGGCAGCTGGCCCGAGGACTTCCGTTCGGGCTTCACCTCCTTCGTGGGCCGGCCCAACGCCGGCAAGTCCACGCTGACCAACGCCCTGGTGGGGCAGAAGATCGCGATCACCTCCGCCAAGCCGCAGACCACCCGGCACACCATCCGCGGGATCGTGCACCGCCCCGACGCGCAGCTGATCCTGGTGGACACCCCCGGGCTGCACCGCCCGCGCACCCTGCTGGGGCAGCGGCTGAACGACCTGGTCGCCGAGACCCTCTCCGAGGTCGACGCGATCGGCTTCTGCCTGCCGGCCAACGAGAAGATCGGCCCCGGGGACCGCTTCATCGCCAGCCAGCTCGCCCAGCTCAAGCGCAAGCCCATCGTCGCCCTGGTCACCAAGGCCGACCTGGTGGACCGCGAGACCCTGGCCGCCCAGCTGATCGCGGTCACGGAGCTGGGCAACGAAAACTTCGGGCCCGACGGGTTCGCCGCGATCATCCCGGTCAGCGCCGTGAAGGACTTCCAGGTGGAGCAGGTGGCCAACGTGCTGGTCGAACAGCTGCCGCTGGGCCCGCCGCTGTACCCGGACGGGGAGCTGACCGACGAGCCGGAGAGCGTGATGGTCGCCGAGCTGGTGCGCGAAGCCGCGCTGGAGGGGGTGCGCGATGAGCTGCCGCACTCGCTGGCCGTGGTCGTCGAGGAGATGGCCCCGCGCGAGGGCCGCTCGAAGGAGAACCCGCTGGTGGACATCCACGTGAGCCTGTACGTGGAGCGGCCAAGCCAGAAGGCGATCGTGATCGGCAAGGGCGGTGCCCGGCTGCGCGAGGTCGGCACCCGCGCCCGGCAGGGGATTGAGAAGCTGCTGGGCACCAAGGTGTACCTGGACCTGCACGTGAAGGTGGCCAAGGACTGGCAGCGCGACCCGAAGCAGCTGGGCCGCCTCGGCTTCTAGCCCGCCGCCACGGGCTGCCGCGCCGGTGAACAACCCCTGTCCGACCTGGTCGGGCAGGGGTTGTGCCATGTCCGGGAACGGCGCGGTGCAGGGCCGGGCGTCCGGAATGTGACACAAACGTGCAACAACTGCGTCGCATCCCACCGGCGGTGCTATGTTTGAAAAATGCATTTCGAGCTACTACTGCTACTTAGCCGCTGCGAGGATCCAACGGACCGCTAGTGGTCCCACGGCCGACCCCTCGTCGCGGAGTTCGCCCTCATCCGGCCCCATACAAACAACCACCAATTGTCCAGGGGATACCGAAATGCAGAACATGCAAAAGCCTTCGAACATGCCAATCCACAAGTATGTTCCCTTCCAGGACCAGATCGAGGTCAACCTGCCCGATCGCACCTGGCCAGACAAATACATCACCAAGGCCCCGCGCTGGTGCGCGGTGGATCTGCGCGACGGCAACCAGGCGCTGATCGACCCGATGAGCCCCGAACGCAAGCACAAGATGTTCGACCTGCTGGTGCAGATGGGCTTCAAGGAGATCGAGGTGGGCTTCCCCTCGGCCTCGCAGACCGACTTCGACTTCGTGCGCCAGCTCATCGAACAGGACCGCATCCCCGAGGATGTGACCATCCAGGTTCTCACCCAATCCCGGGAACACCTGATCGAGCGCACCTACCAGGCGCTGGAGGGTGCCAAGCAGGCGATCGTGCACCTGTACAACTCCACCTCGATCCTGCAGCGCGAAGTGGTGTTCCGCCAGGACGAGGACGGGATCGTGGACATCGCGGTGCAGGGTGCGCGGCTGTGCAAGAAGTATGAGGAGCAGCTTGGCGGCACCAAGATCACCTACGAATACTCCCCGGAGTCCTACACCGGCACCGAGCTCCAGTTCGCCAAGCGCATCTGCGAGGCGGTGGCCGAGGTGCTGGAGGCCAGCCCGCAGAACAAGGTGATCCTGAACCTTCCGGCCACCGTGGAGATGGCCACCCCGAACGTGTACGCCGACTCGATCGAGTGGATGCACCGCAACCTGGCCAACCGGGAGTCGATCATCCTCTCCCTGCACCCGCACAACGACCGCGGCACCGGGGTGGCCGCCGCGGAGCTGGGCTACCTGGCCGGCGCAGACCGCATCGAGGGCTGCCTGTTCGGCAACGGGGAGCGCACCGGCAACGTGGACCTGATCACCCTGGGCATGAACATGTTCGGCCAGGGCGTGAACCCGCAGATCGACTTCTCCGACATGGACCACATCCGACGCACCGTGGAGTACTGCAACCAGCTGCCGGTGCCCGAGCGCAGCCCGTACGGCGGGGACCTGGTGTTCACCGCGTTCTCCGGCTCCCACCAGGACGCCATCAAGAAGGGCCTGGAGGCGATGGACGCCAAGGCTGCCGCCCAGGGCAAGGACATCAACGACCTGGTCTGGGCGGTGCCCTACCTGCCGGTGGACCCCAAGGACATCGGGCGCAGCTACGAGGCCGTGATCCGGGTGAACTCCCAGTCCGGCAAGGGCGGGGTCTCCTACCTGCTGAAGAACGACTACAACCTGGACCTGCCGCGCCGCGCCCAGATCGAATTCTCCGGGGTGATCCAGAAGAAGACCGACTCCGAGGGCGGGGAAGTCTCCTCGCAGACCATCTGGCAGGTCTTCCAGGACGAGTACCTGCCGGTGGCCGAGGGCAATGGCCTCAAGCCCTGGGGGTACTACAAGATCGCCTCGGCAACCGCCGAATCTGCGGAGGACGGCAGCTTCGTGCTGCACACCAAGCTGCTGGTGGACGGCGCCGCCCAGGAGCGCAGCGCCGAGGGCACCGGACCGATCTCCGCACTGGTGAAGATGCTCAACGAGGACGGGGTGGATTTGCGGGTGCTGGACTACACCGAGCACGCGCTGAGCGAGGGCGGCAACGCCCAGGCGGCCGCCTACGTCGAATGCGCGGTCGGGGACCGGATCCTGTGGGGGGTGGGCATGGACGCGAACACCACCATCGCCTCGCTGAAGGCCGTGGTCTCCGCGGTGAACCGCGCCATCCGCGACGCCCAGTAGCCCCACCGGCCAACGGCACCACCAGCAACACGGCGCCCCGCAGCGTGCAACGCTGCGGGGCGCCGTGCCGTGCGGCCCCAGCCCCGGGCAGGCGAGCCGTGGTGCGCGCGCGCGGTGCAAAAGTGCGATAATTGGGGGTGTGGCAAGATCTGGATTCGCATCACGCAGTTACCGCACCCGCGGCATTGTTCTGCGTACCCACAAGCTTGGCGAGTCCGACCGCATCATCACCCTGATCACTCCCAACGGGCTGGTTCGGGCCGTGGCCAAGGGGGTGCGGCGCACCTCCTCGCGGATGGGCGCCACCCTGGAACCGTTCATGGAGGTCGACGCCCAGGTGGTGATGGGCCGCAGCTTGGACATCATCTCCCAGGCCCAGCTGCGCCACCCCTACGGGCAAAAACTGGTGGCCGACTACTCCGCTTACACGGTGGCCACCGCGATGGTGGAAACCGCCGAACGGCTGCTGGAGGCGGACGCCGACTCCACGATGCGCCAATACCGGCTGCTGCACGGGGCGATCGCGCTGCTGGCCCGCGGCAGCGTGGACCCCGGGCCAATTTTGGACTCCTACCTCCTGCGCGCCCTGTCCGTGGCAGGCTGGGCCCCCTCCTTCACCGACTGCGTGCGCTGCGGTGAGCCCGGTCCGCATTCGGCGCTGAACATCCAGCTGGGCGGCGTGGTCTGCCCGGCCTGCCGCCCGCCGGGCTCCACCTCCCCGCACCCGGTCACCGTCAGCTACCTGCAGGCGCTGCTGACCGGGGACTGGGACACGGTGGCCACCGCCGGGCCCAAGGCGCGCGACCAGGGCGCCAAGATCGTAGCCAACTACCTGCAGTGGCACCTGGAACGTGCCGTGAAGTCCCTACGCCATGTGGAGAGAACATGAAGAAGCTCGCCCCGATCACCGGCCAGCGCGGCCCGGTCAGCCCCTATGCGCACCCCCGGAACCCGCAGGTGCCCTCCATCCCGGCCGCCGTGCTGCCTCAGCACGTGGCGATCGTGATGGACGGCAACGGCCGCTGGGCGAACCAGCGCGGGCTGCCGCGCACCGAGGGACACCGGGCGGGGGAAGCCGCGCTGCTGGATGTGATGGCCGGGGCGGTGCAGCTGGGGATCAAGTACGTCTCGGTGTACGCGTTCTCCACCGAAAACTGGAAGCGCAGCCCCGAGGAAGTGCGCTTCTTGATGGGCTTTTCCCGTGACGTGCTGCGCCGCCAGCGCGACACCCTGAACTCCTGGGGTGTGCGCATCCGCTGGTCCGGGCGTGAACCACGGCTGTGGAAGAGCGTGATCAACGAGCTGAAGGCCGCCGAGCAACTCACCGAAGACAACCTGGGCTGCCAGCTGACCATGTGCGTGAACTACGGGGGACGGGCCGAACTGGCCGACGCCATGACCTTGATGGCCCAGGACGTGCAGGCCGGACGGCTGAAGCCCTCCGGGATCAGCGAGAAAACCATTGGCCGCTACCTGCACGCCCCGGAACTGCCGGATGTGGATCTGTTCATGCGCACCTCCGGGGAGCAGCGCACCAGCAACTTTTTGCTCTGGCAGTCGGCGTACGCCGAAATGGTGTTCCTGGACGAGCTGTGGCCGGATGTGGACCGCACCACCTTGTTCAAGGCCGTCGAACAGTACGCGCAACGCGACCGCCGCTACGGTGGCGCGGTGGACAAGCCCCAGCCCGAGGAGGCACCGGCCCACAGCTAAGCGCGTTCCGCCAGGGGAAGCCTGGCGCGGCGCCGGCTAGCTTGCGCCCTGCAGCAGGTGCAGCCAGCGCCGGACCTTCGCATAGGACTCGGCGCGCGGCCCGGCGGATGAGGTGAACACGTCGTGCATCGCGTCGGTGATGATCGCGTTGGTGACGAAGCTGCCCAGCTTCAGGCTGCGCTGGCGCACCAGGTTCACGTCCACCACCGAATCGGTGCGCTGCATCAGCGGATCGTAGCTGGCCCCGAAGTGCGACTGGGCACTGGTGAGCACCAGCACCGGCAGCTCCAGGTCCAGCCCCTTGGCCACCTTCGCGTGCGCCTCGAGCACCGTGCGCATCCAGCCCACGGTGGGACGGAACGCGTGCCGTGGACGCCACAGCGGGTGGATGTCCCATTCCCCGTGCCCGTCCTGGGAGAGCGAGAGCCAGTAGTGGTCCAGTTCGGGCAGGTGCAGGGTGCGTGTGGGGGAGCGCCGGGCCATCGCCTCCATCAGCCCCTGGGCCGGTATCCTCAGGAACTGGGTGCCCTGGAATTCCAGCCACGGGGCGTTGAGCACCAGCCCGGCCAGCTTGGCTGTGGACTGCTGGGCCCAGAGGCTGATGATCAGCCCGCCCAGGGAATGGCCCTGCACCAGCAGCGGCAGCCCCGGGTGCTCGGCCGTGAGCAGATCCGCGGCCGCGTCCAGCTCCTGGTGGTATTCGGCCAGGTGCTCCACATAGCCGGGACGCTGGTGCTCGCTGCGCAGGCTGCGCCCATAGCGGCGCAGGTCCAGGGCGTAGAAACGGTAGCCGGCGGCCCGCCAGAATTCGGCCAGCTCGCGATTGTAGAAGTAGTCGCTCCAGCCATGCACGCTGAGCAGGATGCCGTGCTCTTCCGGATTGCCCGGGGGCGGCTGCTTTGGCACATAGCGGACCAAAGTGCCCAGCACCGGGCCCTCTCCATCAACGCCAAGGTCCAAGGTGGTGTGCTCAAAGTCCTCGCCCAACGGGTCGGCGGCCCAGCCCCCGGGATCCGTGCTGGTCAAGAAATCCGGCCACTGGCTTGATGGAATACCGTGCAGACCGCTCATGGCACCAGCCTAGCCGGTAAAGAATTTGGCAAGCGCACTGGCCGGCGGGGAAAATTGAAACCATGCGCATTTACCCCCTGGTTTTCAAGCACGTCTTCACCAAGATGGATCCGGAGAAGGCCCACCACTTCGCCTTTGACGCCATCAAGCTGGCGCAGCGTGTCGGATTGAGCAAGCTGACCCGCAAATTCTTTGCTCCCGACCCGAAGCTGCGCCGCACGGTGATGGGCATCGACTTCCCTTCGCCCTTTGGCCTGGCCGCCGGCTTCGACAAGGGCGCCACCGGCATCCTGGCGCTGAGCGACATCGGGTTCGGGCACGTGGAGATCGGCACCGTCACCGGTCAGGCCCAGCCGGGCAATCCGACCCCGCGGCTCTTCCGCCTGGTGGAGGACCGCGCGGTGATCAACCGGATGGGATTCAACAACGAGGGCGCCGAGGTCGTCGCCGCCCGGGTGGCCACCGCCCGGCAGCAGCTGAAGGCCGATTACCGCCGGCACCGTCCGGTCGTTGGCGTGAACATCGGCAAGACCAAGCTGGTCGAACTGGAGGACGCGGTCGGCGACTATCTGGAATCCACCCGCCAGCTGGCGAACCACGCCGACTACCTGGTGGTGAACGTCTCCAGCCCGAACACCCCGGGGCTGCGTTTGCTGCAGAGCGTGGATTCCCTGCGTCCGCTGCTGGAGCAGGTGGGGGCCAAGGCCGATGCGGTGGCCGGCCGGCACGTGCCGTTGCTGGTGAAGATCGCCCCGGACCTCAGCGACGAGGACGTGGCCGATGTGGCACGCCTGGCCATTGAACTGGAACTGGACGGCATCATTGCCACGAACACCACCATCGGTCGCGAGGGGCTGGTCAGTGACTCGGCGCGCGTCCAGGACATCGGGGCCGGGGGACTGTCCGGTGCCCCGTTGAAGGAACGCTCCCTGCAGGTGCTGCGCCAGCTGCGCGAACTGGTGCCGGCCGAAATGGCGATCATCTCCGTGGGTGGGGTGAGCGATGCGAAGGACGTCAAGCAGCGTCTGGATGCCGGAGCGGACCTGGTGCAGGGATACACGGCGTTCCTGTATGAAGGACCGTTCTGGGCCCGGAACATCAACCGGGAACTGGCGCAGATGCTCTAGGAGTTCTCACCAGCTCTCCGTACCCAGATACGGCCAGCCGAGTTGAAGATGACGCCGGGTGCCAGCGGGCACCCGCCTTTTCTTGTGCCCGGAAACCGACTGGCCGTCAGAGACCGGTTATTGGTAGTCCTCGGGGGAGCAGCGATACCGAGCTCAGGCTGAGCACAAAGCTAGCGGTTTGTATCGAGTGATACAACGCTGCGGGTTTGTGCATAAAACGCGTGTTCGCGGGGCAGTCCTGGGTCGGGGGCATAGGTGGGCATGATCCTCGCCCCGAAGCCAAAAAAACAAGGAGGGTTCCACTAGGAACCCTCCTTGTTTTAATGTCTGAGTGCTTGGATCAGCTCAGCTTCGCACCGCGCTTGACCTGCGGCTTGGGCAGGCGCAGCTTGCGGAACTGCATGCCGCGCATGAAGGCGTAGAGTCGGACACCGCGCTCGAGCTTGCCAAAGCGCTTGACCAGCTCGCGCTTGAGCAGCCACCCGGTGAGGATTCCTTCGATGATCACCACACCCAACACGATGTACAGGCCGAACTGCACGTAGACCTGCAGTGTCAGGTTCTGGCTGAACACCAGGGAGGCGACCAGGAACAGCAGGATGATGAACATCATGAACTCGCTGAACATCCAGCGCGAGTCGATGAAGTCGCGGGCAAAACGCTTCTGCGGACCCTTGTCACGCGGCATCAGATAGCGCTCATCACCGGTTTCATTGGCGATACGCAGTCGCTGCTGAGCCTCGATGCGGCGCTTGCGCTCCATCTCCTTGGCCTGCTTGCGGTCATTGGGCACCAGCGGACGCTGGTGGCGTGCCTGCTGCTGGCTGCGCTTCGGGGTCGGGCCGCTCTTGCGGCCATCGGGCGAGGCCAGCGTCTCCGGGGCCTGCTCTTGCGGGGGCTGAGGTTCTTCCTTCTTACGTCCAAACACCCGCCCATCCTATCGGTTCCGCGGCTGTGACGTGACATTGGCCGGACTTGATCGGTTGTTAGGCTTGGAAGCATGACTAGTAACACTTCGGCCGCTGCGGCCGCCCACGGGGTGGACATCGCCGGCCTGCGCGAGCACGTCGAGGCCAACTTCGAGAAGATCCTCACCGAACTGACCGAGCTGGTGGCAATCCCCGGCATCGCCTGGGAATCCTTCGATCCGGCAAACCTGGAGCAGAGCGCCCAGGCCGTGGCCGCACTGGTGGAGGCCATCGGGGTGGACAGCGTGGAGATCCTGCGCGAACCCACCGATGAGGGAACCATGGGCAGCCCGGCGGTGGTGGCCCGCCGTACAGCCAAACCCGGCAAGCCCACCATCCTGCTGTACGCCCACCACGACGTACAGCCCCCGGAGACCCAGCGGACTGGAACACCCCGGCCTTTGAGGCCACCCGTGTCGGGGACCGGCTCTTTGGCCGTGGCGCCGCGGATGACAAGGCCGGCATCATGGTGCACGTTGCCGCGCTGCGCGCCGTGCTGGAGCGGGTCGCCGACTTCGGTGTCGGGGTGACCTTCTTCTTCGAGGGTGAGGAAGAGGCCGGCTCCCCGTCGTTCCGCAACTTCCTGGAGGCGCATCAGGACAAGCTGGCAGCCGACGTGATCATCGTGGCCGATTCCTCGAACTGGGCCGTGGGCACCCCGGCGCTGACCTCCTCGCTGCGCGGCATGGCCGCCGCCGAGATCGAGGTTCGGTCCATGACGCACGCCGTGCACTCGGGCATGTTCGGCGGGCCGGTGCTTGACGCCCCGCTGCTGGCCGCCAAGCTGATCTCCACGTTGCACGATGAGAGCGGGGCCGTTGCCGTACCCGGGCTCGTCTCCAACGACCACGCCGACGTGGACTACTCCGAGGAGCAGTTCCGCGCCGATTCGGGCCTGCTGGACTCCATGTCCCTGGCCGGAACCGGGAAGATCACCGACCGGCTGTGGAATAAACCGGCACTGAGCGTCATTGGAATGGATATGCCCAGCGTTGACCATTCCTCCAATACCCTGATCCCGCGCACGCGGTTCAAGGTGTCGATGCGACTGGCACCCGGGCAGGACTCGGCAGCGGCACTGAAGGCGCTGGAGGAGCACATCCTGGCCCAGGACGTGCGGGGAGCCGAAGTCACCTTCACCGCCACCGAGGCGGGCAGCGCCTACCAGGCGGACCTGCATGCGACGGCGAACGAAAAGGCGCAGTGGGCCCTGGCCCAAGCTTGGGGGACCGAACCGGTGAGCATGGGTTTGGGCGGATCCATCCCATTCATCGCCGACCTGCTCGAGGTCTTCCCACAAGCTCAAATCCTTGTGACCGGCGTGGAGGATCCGGACTCGCGGGCCCACTCGGCCAACGAGTCGCTGCACCTGGGGGACTTCAAGAACGCGATCGTCGCCGAGGCGCTGCTGCTGGCCCGGCTGGACAGCGAAGGGCTGTAGGTCCCGTCCGGCTATGAATCGGCTCATAGTGTGAACCAACATGGGTGCGAATTCCCAGATGAGTCGTACGATAGAAACTAGAGGAGAGGTGCACATCTTCACCCCACGAACCGGGGCAGGGCGCACCACTGCAGTATGGGAGGAGAAACATGACTGCACCAGCAAATGATGTCAAGGGCGACGCCACCGAGTTGCCGACCCACGAGGTGAACCTCAGCGACGTGGCCGCCGAAAAGGTGCGCTCACTTCTGGACCAGGAAGGCCGCGACGACCTGCGTCTGCGCATCGCCGTGCAGCCCGGGGGCTGCTCGGGCCTGATCTACCAGCTGTACTTCGATGAGCGCATGCTCGACGGGGACCACGTGCGCGAGTTCGACGGCGTGGAAGTGGTCGTCGACAAGATGAGTGTCCCATATCTCAATGGCGCCTCCATCGACTTCGAGGACACCATCTCGAAGCAGGGCTTCACCATCGACAACCCGTCGGCTGGCGGATCCTGTGCCTGCGGGGACTCTTTCCACTAAATCAGCGGGAACTAACACCTCTGTTCAAACGTTTAAGAAACTTTCGTTGGAACAGAGGTGTTTTTCTGCATTCAGGGGCTTGAGAGGGTAAGCTCTACATTAAGTAGTAAAACTATGTTTCGCTTCGTGGGCCAGCTCACGGGACACACTCGTAAACGCGGGATGACCTACGAAGACCACACATTCTGCACCAACAAAGAGGAAGGGCCGTCTGTGAGTTCGCAAGACCGAACCGGCAGTCGCGGATCTGCCAAAGCCAAAGTCATGGCTTTGGTAGGTACTGGCGCACTGCTGTTGACGGGATGTTCAGCGGAGGTAAAGCGCGGTTGGCTCCCGAACGTGGAGCGTGACACCACCAACCACACCGGGATGATTCAGGATCTATGGGTTAACTCGTGGATCGCTGTGACCGTGATCGGTGTTTTGACCTGGGGCTTGATGCTCTGGTGTGTCGTGGCCTACCGCCGCCGTAAGTCCGATACTGGCTACCCGCGTCAGATCAGCTACAACCTGCCAATCGAGATTTTCTACACCGCCATTCCGCTGGTTCTGGTGTTGGTCTTCTTTAGCTTCAACAACAACGTTGAAAAGGCAATCAACACCAAGGTCGATTCCGAAGTTGTCGTCGACGTCCGCGCCAAGCAGTGGGCCTGGGACTTCAACTACTCGTACGACGGCCAGGAGAAGTACTTCGCTGGCAAGCAGGCTCACCTGAATGAGGACGGCTCGGCCGGCGCCCAGGAGACCCTGCCGACCCTGTACCTGCCGGTCAACAAGACTGTCACCCTGGAACTGAACAGCCGCGACGTCATCCACTCGTTCTGGGTGCCGGCGTTCGTGCAGAAGCTGGACATGATTCCGGGCCGCACCAACTACATGTACCTCACCCCGCAGGTTGAGGGCACCTTCGACGGTAAGTGCGCCGAGCTTTGCGGCGAGTACCACTCCGAGATGCTGTTCAACGTCAAGGTCGTCAGCGAGGCCGAGTTCAAGGCCCAGATGGCGAAGCTGGAAGACGGACACCTCGGCGAGGAATATGACCGTCAGCCGAACAAGGTTAACTCCGTGGTCGTCGAGCACGAAGGACAAGGGGAAGGAGAGTAACCGGTCATGACAACTTTTGAATACGCGACCGATGATGTGAAGAGCATCAACTCGGCCGTCGTCCCGAGGTCAAAGGGACGCATCTTCGTTGACTACATCACCAGCACGGACCACAAGAAGATTGGGTACATGTACCTCATTTCTTCGTTTGTGTTCTTCTGCATCGGTGGTGTGATGGCACTGCTGATCCGTGCCGAGCTCTTTGAGCCGGGCATGCAGATCGTGCAGACCAAGGAACAGTACAACCAGCTGTTCACCATGCACGGCACCGTGATGCTGCTGATGTTCGCCACCCCGCTGTTTGCGGGCTTCGCGAACGTGATGATGCCCCTGCAGATTGGTTCGCCCGACGTGGCGTTCCCTCGCCTGAACGCCCTGGCGTTCTGGTTCTTCTCGCTGGGTTCGACCATTGCCCTGGCCGGCTACCTGACTCCTCAGGGCGCCGCGAGCTTCGGTTGGTTCGCTTACGCACCGCTGTCCAACACCACGTTCTCTCCGGGCGTCGGTGGTGACCTGTGGGTCTTCGGTCTGGCACTGTCCGGCTTCGGCACCATCCTGGGTGCAGTGAACTTCATTACCACCATCATCTGCCTGCGCGCACCTGGCATGACCATGTGGCGCATGTCGATCTTCACCTGGAACACCCTGATCACCTCGATCCTGATCCTGATGGCCTTCCCGCCGCTGGCAGCTGCGCTGTTCGCACTGGGTGCTGACCGTCGTCTGGGTGCACACATCTTTGATCCGGATAACGGGGGAGCGGTGCTCTGGCAGCACCTGTTCTGGTTCTTCGGTCACCCCGAGGTGTACATCATCGCGCTGCCGTTCTTCGGCATCGTTTCGGAGATCTTCCCGGTCTTCAGCCGCAAGCCGATCTTCGGCTACAAGGGACTGGTCTTCGCGACCATCGCCATTGCCGCCCTCTCGGTATCGGTGTGGGCTCACCACATGTACGTGACCGGTGCCGTCATGCTTCCGTTCTTCGGCTTCATGACCATGCTGATCGCGGTTCCGACCGGCGTGAAGTTCTTCAACTGGATCGGTACCATGTGGCGCGGTTCGATCACCTTCGAAACCCCGATGCTGTGGAGCATCGGCTTCCTGGTGACCTTCCTGTTCGGTGGTCTGACCGGTATTATCCTCTCGGCTCCGGCCCTGGACTTCCACGTGTCTGACACCTACTTCGTGGTGGCACACTTCCACTACGTGGTCTTCGGTACCGTTGTGTTCGCCATGTTCGCCGGCTTCTACTTCTGGTGGCCAAAGTGGACCGGGCACATGCTCAACGAGCGTCTGGGCAAGATCCACTTCTGGTTGCTGTTCATCGGCTTCCACGGCACCTTCCTGATCCAGCACTGGCTGGGCGTCATCGGCATGCCGCGTCGCTACGCCGACTACATGCCGGAAGACGGGTTCACCATGATGAACCAGGTTTCCACCGTGTTCTCCTTCGTCCTTGGCATCTCGATGATCCCGTTCTTCTGGAACGTTTGGATCACCCACCGTCAGGCCAAGAAGGTCACCGTTGATGATCCGTGGGGCTTCGGCGCATCGCTGGAATGGGCAACTTCCTGCCCGCCGCCGCGTCACAACTTCCACTCGATCCCGCGGATCCGCTCTGAGCGTCCGGCCCTGGACCTGCACCACCCGGAACTGAACGGACGTGCTACTCCGGAAAACCCGGTCGCGAAGATCTTCGGCCCGGCTGACCAGAAGGACAAGTAAGAATGAAAATTGAATCCTGGCTCTTCATGGGCGGAATCTTCTTCTTCACTCCGGTAGCCATCGTTTACGGCTACATGGTCAACTGGGAAGAATGGGTCGGCATGCTGGCCCTGCTGATGCTCGCCGCCATGTCCGGCATGGTCGGCTGGTACCTGAAGATGACCGCCAAGAACGTCGGCATCCGTCCCGAGGACCGTGTTGACGGCGAGATCCACGAGAACGCAGGCGACATCGGCCTGTTCGCACCGTGGAGCTGGTGGCCGCTGGTTCTGGCCTCGGCAGCTGGTATCAGCTTCCTGGGTCTGGCCGTTGGCTGGTGGGTCTTCTATATCGGTGCTGGCCTGGCCATCATCGGCGTGGTCGGCTGGGTCAACGAATTCAGCCGTGGCAAGCACGCTCACTAAGTAAACTGAGAAAGGGCGACGAGTTTTCGAACTCGTCGCCCTTTCTCATTTAACCCGAGCGTAGGGGCGTTGTCGCCAGGCCTCCGAGATGGCGTTTAATGGGAGAAGACCCAGTGGAAGGAGCTGGCCATGCGCTACGCGCCGCAGCCGGCCGTCACGGCCCGCCTCGACCCAGAATCGAGCGAGAGCAAGTACCGGCAGATCCGACGCATCCTCAAGACCCACGCCCGGGAGTCGTGCGAGCCGGGCTTCAAGCTGCCGCCGGAACGTGAACTGGCCGAGCACTTTGGGGTGGCACGCAAGACCATCCGTCAGGCCATCGACGCGCTGGTGGACGAACAGGTGCTCAAACGCGTCGTCGGGATCGGCACGTTCGTGGTTCCGGAGAAAATGGACCTGCGGGTCCGTCTGCACTCCTACAGCGAGGACATGATGCGCCGCGGCATGGTCCCGGACGCGCACGTGCTGAAGTTCGACGAAATCAAGGCGTCCGCCCACCTGGCCGGCCAGCTGATGGTCGACGAGGGGACACCCGTGGTGCGCTTCAAGCGCCTGCTGCTGGCGGACGGGACCCCCATGAGCCTGGACGAGAACTACATGCCGGCCGACCTGGTCCCCGGTTTCGTCGATGGGCAGCCACCCTCGAAGCTCTACCAAACACTGCATGAGCGCTACGGCATCCTCTTGGAGTGGGGCGAGGATCAGGTCGAGAGCACGGCCGCCAGCCCCGCACAGGCCCAACTGCTGGCCGTGGAAGACGGGTTCCCGCTGCTGCAGATCACCCGCTACGCCTACATCGGCGAACGCCTGGCCGACTACTCGGTCTCGCTCTACCGTTCGGACCGCTACAAGCTCTTCGTGCCGCTGCAGCGCCTGGGGACCCGCACGCCGCGTTATTCCACCTCGTTCTAGATTTCCTCCTCCCGGCCGGGGTGCAAACGCCTCCAAGCCCCTGGCGGGGGTCTCGGGGGATCCGTCGTGTACATCTCGTTGCCGCAGCTGATAATCTCAGCGCCATGGCATGCCTGCTCCTGCTCTCGAGCATTTTTCTGCAACCGAGATCCCTGCTGCCCCTGGCCGAGCAGCTGACGGGCCGAGGACATCAAGTGGAGGTTCAGGGCGCTGATCCCGGCGAAGGGGCCAAAGAGGCGCTTGAACAGTACTCAGCGGCGTTGGATGGGCTCCGACGCAAGGTTGGGGCGGAGCCCGTGGTCATGATCGCCCACTCCAACGCGGGCGCCTATCTACCCTCCCTGCTGGACCGTTTTCCTGGAACCCCAGCCATCTTCCTGGATGCCATGTTGCCGCCGTTTGACGGCCGCAGCCTGGCGCTGGTGCCCGCGACACTGGGAGAGCCCCTGCGAAGCAGGACGGAGGCAGGCCTGCTACCGCGCTGGTCGCGCTGGTGGCCGCAGGAGAGCGTGCGGGCCCTGGTGAACAGCGATGCGGACTTCGCGCAGCTGGATGAGCACTGTCCGCGCGTGGCGGCCTCCTACGTGGATGAATGTCTTCCCCTGCCCGCAGGCTGGAGCGCGCAAGCGACGGCTGGATATCTTCTGCTGAGCGATGGTTATCTGGGGGACTGGGAGCGGGCGGTGTCAGCCGGCTGGCCCGCGCAGCGACTGCCGCTGGGCCATCTGGGATTTTTGCGGGATCCAGGGCAGGTCGCGCTGGCCTTGGACCATCTCAGTGAGCGCCTGACGGGTCGGGACGATACCGCTGACGGAGCGCAGTAGAGGCTTTTCCCACACCGTGGTGCCAGCAGCGGTGTCAGTGGCCAGCGCACCGGTTTCCGCACAGTGGCCTGAACCGGTACGCGCAAGGGGATCGGCGTCCGGCGGGCCGGAGCCGTCTGAGCAGCCGCCACGCGCTGGCCTTGGGTTGGTCATGGCGGGGTAGTGGCCAGTGGTTAAACGAAAACGGTGGAGCCCGCTGGCTGCGGGTCCCACCGTTTTAGATGTGACTAATGCGTTTCGAGCTTACTTCTCGATGGATGCGCTGTCGGTTGCACCTTCGACCTCATGGTGGCCGTGGGCAGCGTGTGCTGCTTCCAGCTCCTTCGGGGTGACCGGGGCGACGCGATCTTCGAAGAAGAACTTCGACCACTTCGCACGACGCTTCTCCTGACGGGAGATGTGTCCTGCAGCATCCGGCTCGGCCGGGATGAACTTGCGGTCCTCGAAGTTGGTCAGATGGTACAGGGTGTACGCATCCAGCTCCTCATGCTTCTCCGCGAAGCCGCCCTCCGGCGACATCTGGATGGTGCCGGTCTCGCGGCCGTGCAGGACGGTTTCCCGGTCCTTGCGCTGCAGCGAGAGGCAGATGCGGCGGGTCACGAAGAAAGCGACGAACGGTCCCACGATGAACAGCACGCGCAGCCAGTATGTCACGTCGTTCAGCGACACATGGAAGTGGGTGGCCATCAGGTCCGAGGACGCAGCGGCCCACATGGTGCAGTACCAGACCACACCGGCCATGCCCACGGCGGTGCGGAACGGCGCGTTGCGCGGACGGTCCAGCACGTGGTGCTCGCGGTTGTCCTTGGTGACCCAGCGTTCGATCCACGGCCAGGTGAACATGACCGCGAACAGGATGCCTGCCGGAACCAGGGCCGGCAGCAGCACCGAGAGCACCAGGGTGTTGTCGCCCCACGGGAACGGAATGACCCATTCGAACGAGAAGTTGCCAAGCACGCCGGGCATCAGACGCAGGGCGCCGTCAACGAAACCGATGTACCAGTCAGGCTGGGTACCGGCCGACACCGGGGAAGGGTCGTACGGACCGTAGTTCCAGATCGCGTTGATCTGGAAGAAGCCTGCGATGAAGGCCACGATGCCGAAGATGATGAAGAAGAATCCACCAGCCTTGGCAGCGTACACCGGGCCAACCGGGAAGCCGACAACGTTGTTGTTGGTGCGGCCCGGGCCGGGGTACTGGGTGTGCTTGTGGGTGACAACCATGAACAGGTGGATAACCACCATCATGATGATCAGCGCCGGCACGACCATGATGTGCAGCGAGTACAGGCGCGGGATGACATCCTCGCCCGGGAACTCGCCACCGAAGAAGAACATCGAGATGTAGGTACCAACGATCGGCAGCGCCTTGATCACGCCATCGATGATGCGCAGACCGTTACCGGAGAGCAGGTCATCGGGCAGCGAGTAGCCGGTGAAGCCGGCAGCCAGGCCCAGGATCAACAGCACACAGCCGACGACCCAGTTCAGTTCGCGCGGGCGACGGAACGCACCGGTGAAGAACACGCGCAGCATGTGCACCGAAACCGAGGCCACGAACAGCAGCGCGGACCAGTGGTGGATCTGGCGCATGAACAGGCCGCCGCGCACATCGAAGGAGATGTCCATGGTGGACTGCATGGCCACCGACATCCCGGTGCCCTTCAACGGCACGTAGGAGCCGTTGTAGACGATGTGGGTCATCGACGGATCGAAGAAGAAGGTCAGGAACGTTCCGGAAAGCACCAGCAGTACGAAGGTGTACAGGGCGACTTCACCGAACATGAATGACCAGTGGTCAGGGAAGACCTTGCGGCCGAATTCCTTGACGATGGCCGAACCACCCACGCGGGAATCCACGAAGTTGGTGATGCGGCCGGTGCGGGTCTTGGCAGTGAACTCAGCGTTCGTTGACATGACTAACCACGCTCCCAGTAGCTCGGGCCAACCGGCTCGTGGAAGTCACTGCGGGCTACCAGGTAGCCTTCGGAGTCAACCATGATCGGCAGCTGCGGAAGTGCGTGACCGGCCGGGCCGAAGATGACCTTGCATTCCTGGGTCAGGTCGAAGGTCGACTGGTGGCACGGGCACAGCAGGTGGTGGGTGTGCTGTTCGTACAGCGCGATCGGGCAGCCCACGTGGGTGCAGATCTTCGAGTAGGCGACGATGCCATCCACGTGCCAGTCCTCGCGGCCTTCCGAGATCTGCATCTCGGCCGGATCCATGCGCATGACCAGCACAACGGCCTTGGCCTTCTCGTTCAGCGGCTGCTCGGCGTCGTTCAGGCCTTCGGGAATCACGTGCAGGGCGGAGCCGATCTGCACGTCGGAGGCCTTGATCGGGGTGCCGGAGGGATCGCGGGTCAGACGGACGCCGGTGTCCCACATGGTGTGGCGCAGCTGGTCGACCATCTGGTGGGCGGTCTTGCCCGAGCGCTCTAGGTCGCGCATGTAGAAGATCGCCGGGATCGGGGCCAGTGCCAGCGCACCGATCAGGGTGTTGCGAATCAGCGGGCGGCGCTTGATGCCGGACTCTTCCAGGATCGTGTCAACGATCTCGGCGGCGTCCTGGCGGTCCTCCTCGGAACGGATCTCGTGACGCTCTTCGACCAGCTCGTGGTCGGGCATCAGGGTACGGGCCCAGTGAACGATGCCCACACCGATGCCCAGCATCGCGAAGGTGGTGCCCAGGCCGAGCATGGCGTTCTGCACGCGCAGTTCGGCGAAGGTCATGTCGCCCAGGTGGCCCAGGACGAAGTAGGCCACGAAGAACAGCACGGTTCCGATGATGGAGATAATGAATAGCAGCGCTACTTGGCGCTCGTGTCGCTTGGCTTGGCGCGGGTCGCGGTCTGCGATGCGCGGACGGTGCGGTGGTAGACCCGGATCCGGGAACCGATCCTGAGCCACATCGTCAGCCTTAGCAACGGTGCCCGAGTCTTCGGGACTCCCGTGACTATGGTTGCCCATGTTGTCTCTCATCCTTCTCTCAAGAATTTAATGTACGTAGTGATGGGGTCGGCCGAAGCCGTGGGCGTCTTAGGAAGGACGCGAGGTCAACCAAACGGCGAAGCCGATGATGATGCCCAATCCGGCGGTCCAAACGAACAGACCCTCAGCCACCGGACCAAGGCCACCCAGGGCGGCGCCACCGGCAGTGCCGTTGGCTTCAATGGTCTTCAGGAAGGTGATGACGTCACGCTTCTCTTCGGGGGTGATGTTCGAATCGTTGAAGACCGGCATGTTCTGCGGTCCGGTAACCATCGCTTCGTAAATGTGCTTTTCAGAGACACCGGCCAGGGTTGGTGCGAACTTACCGCGGGTCAGAGCACCACCGGCTGCCGCAGCGTTGTGGCACATGGCGCAGTTGACGCGGAAGACGGTACCGCCATGGGCAGCGTCACCCTTCTCGGTGTCCAGGTACTCTTCGTCCGGGATCGCCGGGCCGGCACCCAGGCTGGCCACGTAGGCTGCGAGCTGCGAAATCTGCTCGTCATTGAACTGGACCGGCTTGATCTGGGCCTGCGGGCCCTGCATCTGCATCGGCATGCGGCCGGTGCCCACCTGGAAGTCAACGGAGGCTGCGCCCACGCCGATCAGGGTCGGTCCAGAGTCAGTGCCTTCGGCGTTCATCCCGTGGCAGGTCGCGCAGTTCGCAACGAACAGCTTCTGACCTTCCTGGATGTCTGCAGCCGAAGCGGTCGCGGTGGCCGCCTTTGCTTCGTTGATGCTGCCCGCTGCAGTGTAGAGGCTGCCGGTGACCAGCAGACCAAACAACAGCAGAGCCACAGCGGCGAGCGGGTGGCGGCGCTTTTTCGAAAGAGCCTTCACTTTGCTGGTTCCTCACTTATTTCTTGGTGTGGTGTTGCCCTACTTCTATGGAGGCAACTGATGATTGTTAGTTGCCTACTTCAGGAAGTAGATGATCGCGAACAGGGCGATCCACACGACGTCAACGAAGTGCCAGTAGTAGGACACGACGATTCCGCCAGTCGCCTCGAAGTGGCCGAACTTCTTGGCCAGCATCGCACGGCTGATGATCAGCAGGAACGCAATCAGGCCACCGAGCACGTGCAAGCCGTGGAAGCCGGTGGTGATGTAGAAGGCCGAAGCGTAGGAGTTCGAGCTCATAGCCACACCCTCGTGAACGAGCATGGCGTATTCATATGCCTGGACCGAGACGAAGATGGATCCCATGATGAAGGTCAGGATGAACCATTCAATCATTCCCCACTCCTTGAAGTTGAAGACGCCACCGGAACGGCGGGCCTTGAACTCCTCGGCGCGGAAGACACCCATCTGGCAGGTGAACGAGCTGGCAACAAGAATCAAGGTGTTGGTCAGCGCGAAAGGCACGTTGAGTTTGGCAGTTTCATTCGCCCAGAGCTCTGGCGCGGCAGCGCGCAGGCTGAAGTACATGGCGAAGAGGGCGGCGAAGAACATGAGCTCGCTGGAGAGCCACACCATCGTTCCCACCGACGCCATATTGGGGCGGTTCGGTGCACTTGGCACCGGTGTATTTGGGGCATGAGTCGCAGTTGTCACACTGTCATTATGTCTCTAAACGGACCGAAGATACCAATGCAAAAGGCACGTGACAGTGGTTTTTTGCACCACACCTCGGCCACAAGCCCGGAAACTCGCGGAAGTAGCCGAGAAACTGTTTCTACAATTTGTAGAGCCGTGTCGCGCCGGGGGCCGTGTTGCAGGACTTAAGCAACGTGATCGTTCCTTAATTATCCGCTATTTTGCCCGGAATTCTGGGCTTTTGGTGTGACTCATGCGACGCAATGAAGTGGCAGCCCGGCGCGCTTCCTCATTAAGCTTGTACTCGTGTCAACGACCCAGTTTTCCCAAAAGTTCCCCACTTGGCCGAGCTTGCTTTCCGCCCTGATCAGCGGCCGGGATTTGCAGCGCGATGAGGCCGCCTGGGCGATGAATGAAATCATGTCCGGCAACGCCACCGATGTGCAGATCGCCGGCTTCCTGGTGGCCCTGCGCTCCAAGGGTGAAACCATCGCCGAATTGACCGGCCTGGTCGACTCGATGGTGGCCAATGCCCGCAAGATTCACATCGAGGGACAAACCCTGGACATTGTGGGCACCGGGGGAGACCGGCAGAACACGGTGAACATTTCCACCATGGCCACCCTGGTGTGCTCCGGTGCCGGGGTGAAGATGGTCAAGCACGGCAACCGGGCTTCCTCCTCATCTTCCGGATCGGCCGACGTGCTCGAGGTCCTGGGGGTGAACCTGGATGTTCCGGTGGAGCGCCTGCCCTGGGTGTACGAACAGTCCGGCATCGCCTTCTGCTTCGCGAACCTCTTCCACCCCTCCATGCGCCACGTGGCCGTGGCCCGCCGCGAGCTGCGCATCCCCACCGCCTTCAACTTCCTGGGACCGCTGACCAATCCGGCGCTGCCCTCGGCCTCCGCGATCGGCTGCTCGGATCTGCGCATGGCGCCGATCATGGCCGGCGTGCTGGCGGCCAGGGGAGCTCGCGGCCTGGTGTTCCGCGGCGAGGACGGGCTGGATGAAATGACCACCACGGCATCAAACCGCGTCTGGGAAGTGCGTGAGGGCAAGGTCCAGGAGTTCATGTTCGATGCCAGCGAGGTGGGCATTGAGCGCACCACGCTGGATCAGCTGCGCGGGGCCGATGCCGTACACAACGCCAGGGTTGTGCACGAGGTCCTCAACGGCGCCGCTGGCCCGGTGCGGAACACGGTCGTATTGAACGCAGCGGTGGGAATCGTCGCCTACGACAAGCAAGCCGAGGGCAGCTTCAATGAGCGGATTTCCGCGGCCATGCGCCGGGCCGAGCAGTCAATTGACAGCGGCGCTGCGGCGCAGGCCCTACAGCGGTGGGCTGAGGCCAACCAGAACGCAAAGCAGAGCAGCCGCTAGCTGCTCACTGAGCCACCGGAAACCAAAACGCACAAGGCGCCTGCACAAGCCCTGGGGCTGATGCAGACGCCTTGCGCGTCTGTCGTGGGGGAGTGCTAGTCGTCCAGTCCCAGCGAAAACGCCGCTTCCAGATCATGGCTGGAGTAGGCGCGGAAGGCAATGTGGGTCTGGGTAGCGCGAACTCCGGGAACCTTGGACAGCTCATTGGGGATGACGGTGGCCAGATCGTCATGCCGCCGCACCCGGGCAATGGCGATCAAGTCCCAGTCACCGGCTACCGAATACACCTCGCTGATCCCCTCGATCTCCGAGATCTGCTGTGCGCATTCGGGGATGCTGTCCGTGGCTGTCTGGATCATGACGAACGCGGTGACCATGAGTACCTCTCTGGAGTGATGCGGAAGGCCAAATCGGCCGGGAACCTAGATTAAGTCTAGTCCACGGGCGTGATCGACCTCATTCGGGCTCCCCCAAGAAAAGACCGGTCGCACAAAACTATGGGCTTGTGCGTTCGATTACAAAGTTGTAACCTTGTGGCATGATTGTTTTGACCGTTGATCAGCGCGGTTCCCGCAAAAGCGAGGACAAGGTTGAGCACTTGATCGAAAACGCCAACTCCACCGTCGGACCGCTGCGTCCTTTCCAGCGTACCGCCGGCGATGAGGTTCAGGGCGTGCTGGATCACGCCGGCGAAGCGGTACACCTTGCAGTCATGCTCGCTGCCTCAGGGGAGTGGAGCGTGGGAGTGGGGTTTGGCGAGGTGGAACTGCCCTTGCCGAAGGAGACACGGGCCGGGCGCGGCTCGGCCTTTGAACACGCCCGGGATGCGGTGGAACGCGCCAAGCGAGCAGCCGGCAACATCGCGGTGAGCTCCGCCCATCCAGAGACGGAGCGGCTCGAGGCGGAGCTGCAGCTGACGGCCAGCATCGTCGCCAAGCGCCGCAGCACCTCCTGGGAAGCCGGCCTGTTAATGGACCGGGGGATGACCCAGAGCGAGGTGGCCAAGGAATTGGGGATCACCCAGCAGGCGGTGTCCATGCGCCTGGCGTCGAGCCTGTGGTTTGAAACCAATCGCATGATGCTCGAATCGGCGAAGGCCCTGGGCAAGCTGATTGAGCCGGGGGAGAAGTCATGACCTGGGCGGCCTTCCTTCTCATGCTGGCCTCCACCGTGGTTGCCGCCGGCACGCATCTGCTCAAGCCGGCAAAGCGTCCCACGCCGCTGAAGGTTGGCCTGACGGTGATCTCCTTCGCCATTGCGCTGGCAGCGGCCATCGTTGCGGTGATCGCGATGCATGATCCCGATGCCGCGGCAGTGCCCTTTGTTCTGGTCGTCACCGCCTCGGTCATCTTCGCCGTGGCAATCGGGAGCCCCTACACGGAGCTGGTCTTTCATCTGGCGGCCAATCACCAGGCACGGAAAACCAAGTCGCCGGCGGGGGAGTCGCCCCTGCGCGGCGGACTGTGGATTGGCCTGCTCGAGCGCACGGCCTTCGTCTGTACCCTCTGGGCCAACTGGCCTGAGGGCATTGCCGTCATCTTGGCGATCAAGGGCTTGGGCCGGTTCTCGGAACTGAAAGACCACAACGCGGCCGAGCAGTTCATTCTTGGTACCTTCAGCAGCAGCCTGTGTGCGGCCGGGGCCTACGGGTTGGGCCTAATGCTGCTCGGCTGAGCTACGAGTCAGCAGGCGGGTCAACAGGCGACGGCCGATCAGGAAGACGCCAAGGACTACGGCGGCAACAATGATGAACGGCACCGCAGCGGTCGAGCCAAGGGCAAGCCGCAGGGCAATGCCAAGAGCCACGGTGCCAACCCAGACCAGAACGCCGGTAGGCCAAATGCGGTTGATGGTGAGCCAAGGACGGGAAATCAGCGTCATGGCCAGGTAGGCCAGCACAAAAGGCGCGGCCGTCTCGGCGATACCCGCCACGGACAGCGAGTGCTCGTGCGAGCGGCGCCCCAAGGCGGCAAAAATAACGACGAGAACCACATCAAGCAGAACCCACCATGGCCATGAGCGAACTTTGGCAGTCATGCCTCCATCTTAGGTCGCCCGCCACGCCCTGCCTGTCCGCGCACACACCGCCACCGTGTTAGCTCATGCACATTGCAACCACTCATGCACATTGCAAACAGGGGAGTGGGACCGGTTTTTCCTGGCGCAGCCCCTACCATCCTCGCTAGCGAGGCTCCGTCGGCGGCACCCAATCACCCTGGGCCAGAGCTGTTATGCAGTCTTCGGTGGATGTTGCGAGGCTGCCGCCTTTTGATCCAGGTGTTCCAGCTTCAGCAGGTGCCGCGGAGGTTCATCAAAGATGATCTCACTGGAAACCCGCAGGTCTTCACCGACCTGGATCAGTTCGCCAGATTCAAGCAGCCGCCAGTCATCATGGTCGGTCATCTTCTCGGTGGCGACTATGACCACATGACGGTCAGCCAGGTCAGGGCTATGCGTACGAATTCGACGGCTGTCGGCCACCAGGGCGTGGTCCTCACCGCTGCTCTGGGAAGTTCGGTCCAGGACATAGAGTTCGTGCGTCTCGGGATAGCGCACTGCCCACAATTCATCTGCCGTGGTCAGAATCATGTTCAGGCTGTACACGGGCAGATTCTCGGCGATCCAGCCCAGCGCCGCCTTGATCCCGGCGCGTATATCGCCATTAGCCCTGCGGATCTCGGCAGTAACCAATGCAAAGACCCGTTCACTGTCGGTTTGGCCGCGCACCAGCGGCTCCGTGCCCAGTTCGCCCAGGCGCTCATCGAGGGCCTGCAGGCCCTCGACAATCCCATTGTGCGCAAAAAGCCGATTGTCTTCCTCAAACGGGTGCGTATTGATCTGCGTATGCGCGCCCGTGCTGGCATATCGGACATGGGCCAGGAACGTTTCGCTCTTCAGATTCTTCGCCTCCTGGGCGAACTCACGGTCCTTCCAGGCCGTGAGCGGCTGCTTGTTCACGATGGCGTGCCCCGACGCATCAAACGTGCCCACCCCGGTGCCATCCGGTTCATAATGGCTTTGAATCGCCAGGCTATTTGCCGCGTGCAGCAGCCAGAAGGTTGCCCTCGCTCGATCGTTACCTGCGTGCATCCCGAACAAACGGCACATGTTCCTACCTTAAGTTCCCCATTGAATTGAACACTTTCTCCACCATGGAGGGATCAGACGGGGATATTCAAGGATGGCCGATTTCCTATCAGTTTCCTTTCATCTTCTGCATGCACGCGAATCCGGGAGATGGCTTCTGGACACGGGGAAGATCGCGAAATGGCCAGGGGAGCGGCCCCTGGAACCCGAGGCACCAACGAACGCAAGGTGCCCATGTTCCCACGCACTGTCATTGACTTCTTCGGTGCGCGCTCGTCAGTTCGTGACCCTGGGCATTCTCGTGCCCGCCTGCGAAGCCGAGGCAAACGCATCATTCGCCATATCGCTGTGTAATGAATCCGGTTGATCGTCAGCAAGCGCATCGAAGGTGTCTAAGCCGGGTTGTCTGATGGCCGATTGGCGCCAGGTGATGAGAGCACGTAGCAGGCGACAAGAGGTCACCAAGGGGAGCCCTCAAGGGCATTCTGAAATCCTCTACTTTACATAATGTAGATTATCGGCTCTTTATGGAACTGAGGATTATCGGGGTAGTGGCACCCATACCCGGGCCTGGGTCGGCAGGTTCCTGCGCTGGGATATCCCATGGTGATGCTGCCTGGGTTCTGCCTTTAGTCCTCATCCTCGGGTTCGGCATTTGCCACGTCGAGCCGGTAGTCCGCGAAGTTCAGCGTCTGCGCGATGAACTGCTTGAGTCGCTCGTCGCTCATGGAATAGACCATGTGCCGACCTTCCTTGCGCGTCTGAAGCACACCCTTGGTTCGCAGGCGTGAGAGCAGCTGGCTGGCCACCGATGGACTGACACCCACAAACTGTGACAGTTCCGACAGGGTGTGATCGGATGACGACAACGCCCACAGCATCTGCAGCCGAGCCGGGTCAGCCAACGTTTTCAGCACCGTCATCGACATCTCCAGCAGCTCGTTGGAAATGATCACATCACGAGCAGGTGTTACGGCATAGTCGGTCATTTCACTCACTCTCCCCGAACATCCACCGCAGTTCCATGGAGCCGATACCGGTTCCATGCACGCCCTGGTGCTACCCATTATGGGCACCAGCCCACGATATGGCGAGGGGTCATCAGCAAATGATCTACGGCACACCAGCGCGCAATAGTGCCGCCCACTCCCCTGACGTGAAACCGTTCTTGCACTGTAAAAAGCGCTTTGACATGGTTTTTTAGATTCTTCCTTGCGGGATATCAGACGACTGGGCGCTGCGGAGCACTGGATGGGAGCACGGGGCCGATTTGAGTGGCCGGAAGCTGCTGGCAAACTGGTGGGATGCATGCCTCTGAAGCCCCGACAGCCCTGGGACGAATTAGTTGCACCGAACGCCAACAAATGCTCACCCACTTCCTGGAACGCCAGGCCATTACCCCAGATGAATCCCAGCTGGAGCTAATGGGGGCGCTATCCCGGCTGTTGGACCCGGGGGCCAACAAGACGGCACCGACCGGCTGCTACATCTACGGCCCACCCGGGCGCGGAAAAACCATGATCCTGGACGCCCTGATGCAGACCCTGGACCCAGCCAGCAGCGCACGGATGCATTTCCACGAGTTCTTTGATGCGGTCAGCCGGGCCGGCGCTTCGGAAACCGGTCCCAAGGGATCAATCTTCATGCGCGGTCTGCAGCGCGAGCTGTCGGGTTTGGAGGTCCTGTGCTTCGATGAGTTCCACTGCGTTGAGCCCGGGGATGCAATGTTCATGGCGCGGCTGGTCGGCTACTGCCAAGAACACCGAATCAGGCTGATCACCACCTCGAACTACGCACCGGAACTCCTCTTGGATGACCCGTATTTCCACCATCTGATCGAGCCCACCATTGCCGTTGTGCGCAGCAGCTTCCTGGTTCACGAACTGGATCAGCGGCTGGACTACCGCACGGTGCCCACGACCGCCTCGGCGGCCAGCGGCTACCGGGCCGGAAGCCTGAACGTTGGCGCTACTCCCCCGGCCCCGACCACCCCGCGAACCACCCTGCCCATTGGCTACGAGGAGATCGAACCGGTGTACATGCAGGGCACCGGGCTGCGTACGTCCTTTGACCAGCTGTGCCGCACCCGCCGCAACACCCGTGACTACCTGGAGATGAGCCGTCGCTTCGAGCACTGGATCATCACCGACATTCCCGCGGTGGCGGACATGCCCATGGATGAGCAGCGCCGATTCGCGAACCTGATCGACGTGCTTTACGACCAGAACCGCGAAGTGCACCTGTACTGCGCGGATAACTTGCAGCGTCTGGGCCAGGCCCTGCAGGGCATCGAACGCGACCGGCTGCTCTCCCGCCTGGCCCAGCTGCCGGTTTCCGCAGCGGCTGGGCATCGGAAATACTAGGAACCATGGACTATAGCGAACTCGGCCCGGAGAAGTTGGGGCAGATCGTCGAGCAGGTGCTGCAGCACGCGCAGCAGAACGTGGCGCCCATCGTGCAGTTGGGCCACCCGGCCCTGCGCCAGCCGGCGCTGCCCTACGACGGCCAATTGGATGCGCCGATCCTGAACGAACTGCTGCTGGTCATGCGCCACACCATGCACGCTGCCCCCGGTGTCGGGTTGGCGGCCGTGCAGCTGGGCATTCCGCTGCAGCTGGCCGTGCTGGAGGACCGGTATCCAATCGACGCCGACGCCGCCCGCGAGCGGGAGCGCGAACCCCTGGACTACCTGGAGTTCATCAATCCGGGCTATACCCCGATCGGCGCGCGCCAGGCGGCGTTCTACGAGGGGTGCCTGTCCTTCAGCGGTTTCCAGGCCGTAGTCAGTCGGCCCACCGCCGTGCACGCCAGCTATCTGGACCGTGACGGCAACCCGCAGGAACGCGACTTCTCCGGCTGGCAGGCGCGCATCGTGCAGCACGAGATCGATCACCTGTGCGGCACGGTCTACATTGACCGGGCCGAGACCCGCTCCCTGGTCTGTGCCTCCGAGGCCTTCCGCTACCCGGGGTTCGACCTGGACCAGGCGCGCAGCCTGCTGGGGTTCTGATGCCATCCACGACTTTGCGTTGCCCGCTGTGCCAGTTTCCCCTGGAGCGGTTCGCTGACCCACGCCCGAGCCTGCGCTGCGAAAACGGGCACCGTTTTGATGCCGCCAAGCAGGGGTACTTCAACTTCCTGACCGGCAAGGGCACGAACTTCGTTGAGGACACTGCGCCAATGGTCGCCGCCCGGGCGGCCTTCCTCGAGGCCGGACACTACCTGCCGCTGGCCGAGGCCATCATCGCCGCCGCCAGGCTGCCGGAGGATCGGGCGCCGCTGCACCTGCTGGATGCCGGGGCCGGCACCGGCTACTACCTGGGCCAGCTGCTGCGCGCGACGGGCTCGCGTGCCGTGGATGCGGTGGCGCTGGACATTTCCCGCTATGCGATGCGTCGTGCCGCAAAACTGCCTTCCACCACGGCGCTGGTGTGGGATGTGTGGCGCACCCTGCCCACCGCGGACGCCTCGCGCCAGGTGGTGCTCAACTGCTTCGCCCCGCACAACCCGGCCGAGTTCCGCCGGGTCCTGTCCCCCGGTGGCACCTGCGTGGTGGTTACCGCCCTGCCCACACATCTGCAGGAGATCCGCCAGGAGTTGCAGATGCTGGGAATCGCCCCGGATAAGGAAGAGCAGCTGGTGGCCCGGTTCGCTGCGGCCGGGCTGGAGCTGCTCGACTCGCGGGAGCTGAGCTACCCCATGGAACTGGACCCCACGGCGCTGTACAACCTGGCGTTCATGGGGCCAGCCGGGCATCACCTGGATGAACAGGCGCTGGCCGCCACCGTCGGGCGCCTGGGTTCGCGCCGGGTCACCGCCGCCTTCGGCATTTACTCATTCGGATAGTGCGAAACCAAATATCCCCCTAAGTGACTACCGACATCCAGTGGCGTATGCGGCAGAATGGAGGCAAAGCCGACCGGACTGACGGGCCGGCTGAACTCGTAAACGAAGGTATGAGGCATTGAGTACAGCGCAATGGGTTCTAAGCAACGCCTGGGTCATCTGGCTCGCGGTGTTCCTGCTGTTGGCGATCGTGGAGATGCTGTCACTGGACCTGTATTTCATCATGCTCGGCGTTGGTTCGCTCGGCGGATTGGCCGTGGCCCTGGCGGGCGGCCCGGGCTGGCTGCAGGTGGTGGTGTTCGGTCTGGTGTCACTGGCAATGGTTTTGCTGGTGCGCCCGATTGCCATCAGGCATTTGCGCAAGGCGCCGGAGGGGTTCCGCACGAACATTGACCGGTTGATCGGCCAGGACGCACTGGTGCTCGAACCGGTCTCCCGGATCTCCGGGCGCGCCAAGATCGTCGGCGAGGTCTGGACGGCCCGCACCGACGTGGACCAGCCGAGCATGGACCCCGGCAGCTATGCCGTCGTCAGCCGCATCGAAGGGGCTACCGCCTATTTGAAGCTGAAGCCCGAGGCCGACCTTTAACACCCGTCAGCTCCCCCGGTGCGCCCCTTGATCGGATGCGCGGCCACGGCAGACCCGCCGGCCAGGGAGCAGACCAAAGACCAAATCATCAACGCACCAAGAAAGTGAGTACCCATGGAGTCCAATTCACTTGGGCTGATAATCGTGCTCGTGGTTCTGGCGATCTTCGTGATCGTCGTGCTGCTGCGCAGCGTGCGCATCGTGCCCCAGGCCCGCGCCGGCATCGTTGAGCGCCTGGGCAAGTACAACCGCACCCTGAATCCCGGGCTGACGATCCTGATTCCCTTTGTTGACCGACTGCTGCCGCTGCTGGATCTGCGTGAACAGGTTGTCTCCTTCCCGCCCCAGCCGGTGATCACCGAGGACAACCTGGTGGTCTCCATCGACACCGTGGTCTACTTCCAGATCACCGAGCCGCGCGCGGCGACCTATGAGATCGCCAACTACATCCAGGCCGTTGAACAGCTGACCACCACCACGCTGCGTAACGTGGTCGGCGGGCTGAACCTGGAAGAGGCGCTGACCAGCCGCGACCAGATCAACGGCCAGCTGCGCGGGGTGCTGGATGAGGCCACCGGCAAGTGGGGCATCCGCGTCTCCCGCGTCGAGCTGAAGGCCATCGACCCACCGATCTCGATCCAGGACTCGATGGAGAAGCAGATGCGCGCCGAACGTGACCGCCGCGCCGCGATCCTCACCGCCGAGGGCACCAAGCAGTCCGATATCCTCACCGCCGAAGGTGAACGCCAGGCCGCCATCCTCAAGGCCGAGGGTGACGCCCAGGCCTCGATCCTGCGTGCCGACGGTGAAGCCCAGGCAATCCAGAAGGTGTTCGACGCGATTCACGCCGGGCGCCCGGACCAGGAGCTGCTGGCCTACCAGTACCTGCAGACCCTGCCGAAGCTGGCCGAGGGCACCTCGAACACGCTGTGGGTCATCCCCAGCGAAGTCACCGAGGCCCTGAAGGGCATCGGCGGCGCGCTGGGCGGCGTATCCGACTCGGCTCGGAAGAACGACTCGGGCTCCACGGGCATCTAATACCCGGTTCCGCCCTATGATTCAGTCCCCAACGGCGGGATCCGGAAACGGGTCCCGCCGTTGGCACGTATAATGGTTATTTTGGGTGCCGGCCACAGGAGCGGGGAATCTTTTGGCCACACCGACCGTTGGAATGTGTAGCGTACACGAAGACCTCTCGTAAGGAGTAACATGAGCGATCGCAGCCTACGAGGCATGCGCCTGGGCGCACAGAGCATGGAATCTGAGGCAGGTGTAGAGCCGGCTGCACGCCAGCGCGTGGAATACCAGAGCGAGGACGGCGAACGCGTCTTCGTGGTGTTTGCCGCTGAAGCCGACATCCCGGCCACCTGGCTGACCAAGGCCGGCAAGGAAGCCAAGCTGGTGCACGGCGAAGCCAAGGAGGCCGAGCCGACCAACGAGAAGCCGGTTCGTACCCACTGGGACATGCTGCTGGAGCGCCGTTCGGAAGAGGAACTGGAAAAGATCCTGGCCGACCGCCTGACCCAGCTGCGCGCCTCGCGCGGCGAAGCGGTCTAGGACGCGTCCTTCCGCCACAAGCACACGGTGAGGCTGCCCTTCCCCACGGGGAGGGCAGCCTCACCTTTTGCGTCTCTGGCGCCGTGTCCCGCCTAAGGCCCAGGGACGGCGGGGAAAGGAAAACGCCGCGCACCCGGGCCGGTGGGCCCGAACGCGCGGCGTCCTGTTCTTGGCGGCAAAGCGCCGCAGCGGCTACTTCTGCAGCTTGCCGGTCAGCTTCTTCCAGCGGGCCGACAGGCCCCAGCGGGTGACGTTCAGCATCGCCTCAACCACGATGTTTCCGCTCATCTTCGAATCCCCCAGCTCGCGTTCCACGAATGTCACCGGGACCTCGACGATGCGCATGCCCAGCATCGCCACGCGGAAGGTCATATCCACCTGGAAGCCGTAGCCGCGCGATTCGATCGCGTCGAAGTCGATGGCCTCCAGGGTTTCGCGTTTGAAGGCGCGGTAGCCGGCGGTGATGTCCTTCAGCGGCAGGCCCAGCAGGGTACGCGAGTAGAAGCTGCCGCCGCGGGAGATGATCTTGCGCGAGAGCGGCCAGTTGACCACTTCCCCGCCCTTGACCCAGCGCGAACCGATCACCAGGTCGGCGCCCTCGGCGCTGGCCTGCAGCAGGCGGGGCAGCTGTTCGGGCATGTGCGAACCGTCCGCGTCCATTTCCACGATGACGTCGTAGTC
>Ga0153920_1000052_pt1 | contig 49556 bp, 38 predicted proteins | sample TSNJ004MetaG_FD_104713 | JGI IMG/M metagenome (GOLD analysis project Ga0153920, IMG submission 104713) | Attine ant fungus gardens microbial communities from New Jersey, USA - TSNJ004 MetaG | ecosystem: Host-associated > Fungi > Mycelium > Unclassified | place: USA: New Jersey, Brendon T. Byrne...
GAGATGTCCTGCATTTCGGGATTGTTGGTACTGTCGCAAGTTCAATTTTCCCTGAAATGACGGGCATTTCGTGTTTAAAACGCCGGGTGACCTCCGGACATCATCGGTGGATCAAGGCTTAGCCCTTAGCCCTTAGCCAGGAAGCCTGCCTTTTCTGGCTTGTAGTGCGGCCGGATCTCCGGGTTGAAAAATCGTGCCTTTGAGTCGGTCAATATTCGTTGTCTTTGAAGCTTTGAAGCTTTGAAGCTTTGAAGCTTCGAAGGCTAAGCCAAGCGTGTGGCTTGATTCTCCCGCCTGGTAACGGTGGATGATTTGCTGCATTTCCTCTTCAATGAATCGAGATTGGCGACCTTTTGGGTAATTTCTTGCTTGGTGTGATACTTTCACAGGTAGCTTCTTGCTCGCTCTCGTTAGTGGAGATATGAGGGCCAGGTAGTGGGGGTGATCGTATGAGTAATGTTTCAGTGCCTGCACCAGCCGAAACCTCCCCGACGCGGGAGGTTTTTTGCTTTTCTCGAACACTCAGGCGGCACCCAGTACGCCAGTGGAGCCGGGGATTTATGATGAAGGCGCGGCAGAGAAACTGCACGCAGGTGGAACGGACGGAACATGGACCGAGAGAAGCTTCCAACGATCTTCAGCCTCGCTGCCAGCGACCCCCAGAGCCAGCTGATCCAGCGCGGAGACCTCCAAGAGCAGGACCTGGCCCAGATTGACGCCATCATGGCGCAGATGGGCCGGCTGCGCGCGGTGGAGCGCAAGATTTCCCGGGCCTCCCAGCAGTACATGAAGCTCAACGAGACCGATATGCGGGCTATCCGAATGCTGATTGCCGCCAGGCATCGCGAGGAAGTGGTCACCCCCGGGCAGCTGGCCAAGCACCTGGGCATCAGCACCGCCTCGGTCACCAAGATGCTGGACCGCCTGGAGGCCGGCGGGCACATTACCCGCCAGGCCCATCCCACCGACCGCCGCTCCCAGGCCGTGGAGGTCACCCCGGAAACCCATGTGGCCGCCCGCGAGCAGGTGGGCCGCCACCACGCCGCCCGTTTCGAAGCCGCCCGGCGCCTGACGCCCGAGGAGCGCGAAGTCGTCATCCGCTTCCTTGGCGGCACCGCCGATGACCTTGAGTCCAGCATTACCCCGCCGGACTCCGACGCCGCAGCCAACGGGCAGCCCTAACCCGGCCCGCCGCTCGCTCGAAGCCATCACCACCGAAAGGGTGCGTCCATGAACGATCGGCAGGAACCAAACACCCCGCAGGATGTGGCCGCGGTTCAGGCCGTGAACCTGGTGTGGTTCCGCGATGATCTGCGCACCGAAGACCATCCGGCGCTCAGCGCCGCCATGGGCCAGGGCCCCACCGTGGGCATCTACATCCTGGATGAACAAACCTCGGGGATCCGCCCCCTGGGCGGGGCCGCCAAATGGTGGCTGCACCACGCGCTGCTGGATCTGCACGCATCCCTCGAAGCGCTGGGAGTGCCGCTGCTGGTGTTCCGGGGCGAGCCCTCCCACGTCTTCGAGCGCCTGGCCTCCCAATTGGTGGTGAACCAGGTGCACTGGAACCGCCGCTACGCCCTGGCCGAAAGGGAGCTGGATACCCGCATCAAGTCATGGCTGGGTGAGCAGGGAATCGAAGCCACCAGCCATGCCGCCTGGCTGCTGGTCGAACCCTGGCAGATCCTGAACAACAAGGGCGGCGCCTACCAGGTCTTTGCCGCCTTCTACCGGCGCATCCAGGAAGCGCAGCTGCGTGAACCGTTGCCGGCCCCCGGCGCCCAGGCACCGATTACCCCGCCCTCCGGGCTGGAAGATTGCCCGGTTGCCGAACTGGACCTGTTGCCCACCCACCCCGATTGGGGCGGGAAGCTGGCCGCGGCATGGCAGCCGGGGGAGCGCCCGGCCCAGGAACGCCTGGACTACGTCATCAGCGAGATTGCCGCGGACTACGAGGATGGCCATGACCGGCCGGATGTGGACGGCACCTCAAAGCTCTCGCCCTTCCTGCGCTGGGGCCACCTTAGCGCCCAACAACTGTTCTCCGCGCTGCTGCCGCTGCTGGAAGACGCCGGGGCGCACGCCGGAGCCGCGGCCATGCTGCGCCAGCTGGCATGGCGCGACTTCTGCTGGCATCTGCTCTACCACTATCCGCAGCTGTCAACGGAAAACTTCCGGCGCGAATACGATGCCATGGGGTGGGCGTGGCCCAATGAGCAGGAACAGACCATGGCCGAATGGCGGGCCTGGACCCGCGGCGAAACCGGCTACCGGCTGGTGGATGCCGGCATGCAACAGTTGTGGCAGACCGGGTGGATGCACAACAGGGTGCGCATGGTGGTGGCCAGCTTCCTGGTCAAGAACCTGCAGATCCATTGGCGGGCGGGCGAGGAATGGCTCCGGGACACCCTGGTGGATGCGGACCCGGCCAGCAACGCGGTCAACTGGCAGTGGGTGGCCGGCAGCGGCACCGACGCGTCCCCCTTCTTCCGGGTCTTCAACCCCGAGCTGCAGGCCAAGAAATTTGACCCGCAGGGCAGCTACGCCGCCGAATTCGCGCCGCTCGCGCACGAGCCGTTGGTGGACCTGAAGGAAACCCGTGCCCGGGCGCTGCAGGCCTACGCGGACATGAGACAGGCCCGGGAGTAGCCGCATACTCCCGGGCCTGTCCGGTCGCCTTGCGGTTAGCTGCGCGGCGGATCGGTGGGTGCGGCCGCTGCGGGCGACGCGCTCTGCTCGATGGGAAGGCGTTCGGCGTCACGGGTGATGCTGCGGGCCATGGAGGTGAAGATGATGCCGTGGAAGGGCACCAGTGACCACCAGTACAGGCGCCCGGCCAGGGAGCGGGGGAAGAAGATTGCACGCTGCACGTAGAGCAGGTGATCCCCGCGCGGTTCGAAGCTGAACTCCAGCCAGGCCCGCCCCGGAACCTTCATTTCGGCGCGCAGGCGCAGCATCCGCTGCTCATCCAGTGCCTCCACCCGCCACCAGTCCACCACGTCTCCCAGGGCCAGGCGGCTGCGGCTGCGCCGGCCGCGGTTCAGGCCCACCCCGCCAACCAGCTTGTCCATGACCCCGCGCAGCTTCCACGCCAACGGCAGCGAGTAGTAGCCGTTCTCCCCGCCGAGGCTGGAGATCACCGTGAACAGCTGGCGTGGGGTGGCGGTGGTTTCCCGTTCCCGCCGGTCCACGTAGACCCGCCGCCCGGCCCACTGCGGGTCCGAGGGCAGGGATTCACCCGGGGCGGAGACCGGGTGAGCGCCGGCCCAACTGGTTTCCACCGCATCCGCCTTGATCTTGTCCAACGCCAGGTGCACGGCCTGCGGGTAGCTGGTCAGCCCCTCGGACGGGGGAGGGATCAGTTCATCAATTGCCCGGGAGCGCACCACGCAGTCGTGCTGCAGGGATTCGACCAGCGGTATGGCCAGGCTGCGCGGGATCGGGGTCACCAGGTTCACCCACTGGGCGGCCAGCCAGGGGGTGAGCACCGGCAGGGCAATGATCTTCGGGCGGCGGATCCCGGCTGCCTGGGCGTAGAGCTGCATCAGCTCGGCGTAGCTGTGCGCCTGCGGCCCGCCAATGTCATAACGTCCGCCCGCCGGTTCGGGCAGTTCCGCGGCCCGGGAGAGGTAGTGCAGCGCATCGCGCACCGCGATCGGCTGCACCATGTTGCGCACCCAGCGCGGGGCCGGCATCACCGGCAGCACATCGGTCAGGTGCCGCACCATTTCAAAGCTGGCCGAACCCGAACCGATCACCAGCCCGGCCTGCAGGGTCAGGGTGGGCACGCCACTGGATTCCAGGATGCGCCCCACGTTGACCCGGGAGGATAAATGCCGGCTCAGCTCTCCGTCCGGGTGCAGCCCCGACAGGTAGACCAGCTGGCCCACGCCTGCGTCCCGGGCCGCCCGGGCCATCACCTGGGCGCAGCGCTGCTCCACCTCGGCGAAGTTGGAGGTGGCGGCCATGGAATGCACCAGGTAGTAGCAGGTGTCGGTTCCGGAACACAGCTCGGCGGCGGCCTGCGGGTCGGTCAGATCCCCCTGCACGACCTGCACCTGCGAACGCCAGGGCACGTCCCGCAATGATTCGGGATGCCGGGTGAGCACCTTGACCTGATGCCCGCGCTCCAGCAGCAGCGGCACCAGCCGCCCGCCAAGGTAACCGCTGGCCCCGGTCACCGCGATGCGGCTCATGACTCGGCCCCCTTCACGTGGGCTGGGATCGGCTGGCGGTTGCGGTGGCGGCGCAGCACCCAGGCCAGCAGCACGGAACCAATCACAATGATTCCGCAGGCGGTGTAGGCGGCGATGGCCACCGGCTGGCTGTAGTTGCCCGGCTCCAGCCGGCTGACCCCGATCCAGCCCACGCCCCAGGCCATGGCCAAAGGCATTCCCAGGTGTCCGCCGCTGTACCAGGTGGTGGCCAGGGCAATGACGGCCGCGACCGCCAGCAGGGCGATGGCCACCGGCACCGGCCAGTCGGCCCCTTCACCCACGCCCCAGGAGCCGAGCAGGGCCGCGGTGTTCGCGATGGTGGCCACGCTGACCCAGCCCAGGTAGACGCCGAAGAGAACCCAGAGGATCCAGCGTTCGGCGGTGCTCTCGGGTGGGGTGGTGATCAGCAGCAAAAGAATCCGGATCAGCACCAGCAGCAACACCACGATCACCACCAGGCTCACCGGCAGCCAGCCGAACTGCACCACGCCGATCCACAACGCGTTCAGCAGGGCCGAGGCGCTGATCCAGGCCCGGGCCCGGTACTGCAGCCGGGAAGCGCGGGCGGCCGGGAAGAATTGCCAAATGGCATAGACCACCAGGCCCACGTAGACAAGGCTCCAGATGCCGAAGGCCGGCCCGGCCGGGGCCAGCAGGGTGGAATCGGTGTCCAGCCAGCCGTCGGAGGCGTGTTGGATGGGCGTACCGCCCAGGGCGCCGCTGCCGGCGAACGCACCGAAGATCGCGACCGCCATCGCAAAGGCGGTGGCGATGGGAACCGCAATTCCCACTGAGTGTTTCCGCACGATTCTGCCTCCTTCGTTGATTCCCGACAATTTGGGATGTGGACTGGACAACCGTACCCATCTCCTCCATGATGTAGCTAACTTAGCTAACAATCAACATAGTGAGAGACTCACTCATGGAACTTTCAGGTAATGCGGCCAGGGACGCGCTGCGCATCTTCTACGAACTGGTGGAGCACTGCGACGCGGCCGACGCCCTGGCCCGGGAACGGCTGGGGCTGAACTTCACCGACTTCCGCGGCCTGAAGATCCTCAGCGAGCACCCCGGATCCGGTCCCGGCGACCTGGCCCGCAGACTGGGCATCAGCAGCGCCGCGGCCACCGCGGTGCAGGACCGGCTGGCCGCCCACGGCTACATCACCCTCACCGTCCATCCACGCGACCGCCGCCGCAACGCCATCCACGTCAACGACGCGGTCATCGACCAGGCGTTCTACCTGACCCGCCAACTGATGGGCGAAGCCCGCACCGTCATTGAACAGCTGCCCCCACCGGTGAGCGACGAACTGGTGCAGGGTCTGCTGCAGGTCAGCGAACGCATGCGCGCGGCACTGAACTCCCTACCCACACCCACCTACCAGCAGCAAAGAGATGAGCCATGACCACCACGCATCCCCACCGCGCCGGTACCCGCAGTGCACCGACCGGCCCGGCCGACAGCGCACTGGACACCCAGATCAGTGCCGAGCTGAACCGGGTGGTGGCCCGCCAGCGACACCGCGCCGCCAGCTACTCCAGTGCCGGCGCCCAACTGTGGGACCACATTGCCCGCAGCCTGGACGGGGGCAAGCGCACCCGACCCAAACTGGTGGACCTGGGCTACCGGGCGTTCGGGGGAACCGACCGGCAGCGCAGCGTGAGCCTGGGGTGCGCCTTCGAACTTCTGCACACGGCGCTGCTGATCCACGATGACGTGATTGACCGGGACTTCATCCGCCGCGGCCAACCCACCCTCAGCGCCCACTACCGCGACCAGGCCGCCGCCCGCGGGCTGCCGGACCGGCAGGCGCAGCATGTGGGAGGTTCGGCGGCCATCATTGCCGGGGACCTGCTGCTGACCGCCGCGATCCGCCAAACCACCCACGCGACCGCCGGACTGCCGGCGGCCGCGGCGGTGGAGGAGGCCTTCGAACTGGGCATCGCCCAGGCCGGGGCCGGGGAACTGGAGGACCTGCTCTACTCAATGCATATGATCCCGGCCGACACCGTCCAGGTGCTGCGCATGGAGGAACTGAAAACCGCCGGATACTCCTTCCAGCTGCCGCTGCAGTGCGGGGCGCTGCTGGCCGGGGCCAGCCAGCAGGAGGCCGCCGGGCTCGGGGAAATCGGTTGCCGCTTCGGGGTGGCCTACCAGGTCATTGACGACATCCTTGGCTGCTTTGGGGACCCGCGGGCCACCGGAAAATCTGTGGAATCCGACCTGCGCGAGGGCAAGAGCACCGTGTTGACCGCCCTGGCCAGCGAGGACGCCGGCTTTGGCCGCGCCCTGGCCGAATACCGGCAGGGGACCAGCGGCATTGAAGAGGTCCGCCAGGCGCTGCGGGCAAGCGGTGCCGAACAGGTGGCCCGCCGCCTGGCCGCGGACCTGTGCTCCGGTGCCCTGGCCTCCACCCACTTCGCCGCGCTGCCCGAAACCATCCAGGACGAGCTGCGAGCCTACCCGTCCCTGATCCTGGAACGGAGTCTGTAATGGCCATCCAACCCAGCGCACTGCAGCTGTACACCCGCACCGCCTCACGCAGCGCCCAAACCGTGATTGGACAGTACTCCACCTCCTTCTCCCTGGCCTGCCGGCTCCTGGACAGGCAGAGCAGGGAACACATTGCCAACATCTACGCGCTGGTTCGGCTCGCCGATGAGGTGGTGGACGGGGTCGCCGTGGAGGCCGGGCTGCCGGCCACCGAGGTGGCCCGAACCCTGGATGAGCTGGAAAAGGACACCGAGGCGGCACTGGCCTGCGGCTACAGCACGAACCTGGTGGTTCACGCCTTCGCCTGCAGCGCCCGGCGACACGGCATCGGAGTGGAGCTGACCCGCCCGTTCTTTGCCTCCATGCGCCAGGACCTGGTGCGCCCCACCCACGATGACCTCTCCCTGCAGGACTACATCTACGGTTCGGCCGAGGTGGTGGGCCTGATGTGCCTGAAGGTCTTCCAGGCCATGCCCGGGAGCAAACCGGACCCGGATGGACGGGCGCTGAGCGCGGCCCGGCGGCTGGGCGCGGCCTTCCAGAAGGTCAACTTCCTGCGGGACCTGGCCGCCGACAGCCAGGAGCTGGGACGCCAGTACCTGCCCGGAACCCGGCACAGCGAACTGGATGAACCCCGCAAGCAGGCGCTGGTCCAGGACATCGCCGCGGACCTGGCCGCGGCCAGCGAAGGCCTTGACTACCTGGCGCCCCGGGCCGCCCAGGCGGTGCGCATGGCCCACGGGCTGTTCAGCGAACTGAACGCCCGCATAGCCCGCACCCCGGCCAATGAACTGCTGGAGCGCCGGATCTCGGTGCCCGCCGGGCGCAAGGCGCTGATCGCCGCGCGCACCTTCCTTCCCGCACGCCCCCTCATCCCTACCCGCATCAGGAGCATCGCATGAATCGGCAGCCAATGGACGTGACAGTGATCGGCGGGGGCTTTGCCGGACTGGCCAGCGCCGGACTGCTGGCCCGCACCGGGCACCGGGTCACCCTGCTGGAACAAGGAGAGCAGCTGGGCGGCCGGGCCGGGCGGCTGCAGCGCGAGGGCTTCAGCTTTGACACCGGACCCTCCTGGTACCTGATGCCCGAGGTCTTCGAACACTGGTTCGAGCTCATGGGCAGCAGCACCTCCCAGGCCCTGGATCTGCGCACCCTGGAAACCTCCTACCGGGTGTTCTTCGAGGACCATGAAGCAGAGGACCTGACCCCGGACACGGCGGGCGAAGTGTTCGAACGCCTTGAACCCGGGGCTGGGGAACGCCTGGCCTCCTACCTGCGCCAGGCCTCCGAAAGCTACGACCTGGCCCTGGAGCACTTCCTCTATGATGACTTCGCCCAGGCCAGCAGCCTGCTGGCCACCCCGATACTCCGCCGCGGCAGCACCCTGCTGCCGCTGCTGGCCCGATCCCTGAAAACCCACACCGCCAAGGCGTTCACCGATCACCGGCTGCGCCAAATCCTGGGCTACCCCGCGGTGTTCCTGGGCAGCAGCCCGCAGCGCACCCCAGCGCTCTATCACCTGATGAGCCACCTGGACCTTACCCAGGGGGTGCAGTACCCCATGGGCGGGTTCAGCGCGCTGGTGGACGCCATGGAGCAGCTGGTGCGCACCGCCGGTGTCACCATTATCACCGGCGCCCGCGCCACCGGCATCCACACCGAGGAAGCCGGTGGGGCGGTCAGCGCCGTGCAGTGGGTGGACGATGCCGGCGCCATCCACCAAAGCCGGGCGCAGGCCGTGGTGGGAGCCGCGGATTTGCACCACCTGGAAAACGAGCTGCTGCCACCGAGCCTGCGCAGCCGCACGCAGCGGCACTGGCGCAAGGCCGACCCGGGGCCCGGGGCGGTGCTCGCCTGCCTGGGGGTGCGCGGCAGGCTGCCGCAGCTGGAGCACCACAACCTGCTGTTCACCCGCGACTGGGATGAGAACTTCGCCCGCATCCACGCCGGGGAACAACTGCAAACCGAAACCAGCATCTACGCCTGCATGCCCAGTGCCACGGATTCCGGGGTGGCGCCGGAAGGGGACGAGAACCTGTTCCTGCTCATTCCGGCCCCGGCCCGCGTGGACTGGGGCCACGGGGGAGCTAACTGCGAAGGCTCGGTGATGGTGGAACGAATCGCGGACGCGGCCATTGACCAGCTGGCCAGCTGGGCTGGGATCCAGGGGCTGCGCGAACGCATCGTGGTGCGCCAAACCTATGGGCCGGCCGATTTCGAGGCCACCGTGGGCGCCTGGCGCGGCGGGGCGTTGGGTCTGGCCCACACCCTGGGTCAAAGCGCCTTCCTGCGCCCGGCCAACCGCAACCCCAAGGTGCCCGGGCTCTACTACGCCGGCAGTTCGGTGCGCCCCGGCATTGGCATCCCCATGTGCCTGATCAGCGGTGAGCTGGCGGCCAAGGCGGTCAACCGGGTCAACGCCCCGGGCCCCTTGGGCATGGGGCACCTGCAGGGCACGGGGGCACTGGGTGACAAGGTGGGTGGCTGATGGTTTACCTGCTGATTCTGTTGGCCCTCATTGGGTGCATGGCGCTGATCGATGCACGCTTCAAGCTGTTTATCTGCTGCCGTCCGGGACCCGCCCTGGTCTCCCTGGTGGTGGGCACCGCGATCTTCCTGCTCTGGGATGTGCTGGCCATTGACCAGGGGATCTTCCTGCACCTGGAATCGAAGTGGATGAGCGGGGTGATGGTGGGCGACCAGCTGCCGCTGGAGGAAGTCTTCTTCCTGTTCTTCCTGTGCTACCAGGTGATGATCCTGGTCAACGGTTGGCTGCGGTGGCGGGCCCATGCACGCAAGAAACAACCGGAACCGGTGACGACGGGGGATTATCGGTCATGACTTTTCTGCAAATGGGCTTGTGCTTCGTGGCCGGTTCGCTGGTGTTGTTGATCGGCTCCATGCTGCTGCGCCGCATCCCGGTGCTGCGGATCGCTCCGGCGCTGCTGGTGGCATTGGCGGCGCTGTTCGTGCTCACCGCGATCTTTGACAATGTCATGATCGCCGCCGGCCTCTTCGACTATGGGCAGCACTCCCTGGTCGGGGTGCGCATCGGGCGGGCCCCGATAGAAGACTTCCTGTACCCGCTCAGCGCGGTGTTCTTCATGCCGGCGCTGTGGTGGCTCACCGGCGGCACGGCGCCCACCGCCAAACAGGTCCACACGCCACAACGGGGGATTGAACAATGACATCCAAACCACGGACCACCGCAGCGTCAGGGACACCAGCCCGGCCCGGAACAACTCTCGGATCACTGGCGGCGGGGGAACCGGCAAGTACTCGACCAAGAACCCGAAACCTTGCCCACACCCTGAAGGGGCTTGTTGCCACTTCCCGGCCCCTGTCCTGGATCAACACGGCCTACCCGTTCGCCATCGCCTACCTGCTGGCCGGAGGTGGCTTCGACTGGCGCTGGTGGGTGGGCACCGTCTTCTTCCTGATTCCCTACAACCTGGTGATGTACGGGATCAATGACGTCTTTGACTATGAATCCGACATCCGCAACCCGCGCAAGGGAGGCGTGGAAGGTGCCGTGCTGGACCGCTCCCTGCACGCCACCGTGTTGTGGGCCTGTGCCCTGACGGCCCTGCCCTTCCTGATGGCCCTGGTACTTGGCGGCGGTGCCCGGGCCAACCTGGTGCTGGGCATATCCATGGCAGCGGTGCTGGCCTACAGTGCCCCATACCTGCGCTTCAAGGAACGCCCCTTCCTGGATTCACTGACCAGCGCCGTCCACTTCGTCTCCCCGGGCGTTTACGGCTGGGTGCTGGTCGAGGCCTCCATGGACCTCCAACCCCTGGCGGCCTTCGGCGCATTCCTGCTGTGGGGGATGGCCTCCCATGCGCTGGGCGCCATCCAGGACATTGAGCCGGACCGGCAGGCCGGGCTCTCATCGATTGCCACGGTGCTCGGGGCGCGCTGGATCGCCCGGCTGGTGCTGGGGTGGTACGTGCTGGCCGGCCTGTTGCTGCTGGTGCTGCCCGGACCGGCGAAGCTCGCCGGCCTGCTTGCGGTGCCCTATGCGCTGAACGCGCTGCCCTACCTGAACCTGGCGGATCAGGACTCAGCGACCGCCCGCTCCGCCTGGCGACGCTTCCTGTGGCTGAACTACCTGTGCGGATTCCTACTGAGCATGCTGCTGATTTACCTCGTCTGGTTCTGGCAGTAAGGCGCTCGCCGTACGCGCCATGGGGAAGAGGACGTGGTGCGATCGGCCGCTGTGCCCCGCTGCGGCAAGACGGATATGGTGGTGTTTCCAATGATGAAGAGAATGGTGGAAAAATTCATGGACGTAGTCCTGCTCTCCGAAAGCGGTCAGAGCATTGGCACGGCAGACAAGGCATCGGTGCACACCACCGAGACGCCCCTGCATCTCGCTTTTTCCTGCCACCTGTTCAACTCCCAAGGCCAAGTCCTGGTCACCCGGCGTGCCCTGTCGAAGCTGACCTGGCCCGGCGTGTGGACCAATTCCTTCTGCGGTCACCCGCAACCTGCAGAGGACCCATTCGACGCCATTCGCCGGCATGCCCGCCACGAGCTGGGCTGCGAGATCGCGGACCTGACGGTGACGCTGCCCGATTTCCGCTACCGGGCCACCGATGCCTCGGGCATCGTGGAAAACGAAATCTGCCCCGTGCATACTGCACGCATCGACAGCGAACTGTCTCCGAATCCGGAAGAGGTCATCGACTGGCAGTGGGTGGACCCTTCCCAATTGGCTGTTGCGGTGCCTGCAACCCCCTGGGCTTTCAGCCCGTGGCTCGTGATGCAGCTGCCGCAGCTGCGGGCCTATTCCTAAACGGAGGCAGACCGGGATCGGGAGCCGACTTCCCAACCAAAAATAAACTCCAAAGTTCCTGCACGTCATAAGCCCTTTTGCGGGCAGATCTGGTGCTCGAACATGGGGCTAGTGGTCGGCGCGAGAAGTAATGAACCTTTACCGGCGCGCCCGTGGAGCCTAGAGATTACGCAAGATTTGACAATATTTCGTCCACGCACACGATTAACAATTCACCGGTCGAACCGTGTGATCGTGCGTGTTATCTCAGCTCTGAGCTCTGTTGCATCGAAAAGTTAAGCTGAATCTGCGCAATTGGAGATCTCAACGGCACAGCCATTGCCTAATATTCATTGTGGGGGCTGTCCGTAGTGGACAGATCATTTCCGCACGACGGAGTTCGTTCCGGGATGCGGAAAGCTAAACGCACGTGGAAACCACCCTGATCGCTTTGACGTTCATCGTGGTTTCCTCCTACAAATAAATTCTTGGGGAATTTCATGGGGATACATCCTGTACTTTTGAGCGCCCTAAATCGGGGCGCCCAATACCGCGCGGTGCTGAACGGCGAGCACCAGCCCGAGCGGAATCTGCGTCCGGCGATGACGGGGTCACTGACCGGCCCAATGCTGTGGGTCGCGCCATGACCACTGCGCAGACCAATCAGAAAGAACACTCCGCTGCTGCGCCAAAGGCCGGCGCAAGGATCCGTGTGGCATTAATCGGGGAAGACACCTGCCCAGTCGCAATGGGCGCGTCGAACACCTGGAATGAGCAGCTGGTCAACGGGCTGCCGGATTACCACTTCGAGATCGTGAAGCTGGTCGGGGACCAATCCATCCCGGTGAACCTCTCCAAGAGCCCGGCGCGCGTGAGCACCATCCCGGTAGGGGATCCACCATCCCGCGCCCGACTGACCGGACGCAAGGTTGAAGAGCAGCGGGTCAAGACCGCCTTGAACGAATTGTGGAACGCTGCCCTGCCGAAACAGGATCCGGAACAGTCCCACATCATGCAGGCCACCGGCGCGCTGAAGGAATTGGCCCGAGGCACCCGCCACCAGCTTGCGGCGACCCTGCACCGGATCAATAGCGCCGCACTGGTTGCCGAAGCGTGGAGCCGCCACCGCAGTAGCCGTCCGGAACTGCCGCACCTGACCACGGCACAGGCCGAACAGGTGGCGCACTACGCAAACCAGTTCCTGGCGGTGCTGGATGTCTCCTGGCCGCAGGTGGATATCTGCCACGTGACCTCGAACGGTCCGGCAGTCTTGGTTGGCCTGGCCCGCTACTGGCGCGACGGCAGCCCGTTGCTGTTGACCGAGCACGGAGTATGCCTGCGCGAACGCTACCAGGGGCTGGAAGATCTTGGCCTGGCGCACCCGGTGCGCACCGCACTGCTGGGGCTCTCCCGGGTGGTCTGCCAGGTGGCCTACGCCGAGGCCGCCAAGCTGCTTCCGGTCAATGAATTCTTGGCCAAGTGGGCCCGGCAGCTCGGGGCCGACAAGCAGCGCATGCACACCGTGCATTACGGGGTGGATGCCGAGGTCTTCCCGGAGATCAGCACCGAGCCGGAGGTGCCCACCGTTTCCTTCGTTGGGCCAATTGACCCCTCCATGGACCTGGCCACCATGATCCGTGCCTTTGCCACCGTCACGCAGCGGATCCCGGAGGCCAAGCTGCGGATCTTTGGAAAGATTCCCAAGCAGAAGCGGGAGTACTACCAGCAGCTGACCGCACTGGTGGAGGAACTGAAGCTGGGTGACGCAGTGAGCTTCGAGGACAAGGAACCGAACACCCGCGAAGCCGCTGAGGCGGGGCACCTGGTGGCGCTGTCCTCGGTGTCGGAACGAGTTCCGTTCAGCGTGCTGGAGGCGATGGCCTGTGCCCGCGCCACGATCTCGACCGATGTGGGCGGAACCAGGGAAATCACCGGCCATGACGGACTCTCCGGTGCGCTGGTGCCGCGGCGCAGCCCGGAAGCGCTGGCCAAGGAAATCATCCGGTTGCTGCTCGATGGGCCGGCCCGGCGCCGCATGGGCTTCCGCGCCCGCGAACGGGCCATGGAGAAGTTTCCGCTGGAGTTGTTCCTCAATCGCATGCGTGATGAGTACCGTCAGGTGCTTGCCCCGGCACCGGTGTCGGCCGCCGCGGTGGTGCAGGGCGGGACGCAGCAAGCCGCGAAGGAGCGCCCGTCGATGACCCAGCACGTGCTGCCGGCCTTGAAGACCGCCGCCCGGCAAGCATAGGACTCGCCGACGCAGCGACCCGCGCCTCCGGACAGCTGCCGGAGGCGCGGGTCGTCCCCATCAGTGGCCTAGCGGCGCTGCGCTAAGTGAGCTTCTTCAGCAGGTTCAGGGCAGATAGGCCACCCCTAGGATCACTTAGCGAATCCCTATGCGTTTGCGGCGGTCTTCCGAGCCCCGCAGATCCCGGTTCAGGCGGCGGTCGCCCTGATACAGGATGGTGGCCCAGTCCGTGGTCTCCGGTGTTGCCTGGGGGTGAACCGGCGCGGGCTGCGCCTTGGGCTTGGGCGCGACAAAAAGCCAGGAGATGAGGCCCAGGCCCATGTCCGCCACCGAGTTCTTGATTCCGACATAGGCGCGGATGGCGTAGGCGGCCAGGGTGGCGTTGATTGCCGCGAACACCACGTTGCCCCAGTTCTGGTGCTGCAGATCCCGCCACAGGGTGAACAGTGAGAAAATCACGATCAGGTAGGGGACCAGCACGTGCAGGGCCGGCGCCGCGGTACGGTCACGGACCTTCGGGGTGCGGGCGAACGGGATCTTCTCGCCGGTGAATGCCTGCTGGATGGATTTCAGGACCCCGGCGAGGTTCACCGGCAGCAGCACCAGGTTGAAGCCATAGATTCGGAAAATATCGCCGAAGCGGTGACCGCAGTCGCGCAGGTCGCTGCCCATGCACAAGAAGTAGGGAATCGCGGCGGCGAAGATCAGGGGGCTGAGCAGGCGGCTGTCATACGGGTAGGCCAGGAGGAAGACCAGGCCGAAGCTGGCCCACGCGATGGAGGACATGTAGTTCACCCGCAACAGCACCTCCCGCAATCCCATGGGACGCCGTTCACGGCGTCGCTCCCGGGCCTGGGTCCAGAGCTTGGGCATGATCAGCAATCCACCATTGGCCCAGCGGCGGCGCTGCACCACGAGGGAACCAAAGTCAGGGGGAGTGGCGCTGTAGCTCAGGCGTTCCGGGTAGTTGGACAAGCCCCACCCGTGGGTTCCCAGGTCGATGCTGGACTCGGTGTCCTCGATGACGGTGCGGTCCTGGATGTACGTATAGATCTCATAGCCACCCACGGTGTTGACCTGGGCAATATCCTGCAGGGCGCGCTTGCGGATGACCGCGTTGGCGACCACCCAGAAGGTGGCGTTGTACTGGGTCATGCCCTGATGCAGGATGTGCTGGATATCGGTGGTCGCCCCGGCGATGCGTTCGATGCGGGTCGGGGCACCGCGGAAGGATGAGTACGGAGTCTGGGTGACGGCGATGCGCGAGTTCTCCTCGGATTCCAGGAAGTACACCAGACGCAGGCAGTAATCACGAAGCAGCAGGGAATCGGCGTCCAACGTCAGCAGGTAGGTGCTGTCCGGGACGTGCAGCAGGTTATCGGAAGAGCGCTCCGTTGCCTCGGCTTGCGGTGTCATCTGCTCCACCAGCACCAGCGCGTCCCCACGCTGTTCTTGACGCCAGGTCTTGCCCATGAGGCTGATGTACGAGTTCAGGTTCATGGCCTTGTTGGCCTCCTGGGAGAGGCTGGCGTAACGCTTGCGCTCGAAGTTGTCCATCTGTGCGGAGAAGATCCGCACCAGGCGCAAGTGCAGCTCTTCCATGCGTTCAAGGTCCGGTGCCGAGTGTTGTGCCGCGGCGGCCTCCAGGGCGAGCAATGTCAAGCGCAGTTCACGGGATAGGCCCATGAGCACCGAATCAACGAAGAACTCCTCGACATGGTCGGTGACGGCCTCATTGGCGGCCATGGAGTCCAGCCACTCGGCGGACCAACGGTAGGTGGCAATCAGCGCCGGCAACAGTGCATCGGGGCTGGCGTCCTGGGCGCGGGCGGAACGAAATGCCTGCAATTCCCTGCGGGTGTGGGCGGCCGGCTCGGCCAACGCGATGGCGATTTGCCCGCTCAGCGCCCGCGTGGCGTCCAGGCGCTCTCGTACCGCGGGATCGGTGGGGTGCGGATTGTCGTCAATCAGCAGCACAACCCGCAGCTGCGGGAATTCCTGCAGGGCCGCGGACCAGAGCGTGGCACGTACGACCGCCGGTTCCTCGGCATAGCTGGGTACCAGGACCGTAATCCCATCGGTGTGTTCCCGAAAGTGCCGGTCCAGCTCTCCGCGCGGAACCCGCTGGTGGGTGGCGAACCGGTTCAGGGCTCCCTGGCGTGCCGTAAGGTACATCAGGGCAGAGAAGGTCAGGAACGTCACCACAATTAGATACAGCACCGCTTCGAACTGGAACCGGAAGCCGGCCCCTGGATTGTTCGCCAGCTGGCGCAGGATGGTGGTGATGACATAGGCAACCCAGGACAGCACGGTCACCACAATGGCCACGCGTCCCCAGGCCAGTTTGGCCTTGGAAGGGGTCGGATGGACGATGGACAAGGGTTCGGAGCGTTTCTCCGACCCCCATTGCCGTCGCCGGCTTTCGGTCGCTTGACCGGTGGTGTGCTTGCCTGCGCCCATGCAGGTTTCCTCCCAGAAGATGCGGTATGACCGGACGCTGCCGCGCCGCCGGGCGGGCGGAAAAATCTGCGGGAAAAGCCGGTCCTAGAAGCAGGATGCCCCGGGGCATCCAATTAGCATAATTCTAAACCACAGCCTTAAGATGTCCTTAAGGCCGTGTACTGTCAGTGGTCACCCAGGAAGCTGGTCTGGCCAGTGGCGCCGCGGTTTTGCGCCTCATCTTCATTTCTCTTCACCTCCTGTGATTCCTAAAGGGGAACCCATGGCAATTCAGTTCCAGGGCCGACGGCTTTCCGTATTTCGCCTGCTGATCGTGCTGCTCGTGATTGCCGGGCTGGTGGCCGGTTCCCTGGCGCTGTGGTTCCGGGCCAAGGACCGTGCCGCGGCGGCGGGCAGCGACCAGTGGTTCGGAGCGTACGTGGACTCCACGTCCACCCCGTTCTATGACATTGGGGGAGCCGTGGCTCAGGGGGAACGCGTCGTGCTGGGATTCATCGTCGCCGATCCGGATGAAGCGTGCGCCCCTTCCTGGGGAGGCTTCTACTCAATGGACGAGGCCGCGGACACTTTTGACCTGGACCGCAAGGTGGCGCGGGTGAAAGACTCCGGCGGAGAAGTGGTGGTTTCCACCGGCGGTTTGCTCAACGACGAACTGGCCAGCGCATGTCAAGACGAGGGGAAGATTACTTCCGCCTACAAGGCGCTGTTGGAACGCTACGAATCCACCACCCTGGATTTGGACATCGAAGCCGATGACCTGACCAATGTTGCGGGCGGGAAGCGACGGGCAGCGGCGGTGGCGCAGCTGCAGCAGCAAATCCAGGTCGAGGTGTGGTTGACCCTTCCCGCCGCCACGTTCGGCCTTGCCCCCGAGGGCCTGGCCGAGGTGGAACGGATGCTGGACGCCGGCGTCGATCTTGCCGGCGTCAATCTGATGACCATGAACTTCGGGCAGACCCGCCAGGAAGGGGACTCCATGGCGCAGGCCTCGATCCAGGCGGCCGAAAGCGCGCGTGGCCAGCTGTCTACCGCCTACCGTGAGCATGGGCAGCAGCTGGGGGAGCAGAGCCTGTGGCGCAAAATCGGTGTTACCCCGATGATTGGCCAGAATGACCTGCTCGGGGAGGTCTTCGACCTGCAGTATGCCAAGGACCTGAACGATTTCGTCAAGGAAAAAGGCCTGGGGCGTGTCTCCTTCTGGTCCGCGAACCGCGATTACTCCTGCGGGGAGAACTTCCCGGACCCGACCCGGGTATCAAACAATTGCAGCGGCGTGACGCAGGAGGACCGGCAGTTCGCCAAGCTCCTCGCTGACGGGCTGGAACACGGTGCGGACTCGGCCCCGGCCCCGGAGGCTGCACCAAGCCCGGAACCAGCCCCGGTGGAAACCGCGATCACCGATGACCCGGCCACCAGCCCGTACCCGATTTGGAATGAGAGCGCCGCGTACGTCGAGGGCGATCGCACCGTGTGGCGCAAGAACGTGTACGAGGCCAAGTGGTGGACGCAGGGCACGGCGCCGGACGCCCCCGCCGCCGAGGGGCAGCCTTCGCCATGGCAATTGGTCGGTCCGGTTCTGCCCGGTGATAAGCCGGCGCCAGTGGTCACTGCCCCCAAGGGCCTCTACCCAGAGTGGGCTGCCGACGCGGTCTACACGAAGGGTGACCGCGTGCTGTTCGAAGGGCGCGTCATGCAGGCCAAGTGGTGGAATTCAACCCAATCGCCGCAGGCCGCGCTGGAAGGCGCCGCCGAGTCGCCATGGGACGTGCTGGACAACGCGACGGTGCAGAAACTCATCCAGAAGCAAGGCGCCAAGGAACAGCAGCCCAAGAAGCAGGAAAAGGGTCAGGAATCCGCGCCGCCGTCGGCCAGCGCTTCTGCCTCGAAGTAGGGCAGCTTACCGGCGGCCGTGTTCCGCCTCCAGCGCTTGGCCCTCAGCACCCAAGATGGGCGAGCGCCTCGTCCATCGTGGTGACGTACTTGCCAATCGGCGAATCGCGTAAATCGGAGAGCATAAATCCCGAGAGCACCTGATCCACATGGTTTTGTCCCAGCAGCGCCACACGGCTCGTGGGACGCGACTTGGCCATTTCGGTGGAAACATCGGGGCACACGTCGGATAGTCCACCGATCACCGCGATTACCTTGATCTCATCGGTCGCGTGCAGCTTGCGGAGCTCTGCGGAGATTTCCGCCAGCATGGGAACCGTGAGGACCGAGCCCTCCTTGAAGGTTAGGACGTGATAGCCCTGTTCCTCCCAGTTTAAATCCCAGTGTTCATGGCTGGATTCAGGTAGGACTGCAGTCTCAGTGATCATCGTTCCCCCGACATTCTGATCAGTAATCCCTCCGGTCATCTACATGCGAGTGCGGTGAACGGAGGGCAACAAAAGCTGTTCTTAACGCGAGTCTACCTAAAGATAACGTAAATGCTAGCTTGCGAAGCTAGGGATTTAGTTTAAATCGAAGGGTACGATCCCGGACGGCCAAACAGGAACCCCTGCAAACAGTGGGCTCCCAGGGTGCGCAGCACCGCGGCTTCGGCCTCGGTTTCCACACCCTCTACGATGCACTCCAAGCCACACGCCACCGCCAGGTCCAACACGGCCTGCATGACGGCCCGCTGCTTGGGGTCGCTGTCCACTCCGATGGTGATGGAACGGTCGACTTTCACTCCGGCCACCGGCAATTTGCTGAGATAGCCGAAGGACGAATAGCCCGCACCGAAGTCATCAATGAAGACCCGAACCCCCAACTCTCGAAGGGCCCGCAGTGAATACAGCTCCGGGCGATCTCCGGAGATGTAACGTTCCTCGGTCACCTCGATGACCAGGCACTCGGGCGGGATCTCGTGTTCACGCAACTTTTGGGTGACCTTGTCGGAGAAGGCCAGATCCATCAGCTCCGACGGAGTCACGTTGACTTGGACACGGAAGTCCTCGGAGACTTGTTGCCCTCGCCGCCACTGTCCCAGGTCGGCCAGGGCACAATCCAGCAGCCGGGTGGTGAGCTGACTGAGCAAGCCTGATTCGGCCGCCAGCGGGAGGAAGTCTGCCGGGGAGAGCTCGCCCAATTCCGGGTGCTCCCACCGGGCCAGGGCTTCGACCCCGACTTCGGTGCCATCCACCACCGAGATCACCGTCTGATAGGCCGGATGGATTTGTCCGCTGGCCAGGGCCCTGCGCAGCTCCGTGCTCAGCAAGGCCTTGCGGTGCCGTTCGTAGAGCATGAAGTCCTCGAACTGCTGGACCTTTTCCTTCGGATCCCTCTTAGCGACGTACATGGCGGTGTCGGCGCACTCCAGCCATTGTTCTGCGGTGAGTGACTCGTGGCCCACGCAGAACCCGATGCTGCCGCCCGGAGTGATGTTTGCCGGGCCGACTTCCACCGGTTCACGCAGTACCTGAAGCAGGCGTTGACCCATCGTCTTGGCTGCCGAGGCATCCACGCGAGCCAGGATGGCGAATTCATCTCCGCCCAACCGCGTCGCCAAATCTCCCGGACGCACACTCTGACGCAGCCGGGTCGCCACTTCCTGCAGCACCCGGTCTCCGGCATTGTGTCCGTGGATGTCGTTGATGGGCTTGAAATCATCGAGGTCAATCAGGAACAAAGTGCTGACCGGTTCGGCGCGATGTGCTGCATCCAGCTGTGAGGCGAGTTCGCGCATCAGGGCGGCCCGGTTGGCCAGGGACGTGAGCGGATCGGTGTAGGCCAGCATCTCCATTTTGTCCCTCGCGGACTCCAGCAGGTGGGTCCGCTGACGCACCCGCTGCTCCAGCTCCTCATAGGTGCCCGAGAGGCGATTGGCCATGGCCTTGATCCCCACCATGATCGCGTCGATGTCATCACGCTGTTGGCTAGGCCGCAGGGACACAGCGAAGTCTCCACCGGCAATTTTCAGGATCGAGTCAACGATGTCCTGGATCCGCGGATCCATTTCGGCGTGCGTCACGAACCGTCCTTTCCTGCCTGCTGCGCCTGGTGGCGTTTGTGCTGCGCTGCCTTCGGCTCCCCGGACTGCTCCAGCAGCTGCGCCCACCAGGAGAAAAGGGGAACCAAATGCTCAGGTGCACCACTATAGCGGGAGGTGAAATCCTCCAGAATGGCCATGGCGCGGGCAGGGTCGCCCCGGAGCGCGGCGGCGCGAGAACGAGTCAGACACAGGCCGGCGTGGTCCAGGTCGCCGGCCTCGATGAGTCCAAAAGCCAGCTCGGCCCGCTGCAGGCAATCCTGGACCTGTTCGTTTAGGATCCCGGCCTGAAGTCGTAGTTCGGCGGTGGCCCGGTTGAAGCGCGCCCAGAGAACCATGTCCTGGGCCGGGACCAATAGTTCCGCGGCGCGCTGGTGGTAGTGCACCCCCAAATCCGGTTCGCAGACCATGAAGGCCAGGTTGCCTAGCGTCCAATATGCCTTGCCTTGCTCCTGTCCGTCGGCAACAAGATGCAGCGAGTCGGCCAGCTCCTGGTGCAGTTGCCATGCTTCATCCGGGTGCCCGGCTTCAACCAGTGCGGCCAACAGCACCTGGTAGAGCTGAACCCGCACCGGAGACTGATCGTCCAGTTCACGCACGAGGCATTGAGCCTGGCGGGCAAGGGACAGTGCGTTGGCGTCATCACCGACGCAGCGCCGTGCGGTTGATTGGGCCAGCAGCGCCTTGATGGTCAGGTCGGTGCGGTTCAGCTGCCCGGCGGTTTGTTTCATCTGATCCGCTACCCGGCACATCAGTTCGTAGTCATCCACGGCATGGGCGGCCGAACACAGGGCCTCCTGCACCAGCCAATAACTTGACGCTTCGGTCTTTGGATTCAATTGGGCCAGTACCTGGGGGCCCTGGAGGGTGACCTTCTCATGTTCGCCATCGCGTGCGGCACGCAGTACCTCGGCGACCTGTAGTTGGGCGGCAGAGCCGTGACGAAAATGATCCACTGCATCAGTATCGCATCAGATGCGTTTAATTGTGCAGATTCCTTGTTCTCATTCTCAGGCTTCACTAGGCTTTACCTTGGCTCGTTGCGCTTCAGCAGGAGCCGCGGCACGAGCCGCGCATTTCGAGAAGGGTACTGCCCGTGAAGAACGTCAAGAAACTCATCGCACTGGCCGCCGTGGCCATGGCCCTGGTGGTCGGTGTCAGCGTCAGTTCCGCCTCCCAGGAGGATACCACCGCCGGTGGTTTGTGGCCGTACAGCCACGGGATCAGCACCCCGGCGGGGGGCCTCTGGCCCTACTAATCCCTACTAATAACGACGACGGTAGATACTGCGGAATATGCCATATTCCGATGGATCGCCGACCAACTGTCGATCGGCCGCTGAGTTCCAACCCCAGAACTTGGCGGCCGGTGCCAGTTTGGATCCAAGCACCATCGCACGCCGAACGGGTCAACAGGTGTTGCATAAGATTTGCCCGGGGTTCGTCCATCGCAGGTAGGAAACATGTGACCTACGACAGGTAACTATGTGAACTGCATCGCGCACGTAGTAAATGAATCAATAGAAATTGAGCTTAAACTGCGCAAACCTCCAGTTGTTCACTGAAATCATTGCCTAAGATTCTTTATGGGGGCTGTCCAACCCGGACAGGCCGTCCCGCGAACCTGAACTCGCACCCAGTTTCGCGTGGAGAAACACGGCAGATGGGGATCCGACGCGTTCGCTGGGGTGAAACGCGTCTATTCTTCTCAGAAATAAATTCTTGGGGAATTTCATGGCGATAAGAGCTCAACTTTGGCGCGCCCTAAAACAACGCAGCCGATCCGGCGCAGGGATGGTATGCGCTTCCTTTCTGGCACTGACACTGGTTCCGGCCACCGCCCAGGCAACGGGGATCAGCGAACCGGCCGGGGTGGAAACCACCGTCCTGGTTGTCGATGACGGCAGCCCGATGCTGGCGGCCATGGCCGACCGCCTGGGCAAAGAAGGCCTCCGCACCGAGATAGTAGCCCTGGGTCAGGCCAGCCGGGAGCAGTTGGATTCGGACTTCTTCACCACCCAACGCAACGGGAGTACGGTGGGCCGCTTTGCCGCGGTTGTGCTGCCCACGGACGTTCCGGCGGGCCTATCCGAGCAGGAACGCGCCGAACTGAATGCCTATGAGGTGACCTACGGGGCACGGCAGGTATCCATGTACGACTGGGCGAACCCCACCCTGGGGCTGAACTACGCCGCGGACCCGGGATACATGGGAGCGGTCGACGGGTTGGGTGCCACCATCACCGCCAACGGCAAGGACAACGGCTTTGGCTACCTGCGTGGCAGCCTGACCCTGGACGACATTGATCCGGCGGTCTCCGAATCCTACGGCTACCTCGCCACCCCGTTGCAAAGCGACCCGAACGAGGGCGTGTTCACCCCGCTGGTGACCGCTACCATCCCGGGAACCACCGCCCAGGGCAGCCTGATTGGCCAGTACGTGCAGGGTGGACGCGAACGGTTGATCATCACGTTCGCCTCGAATCAGTACCAGCAGCACTTCAAGGTGCTCAGCCACGGCATCATCAACTGGCTCACCCGCGGAGTATCCACCTCCTTCAACCGCAATTACCTCTCGGTGCACTCCGATGACCTGTTCATGTCGGACGCCAAGTGGTCCATCCCCGGCAACTGCACCATCGGGGACGGCTGCGATCCGCAGCAGTACCCGCAGGACGCCCCCGGAGCCACCGTGCGCATGGACGGTAGCGACATTGACCGCCTGACCGCCTGGCAGCGACGCACCGGTCTGAAGATTGACCAGGCCTTCAACGGTGCCGGCGCCGTGGAGTACATGGACGAACATCAGGGCCAGGATCCGCTGCTGCAGGCCTCCACGGCCGGCGCCAGGGAGATCCGCTGGATCAGCCACACCTTCACCCATGAATTCATGGGCTGCCAGCAAACCTCGAACACCCCGCCCTGGTCATGCTTGGCCGATGGGCAGGGCAAGACCCTGTGGTACCCGTTCACCACCGCCCGCAGCGAAATCAGCAAGAACCTGGACTTCGCCCAGCAGCACTCGCTGCCCCTGGACACGGCCGAACTGGTCAGCGGAGAACACTCGGGGCTGAAGACCTTGCCGCAGCAGCCGGTGGACAACCCGGAGTTCGTTCGCGCCCTGAACTCGGAAAAGATCGCCTGGATCGCCTCCGACGCATCCCGGGAAAGCGGAGTGCGGCAAGCCGGAAACGCATTGACCGTGCCGCGCTACCCAATGAACCTGTACTACAACGTCTCCACTGAACAGGAACTGGCTGCCGAGTTCAACTGGATCTACACCACCGCCGCCGATGGCGGATCGGGGTTGTGTGAAGCAAACCCGGAAACTTCCACCTGCATCGAGCCACTGGATCTGGACCGCGGCTTTGACGAGTACATCCGCCCGCTGGAGGCCCGGGTCATGCTCGGGCACGTCGTGGACAATGATGCCCGCCCGCACTTTGCCCACCAGAGCAACCTGGCCGATGATGCAGTGATCTACCCGGTCATGGATGACGTCCTGCAGGACTACCAGGGCTTGTTCGCGGCGAACGCCAAACTGATCAACCCCACCATGACCGAAGCCGGTCAGGCGCTGCTGAACCAGCAACAGTGGAAACAGGATCAGACCAAGGTCAGCCCGCTGATCAACGGCAGGCACCTGGTCATCACGAACACCTCGGGCAGTACAGTGAAGGTTCCGGTCACCGCACCGGAAGGCACCACCACGGCCGGCGGTACCGCCTTTGGCCAAAGCTATGCCGGGGAACGCTCCGCCTGGGTGGAGCTGGCCGCCGGGCAGTCACTGCAGCTGAACCTGCCGCAGCCTGCCCCGGCCGTGCAGCCGGAAATTGAGGCCGTTCCCGACGCGCCGAGCGCACCAATGCCCAAGCGCACCCCGAACACCACCGTCATTGAGCCGCCCGCGGCCGACAGCGAAGTGATTGACGAGGCCCTGGAGGTCGCACCATGACACGCTGGAACAAGGTCCAAGGCCGGAATTCCGCCATCCCACCCGATGCCGACACCAAGGTCCGCGTCGCCCTGATCGGGGAAGGCACCTACCCGGTGGTGATGGGTGGGGTGAGCACCTGGTATGACCAGCTGGTCAACGGGCTTCAGGACTACGAATTCGAGATCGTCACCCTGGTGGGCGAGCAGCGTTCCTCGCGCTGGGAGCTGCCGCCGAACGTCGCAGGGGTGACCATGGTGCCCATGTGGGATCCACCTGCCCGGGCCCCGCTCACCGGGCGCAAGTCCGAGGATCGCCGCGTGCGCGCGGCCCTGCACGAGCTGTGGGATGCCGCACTGCCGGCCCAGGACCCGGATGCCTCCCACATCATGCAGGCCACCAATGCGCTGAAGGAACTGGCCCGCGGCACCCGCCACCGGCTGGCGGCCACCCTGCACCGGATCTCCAGTGCCGAAATGGTTGCCGACTCCTGGAATCGCTACCGCAGCACCCGCTCCGAGCTGCCGGCGTTGACCCTGGCCCAGGCCGGGCAGGTGGCCCACTTCGCCGACCGCATCCTGGCGGTGTTGGACTCCCCCTGGCCGCAGGTGGACATCAGCCACGTCACCTCCAATGGACCGGCCGCCCTGATGGGCCTGGCCCGCTACTGGCGTGAAGGCACCCCGATGGTGCTGACCGAGCACGGGGTGTACCTGCGCGAACGCTACCTTGGCCTGGGCGAGCTGGGACTGGCCTATCCGGTGCGCGCCGCGCTGCTGGGCCTGACCCGGCTGATCTGCCAGGTCGCGTACGCCGAGGCCACAGAGCTGTCCCCGGTCAGTGACTTCAATGCCAAATGGGCCGGCCAGCTCGGTGCCAACCCACAACGCATGCACACCGTGCACAACGGGGTGGACGTGGCCGCCTACGAGCCAATCACCACCGAACCGGAACAGCCGACCATCTCCTTCGTCGGCCGCATTGACCCACTGAAGGACCTGGCCACCATGATCCGGGCGTTCGCCACCGTCACGGCGCGGATCCCACAGGCCAGGCTGCGCCTCTTTGGCCCCATCCCCGAACAGAATCAGGACTACCACCAGCAGCTCGTCGCCCTGATACAGCGTCTGGGGCTCGAGCACGCGGTGAGCTTTGAAGGCAAGGTTCCCAACGCCCGCATTGCCGCCGAGGCCGGGCACGTGGTGGCGCTGTCGTCCATTTCCGAGGGCCTGCCCTTCACAGTGATTGAGGCCATGATGTGCTCGCGGGCCACGATCTCCACGGATGTGGGAGGAATCAGCGAAATCACCGGCCGTGACGGGTTGGCCGGCGCCCTGGTGCCGCCGCGCAATCCAGAGGCCCTTGGTGAGGAGATGACCCGCCTGTTGCTGGATGCGTCGGCACGCCGTCAAATGGGGGTGCGGGCCCGGGACCGGGCCATGCAGATGTTCTCCCTGGACCTCTTCTATCAACGGATGCGCACGGTTTATCGGCAGCTGTTGGAGCCACCGACCGCCGAAGTCGCCGCGAACGAAGCTGTAGCGCAGCAGCCGGTGGCCGTGCAGCGCCCATCATCGGGCCAGCAAGTGCTGCCGGCATTGAAAAACGCCGCGCAGCGGCATCCGGGAACCATCGCTGAAGGGGCAGTGTCATGAGTGCGGACATGATCCCGGGCCCCGGCCTGGGCACACGCGACGCGCAGGCGCTCGCCGAGCAGGAGACCGTCATCCAAGGCCCGGAAGAAGTGGTCTCCCATGCGGTGGACGTCTATGATGCGGCCGCCAGGCTGGAGTCCCGGGGTTACGGGGACGTTATAGCCCGCCACCGCGGATACCTGGACGTCTTTGATATGGCCATCACCCTCTGGCAACAGCGGGTAATGGCCCCGCACGCGGTCGGCAGTCGGCTGGCTCCGGGGCTGCTGCGGGCGGCGTTGGGTCGCATGCTGGTGCTCTTTGGCGGTGTGGTTATTTCCCTGGCCTGCCTACCCAGCGAGACCAGTGCGCTGACCGTGTTCATTACCGGTGCGGTGGGGTGGAACTGCGGCCAGGCGGCCAGTGCCGGAATTTGGCGTGGTCTGGGCATTGGACGCCAACCGGCCGCTCAGGCAGCCGTTTCCAGCGCTCCCTGGTTGCTGCTGCTTTCGGCGGTAGCCTCCGTGGCGTTGGGAGTGCTTGCCCCACTGCTGTGGACCCTATGGGCCATCAGCGCGTCCGTTCTCGTGATCCTGCGCCCCGGCCGGGTTGTGGTCACCTTCACCGTGCTCGGCTCCGGGCTGGCCTGGCTGATTTCCGCCGCCGACCACGCGGCCGGGATTGTGGCCGCGTGCCTGGTGATCGTGTGCGCCACCGCCGGGGCGGCGGTCGTCCTGAAGCAGGCCGGGGCGCGCTGGCAGCGCATCCCCGCCTTCGCGGTGGCCCCACAGCTGATGGGAGCGCTGCAGGCCTTCGGCCAAGTGGTCGTGCTGGCCGTGGTGTTGGCCATGAACGGGCCGGATTCCTTCGTCGCGGTGGCCATCGCCGGGCTGGTGGCCGGGGCGCTGAGCGACCCCATCCTGGAGATGGCCCAACTCGCCGTTCGGCGGGTGGCTGCGACCACCCTGCCCATGCGGGTGGCCCGCCGGGTGGCCGTGGCTCTGGGGCTGGTCGGGATCCTGCTGGTCATACTCGCCGCCGTGCTCACCGCCATCGAGGTGCGCTGGCTGTTTGCGCCGGAACAGGAACTGGCACCGATCGTCCTGGCGATCTGCCTGGTGGCTGCCGTGACCGTCGGGGCCGGGGTGCTGTTGCGTGCCGGCACGGCCGCCGGGGCGATGGCGCTGGCCGTCGCCGCGGCCATCGCCTGCCTGGCCGCCGAAGTACTGGTGGTCTCCGGCGTCTACGAGGAAGTGTTGGGCATCCTCTCCATCCTCGTGGTCCTTTCGGTGATCTGTGCGCTGCGCCTCTCGGCCTGGCATTCCTCAAGGCCGGTGGCCTGGTGAACCCGGTACGGCTGGCCGCGCCGTGGTACATCCACCCGGCCGAAGACGAAGCCGCATGGCAGCTCATGCTCAATGGTGAAACCCCACAACTGGCGGTGCTGAACATCGCCAGCGGCTACCGGGAGCAGGACCCTTACTATGCTCCCATCCTCGAACGGCAATGGCCGGGTACGCTGCTGGGCTACGTGAACGCAGCTTACGGGCAGCGCCCGGCATCTGAGATCTTCGCCGAGGCCACCCGGTGGCTGGAACAGCCGGCGATCAGCGGGATTATGCTGGACTGTGTGCCAAGCCAAATTCACCAGGGGCACTGGGAACTAGGGGTCATTGAGCAGCTGCGCTCGATTGGGGCCGGGACCGTAGTGGCAAACCCCGGCACCCTTCCGGATCCTGTGCTGATTGAGCACGCGGACCTGACCTGTGTGGCCGAACAAGATTGGCAGGATTTCCAGGGTTGGCAGCCGCCGGCCTGGCTGAGGGATCACGCGGCCGAACGCCTGTGGATGCTGGTGCACAATGTGCCGGCTGGTGAACAGCAGCGGGCGCTGCAGCTGTGTGCCGCCCGCGGCGCCGGATATGCCTGGGTGACCTCCGGCCAGCTTCCCAACCCCTGGTCCACACTTCCGGAGACATGGTGATCCACGGTGATTAGAATCAAGCGCATGACAGGACGGCGTCCGGGCAGGACACGAAAAACCGGAGTGGTCGCGGCAACGGCGTTGCTGCTGGCCGCCACGGTGCTGTCGGGGTGCGCCGCGGAGGTGGCACCGCAGTCGAGCCCCGCCCAGCCCGTTTCGCGCACCACCTGGTGGCAGCCGGGAACCGACCTGGATTGGCAGGTGCAGTTATCAGGGAAGTTCACCCCGGTTCAAGGAGTGGAAGTCTATGACCTTGATGGGGTGGACACCAGGGATTGGGAGCTGGGCAGGGCCCGGCGGGGCGGAGCCAAGCTGGTCTGCTACTTCAACGCTGGCGCCTGGGAAGACTGGCGTGGTGACGCCAGGGAATTCAAGCGCAGTGTGATCGGTGAGCCACTGGACGGGTGGCCGGGGGAGCGGTGGCTGGATATCCGGCAACAGCAGCAGCTGCTGCCGCTGATGGCCGCGCGCATGGATGAATGCAAGCGCCGCGGCTTCGATGCGGTGGATCCGGACAACGTGGATGGCTATGCCAATGACACCGGCTTTGACTTGAGCCGCCGCGACCAGGCGTCCTACATCCGGGCGTTGGCCAGGATGGCCCATGAGCGGCACCTCGCCTTTGGGCTGAAGAACACCACCGAACTGGTCGATGAACTGGGACCGGACATTGACTTTGCGGTCAATGAGCAATGCCACGAGTATGACGAATGTGATGCCTACGACCGCTTGCTGGAGAGCGGCAAGCCGGTCGTGGTGTTGGAGTACACGGGAAAATCCTCCCGCCTGTGCCGCGAACGGCCCGAGGGCATGGAGCTGTTGTTCAAGGACCTGGACCTCGGCGTCCACCGGGCCACCTGCTAGGCCTTGGATCTGCGGCGAGCGGATAAGCAAAGCTCCCTGCCCCTCGGGATCACCGGTGGGCAGGGAGTTTTGCAGGAAAGTAGGGGAGACCGGGTCAGGTGGTGATTCACCGCCGCCGGCTTTTCTTTGGCTGTGCGATGAGCCGGCGGGTTAAACGAAGTTTTCGGTGCCCTCGATGGTGTTCATGAAGTGGTGCATGAACTCGGCGAAGTCCGCCGCGTCCGATTCCTGATCCAACTCCACGCTTTGCACCACGGCATCATCCAGGTGCAGGTCCACGTTCGGGTGTGCATCCACGTTGAAGCGGAACACCCGGCCGGTGGAGGTGGCGATCTCATAGCCTCCGTCATTGACCAGCGCGAGCTGGTTCACGTTCGTGTTGTTGATGGTGATCGCGTCCTCGGCGGCCCTCAGGTCTGCCGGATCGATGGGGGCGAGCACCAATTCTGCCGGTTGGCGCCGATACCCGATGACCTTCAATCCGCCGCTGCCGGCCAGTCCCACCGCCGCGACCAGGTTGTAGCTGGCGAAGTTGGGGATCTGTGCATCAAACGCCTCATGCAGCAGGCGCTTGACGGTGTCGGTCGGATTCTCGTCTGGGCGTGTGTCCATGACTCACACTCTACTAAGAATGCTGAACAAAATGATCAATGAGCGCTTTTGGCGAAATGTGTCATTGTCGCGTCACGGGTTGTCCAATTGGTCATATTGACTTCTAGAATCTTTTTCATGAGCCAGGAAACGACCCCAGATATCAAACCACGCTCCCGCGCGGTGACCGATGGTATCCATGCCGCTCCCGCCCGGGGCATGCTCCGCGCCGTGGGCATGGGTGATGAGGACTTTGCCAAGCCCCAGATCGGTATCGCCAGCTCGTGGAACGAAATTACCCCGTGCAACCTTTCGCTGAACCGCTTGGCCCAGGGTGCCAAGGAAGGCGTCCACGCCGGTGGCGGCTTCCCGATGCAGTTCGGCACCATCTCCGTCTCGGACGGCATCTCCATGGGACACGAGGGAATGCACTTCTCGCTGGTCTCGCGTGAAGTAATCGCCGACTCGGTGGAAACCGTGATGATGGCCGAGCGCCTGGACGGCTCGGTCCTGCTGGCCGGTTGTGACAAGTCCCTGCCCGGCATGCTGATGGCCGCGGCCCGCCTGAACCTGGCTTCCGTATTCCTTTACGCCGGCTCCATCATGCCCGGCTGGGTGAAGCTGGAAGACGGTACGGAGAAGGACGTCACCCTGATTGACGCATTCGAGGCCGTTGGCGCCTGCGCGGCAGGGAAGATGAGCGAAAAGGACCTGGACGCCATCGAACGGGCCATCTGCCCGGGCGAGGGCGCGTGCGGCGGCATGTACACCGCCAACACCATGGCCTCCATCGGTGAGGCCCTGGGCATGTCCCTGCCCGGTTCCGCCGCCCCGCCGTCAGCGGACCGCCGCCGCGACATGTTCGCCCACCGCTCCGGTGAGGCCGTCGTGGAGATGCTGCGCAAGGGCATCCGCGCCCGCGACATCCTGACCAAGGAGGCCTTCGAGAACGCGATCGCCGTGACCATGGCGTTCGGCGGCTCCACCAACGCGGTGCTGCACCTGCTGGCCATCGCCCGCGAGGCCGAAGTGGATCTGACCCTGGATGACTTCAACCGGATCGGTGACAAGGTCCCGCACCTGGCCGACCTGAAGCCCTTCGGCCGCTACGTGATGAACGACCTGGATCGCATCGGCGGTGTCCCGGTGGTCATGAAGGCGCTGTTGGATGCCGGGTTGCTGCACGGGGACTGCCTGACCGTTACCGGCAAGACCGTGGCCGAGAACCTGGCCCACATCGCTCCGCCGGATCCGGACGGCAAGATCCTGCGTGCCATGGACAACCCCATCCACAAGACCGGTGGGGTGACCATCCTGCACGGTTCGCTGGCTCCCGAGGGTGCGGTGGTGAAGTCCGCCGGCTTCAACGCCGACGTCTTCGAGGGCACCGCCCGCGTGTTCGAACGCGAACAGGGCGCCCTGGACGCCCTGGACAAGGGTGAGCTGAAGGCCGGGGATGTGGTGGTCATCCGCTACGAGGGCCCCAAGGGCGGACCGGGCATGCGCGAGATGCTGGCCATCACCGGCGCCATCAAGGGTGCCGGGCTGGGCAAGGATGTGCTGCTGTTGACCGATGGGCGCTTCTCCGGGGGCACCACCGGGCTGTGCATCGGCCACGTGGCCCCCGAGGCCGTGGACGGCGGACCGATCGCGTTCGTCAAGGACGGGGACAAGATCCGCGTGGACATCGAGGCCCGCAGCTTCGACCTGCTGGTGGATCCGCAGGAGCTTGAGGCCCGCAAGGTCGGTTGGGAGCCGCTGCCGGCCAAGTTCACCACCGGTGTGCTGGCCAAGTACGCCAAGCTGGTCAACTCGGCCTCCACCGGCGCATTCTGCGGCTGAAACACTTCGGTGTGAAGCGGTGGGTGGACACCCGCAGTGTCCACTCACCGAACATCCGTCTCATATCTTGAGATCGACGGAGAGTCGTGTTGATCTTTCAGATGAGTTGGACAAAACTGGGTATATGCAAACAACCACCAGTGTTCTACTAGTTATCAGGCGCGGAGCCTGAAACTTGATCTGTCCTAGACAGATCACCTGGTGACGCGCACAGCCCCCTTTCGTCAGTTGCTGACGGCCGCGGGGCGTTTTTTATGCGCAGATGAAGAGATAGATCAGGAAGGATCCCGATGAGCAACGGAAAACCTGCCAATCCGGCTACGGTTGCCAAGTCATTGAACCGCAGCAAGGATGCCACCGCTGTCTCTTCCGTCGTGGAGGCTTCGAACCCGGTACAGGGTCCGAACAACATTGTCGCTCCCACGCAGATGACGGGCTCACAAGCCATCGTCCGCTCATTGGAAGAACTGGGCGTCAAGGACGTCTTCGGATTACCCGGTGGGGCCATCCTTCCCACCTATGATCCGCTCATGGACTCAACCAAGCTCAACCACATCTTGGTTCGCCATGAACAGGGTGCCGGCCATGCCGCACAGGGCTACGCCATGGTCACCGGGGAAGTGGGCGTATGCATCGCCACCTCCGGCCCGGGCGCAACCAACCTCGTCACCGCACTGGCCGATGCCAATATGGACTCGGTCCCGATGGTGGCAATCACCGGACAGGTGAACAGCGCCTTCATTGGCTCTGACGCGTTCCAGGAAGCCGACATTGTCGGCATCACGATGCCCATCACCAAGCACGCCTTCTTGGTGACCAAGGCCGAGGACATCCCGCAGGTGCTGGCCAGCGCCTTCTACCTGGCCCAGAGTGGACGCCCGGGTCCGGTGCTGGTGGACATCACCAAGGACGCGCAGACCGCGCAGACCGAGTTCTCCTGGCCGCCCAAGATCGACCTGCCCGGCTACCGGGTGGTCACCAAGGGCCACAACAAGCAGCTGCGCGAGGCCGCCAAGCTGATCGCCGCGGCCACCCGGCCGGTGCTCTACGTGGGCGGCGGGGTCATCAAGGCCGACGCCCACCAGGAACTGAAGGAATTCGCCGAGTACATCGGTGCCCCGGTGGTCACCACCCTGACCGCCCGCGGCGCCTTCCCGGACTCGCATGAACAGCATGTGGGCATGCCCGGCATGCACGGGGCCGTCTCGGCGGTCACCGCACTGCAGCAGTCCGACCTGCTGATCACCCTGGGTGCGCGCTTCGATGACCGGGTCACCGGGGTGCTGCACACCTTCGCCCCGTACGCGAAGGTGATCCACGCCGACATCGATCCGGCCGAGATCTCCAAGAACCGCACCGCGGACGTGCCGATTGTCGGTTCGCTGGATGAGATCATCCCGCAGCTGCATGCCGCCTGCCGCACCCGGTTCGAGACCGACCCGCAGCAGGACTTGAAGCCCTGGTGGGATCTGCTCAACCGCCTGCGCGACACCTACCCAATCGGCTGGACCGAAACCCATGACGGGCTCACCGCCCCGCAAAAGGTCATCGAGCGCATCGGGGCCCTGACCGGCCCGGAGGGCGTGTTTGTGGCCGGGGTGGGCCAGCACCAGATGTGGGCCGCCCAGTTCGTGAAGTACGAGCGCCCGCGCTCCTGGCTGAACTCGGCCGGCCTGGGCACCATGGGCTACTCGGTGCCCGCCGCCATGGGCGCCAAGGTGGCCCAGCCCGAGCGCGTGGTCTGGGCGATTGACGGGGACGGCTGCTTCCAGATGACCAACCAGGAGCTGGCCACCTGTGTGATCAACCAGATCCCGATCAAGGTCGCGGTGATCAACAACTCCTCGCTGGGCATGGTCCGCCAGTGGCAGACCCTGTTCTATGATGCGCGGTACTCGAACACCGACTTGAACACCGGCCACGGCACCGCCCGGATCCCGGACTTCGTGAAGCTGGCGGACGCCTACGGCTGCGTGGGGCTGCGCTGCGAACGCGATGAGGACATTGACGCGACCATCCAGAAGGCGTTGGAAATCAATGACCGCCCGGTGGTCATCGACTTTGTGGTCTCCGCCGACTCCATGGTCTGGCCGATGGTGCCGTCCGGGGTCAGCAACGACCAGATCCAGATTGCCCGGGGCATGACCCCGGAATGGGAAGAGGAGGACTAGGAAAGATGGCAAAGCATACGCTGTCGGTGCTGGTCGAGGACGTCCCCGGTGTGCTGACCAGGGTCGCCGGACTCTTCGCCCGCCGTGCCTTCAACATCCACTCGCTGGCCGTGGGACCCACGGAAATCGAGGGAATCAGCCGCATCACCGTGGTGGTGGACGCCGAGGGGGACTCCCTGGAGCAGGTCACCAAGCAGCTGAACAAGCTGATCAACGTCATCAAGATCGTTGAGCTGCTGCCCGAGGCCTCGGTGCAGCGCGACCACATCATGGTCAAGGTGCGCGCCGACGCCGCAACCCGGCTGCAGGTCACCCAGGCCGCGGAACTCTTCCGCGCCTCGGTCATCGATGTGGGACCCGAGTCCCTGGTCATCGAGGCCACCGGCAACGCCTCGAAGATCGAGGCCCTGCTGGCGGTGCTTGAACCATTCGGGATCCGCGAAATCGTGCAGGCCGGCACCCTGGCCGTGGGCCGCGGCGCCAAGTCGATGAGCGACCGGGCCCTGAAGTCCCTGAGCGCCTAGCGACGGCCCCGGGCACCGCACACCACAGAACAAGAACATTGAACATCCCTCGGTGGGGCAGCCCTAGGTAGGCCGAACACCGTGGGACCAAGCTTCTGAAACGAAGAATACCTAAGGAGAAATACAGTGGCTGATTTGTACTACGAGGACGACGCGGATCTGTCGATCATCCAGGGCCGCAAGGTAGCGATCATCGGTTACGGTTCGCAGGGCCACGCCCACGCACTGAACCTGCGTGACTCCGGCGTTGAGGTCATGGTCGGTCTGTCCGAGGGCTCCAAGTCCCGTGCCAAGGCCGAGGCCGAGGGCCTGAAGGTCGCCACCGTTGCCGAGGCCGCCGCCTGGGGCGACGTGATCATGATCCTGACCCCGGACCAGGTCCAGGCCAAGGTCTACAGCGAGTCCATCGAGAAGAACCTGAACGAGGGCGACGCCCTGTTCTTCGGCCACGGCTTCAACATCCGCTTCGGCTTCATCCAGCCGCCGGCCAACGTGGACGTGGCCCTGGTGGCCCCGAAGGCTCCGGGGCACACCGTGCGCCGCGAATTCGAGGCCGGACGCGGCATCCCGGATCTGATCGCCGTGGAGCAGGACCACACCGGCAAGGCCAAGGATCTGGCCCTGTCCTACGCAGCAGGCATCGGCGGCACCCGCGCCGGTGTCATTGAGACCACCTTCACCGAGGAAACCGAAACCGACCTGTTCGGCGAGCAGGCCGTGCTGTGCGGCGGCACCTCCCAGCTGGTCCAGTACGGCTTCGAGGTGCTGACCGAGGCCGGCTACAAGCCGGAGATCGCCTACTTCGAGGTGCTGCACGAGCTGAAGCTGATCGTGGACCTGATGTGGGAAGGCGGCATCGCCAAGCAGCGCTGGAGCATCTCGGACACCGCCGAGTACGGCGACTACGTCTCCGGCCCGCGCGTGATCACCCCGGAGGTGAAGGAAAACATGAAGGCCGTGCTGGCCGAGATCCAGGACGGCTCCTTCGCCAAGCGCTTCATGGATGACCAGGCCAACGGTGCCAAGGAATTCAAGGAACTGCGCAAGAAGGGCGAGGACCACCCGATCGAGTCCACCGGCCGCGAACTGCGCCAGCTGTTCAGCTGGGTCGCCGCAGATGACGACTACACCGAGGGTTCTGTGGCCCGCTAAGGACAGTAAAAGCTGAGCGTCGGCACGTGGTGACCGTGAAAGGTCACCACGTGCCGACGTTTATTTTTAGGTAGACAAGAATGTTGAGCATAGACTCTTGATCATGTTTCAGAACCATTACGGTGACTTATCGGAGGATGCGTTTGAAAGCCTGCTCTCGCAGCACACCATCGCGTGCGATACAGAGACGACTGGTCTTAACTGGCTAACAGACCGACTAGCGCTGGTCCAATTTCATGCTCCTAAGACGGGTACTCACATCGTAAAGGTAGATATGGCTCAGTCAGGAAACTTAGTTAGAAGTCTCATTGAAGCGCCGAGCGTGCGTAAAGTGTTCCACCACGCACCGTTTGACCTAGCCTTTTTGAAGGCAACTTGGAAAACAGAAGCGACGAATGTCGCTTGTACGAAAATTGCCGCGAAACTTTTGTATGCGAGTCAATCGATCAACTCTTCGCTTCAATCTTTACTCAAGGAGAGACTCGGCGTTCATATAAGCAAAGGCAGAGTTCGTACAAGCGACTGGGAAGTTCGAGAGCTTAGCGAAGAACAGATTAGATATGCTCACCAAGATGTAGCGTTTCTCTTGCCGCTGTTATCAAACTTAGAAACTGCTCTCGCCTCTGTGGGACGCTTAGACTTATACCGTAGATGCTGCGACTATCTTCCCGTGCGCGCAGACACCGATCAGCTTGCGCTGGGCGACATTTTTAGCTACTAGACGTGGGCTGCCACGCTTCTGAGGAAAAGAAGTGGAAACCTTCCGGCGCTTTGCATCGGAGTTTTGCAACTAGTCGCATATGCCACGGGGCTTTTAGACTATTCACGATCTCGGCCGTACACGACACGTTCTCCACACCGAGCTGATCGACATCCTCGGTGAAAACGTCTGGTAGGTAACCAAGAGGTAGACCGTTCGAGTTCGTTACGACGTATGCAAGGTCATTGACTGGGTTTGTTGGCTCCGGAATGAGCTGTAAATGGCTTCCAGGTTTAAGCGCTTGTAGAGCTTGCTCGAATTCTTCATGCGTAACGCTAACTTCAGACGCGTTCAAGTAACGTTTCCGCTCAGCGATGTATCGCATACCGTGAACCAGAAATTTAACTTCCCAGATGCCTGGTTGATCATCAGCCGGAACTGGCACAGGAAGTAGCTGCAGAGTGTCACCAGTGCGGCGTCCTCCAGAGTGTGAAAGCTGTTCCCAAGGAGTAGAACTTTCAGAGATCCCTAGAGCGTTCACATATCTAACGTAATCAGGCCGACGAGGATCCATAACGCGCTGTGCGAAAAGAGGAAACAAGTGGTCTGACTGGTAGTTTTCAAACAGGTCTGGAAAACCGATGAGAGGTTGAAAGTCCTCAATGGTAAGGACATTTTTCACATACTCAAACCGGTAGCAGCCATCGGTATCCAAACTTAATATGCCAATGGCGCTAATTTTGCGCGTAAAAGGATGTTGCCACGTTACGGCAAGTACACTGACATGGCCCGACGACAGTGATTCCTGTGTCACGAATCTAGGAGGCGTCAAGACAGGCATCGTGGATCCTTTCCATGTTGTGGACTAGCAACTGTTCTATAAATGTACTCCGTGTGGCGGACATTTCGGGGATAACGTGAGCTAAGCGTCGAACTTCAGCCATATCGATGTTCAGCAACTGAGTTCTCCAAAATTCTTTTCCAATGTCAGTGCATAGTTGCATGGCTTGACTGGCAGCCTCTACAAGTCCAACTCGTCGATTCTGGGGGCCGACTCGTTCCAGCCGCTCAGCTTTTGCTCGCGATGCCCACGAGTGTACGTTTGGAAAAGACCCATTTAGTAGCGATTCCATTCGCTCGTCAGATAGATTAAAAGCGAGACTGCTCCCGTTGTCATAGATTGGACTGAGTCGCGCTTCGAGACCTTCTCTTCGGACCATCGGATGTAGTACCGCCCAGTTATCTTCGTGCCGATCTTGGTTTGCAATCCAAGCGTCGAAAATGCACATTCCTGCAAATGCATCAAACCCAGTCATTTCATCTGGGCAAGTGAGACCCGGCGGGGGCTTCACGTTTGCAAGTGAACGTTTAATATTAGTAAGGGAGTGGCCTCTCCGAAACTTGTCTCCCCTAACGAACTCAGTGATTCCCTGACTTGGTAACCAGACAGCCCCATGGGCCAACTCGAGACCGAGCGGAGCGACATTTAAAGAAATTATACCGTCGACTTCTTCATGGGTAGCGAGATGAACGGTGGCGGTGGATAGCTGAAGCAACGGAGCTAGATGACTGGCTATTTTCTCCGCATAGTCTTCCCCATAGCGCAGGTTGTCATCTATGGTGTTGTTCTTGAAGAACCAGCGTTTATGGGAGTCTTCGGGATCGGCAAGTACATATTTGATCTCGGCACCTGCCGGTTCGGTATCTACTATTTCCCATGCGCTGGTATCTACTCTTATATCGAGCGACGCTGAAAATGGGGGATCAAGAGCTTCAGGGAAGTTCGCCAAACTTCCTCGCTTTCGTCGCTAAATGGGATACCGGTCTCTTTGCTACATCCTATATTGATGTGGGACACGTCATCGGCAGAGACGCAAGGATCGCGTTCTTTCGGCGGACCTTCCGGTCGCTGAATAGTCTGGAATAGCGGTTGCTCGAACCGCATGCCATCGCCTCGCGTACCTGCCTTAGCGGTTGGTTAGATTGCTCGTCCATTGCCAAGTCCGCCTGCTCAGCCAGCGAATGATGAACTCAGCTGCCGCGCGATCTGCACAATTCAGGAGCCCTCAGTCGCTTGGACGAATCGGTCGTCAAGATCTCTGTTCTTTCAGTCTTGCGAGGCGTACCTATAATCAGGACTGCGCGCGGGCAATGTCCACCAGCTGCGCGGCCAGGCCGTTCAATCGGCGCGGCCCACCCCATACGGCGCTCAGCGGCCGGGCCACCCCCTGGCCCTGGAACGGGACGCTGAGCAACTCTCCGGTGGCCAACTGGGCGTGCACCGCCAACTCGCTAAGCGCCGCGGGCCCGGCCCCGGAGGCCGCGGCCACCCGCACGGCCGAATTGCTGGAGAGCACCTGGGCCGGCTCCGCCAGCGGCCAATCGGCCAACAGCTCGGTCAGGGCTTCGCGGGTCCCGGAACCGGATTCGCGCAGCACCAGCGGTGTCGCGGCCAGCTCGGCCAGGCTCACCGGCGTGCTGCGCTCGGCCCACGGGTGGTGGGGGCCGGCCACGATCCGCAAGGCGTCCTGCTGCACGAGCAGCGTGTTCAGCTGCTGGGGCAGGTGCGGTGTCTCCACGAAGCCCAACTGCAGCGCACCTTGCTGGACCTGTTGCAGGATTTCCTCCGAGTTGCCCACCCTCACATCCACGCGCACCCGCGGAATGAGCGTGCGCAGGCGTGAGAGCCAGGCGGGCAGCAGGGTTTCGGCGATGGTCATGCTCGCTCCCACCCGCAGTTCCTCCATCTGGCGCCCAGCGCCGCTCTGCTCCCAGTCGTTGAAGCGTTGGGCGGCATCCAGCAGGATGCGTGCCTGTTCGGCCAGCTGGACCCCGACTTCGGTGGGTGCCGAGCCGCGCGGGGTGCGGTGCAGCAGGGATGTCTTGAGCCTTGATTCCAACAGGGCCACGGCCCGGCTGGCATTGGGTTGGGCCATCCCCACCTTCCGGGCGCCGGCGCCGAGGCTGCCGGAATCCACCACGGCCACGAAGAGTTCCAGGACATCCAAATCGGGCCACGAATTACTCATATCAGGAGTATATGTCCTGATGTCAAAGTGTCGTCTACTGGGTTCGGCCCCGTGTTGAAACCATGGAAACATGGCAATTCAAACAGATCAGGTCAAACAGCCTGTGACCCACAAGGCCACAGGAATCATTCGCCCATACCTGCCGGGACTGCTGCTGTGCGCGGTCGCCGTAGTCATCTCCATGGGCATCAACAAGCTGCTGCCGGGCGTCAGCGCGCTGATCGTGGCGATCGTGTTGGGCATTACGCTCACCAACGTCGTTCGGCTTCGCGAAAGCACCATGCCTGGCATCACCTTCGCCTCCAAGAAGCTGCTGCGCCTGGGCATTGTCTTCCTGGGATTGCAGCTGGTGCTCTCGGACATCATCTCGCTGGGGGCACCGATGCTGCTGGTGATCGTGTGCATCGTCGGCGGCGGAATCTTCTCCACCCTGCTGATTGGCCGGCTGATGAAGATGCGCGCCGCCCAGGTGCTGCTGATCGCCTGCGGCTTCTCCATCTGCGGTGCCGCGGCGGTGGCCGGGGTGGAAGGAGTCACCGACTCGGATGAGGAAGATGTGGTCACTGCGGTGGCCCTGGTGGTCATCTTCGGTACGCTGATGATCCCGGCGGTGCCCTTCCTGGGCCAGCTGCTGGGCATGAGCCCGGAACTGAACGGCATGTGGGCCGGAGCCTCGATCCACGAAATCGCCCAGGTGGTCGCCGCCGGTGGCATCATCGGCGGGGGAGCGCTGGCCGCAGCGGTCATCGCGAAGCTGGCCCGCATCCTGATGCTCGCCCCCGTGGTGGCGGTGCTCAGCGTACGCCAGCGGCGCCGCGGCAACCTGAACCCGGAAGCCAAGCGCCCACCAATCGTGCCGCTGTTCATCATCGGCTTCCTGGCCATGATCCTCATCCGCTCCTTCTGCAACCTTCCGCAGGGAGTCATCGATGCCGGTTCCATGATCCAAACCGCGCTGCTCTCGGCGGCCATGTTCGGCCTGGGCTGCGGCGTGAAGATCCGCAACCTGATGAACGTGGGCGTTCGTCCCTTTATCCTGGCCGCCATCTCCACACTCATCGTGGCCGGCATCGCCTACGCTGGAATCATCCTGGTCCACTAACCACGGAATCAAACAACCAACCCCACGAAAGCGCAGCACATCGGTTGCTGCGCTTGAAGTGCATCCGCACCGCGCCGAGCCGCACCTCCATCACCTCCACCTCACACCCTGCACCGGAAAGAACATGAACCGAGATCTCCGTACCCCACTGATTGCCATGGCCCTGCTCAGCACCTTCCTGCTCGGAGCCTGCTCCAGTGGGGCCGCCCCGGACAGCCACACGACGCCCAGCCCCGAAGCCAGCGCCGAAAGCAACGACGCACCTCGCACACCGGCGGCTCCCTCGGCTGAGGTCGCTCGGCTGCTCGCACCGCAGGATGCCCGCACCATCAGCGCGCCGAAAGCAGCAGCCGGCGCGCTGGTGCTCTTCACCGATTACCAGTGCCCTTTTTGTGCTGGGATGGATTCTGTAGTGCGCCGAGCCAAGGACGACTACGGAGATGAGCTGCGCATCATCATCCGCAACTTCCCGCTGCCCATCCATGAGAACGCACCAGCGGCGGCCCGCGCGGTGGAAGCGGCCGCGGAACAAGGCGCACTTGAGAAGATGTCGGAAACCGTCTTTGAGCATCAAGACCAATGGAGCCAGGACACTTCGGTGGACGAACAGTTCCAGGCCTATGCAAGGGACTTGGGCCTGGACACCGAGAAGTACCTGCGCGACTACGAATCCGAAGCGATAGCGGAACGGGTGGAGCGCGATTCTCAGGACGCCATGGAGTTGGGCCTACAGGGAACTCCCACCCTGATTTTGCAAGACACCGTGCTGGCCGTTGATGTGTCCAACTACGAGACACTCTCCGCACCGCTTGATGATTTCCTGAACCGCTAGCATCGGCGACGGCTCGGCATTCACCGCAGACGAGGCAGGGGCTGCCATCCACCAGCACATCTGGTGAATGGCAGCCCCTGCCAGTTGCATGATGATGGCCCGGTTAGGGCGACCGCTTATACCTTGGAGGCGCGGTAGCCGGCCTTTCGGGCATCAGCAGTGGTCTTGAAGCATTCTTCTGGCTTGGTGCTCTTGTAGAAGCGCTGACCCGGAACGTGGTACTTCCATTCCTTGTTGCTGCCGGTGCGATTGCCCTTGACCGGGAACCCTGCCGGGCAGTTGATGGTCTTGCCGTTCATCTTCACCACGGTCCTCTTCACGGCGGCCTTCTTCACCACCAGCTGCTGCTTCTTGCTCACCGTGGAAGTCTTGCCCTTGAGCTGGTACTTCACGGCGGTGGTGACCTCGTAGGTGCCTGCTGCCAGTGAGACCGACTTCTTGTTCTTGGCGATCGTCTTCTTGCCCTTTTTGACCGTCAAGACTGCCGACTTGATCTTGACGTTCTTCGCCTTCTTGTAGCTTGGCTTCACGGTGGCCTTGGCATTGCCCTTGACCGTCTTGGTGCCGATCTTGTTGATCGTCACTGCCGGGGCCTTCTTGGCAGCGGCAACGCTGACGACGCTGTGCGTGACGGTTGCCTGTTGCGCAGTGGCCGCCGTGGTTCCGGAGAATGCCAGTGCCACTGCGGCGCCCGTTGCCACAACGCCACGGAAGAATTTATTCATTTGTTCCTCGCAAGGTATGAGTGATCAATGCGTGATCCAGTGATCCGCATGAGCGAAAGTCTATTGGCACTTGTCCGCGAAATCACAAATGCGATGGATAAATGACTGAAGTTGGGTGAGAGCGGCTGTTCCGTACCGTGGGAGGGAGAACGCAACCACTGCGAAACGGGAGGAGCCAAGCCCTATTGACCACCCGCGTCGACGGGCGAGTTGCTGTTGAAGTCTCACTCGTTAGCGATACGGGTCCTCAAAGCTGTGCTCCAGCAAGCCGATGAGGTAGTCCGTATCCGCTCTTGCCCAGGGACTCCGCCAGAGTGAACAACTCGGAGTTGCCGGTGTAGCCTTGGGGCCAGGCGACCTCCTCGGGAACTCCTACCTTCAGTCCTTGGCGTGCATCGATGGAATCCTTCATCTGATCAGTGGCGATTGCGAACCTGGCGTTTATCACCTGCAGGGTGGCGGAGAGGCGGCCGGCTGGTACGAGGTAGCGTGCCGAATCTTCGCACTTTCGGGGAATGATCCGAGCAGGGTCGGCAGAACCAGCACGCGCGAATACGCGCAGGGCCGAGAAGACTTCGCGCCACGGCCCATCCACAGCACCTTCAACATGGACAAGCTGAGGTCCACAGGATTTGATCCGGAAGATCAGTGGGTTTCACTAGCCAAGTTCATGGGTGTCAGGGCCGGAACAGCAGACAGGACCTGATCGGTACCAGGGATTCCCGTAATAAAGTGGTTCTCGAGTATTGAGCTTTCGTCTCCGATCCTCTCCAAGACCTCAACGAAATCGCTGCACGGAGAACCGCGAAAGCGCGGTCTTTGTACAAGTCAAAGAAGAATGTTGGCGAGCGATGTTTTGGTGAAGCGGCAAATCGAGCCGGAATCGCGGTGAACTTGAGGTTTTGAACGGCTGAACATTTGGCTGAGCCTGAGGGCAACTTTCGTGATTTCTGCCTCCTCAAGCCCTAGGATAAACATCAATGTGGATCTGGTTTTGCATCGGATCCGCTGTTTTTGGGGGAAAACGAACCGAATGGGGACGGTTTGAAAATGGAATACTCGAGCCCAATTGGGGAAAATGGCACTCGAAATTCACGCCTACCGAACGGGGTAGGCACCGGCGTGACACCTAAGCTGAACCGTGTGGTACAGCAAATCCACGCCACGCTCGTGAACAACGAAACGAGCGGTGTGGTGATTGTCGGTCCATCCGGCAGCGGTCGACGCTCAGCATTTGATGAAGCCTTCACCCGCCTGGGCGGTGGAGTACGACTGGTCAAGCTCAACGGCAGCAGCTTTGGAACTCAGGTGCCGCGCGGAGTGCTCTCATTCCTGCTGGCCCAGCTGGAGCCGGAACAAAGCGCCACGCGTCACACACTTATTCACGGACTGGCCGACTTGCTGTGCCGCGATGGCAATCCCTCGGTGGTGCTGCTGGGGCGCGCGGACCTGGTGGACGAGGAATCGGCCTCGCTGATCGCCCAGCTGGCATCGATGCGCAAAATCAAACTGGCGGTACACTGCGCGCAGATCCGTGAACTGCCGCGCGACCTGCTGGCCCTGTACCGCTCCGGGCAGCTCGGCCACGTCACGGTACGGCGCATGGACGTCACCGACGCACGCTATGTGCTCACCGGCGCCCTGGGCGCAAGAGTTTCCGCATTTGCCGCCGCCACACTGCACTACCTGGCCGACAGCAACCGCACGCTGATGCTCCAGCTGGCCCGCACCTGGGCATCCGACGGCCAACTCGTCCAGCGCAACGGCGTCTGGGTGCTGGTCTCGGCCCGGATCCACGGCGGGCCGGCCCTGAGCGCATTATCCAGCTCCATGATTTCCGGCCTGCAACCCAGGGAACGGGACCTGCTCTCCGCCTTAGCATTGGGTGGCCCGGTCCCGTTGGAAACGGTCCACAAGGCCGGACTGGTCCGGGAAGTGGACGCATTGTTCGCAGCTGGACACGTCCGCCACGACGCCCGGCGTGTGGGGCAGGTGGCCATCGGCATGCCGCTGCTCACCCTGCTGCTGCGTCATGAGCTGCAGGATCAGTCCAATGAGGGCGTACGCCACTTGCTGCAGGGGCTGCACACCGATGCGGGAGCCGCCCAAACCCTGAGCGGGTTGCGAGCACTGGTTGACGTTGGACAGTACCAGGAGCTGGTTCGTGCCGGTGAAAGCTTCGCAATTGACGGCTACCAGCCCGCGGGGTGGCTAGGTGATCCGGCAACACGGGTGCGGATCTTGAACCTGCACGTCAAGGCGCTCCTGTTGCTGGGGCGCGAACAGGATGCCGGAACACTGCTTCAGGAGGCGACCGGAAGCCTGAAAAGCGCCATGCAGCGGGGCCAGGACGCCCGCCTGGGGCGGGCGGCCCAGGAATTGAAGCTGCTCGGTGCCCGGTTGGCTCCCGGTGAGCAGATCGATTCGGAGCACAACCCGCTGGGACAACTTCCCACGGGGTCAACGAGCTGGAAGACCGAGTCGCTGCACATGCGCGCCGCCGTGGCCCAGGTGTTCCAATGGGCGGCGGGGACCCGGCAGGCCGACGCGTTGGCGGCGATCCGCCAGATCAGCCGAGAACTGCAGATCCTGCAATTCAATGGCCACCTGGCCGACACGATCTGCCATGAGGAAGCGGCGGAACTTGAAGCGCAGCTGCTGCACGCCGAATTGCTGGCCGGCAGCTGGAAGAGCGCCATGCTGCGTGCCTCCCAGCTGAACCGCGGCAAGTACTCGAACCCACGGATCACCGCCTTCGCCGAGTCAGTGCGCGGGATCCTGCTGTGCCTGGCAGGGGAGGACGAAAAGGCGCTGCCCATCCTGCAGCCCTGCCTGGAACAGCTCTCACACGGGGCGCCGGGCTTTGAACGCGCAGCGGTGGAAGCGGCCACCACCTACGCGATGATGTCCCTGGGCCGGCAGGAGGAAGGCACCGAGCTGCTCTCCCGCGGACTGGGCAGCAGCCGGCCGCAGCCTTCCCTGGGGTTCTTTGCCTGGACTGCGGAGGTCTTCGCCTCCCTGGCGGTGGCCCGCATGGACTCCCCGGCATCAGCCCACACCCGGCTCGAGGCGTTTGCCGAGCTGGCCGCCAAGGCGGGGGCCAAGTCATTGGAGATGCACACCGCGGCCTTCGAGCTGCGGTTGGGCAGGCACACGGCGCTTGACCGGCTGCAAAGCTGCAGCGCGGCGTGCCAGGGGGAGATGGCCGCCGGACTCCTTGCGCTGGCAGGTGCGGCCAGGGCCGAGGACTCTGCCGGCGTCGCAGCGGCGTTGAGCCAGGTGGCCCAAGCCGGGAACGTGCTGATGGCGACCGCCAGCGACAATGCGCTGGTGGAGAACCTGATGACGCGCGAACAGCGCCGGCTGGCCAAGACCGTGGCCGGGCTGCGCCAACCCGCCGCCGCCGTGCTTCCGGGCCAGGAACGCGCCGGCGCGGAGACGTCCACGCCGGGCTGGACCCGCGAATTGACCAAGCGTGAATCCCAGGTGGCGCTGCTGGCCATTGAGGGGCGCAGCAACCAGGAGATCGCCCGGGTCAACGGGGTGTCCATTCGCACGGTGGAGGGCCACCTGTATCAGGTGTACTCGAAGCTGCAGGTGCGCAACCGCCAGGAACTGACCGCACTGGACCGGGCGAGTCGACGCACGGCGGGGCAGCGATGACCACCAGCACCATGCGGCCCCACCTGCAGACCGCCGAGTTCCGGGACCTGCTGCGCATCGTGCGCAGCCCCGACACGAACGGGGCATTGATCCTGGGCGGTGTCGGCATGGGCAAGACCAGCCTGGTCGACGCGGTTCTGGAGCACCCCCAGGTGCAGTGCCCGGTCATGCGCCTGTACTCCAGCCCGTCCTTGGCTCAGGTGCCCTACGGGGTCCTCTCGCCCTACCTGGGGGCGCTGCGCAGCATCGAGGACCCGGTCCAGGTCCTGCGCGAAATCAACCAGCGCCTGGCCGACCGTTCCGCCCAGGCCGCGGGGCTCGTGGTGGTGGAGGATGCCCAATTCCTGGACGCCCAGAGCTGTTTCGTGCTTTCGCTGCTGGCCGAGAACGCCTCCCTGAAGCTGGTGGCGGTCGGTGCCGGGGCACTGGATGCCGCCTCGCCGCTGGCCGCCATGTCTGCTTCCATGCAGCTGGAGACCATTGTGGTCCAACCACTGGGCCTGGACCACGTCCGCCAGCTGGTTGACCAGCTGGTGCCGGGCGTCATGGGGGACGGGGCCGCGCAGGTGGTGGCCCACGCCAGTGGCGGCAATCCCAGCTTCGCCAAGGCGTATGTGAGCTCGGGACTGGAACAGGGCACCCTTTTTTCCACGGCCACCGATGAATTTACCCCGCCCCCGCGCCTGTGCGTGTGGACGGCGGCCAGCGCCCTGCCCGAAGCCGATGAGCGCCTGCAGGATTTGGTGCGTGAGGTGCACCAGCAGATCCCAGAGGCAGAGCAGCGCTGCCTGCAGCTGTTGGCCCTGGCCGGGGCGCTACCCAGCGCCGTGCTGCTGGGTTGCTCCATGACCTACAAGGGGCTGCTGGATTCGGGGGAACTGCGGGTCACCCAGGCGGGTCTGATCGAGTTTTCCTCCGAGCTGCACGCCTCGGTGCTGCGCCAGATGGTGCCGGCCCAGCTCAGCACCGAACTCTATGCCACCTGGCAGGAAGCCTGCGAACGGCTGGGGCTCGCCCCGACGCCGCGGCAGGTGTTGTGGGGTCTGGAAATCGGCCGTGACATTGCCCAGGAGCAGGTGCTGGATGCGGTGGCAGAGGCGGCCGGGGAACTGGACTACATCCTGGCCTGGCAGCTGTGCAGCATTTACCAGCTGGGGCACACCGGGGTTTCAGGGGCCCTGTTGGAGGCCCAGGTCATGCTCGGCATTGGGCGATACCACACGGCCCGGTCCCTGCTGATGCGCACCATCCGGCATGCCGAAGATCCCCAGCACCTGCGCGCGGCATTCAACCAGCTGCTGCTGGTGCTCACCAGCCTGGGAGTCAAGGCCGGGGAGCTGCGTGAGCTGGAGGACCTGTGGGATGCGCGGGCCCGGGACTTCGCCGACCCGGCGCAGCGCGATCACCTGGTGGCCGGCCGGCGGGCCGCGAACCGGCTGATAACCCTATGGAAGCGCGTACACACCACCGACGGGCTGCGCCCGCAGCTGTGGGAGGTGGAGGAGCTGCTCAGTGATCCGGAACTGACCGCGGAGATGCGGGTGATCACCCTGATGCTGCTCAGCGACCTGCACAGCATGGACGGCCACTGCCGCACCGCGCATGAACTGGCACAACAGGCCCAGCAGGTGCTGGAGGCCAACCCGGCCCTCGGCCGGCTCTACGAACCAAAGGTCGCCTTCCGCCTCGGCTGGAACCTGATCTTCCTGGGAGACTACGCCAGCGCCGAACAGTTCCTGGCCACCTACCGCGGCACCACCGTGCACCAGGTCATGCACCGCCAGGGCGTCATCGCCACGCTTCAGGGCCTGGCGGCGCTGGCCCAGGGACGCACCGTGCGCGCCAGCGAGAAGTTCACCGAGGCGATTGCCGAACTGCAGCTGCACGACCCGGCCCAGATCCTTTCTCTGGCAGAGCACCTGTACCGCGCCGCCGAAAGCCAGCTGGACACCAGCACGGTCGCAGAGGCCAGCCGCTGGCCGGTGCCGGGGGATGGGCCAACGCTGGGGGAGGTCCCCTCCCGGCAACGGCTGTTCGCCCGTGCGGTGTCCGCAAGCCTGGGCAACCCCATGGGGTCGGAAAACCTTGCCGACTTCCCGCTCCTGGAACGTGAAGCCCTCATCCGGGTGCTGGGCCAGCTGGTGGACTCCGACCTGCCCGGGCATCCGGGCCGGGAACGCCTGGCCTGGCTGGCCATCCGCCAGCAGGGGCTGCGCTCCACCCTGGCGGCGCGCCTGGCGGAACTGTGCACCACCGGACAGACCGAGGAACTCGCCCAGCTCGGGCGCCAGGCGGTGGCGGAGGGGGAACTGGAACTGGGTGTTCAGGCCCTGGCGCGCGCCGCGGCCAGATACTCGGACGCCGGTGAGCAGCGCAGCTGCGGAGCCCTGCTGCGCCACGTGGCGCGCATCGTGGAAACCGAGGGGATGAACCCGGGCAGGTATGTCCTGCGCACCCTGGCGCTGACGGAGCTGACCGCCCGTGAGGCGGAGATCGTGGACCTAGCCCGGGCGGGAAAGAACAACGCCGAGATTGCCCGCGCCCTGACCGTCTCCCAGCGCACGGTCGAGGGGCATCTTTACCGGGTCTTCGCGAAATTGGGGATCTCGGAGCGGGCCGAACTGAAGGATGCGGGCCTGCAGCCGGGTAATGGGGTGGCCCGATAAGGGCCCATCCGCGCAATCTTGAAGTAGGCACCACGCGTGCCAAGCGAATATCGGGTACATAGGCTCGAAAGCAGGGAACGGGACAGCTGCCCAGCCATGCTGTTTTGACCGAACGAGGAACAAGTGATGACCGCCCATACGGGCTATCGCATGGACTCAATCCCTAGGGCGGGACCGGCGGACTGCGGATCCGCAAGGATTCACCCCCCAGCGCAGCCGCCGGTCCCTTTTTTACGCGGGCCCCGCCAGCACCGTCGCCGCGGTGCCGGCGGGCCCGTGCATTTGCCCGGCACCCGGGCACGGATCCACCCCGCCAAGTAGTGAACGAGTGCCGACTAGGTGCTTCGCGGGTAATAGGTGGCCCAAGCAGGTAGATAAACGAGTATCAACCCACTCGTGTGCGAACCTCCCTTGCATCCTAGGCTCTGAGACAGGCAGGGAATCTTGGGTACTCGCACTTTACATGCGTCCTTGCCGGGGGGAAATGCATCATTGGGGGGAATGCACTTATGTGTACTTTTGGGGCTCAAAATACTGCCCGACTCCACTGTGCTGATTCGGTTCACACAGTGGGGGATGGATATGTCGCAAATTAGCGGGCGTCTGGACGGTTCAAGCTTCGAACCGATCCAGGTCTGGAACACCACCACCGAACGCACCGTTCCGGTGGCACCGGCCGCAGCCGGGCTGGACGGGCGCAGGTACCACCGCCGGCTGGTGGCCACCGATTCTCTGATCATCACCTTCGCGGGCATTGCCCCCGCGCTGATCTTTGCCCTGCGGGTGGAGAACCCGGCCACGCCCTACACCTTGCAGCTGGCCATTACCGGCCTGGCCGTCACGCTCGCCTGGCTGCTGATCATGGCACTGTTCAAGACCCGTGCCATGGGATGCATCGCAGTGGGAATGCAGGAGTACAAGTACGTGGTTTACGCCACCGCAAGCCTGGCCGGCGTGCTGGGCGTGCTGGGCCTGATGACCCCGGTGCCGAACCTGCGCGTGTTCGTGACCGCCGCGCTGCCCGCCGGCCTGGCCGCGTTGCTGGCCGCCCGCTGGTGCTGGCGCCAGTGGCTGCACGCCCAACGCGAACGCGGCTTCGCGCTGAGCAACGTGCTGGTGTACGGCCAGGCGACGGACGCGCCCCACGTGGTGCACCACATTTCCAAGCGGACCGGCCCGGCCTACCGGGTGGTGGGGGTGCTGGTCGATGGCGACTGCGACGCCGAGGCCGAAGCGGACCTGCGCTCCGTGGACCCGACCCTGCCGTTGCTGAACGAAGCAGCGGGCATTGAGGAACAGTTGCGCATCCTCGGTGCGGACTCGGTCGTGGTGGCCGGCCCGCTGAGCGGCGGCAACGTTGCCCTGCAGGAATTGAGCTGGCGCCTGGAACGCATCGGGGTGGCCCTGATCGTGGTGTCCGCGCTGACCAACGTGGCCAGCCGGCGGGTGCGCACCAGCCCTGTTGACGGGCTGCCGCTGCTGCACGTGGATTTGGCCAAGTTCACCGGATGGCGCTACGCGCTCAAACGCAGCATGGACATCGCCTTCGCCGCCGCGGCGCTGCTGGCGCTGAGCCCGGTGTTCCTGGTCATTGCCGGGCTGATCCGCCTCGATGGCCCGGGGCCGGTGTTCTTCAAGCAGGAACGCGCCGGGCAGGACGGCACCCCGTTCTTCATGTTCAAGTTCCGCACCATGGTTCCCAACGCGGAGCAGGTGCTGGCCCAGCTGGAGGAACGCAACGAGGGCGCCGGACCACTGTTCAAGCTCAAGGATGACCCGCGGGTCACGCGCATCGGTCGCCTGCTGCGCAAGCACTCATTGGATGAGCTGCCGCAGTTCCTGAACGTGCTGCGCGGGGACATGTCCGTGGTCGGACCCCGCCCGCCGCTGTTCAAGGAAGTGGCGGCCTATGAGGGGCACACCCACCGCCGGCTTTACCTCAAGCCCGGGGTGACCGGCCTGTGGCAGGTA
>Ga0153920_1000053_pt1 | contig 49429 bp, 53 predicted proteins | sample TSNJ004MetaG_FD_104713 | JGI IMG/M metagenome (GOLD analysis project Ga0153920, IMG submission 104713) | Attine ant fungus gardens microbial communities from New Jersey, USA - TSNJ004 MetaG | ecosystem: Host-associated > Fungi > Mycelium > Unclassified | place: USA: New Jersey, Brendon T. Byrne...
ATTGCCATATTTGGAGTTAAAGCATAATCAGCAATAGCATATTTTACATTGGTTTCATCATCTGTGATAATTGAGAATGGAGTAACTTCAGACCCTGTCCCTGAAGTTGTTGGTATACAAACCATCGTAGCTTTTTTTCCAAGTTCAGGGATTTGGCATATTCTCTTTCTTATGTCCATAAATCTCATTGAAATATTTTCAAATACTGTATCAGGCTGTTCATACATCAACCACATAATTTTAGCGGCATCCATCGGAGAACCTCCGCCCAAAGCGATAATTACATCAGGCTCATATGGTCTTATTATTTTTAGTGCTTCATCTACTGTAGATAACATAGGATCCGGTTTAACATCAAAGAAAATTTGATAGTCAATGTCAATTTCATCTAGTACATTTGTAATATTATAAATAGCACCGGAATTAAACAAATATCTGTCTGTTACAATGAACGCACGTTTTTTGCCTTCAAGTTCACGAAGCGCTAAATCTGTAGCTCCTCTCTTGAAATAAACTTTTGGCGGTATTCTAAACCAAAGCATGTTTTCTCTCCTTTCAGCCACTGTCTTATAGTTAAGCAAGTGTTCAACTCCGATATTTCCGCTAACAGAGTTTTTGCCCCAAGAACCGCAGCCAAGTGTTAATGACGGCTCCAACCTGAAGTTATATAAATCACCTATACCGCCATGAGATGCCGGCGAGTTAATTAATAATCTGCAAGTCGGAATTTTGTCTGCAAAATAGTTAATTCTGTCTTGAGTTCTAGTATCAGTATATAGCACAGAAGTATGACCTGCACCACCTAAAAGAACTAATTCGTGAGCAATATTTACAGCTTCTACAAAATCCTTAGATTTATACAAAGCCAAAATCGGCGACAATTTTTCATAAGAGAACGGATTGTCAGCTGAATAATCTGTCTGCTCTCCGATAAGAACTTTCGCGCACTCAGGGACTTTAATACCTGCAAGTTCAGCAATTTTATAAGCAGGCTGACCAACTATATTTGCATTGACAGCACCTGATTCGCTAAGAATAATTTTAGAAACTTTTTCAGCTTCTTTATTGCTTAGAATATATGCTCCACGATATTCTAATTCTTTTTTAACTTCGTCATATACATCTTTAACGGCAACAATAGCTTGTTCAGATGCACAAATCATTCCATTGTCGAAAGTTTTTGACATTAAAATTGAAGAAACTGCCATTTTAATATCAGCTGTTTCATCAATAATAGCAGGAACATTACCTGAACCCACGCCTAATGCAGGTGTGCCTGAGGAATATGCAGCTTTAACCATTCCCGGGCCGCCTGTTGCCAATATACAATCAATAGAATCGTGCTTCATTATTGTATTTGTTAATTCTAACGAAGGCTCATCAATCCAGCCGATAATGTCTGCCGGAGCTCCTGCTTTAACCGCAGCCTCTAAAATAACCTTTGCGGCTTCTATCGTTGATTTTTTTGCTCTCGGATGCGGAGAGAATATAATAGCGTTTCTGGTTTTTAAAGAAATTAAAGATTTAAAGATTGCAGTTGAAGTAGGGTTTGTTGTCGGAATAACACCTGCAATAACACCTAAAGGTTCTGCTACTACTTTGATTCCGTTTGTTTTGTCTTCTTTAATAATACCGCAAGTTTTTGCCTCTTTGTGTTTGTTGTATATGTATTCTGAAGCAAAATGATTTTTTATAACTTTATCCTCTACTATGCCCATGCCTGTCTCTTCTACAGCCATTTTTGCCAGAGGTATACGAGCCTTGTTAGCTGCTATAGCTGCAGCTTTAAAAATTTTGTCAACTTGTTTTTGGTTAAATGTCGAATATATTCTTTGAGCTTTTTTAACTCTTGCAATCAACATTTCTAATTGTTCGACAGTAGCCACAGTATTTGGCTCTTTAAGAGCCTTTTCCAGTTTTGCTACCGCTTTTTGATTTTTCGCTTCCATAGTTTGTTATCTCCTTTTAATTGTGATTTATTTCACAATTATATTTTAAGCTAAATTTCGACAAAATGCAAGTGTATAATTTACAATCTTTATCTTATTTTAATATTTGGAATATTTTACACTATTTTTTTCAAAATTAAAACCCCCTTTTCGCCGAGTTTATTTTTATTTTTCCGACCGGCTGATAAAAACCTCTATGTTACCAGAGCCAACTATGTAAATTATTTATTTTGTTGGGTAGTTACAAAATATAAAATGTGTGATAGAATGTTTTTGTAAATAAAATTAACATAGAGGATTCCTTATATGAATAAAATTAAAATATTATTTTTGTTAGCTGTTATTTCTTTAGGTTTGAGTGTAACCGCGGTTACACCGACTGAAGTTAAAAATGCTGCCGGTGCTGAAAACAAACAGGTTCAACCTACAAGGACTTATATTAATGCAATCCCCATAGATATGGTTGCAAGACCGAATTATTACTTAAATAAATATGTAAAAGTAAAAGCAACGTTTGATAAGTTTTCAACTCTTGGTCTTGATTATAAACCTGCAATGAGAAGCTCTGAAGATTACATTTCTTTTTTAATTCAAAGAGATGATGTACGTGATCATAATATCCCGCTTTCTGAAATGAAAATATTTATGAAAAGAACTGAGGCAGAAAAATATATCGATTTAAGTTCGGGAGATAAAATCGAGTTTTCGGGAAAAGTATTCTCGACAGCATTAGGAGATGTATGGATGGATGTTGATAACTTTAGTGTATTATCTTCAAAATCTAAATCCCAAACCAAACAATAAATCAGATATACGGAGTTAAGAAATGAGCGATAAAAACATATTTTTAACCGTACACGGACATTTTTATCAGCCGCCGAGAGAAAATCCCTGGCTGGAAGCTATAGAAATGCAGGATAGCGCTGCTCCTTTTCATGACTGGAATGAAAGAATTAATAAAGAATGTTATAACCCTAATTCCGTCTCTAAAATTGTAGACAGCCGCAACAGAATTCTTGACGTTGTTAACAATTACGCTCATATAAGTTTTAACTTTGGTCCAACTCTTTTATCATGGTTGGAACAATTCGCTCCATTGACATATGAACGAATTATCAAAGCTGATATAGAGAGCATTGCGGAACATAATGGACATGGCAATGCAATAGCGCAGATTTATAATCACATTATTATGCCGCTTGCAAATGAAAATGATAAACAAACTCAAGTCATGTGGGGCATAAGAGATTTTGAATACAGATTTGGCAGAAAACCTGAAGGCATTTGGCTTGCTGAAACTGCAGTCGATGACGATACATTAAGAGTATGCGAAGAGCATGGTATAAAATTCACTATCCTCTCTCCGTATCAAGCACTAAAAATCCGGCAAGAAGGCACTAAAGAATGGACAGATGTAAGCTGGGGAAATATTGATCCTGCTCGTTCATACAGATATTATATAAAATCCGCGCCGGGTAAATATATTGATTTATTCTTTTATGACGGCGCTATTTCCCGTTCAGTCGCGTTTGATGAACTCTTGAAAGACGGCAATAAATTCAGTAAACGCCTTAAAGAAGGAGTATCCGAATGCCGCGACTTTCCTCAGCTTATAAATATCAGTACTGACGGCGAAAGCTACGGGCATCATACAAAATTCGGCGATATGGCATTGGCTTATGTTCTTCAAATAAAAGCAAAAGATGAAGGATTTACCGTAACTAATTATGGCGAATATTTAGAAAAATACAGAAGCGATTACGAAGTTGATATTAAGCAGTCATCGTCCTGGAGCTGCTTCCATGGCGTAGGCAGATGGAAAGAAGACTGTGGATGTTCGACAGGCGGTCATCCCGGCTGGAATCAAAAATGGAGAAAACCTTTAAGAGAAGCTTTTGATTATCTAAGAAATGAATTAATCCAAGTCTTTGAATCAGAAGGCAAAAAATATTTTAAAAATCCGTGGGAAGCCAGAAATAATTATATTGAAGTTATTTTAGACCGCGGTGATATGAATGTTAAAAAATTCCAAAATGAAAATTTTCTTCCTGATATTACAGATGCTAAAAGAGTTAAAGCAATGGAATTATTGGAAATTCAGCGTCAATCCATGCTTATGTATACAAGCTGCGGTTGGTTCTTTTCCGAAGTTTCCGGTATTGAACCCGTTCAAATATTAAAATACGCCGCGCGAGCTATGCAGCTTGCAGCAAGATTTACTGATAAGGATTTTGAATCTAAATTTCTCGATATACTTTCTGAAGCAAAAAGTAATATACCGGAACAAGGCAATGGCAGAGATATATTTGAGCGTTATGTAAGACCGTCAATAGTCACAATGAAACAACTTGCATGTCTTTGGGCAATTTCATCTTTATATCAGGATTTTGATGAAGAAGAAAACGTCTATAGCTATGTTGTACGAAAACATTCGTACAAAAAAGTTCAGAAAGGCACTTCCACGTTCATAATCGGAAATATAGAAATCCAATCTAAAGTTACATGGAGAAAAGCTAATCTTATATTTGCACTGATGCAATACGAAGACGGCGACTTCCATTGTACTATTAAAGAATATCCTGATGAAACTGAATTTAATAATATTCGTGTAGAGTTGACAAAAACATTTATGACAGATACCCCGACTGAAATGATTCGCGCTTTAGACGAGTATTTTGGCAAAGAATATTTTACACTTAAAGACATTTTCATTGAAGAAAGAAGAAAGATTCTTCAAATTCTGCTTAAAGGCAAATTAGCAAAATTTGCTGAAACTTATCAAGACATGTATGATGATGGCAAAAGCTCTATTTATCATTTACAAAATCTTGGTTTAAAAATTCCTGACGAATTCAAAATTTCAGCAGGTTACGCACTAAGCCACAAATTTAATGATATCGTTGTCCATTCAGGCGGTTTTTTGGATAATGAAGCAATTCAACAGGCAATGGACATTAATTTTGAGGCTAGACGGATGGAAATTTGTTTGGATAAAAAATCTTCAAATATTGTATTCAGTAAAAAAATTCTTCAAAATGTTAACAGACTTGTACATAGCTTTGAAATACAGCAAGCTGATATTATATTGGAATTATTTGATAATATAGAAAAGCTGGAACTTGAAGTTGATATCGCAGAGGCACAAAATACATATTATGCTAAAATTTATCATTTGGTCGGAGATATTTTAGAAACAAGTTTAAGTTCTAAACGTTCATCTAACAAAAAATTTGTTGAAATGCTTCTTGAAATCGGAGAAAATTTAAATATTAATACAGAATTTTATCGTAAAAAAATGGATAAAATGCTTCTGGAACAATAACTACCAGTTAATAGAACCGCATTTACTATATGAATCAATTGAACGTTGAATTTTTTGTTCAACTAATTCTATTTTTTTCAATATTGCAGGATCACAATTTTTATTCTTAAGAAGCTTCAATTCAATAAGTTCTTCTTTTAAAAGTCTTATTTTTTGCTTATCTTCTTCCCTCATCCAAAATAGCCAGCCTTCATACCCGCAGCCATGCGGAACAACAGTCCATGGTTCAGAGGGAAAATAATGACATATTAAAGGTCTTTCTTCATAATTACTGCACAAATTATTATCCTGAATATATTTACAGCAATAAAAGGTTAATTTATCTTCTTCAAACTTCCCCTCATTTTTAAGCATACTAATAATATTATTAACAATTGCGGCATCTGCTTCTCGTGCTTTTTCAACGGATGAATAAGGCTCAAAAATACTTAAAAAATCAATGACACGCTCATCGCCTTCCTGTGATAATTTCAAAAGATCAGCATGCGACATACCGGTTGTTACCACTCTACAGCATTTTCCACACATATTGCATAAATTTTGAGGACGCTTTTTTAAATAACTATTTTTATAACAATCCATAATATTATTATAACTGTTATAAAAAAATTTCATGTAATCTTGTAACATTTCTTAAAAAAAATAATAAAAAAGCAATATTTTGTATGTCGGATACTTTATTAATATAAGTAGTAGTATAGGGTAGTTTCATGCAAAATACAGTAGGACAAGGACAAATACCACAGCCGCAGCAGGGTGTTCAGCAACATACACAGCCTGTGTATCAAAGTTCGCCGCAGCATTATATTCAGCAGCCTCAAACAGTTGCCGTACCAAATCATTCAGGAGTAAATATTCAAATATTTAACCCTTCTGTAGGTGTTCCCGGCGGAGCTCCTATTTATAATGTGAATGCTCCTTCTTATCCGACAGCAGCAACGGCAGCTTATCCGTCAGGATATTATACAAATAATTGGGGCGGACCACCAAATACTCAAGACGTAACACAAACCTATGAAAATTCAAAAAATACATCCGATACAATAAACAAAACACCGGTTGAAAAGAAAGAAAACACCGAAAGAAAATCAAGCGGAACGAAAACTGAAAAAAGAGAAATTGTCGAACTTACGGATGATTATATAAGAAATCTTGAAAATTATTTAAACAGTCAAGACACCGAGATTAGATTAATGGGTGCAAATGAGGTTGTAGAAAGGATTCAGGAAGATTCTTCAAGAAAAGATGATAAGGCATTGACTGCATTAATTAATAAAATGCTACAAGATCCATCTGTTCAAATAAGAGTTTTAGCATTAAGTATGCTTGACTCAAGAAATGTAACCGGTGATGATTTGACTGTAGAACTCCTTAAAAATATGCAAAATTCAACATCAGGTTACGGACAAGATGCACTGCAAGCCGCTAGTATCTTATTAAAAATGTCGGGACAAAAGGTTGAAAAAGAATTTGAAGTAAAAAATGATAATAATACCAAAAAAGAAATTAGCAGATCAGATGTCAGGTCAATAGTTAGAAAAGAGTTAGAAGAAAAAGAAAAGACAAACAGCCCCCAAGACAATGAAAGTAAGAAATAGGTAAAATTATGAGAATATCTCCTAATGTTGCAAATATTATAATAAAAGGTGCAGGCGTGGCGGCATTAGCGCTCATTGCGAAAGATGCGCATGTTATCGGGAAACTACAGTCAGATGTGCACGCACAAAGCCGCGATGCAAACGCTATGCATAAAAGATACAGTAATACACGTACTTTAAATTATCCGAGTGTAACAACTGCAAAATTAAAAGATACCGTTTTCAGATATGAAATGGAAGACAATACCAGAGGTTTTATAAATTCAGCCATAGGATATTTTAAAGGACTGGGTACGATGCTTGTTTCAAGCGTAGTTCCTTTTGCCTTGGGACTTGGCGCATTATTAGGTAAAAAATGCGGCGCTTTAGCTAAAGGTTCAGCAATAGGGCTTGGCGTTTATGCAGGAATAAAATTCTTTAAAGACGGCTTAGGCATTGGTAACTATAACAACATAAATTCCAGATTTTAAATAACAAGCATTCATTGTCCAATTTCGTTTTACTGACTCTTGCTATAATCCGCATTAGTTGTGTTAAACAAATCAGGTCGTTTTAATTTTGTTCTTTTAATGCTTTCTTCCCTACGAAAAGCATTAATTTCTTTATGATTTCCGCTCAATAACACTTCCGGAACACATAATCCCCTGTATTCTCTCGGTTTAGTATAATGCGGATATTCAAGTAACCCGTTTGAAAAACTGTCTTCATCGGCCGATTCAATTTTCCCTAAAGTTCCTTCGACTTTTCTGCTGACAGCATCCATTAAACACAATGCAGGGAGTTCACCTCCTGTCAAAACAAAATCTCCTATAGAAATTTCCCTCGGTTTTATAATTTCTCTGATTCTCTCGTCAAAACCCTCATAATGCCCGCATAAAACAGTTATTTGATTATAATTAGATAATTCATTAACAATTTTTTCATTTAGCGGTTCACCCTGAGGCGTCATCATTATAGAGATAGAATTATCAGGCTGCTCGATACTTTCATAAGCATCGACATAAGGCTGCGCTGTTAAGACCATTCCCGCACCGCCGCCATACGGAGTGTCGTCTACTTTTTTGTGTTTATCCAGGGAAAAATCTCTCGGATTAATCGTATCCACTGAAATTGCTTTACTTTCCAAAGCTCGCTTTAGAATACTAAATGAACAATATGACTGAATCATTTCAGGAAACAACGTTAATACCTTAAAAATCATTCAAGCAATCCTTCCAAATTATTTATGGTGACTTTTTTATCTTTAATACTTACATTCGTTACTATTGCTTTTACAAAAGGGATTAAAGATATTTTACCTGATTTAGTCTTAATTGATAGCAAATCATTTACTCCATTATTAGACACACCGACTATAAAACCTAAATTATTATCGTTTTCGTCCGCGACAGAGAGTCCCAAAAGCTCATCAATGAGGAATTCATCTTCTTCCAAGGAATTTCTTATTGTTTGTTCTTCAACAAATAAAAGTAATCCTTTATATTCTAAAAGTTCATTAATTGAGTTAATACCTTCAAACTTAACTATTGCAAAAGTTTTATTCAAACGATTACGAGTGATTTTCAGAGGATTATATTCATTGCCGGTTTTTATAAACACTTTTTTAAGCGAACAGAAGAAATCCTGCTGGTTTTTAGAAAAACCGACTTTTGCTTCTCCATGAATTCCGTGAAAATTTAAAATCTTTCCGACCGAAACATATTTAGTCATTATTCTATTCTTCGGCTTTCTTTTTTCTGCCTCGTTTAGGCTTTTCTTCTGCGACAGCTGCCATTTCTTCGACTTTTTCTTTCTTCTTAGCTTTAGTTTCAGTTTCTTTACTTTTAGCTTTTTTGAATTCAGCCGGAGCGTCTTCACGTTCTTGGTTCCATCTTTCAAGTCCCATTTGAGAACGAATCAGACCGATACCTACGTGAACCCGCCATTCATCCATTTTCAACTGAGAAGCGATAATTTTATGACATCCTATAGGAGGAAGCGGAAGCAGCGGCTCATAAAGATTTTTAATTGCAAATAATTGGTCAGGTGAAATTGCCAATTTACGTTTAGGGAATGGAATTTTCGGCAGCATCATTTTTTGTCTTACAAGATTAATACCGAAAAATACTTTTCTTGGTTCCAAACCTATTTTTTCTCCTATTACTTCGTGCGCATCCGGATTAGGAAGCGGAAGCATTAGTTTATATAACAATTCTATCTGTTCTAATTGCTCTTTACTTACAAGCAATTGTCTAGGTCCTTGATTTGAACGGCGATTATTTTGGAATCTGCCACCTTGCGGTCTGTTTCCGTATCCGCCTCTGTTATAGCCTCCCTGCTGCGGACGATTTCCGTATCCGCCTTGCTGCGGTCTATTACCGAAGTTTCCGCGATTATCTCTATTGTAACCACCGCCTTGATTATCTCTGTTATAACCGCCTTGCTGCGGTCTGTTACCGAAGTTTCCGCGATTATCTCTATTGTAACCGCCGCCTTGATTATCTCTGTTATAACTGCCTTGCTGCGGTCTATTACCGAAGTTTCCGCGATTATCTCTATTGTAACCACCGCCTTGGTTATCTCTGTTATAACCGCCTTGCTGCGGTCTGTTACCGTAGCTTCCGCGATTATCTCTATTATAACCGCCGCCTTGATTATCTCTGTTATAGCCGCCTTGCTGCGGTCTGTTACCGTAGCTTCCGCGATTATCTCTATTATAACCGCCTTGTTGAGGGCGATTATATCTATTTTCCTGATCATTGCCGCCTGCACTGTAATAACGAGGCGGTTCATCCGAAGAAGGACTGCTTTTTGCAGGTTCATCAGTAGCCGGTGCAGAAAAATCCTTATTTATATCACTCATTGGAGCTTCAGGATTTGAATCAGCACCTGAAACCATCATCTTTTTATCAGGGTATAGACATTCGGGACAAATAACTCTTTTGGGGTTTTTCGTTTCAAACTCACGACCACATTTGATACACTTGTTTACATACATATTAATAGCCTCTTAATTGTAAAATAATAACATAAATTCCGGGTTAATTAAAAATTGCTCCTCAATAAAAAATCGATTTTTAAATAATACTATATTAATAACTCTATATTAATATATTCATAATAACATAATAATTCTAATTTTGCAATAGGCAATACTATTTTTCAATCCAAATAGTAACAGGACCGTCATTTACAAGTTCAATATCCATCATAGCACGGAATTCACCCGTTTTAACAACAAGATTATATTCGCTGATTTCTTGAATAAAATACTCATATAATTCTTTTGCCTTGTCTAAAGGTGCTGAACTGTCAAAGCTCGGACGTGTTCCTTTTTTGCAGTCTCCGCACAAAGTGAATTGTGAAACAACTAAAATTTCACCGTTTATATCTTTTACAGATAAATTCATTTTGTCATTTTCATCCTCGAATATTCTGAGGTTGATAATTTTTTGCGCGAGTCTTTGGGTATTTTCTTTTTCATCGGTTTTTTCAACACCGACAAAAACCAGCAATCCTTTTCCTATTTCGGAATAAAGTTCATTGTTTATCACGACAGATGCTCTTTTCACTCGTTGTATCAAAGCTTTCATAAATTATTTCCTATATTTTGTTTGCCTCTCAATTGCCCGCAAGCCGCATCAATATCAGCGCCGCGTTCTAATCTTACCGTAACTTTTTTGCCTGAGTGCTCCAGTAAAGATTTGAATCTCATAACAGAATTATTTGACGGTTTTTGATAATTATTTTCATCTATGGAATTATACGGAATTAAATTTATATTACATTTTATATCATGTAAATAATGCACCAGTTGTTTTGCGGCTTCCAGTGTATCATTCAAATCTTTTATCAATAAATATTCAATCGTAATTCTTCTGCCTGTTTTTTCTACATAATTTTTTAAAGCAGTCTTTAAATTATTCATATTGTATTTATTTTCAATTCCCATAATTTGTTTTCTTGTTTCATGATTAGGCGCATGCAATGAAATCGCCAGAGTTGACTGCAAATCAATTTCAGCTAATTGATTTATACCGGGAATAATTCCGCTTGTTGAAACGGTTATTCTTCTTGCTCCTATTTGAAAATTATTGTTAAAAATCTCTAATGCTTTTAAAACATTATCCAAATTTAAAAGCGGTTCACCCTGTCCCATAAATACAATATTTGTTACTTTCAAACCCGTATCGCGTTGGATTGTCAAAACCTGTTCCACTATTTCTTTATAAGTTAAATTTCTGACAAATCCCGATTTTCCAGTTGCGCAGAAAGAACAATTAACCGCACATCCGATTTGAGAACTCACGCACGCTGTCAAATTAGCACGGTTATCAAATCTCATTAATACAGTCTCAACGCACTGTCCGTCCGGATATTCGATTAAGTATTTTATTGTTCCATCCGTGCTGACCTGTTTTATTTTTATTTTAACGTCGCTTACTTTAGCTTCTTTTTTCAACTCCTCACGGAATTTGATTGATAAATCAGTCATTTCATCAATTTCACTTACAGATTTCAAATAAATCCAGTTATGAATTTGTCGTGCTCTGAATTTTGAAGCATGCAATCTATCGGTTATTTCTTCTATCTCTTTTAAATTAAATCCTGATAATATTTCCATAATTCTTTCTTATATGTTTATTTTCTCCTTATAGTAATTTACTATTTCTATCATGGAATGAAGCATTAACGCAACAGGCTGTACTTCTTCACGCCATTGGTGAAATCCGCATGACTCAGGTAATATGCTCAAAGGGTTATCCGGGAAATCACGGCATATTTGAGGTCTGTTTTCATAATCAGAACATTTTTTGCATTCATTTAATTTCGGACAATGATAAAAATAAACCTCTTCATCCAATGTTTCATCCAATAATTTCAAATATTCGGGATAAACTTTCTCAGCTTCTTCCCGGGTTTCATATGGAATAAAAATACCGGTAAACTGTGCAGCAAATTTATCATTACTTTGAGCTTTTTCTTTTAGCTGTTCAGGTGGAAACTCGCTGCATGCTAAATTACAACATGTAGCGCAGCCCGTACAAGAAAAATTCTTTCTATAATCTAACATTTGCCGCCATTTTATAAAAATATCTTTTGCTATTTTTTCATCAAACATTTTTAAGACGGATTTTTGCCACAAATAACCTGCGCTGTTTGGCTCATAATTATCAAAAATATCATTTGCATTTTCAGGTTTAATTTCTTCAACACGTTTTTGGATTTCATCAACAGCTGTTAAAAAAATTTCTCTGTATTTTTGCTTTGTATTTTTAATTCCTATGCTCAAATCACTCATAGCAAAATAATATCACATAATAAGGCAATACAAAATAAAATACACTATTTGTATTAGAACTTTTCATTAATACATTATACTGAATTATGGGTTGATAAGTTGAAGAATTAATAAGCCTGTCTTCCGAATTTCCCGCCCTCTGTTGGTTGTTTACCGGCCTCCAATTACGATAATACTATCGATGAAACATCATGTTTGGTCCCATCTTCCGCAAGTACCGCCCCAGCGCGCGATAATGTTACCTTTAATGTCTTTAATTTTTTCGACATGCTGAACTTCTTCAACGCCTTCAACAATAGTGATAACTTCACAGTTATTAGAACAAGCATTGCAAATACAAGTTACAGATTGGAATGACATTTCACCTACACTCCAGCCTTTATACTTCGTTTCAGCATCTGTGTATTGGTGATTTTCCATTGCTAATAAAGCTGCCCCGATTGCGCCCATTGTCTGGTGATTTTCAGGAACAATAATTTCCGTACCCAATGCTTCTTCAAATGCCTTAACCATCCCTGAATTTGTAGCAACGCCGCCCTGAAAAGTAACAATCGGCAATAATTCTTTTCCTAAAGCCAGATTGCTTAAATAATTTCTAACCAACGCCTGACAAAGCCCATATAATAAATCCTCTACCGGATAACCCAGCTGTTGTTTGTGTATCAAATCGCTCTCTGCAAAAACACCGCATCTTCCTGCGATACGGGCAGGATTTGAAGACATGAGGGCAGTTTCTCCAAACTCCTCTATAGGAACATTTAATCTGTTTGCCTGCTGATCAAGAAAGCTGCCTGTGCCTGCGGCACAAACCGTATTCATTGCAAAATCCGTAACTATGCCGTCGCGAAGAATAATAATTTTACTGTCCTGTCCACCGATTTCAAGAATAGTTTGGACACCTGGAACATTTATACTTGCTGCAACAGCGTGGGCAGTAATCTCATTTTTTATAACGTCCGCTCCGACCAGTGCGCCGGCTAAATTTCTTCCGCTGCCTGTTGTCCCGACACCTGCAACAATATAGTCTGTTATTCTTTTATCATATAACGCATTTAAGCCTTTTTGAACTGCCATAACCGGCTTTCCGGATGTTCTGAGCATGTAACTGTCAACGAATTTTCCTTTTTCATCCACCAATGCAAGTTTTGTTGTTACCGATCCTACATCTATCCCTAAATATACTGTTAAACTCATTTTCTTTCCTTTGCTAATCTTATATAAAATAATATTAACACAAAAAATTAACCCTAAAAATGTAGGGTTAATTTTGTTAACAAAAGATTCAATTAAGTTTTCACATCGTATTTTTCATCAGAATTCACATGAGAATCAACAAATGTTTTTTCCCATTTGTTAACCAAATTGCCAAAGTTCGTGATAACATCTCCTATGTTTTTTGTTTTATCATGCTTGGCAGAATTCTTTTCAGATACAGATGAAATACCTTTCATAATTACAGAAATATCCGATGGCATATTTCTGTTTATTCTATCCACCATATGTAAATCCCCGCGAGTTGACCAACACAATAGTATATCTATTATATATATTCCCATTTTTAAGTGTTTTATAAACTATAATTACTAAAAATTTACAATATAAGAGGGTAGGAGAGAGAGTCAAAGAGATCCCGCGTTATTTCGCCGTTTAAGTTTTTTTGGTGCAGTAGTGACTGCACCCTACATGCTTCTGTCAGAAAGGGTCAAACATATCATGTCACACACGTCATCCCGGGCTTGACCCGGGATCTATCCATTTAATTTAATAATAACCGGCATTGATAGATCCTGAATCAAGTTCAGGATGACGTAGCGGGTGCACTTTATGTCTTGATTATTGGCAGAGCAATTGAAGAAGAAAGACCACCTTACCTTTTTCAATGTAAAGTGGTCTTTTTATGAATAGTATTTATTATTTAGTCGTTTTTGACAGGAATTCTCATTGCATAGAATGAACGGTATACAAACACCAGTGCAATCAGAAGGAATACTCCACCGATAATCGGAGCAATGTCACGGAAAGACTCACTGATTGCGATTTCCATTGCAAGAAGCCCGAATAATGTAGTAAATTTGATAATCGGGTTCATCGCTACAGATGAAGTATCTTTGAAAGGGTCACCGACAGTATCGCCGATTACCGTTGCATCATGAAGCGGCGTACCTTTTTCTCTCAAATCGCATTCAACGATTTTCTTAGCGTTATCCCAGCATCCGCCCGCATTTGCCATAAATACAGCTTGGAACAAGCCAAATACCGCTATTGCTATGAGATAGCTTACAAAAAACGCCACCGGAACATTATTGCCGTGAGCCGGAGCTGATAAGAATGCGAACGCTAAAGCAAAAGAGAATAGTGCGATAAAAATATTTACCATACCTTTTTGAGCATATTGTGTACAAATTTTTACTACTTCTTTTGAATTGCTTACATTAGCTGATTTTTCCTCAGAATCCAAATTGATATGATTTTTAATATATTCAACCGCTCTGTATGCGCCTGTTGTAACAGCCTGCATAGATGCGCCCGAGAACCAGTAAATTACCGCGCCGCCTGTCATAAATCCAAGCAATGTATATGGATTTAACAAGTTTAAGATAGCTTCAGGTTGAATACCTAAAACGTTTTCAATTACAAGAATCAACGAGAATATCATTGTAGTTGCGCCGACAACTGCCGTGCCGATAAGTACAGGTTTTGAAGTCGCTTTAAATGTATTCCCTGCTCCGTCATTTTCTTCCAGGCAGCTCTTAGCATTTTCAAAATCAGGAGTAAATCCGTATTCTTTTTCTATTTCTTCTTTAATATTAGGAATTTCTTCGATTAAAGATAATTCATAAACTGATTGAGCATTATCCGTCACCGGACCGTAACTGTCGACTGCGATTGTAACAGGACCCATTCCGAGAAATCCGAATGCCACTAAACCGAAAGCAAATACTGACGGATAAATCATAGCGGCTTCAGGAATAAATGTGCTTGCAAAATATGCAATAGACATTAATGAAATAATTACCGCGCCAATCCAAAAAGCAGAGAAATTACCCGCTACTAATCCTGAAAGGATAGTTAATGATGCGCCGCCTTCACGTGAAGCCGTTACAACTTCAAGTGTATGTTTTGCTTTTGGACTTGTAAATATTTTTGTAAATTCCGGAATTAAAGCCGCGCCCAATGTACCGCAGGAAATAATTACGGAAAGAATCAGCCATAAATTTCCATCCATTGATGCCAGTAACTTATAACTTACACCAAATGTCATTAATATTGATAAAATTGAAGTCAGCCAGACAAGATTTGTCAATGGAGTTTCAAAATCAAATTTTGTTGTTTTTGCCGCATAGATTTTATCTGTAATACCGTTAACCCAATATGCAACAACTGAAGTAATAATCATTAAGAATCTCATTGTAAAAATCCAAGTTAACAATTGAACCTGATTTTCAGGCTGAGCAACCCCTAATATTATAAAGCTAACTAACGCAACGCCTGTTACGCCATAAGTTTCAAACCCGTCAGCAGTAGGTCCGACAGAATCACCGGCATTATCACCGGTACAATCAGCGATTACACCCGGATTTCTGGGATCGTCTTCTTTTATACCGAATTGGATTTTCATCAAATCAGAGCCTATATCGGCAATTTTTGTAAAGATACCGCCGGCTACACGAAGCGCTGACGCGCCTAATGATTCACCGATTGCAAAACCGATAAAACATGCACCTGCTAAATGACCTGGTACAAAGATTAAAATTGTTAACATCATTATAAGTTCAACACTCACAAGCAAAACTCCGATACTCATACCGGCTTTTAAAGGAATGTTTAAAATATTCAAAGGATTACCTTTTAAAGATGCAAAAGCAGTTCTTGAATTTGCAAGAGTATTCATTCTTATACCAAACCAGGCAACCGCATAAGAACCCAAAATACCAATAACAGACCAGGCAAGAATTGTTAACACTCCGCTTACAGGCATATGCTGAAGATATCCGAAATAAAACGCAATACACAGCCCGATTAACACTTCCAGTACAAACAAAAACTTACCTTGTTGAATCAAATAAGTTTTACAGGTTTCAAAAATAGTGTTCCCGACCTCTGCCATTGCAGGATGCACTTCCATTTTCTTAACTTTCAGAAATTCGATAAAACCAAATATCACGCCGATTACAGAAATTCCGATACCTATAAGAATCAGATTATAACTGTTAATACTTGCTTCTTTAATACTTGGAACTACCAGGTTAGCTTCTCCTGCAAGCACGGGAGAAACGGTCAAAAACACCGTTGTTAACATAGCAAGCAGTGCTTTTGGCAAAATCATTTTTCTAAACATAATTTTTCTCCTTAATAATGTTCCTTTTAACAGGTAAATTATACTTTAAAGTATTGTTTTGCACAATATTTTAATAATAAATAATATATTTAGACTAGATAAAACATAATTCATTTATAAAATAAATTAAAACTTAAATATTTGTTTTAGAACATAAAAATAAGATAAAATCACTGTTAAATATAATTTTGCCGTATTTTTTCTGCCGAAAAGTTCATTAAAAACAGATTTTTTCCTGCGAATGAATCTTAATGTCAAAGGTCTTATTTTCATATTATTCTTAATATTTAATTGTGTAGTAAAATCATTGTTATATCTTTTATTCCCACAAACATACGTTGAATGTCCCGCATTTTGTCTGTGTCTTCTGTAACCGGCAAGAGGCTCATATATAATTGCCGATCCGCCTATTAAGTTAGCTAAGTTAAATAAAAATTTATCGGGACATATTCTCCAATTTTTCGGTTCATCATAACTCAAAAGAATTTCTATCGAAGATTTTCTAAACATTGCAGAACTGCATGGAGACCACCACCAACCGCCAAAAGGAGCATTTTTTGTATTCAACAGTTTAAATTCGACATTTTCAACATCAATATTTAATATATCATTAAGCTCTTTTATTTCTTTGTGATTGTCTTTTTGCGGCGATGATACCGAATAAGTCGTATGTATTTCGTCATTTTCTCCGATTTCAAAAATCTGCGACGAAGTAAATGCAACACTTGTCGCCATATGAACTTTTAAATGAGTTTTTGCATAATCCTTTGAAATTACATCATCAGAATCTATAAAACTCACAAATTGACCTTTTGCATTTTTTAATCCTGTTTGAAATGCTGCAAGCTGTCCTAAATTCTCTTTATGTTCAATCAGAATAATTCTTATATGCTGATTTTGTTCAATGAAATTATTGATTAATTCAACTGATTTGTCAGATGATTTGTCATCGACAATAATAATCTCAAAATTATCATAAGTTTGGGATTTTATACTTTCCAAAGTCTTTAAAATATATTGTTCATAGTTATAAGACGTAACTATAAAACTTATTAAAGGTAAATCAGGCATTATCGCATTTTCCTTCTGCAATTAAATTTTCCATCTTTTTGTTATATCTTAAAGACGAAATCAGGGCTGCTGTTATAAAAATTAATCCTATAATTCCTGTAAATATCTCAGGCACTTCTTTCACTGTTGAAATGAGCATAATCAACGCTAATGCGCCGATTGCCCAGTGCGCTCCGTGCTCAAGATATCTAAATTTAGCAAGAGTTTTCTTCTCAACAAGCATAATCGTCAACGAACGAACAAACATAGCTCCGATTGCAAGCCCTATTGTAATTATTATAATATCTTTGCTTAACGCAAACGCACCCAAAACCCCGTCAAGCGAGAATGATGCATCAATTAATTCTAAGTATATAAATGTAATTAACCCGCCTTGCTTAGCTGCATTTCCAAGTTGTGCGAGACGTTTTTCTTCCTGTTTTTCAAGGAAATGAGAAATTCCGTCAATTATCAAATAAATTAGAATACCGCAAATTCCGGAAAGCATCACAGACGCTTTTAAATTTTCATCCAAAAAGCTTTGAACGCAAACCAGCATTAATAATGAAATTATAGTTTCCATACCTTTTATTCGGTCAAGATGGCAAAGGAGTCTTTCTAAGGGTTTAATCCAATGAATATCTTTTTCATGATTGAAAAAATAACCCAAAAATAACATCATTAAAAACATTCCGCCAAATGCAACAATAGGAGCGTGGGTTTGGTGCAGATAATAAGCATATTTATCAACATCGCTGACAGCGATTCTTGCGACTTCAAACATTCCTATTTTAGCAAAAATCGATACAACCAAAAGCGGGAACAACAGCCTCATACCAAATACCGCAATAGCAATACCCCAGGTAAGAAACCTGTGTCTCCATACTTTAGACATATTTTCAAGTTTCATAGCGTTGACTACAGCGTTATCAAATGACAGACTCACTTCCAATATGCTTAACACAAAAGCAATAAATATAGCAGCAAGACCGCCTCCCGGGTGAACATGTTCACCCCAGAAATACGCTGCAACAAGCCCCGTTATAGTTACTATATATGAACCTAAAAAATATTCCAACATAAAAGCCTCCATTATCTCCAATTATTGTAACCCAAAAAAAACATTTATCAATTTGTAAATTATGGGCTATTCTTTAATTAATACAGATACCTAAAGCAAAAACACATAATGTATGTTATCGGTACCAAACATAATGTTTGGTACTTATAACATACATTATGGAAAAACTCTAAAATCATATGTTTTTCTATATGATCATGTTTGGTTTGTAAATAATTCTTTTTCCTGCTATAATATTATTATGAAAGACATGTTAGATAAGATTTTACAAATCGAAGCGAAATATAAAGAGCTGGGAGAGACATTATCAGACCCTGCCGTTATACAGGATTATAATAGATTCAGAGATCTTTCCAAACAGCGAAAAGCTATGGAAGAAACCGTTGAGTTATATTATGAGTGGAAAAAAGCAACTGATGCGATTGCAGAAGCTAAAGAATTAATTTATGCTGAATCTGATGATGAAATGAAAGCATTCTTGAAAGCTGAAATGGAAGAAAATGAAGCTAAAATCCCTGATTTTGAAGAAAGAATGAAAATTCTTTTATTACCTCGCGACCCTATGGATGATAAAGATATTATGTTAGAAATCAGAGGCTCTGCGGGCGGTGATGAGGCAAATATTTTCGCAGGCGATTTGATGAGAATGTATCTAAGATATGCCGATAAACAGGGCTGGCAAACACAAATTTTAAGCAAAACCGAATGCGAAGCCGGTGGCGTTTCAGAAGTTATTATTTCGATGAAAGGCGACAGTATTTATTCGAAATTAAAATATGAATCAGGTGTTCACCGTGTGCAGCGTGTTCCCGCGACAGAATCCCAGGGACGTGTTCATACATCAACAGCAACCGTTGCAGTTATGCCGGAAGTTGATGATGTTGAAGTCGAATTAAACCCTAACGATTTAGAAATCTCTACAGCACGCTCGGGCGGAGCTGGCGGACAGAATGTAAACAAAGTTGAAACTGCGGTTCGTGTTGTTCACAAGCCGACAGGATTAATGGTATTTTGCACAGAAGAACGTTCACAATTACAAAACAAAGAACGCGCGCTGCAAATTATCAAAACCAGATTATATGATATGGAAGTCCAAAAACAAATGCAGGAAATCACAGATCTTCGCCGTTCTCAAGTAGGTTCGGGGGACAGAAGTGAAAGAATCAGGACGTATAACTTCCCGCAAGGTCGCTTAACAGACCACAGAATAAACCATAATCTTAACGTATGGACTGTTATTGAAGGCGAACTTGATGAACTAATAAAATTATTGACAGAGTATGACCAAAAGCTTAAATTAGAAAAGCTTGCACAGGTAAATTAAATGTGAGGTCAAAAAGTGGTCGAAAGAAAATGTATCGGTTGCGGTGAAATAAAAAACAGAAATGATTTAATAAAAATCACAAAGCAAAATGACTCTGATAACATTGTTATAAGCCGTGATACAAAAACATTTGGCAGGTCTATATATTTGTGCTATGATAATCAGTGTATAGAGACTGCTTTTAAGAAAAACAAAATCCAAAAAGCCTTAAAAAGTCCTATATCGGCTGAATTGAAAGGAAAAATACTAAATGAGTTATGAACGAATCAGAATAAACGAATTGGCAAAAGAACTTAAGCTTTCTAGTAAGGAAGTGATAGAGAAATTTGCGCAAATATCAGTTACGGGTAAAACTCATTCAAGCACGGTTACAGTCGATCAGGTGAAAAGATTAAAAGATTTTATAAATAACGGACAAGTAAAACCAAGCGAAAAACCGAGAGCTTTTGTCGTGAAAAAAGCAAAAACTGTAGAACCCGAAATTGAAACTCAAAAAACAGAAAAAATTGAAAATAAAGCGGAAGACAAAATTAATCATCCGAGAATTGAAGTAGTAAAACCGCAAAGCAGATTAGAAATAGTAAGACGTGCGCCGCAAAATCAAGAAGGTCAAAGAACTTTTCAAAGACAGGAACAAAGATCAGGGCAAAGACCTGGGCAAAGACCGGGACAAAGACCTGGGCAAAGACCTTCCGGCGAAAGAATGCAGCAAGTTTCGGATAAAGAAAGAAGACCGTTTAACAAAGATAACGCAGAAGGCAGAAAATTTCCGCCGCGTACTGATAACAAATTCAGAAAAAATGAAAATGGAAAATTTGCAAAACCATTTCCTCAAAGACCCCGACCGGAAGGAACTGAAGGTAAACCAGGTGAAAAACCTCAAACCGGTGAGAAAAAACCTATTCAGCGTCATATAATATCACAAGATATATACGACAACAAAGGCGGAGTCAGACGCCGTGAAATCGGTAAAAAAGATAAAAAAGAATACCGTTCTAAAGAAGAAGAACAAGAAAGAATTTCCTTAGAAAAAGCGGCAGCGCAAAAACATAAAAAAAGAACAGGCCGCGCAGAAGAAATTGTTGAAATAAAATCAATTGTTGTTAATAAGCCTATGACAGTTAGTGAATTATCAAATAAAATCCAAAAAACTCCTGCTGAAATTATTAAATTTTTAATGCTCCAGGGTATTATGGCTACAGTTAACCAGCTTGTTGATGTTGATACCATTAAAAAAATTGCCGCAGAATTTGAATTAGAAGTTCTTGAAGAAGACATAGATGAATATTTGGAAAAAGAACTCGAAAAAGAAGAAAAAGCTAAAATTCTTTCGGAAACAGATAAAAAATTACTAAAAAAACGTGCGCCTGTCGTAAGCATTATGGGTCACGTTGATCATGGTAAAACAACATTGCTTGACAGTATTCGCGCATCAAAACATAAAATTGTTGCAACCGAAGTTGGCGGTATAACACAATCTATCGGCGCTTATACGGTTAATCTTGACAATAAAAAAATTGTATTTGTAGACACTCCGGGTCACGAAGCATTCACAGAAATGAGAGCGCGCGGAGCAAAAGCAACAGATATTGCGATTCTTGTTGTGGCGGCCGATGACGGCATAATGCCTCAAACAATTGAGGCTATCAATCATGCAAAAGCCGCAGAAGTTCCGATTATTGTTGCCGTAAACAAAATTGACAAGCCGGGCGCTAATCCGGATAAAATCCTACAGCAATTAACAGAACATAATCTTGTCCCTGAAGAATGGGGCGGTGATACTATTACTGTTAAAGTTTCAGCGCTTAACGGAACGGGGATTGACGAGTTATTGGAATATATTCTTTTAGTTGCTGAAATGGAAGATTTAAAAGCTAACCCTAAAGCAGAAGCTACCGGTGTTGTTATTGAAGCAAATTTAGATAAAGGTAAAGGTCCTGTTGCAACATTATTGGTGCAAAACGGCACACTGCGCGTAGGTAATTGTATTGTAGTCGGCACTGCCTGCGGCAGAGTCAGAGCGTTGCTGTCCGATTCGGGAGAGAGAATTAATAAAGCTGAACCGTCAACGCCTGTTGAAATTTTAGGCTTGACAGAAGTACCTTCTGCAGGTGATTATTTTGAAGTTGTTCAAAATGAAAAATCAATGAAAACTATTGTTGACAAGCGCAGAGAGAGAGAACGTTCAAAACGTTTAGACAACATGATGCCTGCTCACATCAGACGTGAAGCTGTTGCAGGAGAGGAAGCTATTCCTCAATTGAACCTGATTATCAAAGCTAATACGCATGGCTCTGCAGAAGCAGTTGCTCAAGCTATTGCAGGGATTGAATCAACTGAAATTAAAACAAAAATTATCCACGTAGGTGTAGGAGATATTTCAGAAGCTGACGTATTATTGGCTTCCGCATCAAAAGCTATTATCTTAGGCTTCACCGTTAAAGAAGACAACAAAGCAGCTGCTGCTGCCGAGCGTGAAGGTGTAACAATTAAAAAATACGATATCATTTACCAAATATTGGAAGACATCGAGAAGAAAATGCTTTCACTGTTGCAGCCTGAAATTAAAGAAGTTGAGCTCGGCAAAGCTGAAATTCGTCAAGTATTTACGGTCGGCAAAACAACCAAGATTGCCGGATGCTATGTTACTGAAGGTAAAATCGTAAGAAGCAAAGACGCGCGCCTGATTCGTAACGGAGTTGAAATTTATAAAGGCGCAATAGACCAACTTAAACGTTTTAAAGATGATGTTAAAGAAGTGGCGCAAGGATATGAATGCGGTATTTCTTTCGCTAAATTCAACGATATTCAGGAAGGCGACATTATTGAGGTTTCCACAACCGAAGAAGTCGAACGTGAAAGCTTAGTATAAAAAGGATATAAGTATGATTCAGCCTGTTAGCAATATAACTTTTGAACATAATTTATATAAAAACACGCCTAAATTATACAGAGAAAAACTTAAAAAAGAAATTGCTATTGTGAATGGTGATAAAATTATTAAAAAAGTCCATTTTATAAAAGAATATAAAAATCCTGAAGCAAAGGCTATATTAAAAAAATTACGTAACCAGAAAATTACTTTTAAAGAAAAAAAAGAATTAGAAATGACATTAGGTCATTATAGAGTAATATATGATGATTCCTTGTCGAATCATTCGATTTTAAGTGGTTTAAGTCGAATAATAAATATTCTTTTTAATAAAACATAACGAAGTACTTTTCCAAGTACTTCGTCTGTTTTGTTTCTCGTCAAAGTAAGTACGGATGACAAAAACATATCTTTGCGAGGCTGATTTTTTTGGCAGGTTTGTCCAACTTGCTGACTAATTAAATTCAGAATGACACGGCGGGTTTGGGATGACGAGATTAATTCAAGATAACAGGTAAAAAGCGCCAACATTCGTCGTGGCGCGGGGAAAGTTCAAATGATTCTAATTTTACACTCATACTTGCTTTTTTGACATATAAGGTTTATGATTTAAATAGGTAAGTATTGATTGAAAGGTTATAAAAATGTCACTTAGAAATGAACGTGTAAGAAAAGAGTTAATGCGTGATATTGCTGAAATTTTGCAAAGAGAAATCCGCGGATTGAGCGGTGTGGTTTCTGTTTTGGATATTGAAGTTTCCCATGATAATTCTTTTGCAAAAGTAATATATAGTGTTTTGGGTTCTGAAGAGCAAATTCAAAAAACAAAAGAAGTTATCGAAAAAAATACTTCTAAAATCCGCTTTGAAGTGGGTAAAAGAATTCGCTTGAGATTGACTCCGGAATTAAGATTTGTATACAGCGATTCTTTGGAAAAGGGTTCTCGTGTAAACGAAATCCTTGAAAAAATATCAAGGGGTGAGTTATAGGAATGTTCGGATTCCTCAATGTATACAAGCCTAAAGGAATAACTTCCCATGATGTGATTTCAAGGTTGCGCCGCGTAACTAATATTAAGCAAATCGGTCATACAGGTACTCTTGACCCTTTTGCCGAAGGTGTTTTGCCTGTGTGCATCGGAAAAGCAACGCGTCTTATTGAGTTTTTAAATGACGATAAGGAATACCTTGCCACTGTTCAATTCGGCAAAGCCACAACAACATACGATTTAGACGGCGAAATAACTTTTTCAAGCGATAAAAAAATAACCGCTGATAAAATTGCAGAAGAATTAAAAAATTTTGAAGGGGAAATATCACAGATTCCTCCAATATATTCTGCTTTGAAAGTTAACGGGAAAAAATTATACAACTACGCAAGAAAAGGCGAAGAAATTGAAATTCAGCCAAGAAAAATAACCGTTTATAAAATAGAATTGAAAAATTTTGATGAAAAAACGCAGCAGGCAGAAATTTTAATATCCTGTTCAAAGGGTACTTATATAAGGTCCATAGCCCATGATTTAGGGAAAAATCTTGAAACAGGCGGACATTTAATAAAATTAATCAGAACAAAAGCCGGAAAGTTTTATGTTGAAAACTCTATTGGTTTGAATAAATTGGATGACATTACAAAAATAGAGGATATTTTAATAAATCCTGTTGAAATGTTGGATTATCCTAAAATATTTGTAAATGAAGAAGAGTTAGAAAAAATAAAACATGGTCAATTTTTGTTAAATAAAGGCATAAAAGATGGTGATTTGGTAATTTTGATTTATAATGAAATGAGAGAGCGAAACAGAAATTTCATTTCTGTTTCCGAGCAAACGAATTCTACGTCCGAAGGACTTGATAATAAAGAAAGCATCAGCGCGATTGGTATTGCTGATAAGAACAAAATATTAATTAAGAAAGTGTTTGTATAGTATGAAAAAATTATTATTAATTTTAGTTATTATGATAGCTGCTCCTATATCAGCTAATGCTGCTGTGTGTAATTACGGATGTGTAGAACCTTATGATTTAACTTCAGGCTGCGCGAGATTTCTCAGCTCTGCTACAGGGCAAAACTTTTTGGCTAAAAAAATAGCCGGCAGTATTTTAAAAAAACAAATTAAAAAATCTGTTGATTCAGACTTGAAAATAAAAATAGATTCTTACAGTATAAGAGATTTAAAAGCTGGCAGATTTAAATCGTTAGAAATTTCAGGCAAAAATCTTAATGCTGACGGAGTCTATTTATCAGAATTAGAATTAAAAACTCTATGTAATTTCAACTACATAATTCCTGATGAAAAAAATAATACAATTACTTTCAAAGAAGCTTTCCCGTTAAGTTTCAAAGCTGTTATAAGCGATGATGATTTAAATAAAACAATGAAAACCGTCGGTTATGACAGAGTAATTGAAGACTTAAACAAGCTAGGCGGAAAATACGGATTATTCAAAATCTTATCCGCTCAAACAAAAGTAAAAAATGACAGATTCTTTTATATGTTAAGAGTTACTGTTCCTTTCTACAAGCCTGTATATGAAGTTGTGATTTCTTCTGACTTAACGGTAAAAAACGGAGTCATAAAGTTTGAGGATACAAAACTCATAAATAACTCGTTCACTACGGATTTGAGCAAGCTTTCATATGTAATAAATTATCTTAACCCTCTTGACTATTCGCTTCAAATCTTAGAAAATAAAGATGCAAGATTAAAATTAAAAGATGTCTCAATTGAAAATAATAAAATAATTGTTGATGGTACGGTTACTGTTCCAAAAGACATAGTAACAGAACGATAGGAATAACGTTATGCATAAGAATGAAAGAATATTTTTAGGAATAACAGCGGCAATAATGATTGCTGTTTGCAGCTTTGTGGGGTTAAAAATGTTATATCCTGGCGGCAATGTCGGGAATATAGATTTACCTGGTCGCGAAATTCCTACAGAGCCCGGCGAAGGTAAAGAAGAAATCCCTGAACCTCAGGGCAAGGTTTATGTGAATGTATTCTTTATAGGACAAAATGAAAACAAAGAAGAAATTTATAAGGCAGTTAAACGTGAATATGACAAGGATGTTGACGGTACAAAAATAAGTTTTGCCATTGAAACTCTCGTAGCAGGTCCAAAACCGAGCGAAAAATCAAAAGGAGTTTATTCGGAAATTCCCCCGGGAACAAGAGTAATCTCTATTTCAGAACAGCCTGATAAAATTATAATTAATTTAAACTCAACGTTTGAAGCAGGCGGCGGCACTGACAGTGTGTATAAAAGATTATTTCAATTAATTAAAACCGCTAAAAATAACACAACCAAACCTGTTTATCTATATATTGAAGGACAAAGAGCCGATGTTATAGGCGGTGAAGGAATTATGCTGACTCAGCCTTTGAATGACAGATCTTTGGACGGATAATCAATGGTAAAAGACTTAGACTATTACTTAAATTTAGATTGGACATTAATAGAAGGTGAAGATCTTGATTTTGAAGGTAATGTTTACCATTATATTGAAATACAAGAAATTCCGAGTTTTGTATTCTGTGCAAAAACTATAGAAAAAGCGCGCAAAAGTTATAAAAAACAGCTTGAATGGACTATTATGGTTATGCTGGAATCCGGCGACCGTATTTTTGAACCCGGAGAATTAGAGGAAGAACCCGATTGGGAAAGCCTCTGCCCTTAGCAAACAAGGTTTGCATCATTAGTGCGCCCGTGAAATGCAATGATAATCTTAAAACGTAACATGCGCGAAAGAACTACATTTTACTGGAACAACCACGTCATTGCGAGGAGTTTACGACGAAGCAATCCAGCTGATAAAAGTTAGAAAGGTCGAAAAGTTAAAATAATTTATGTTGACAACTATTAATAAGCTTGTTATTATGAATTTAAAAGAAAAGGGAGTATATATGAAAAAAGGTTTCACTCTTGCGGAAGTTTTGATTACAATCAGTATAATAGGTATTGTTGCGGCGTTGACAATGCCGTCATTAATGGGCAATCACAGAAAAAAAGAACTTGAATCCAGATTCAAAAAAGCTCACGCGATTACCGAAAGCGCAATTCTTAGAATGTCGACGGATTATCCGTATATAAATGTTGCTTTTTGCGGCTCTGCGGGCGCAGATCGTACAAATAATAAGTTTATTCAAGCTTTTTCAAAATATTTCAACATAACAGCCAGTGATTATACTGATAGTGGAAGGGATTTGACTACATTAGGATATAAACAAACTGCATTCTATCAATCAGGACCTGGGAAGATAACCTTTAACGCTGATTCACATAATAACGGCGCTGTATGGCTAAACAACGGTATGATGATTGCTTCGGCAGGCTGCTGGTGGGCTATAGACAAAGTTGACTTTATTATTGATACAAATGGCAGAAAAGGACCGAATAAAACGGGTTATGATGTGTTTTACTTTCAGATAGGTCCTAATAATGAACTTTACCCGAGTGCCGGCGGGTACTTTTCACGGCATACAAATGAAGCTGACTTGAAAAGTTGCTGTAATTTTGAGAAGACTAATACCTGTGCCTTTGTTCCAGCAGATACAGGTTTTTCATGTTCATCATACGCTATGAGAAACCAATATCCACATGATGAAACGAAAACATACTGGGAAAGTCTGCCTAATCCGTAGTGTTTTGTTGGATTTCACCCAACCTACAAACTATATGAAATTAATAACAAAGAGATACCGGACAATGCGGTTTGTAAATCGGCTTCGCCTCAACAAACAAATAATACTTACTTACACAGACCGGCGCTTTTAATTTTTATAAACCTCAGCGTATTTCGGGTTAACTGCAAGCCATTTGAAGCTTTGCGCATCCGTTTCAGGGATATCAATAACAAATGTTCCGCCGTAACGTCCTCTTGAAAACGTTAAATAACCCTCTTTTGCAAGATTTTGAAACGCTTTTCTTACAGTATTTGGGCTCAAATCCATTTCTTTGGATAATTCCATTATTGAAGGCAATCTCATACCGATTTCATAATTTTCGGCAATCATTCTTTTTATATAGTTTTGAGTTTTTTCATAGTAATAAAAAGCTGTTTCCTGCGCAGGGGCAAAAATAGAAGTTTCTTTTTTTACATTAAAAGTATTATCACTAGGCATTTTAATTACGGTTGTTCCATAGCGGCCGCGTCGGGCAAGCAGAATACCCTCTTCAATTAAAGCCTTTAAGGCATCATGAATGGTCTTTATACTTACTTTTAATTTTTCTGATAATTGAGCATGTGCAGGAACTTTATCACCTGTTTTAAGATTTTTGGTTATATAATTCTTTAAATCATTTTCGATTTTTTTAACGAGCGTTTCATTTTCATCCGTATTTGAATCCTCAATCTCGAAATCAACAGACTTCATCACCCAACCGGATTCACTGGCATTTTTAAACTTATGTTCAATAATATTAACCGTACTCAAAAATTCTAATGCAAGTCTTGTAGTATTCACCGAATATCCTATTTTATCCGCGATATTTCTTGAAGACGGCATCTGTTGTCCTACTTTATATCTGTTATCTTTTATAAATTTTTTAATACAGCAGATGGCAATCTCTCGTTTTGAAGTTAATTTTCTTAATGAGCAGTCATTTTTGTTTCGATCCTTGATAAGCGTTCCTATGCATTGTTTGGATTCAACATAACCTAAATCTTCTATATAACGAAGTGCATTTTGAATAGTCCCTATACTTACGCCAAACATATATGCAAACTCGGCTTTTGTCGGTAAAAGATTGTTAATTTGAACTTTACCGGATTTTAAATCTTCGTCTATCCAATTCATAATCCAGTTTCCAATAGTTATGGCTTTGGATTCAGATATATTTTTTAAATCAGGTAATTCTTTGTTAATCTCTTTTACATTTATTTGAACTAAGTCAGATTTTTGAGGAAGAATATAATTTTCATTCATACACACCCACCGATCAATTAATTAATAATACATTATTTATAAAAAAACATCAAGCATTTTTTTGTTAGTTTGTGAATATATATGAAGACAAAAATAAAAGAACCTGATATCAATCAAGTTCTTTTATAATCATTTCCCAAGTCTTTTTCTTATTTTTTCTTAAAATTTTCCAACGAACATTATTCCAACAAATCCTCAAGAATATTGGCATTTCTGGAGGCCGTAGTTGATTCGCGAACTTTTTGTTTGTAGATGTATGTTCTCAGCGCTTCTCTGATTAACTCGCTGCGTGAACGATTTTCACCATCTGCAACCTGATCGATTTTTGACAAAAATTCTTCAGGCATAGAAATTAATACTCGTGCCATGTATTCTCCTTTTCTTTTATAAAATAATATTCTCTTATACCTTTATAAAAACATTAAAATTAAAAAAAGTGCTATTTTTTAAATAAAAAATATATACTTTTTTTAAAAAGCTTGTCAAATCAAGCATTTAGAGATTAAACTTTGGTTTACAAAACTATACAAATGACACAAGCATTATAATAAAGTCGCTGCCTTTTTTAATTACCCAGCGTTTGTTGCATTTCATGAATGTTCACGCATCCCATGGTAAGCACAAGTGATACAGCGCGAACGAGCTGAGGGCAAGCAGGTTTGCGAAGACCCGTTACTCGCGAGTGAGCAAGAAAAACGTTATGTTTGGTGTTTTTTTAAATCTTTTTTTTTGACAACAAGTCCGCAATTTCTACATGCTAAAATTTCTCCCGTACTATCTATAGGCATGAAAATATGTTCGCAACGTTCGTCTTCATAATCTTCTGCGGGATTTAAAGGATTATATGATTCTTTTTCTTCTTTATTTTTCAAGAATTTGTCAAGAATAAATTCTATTATATACATTTTTATAAATTAAATCCTTCGGGTAAAAGTTGTTCAATAGTATATGTAGTACACCCATCATCATTGCATGTAATAACTTGCATTCCTTTATCGGATTTAAATTCGTATAAAACCTGTCTACATGCGCCGCAAGGAGTGCAGTTATTCATTTTCGGGGAATATATTGCACAGGCTGTAATTTTTTTTTCCCCGCCTGTAATAGCCGAACCTACAGCATTTCTTTCTGCACAAACAGTTAAGCCATAACTGGCATTTTCAAAATTACATCCGGTGAATAAATTTCCGCTTTCGCCCATCACACAAGCTCCCACCGGAAATTGCGAATAAGGCATATACGCATTTTTTGCGGCTTCTTTTGCTTTTTCAACTAATACACTATAATCCATACACTATTCTCCATTATATTCTTAGCATTAGTTTAGCTGAATTGCCGCTAAAAACAATCCGACGATTAGATGAGAAAAATAATGCCCTTAACAAAACCGTATGATATAATACAAGCATGAAATCTATATTAAAAATATTTATTTTAATACTAATATTTGCTGCAAATCCGGTGTTTTCTGCAGCAAATTCCGATTCTATTCCTGTTTTGGTTTTACCGGTTGATTTTGAGGAGAAGAAAGAAAATTACTATGCATTTTCGGAAGCCTCCGAGATTTTTGCGCAAGATATAATCAAAAATTTTAACAAAAACGGTAAGATAAATTCACCTGATTTATATGAAATAAGACAAAAATTCACACAAAATGCAGATATAAGAAATTTGACGGTCAATGCATTGAAAAAATATAAAACAGGGAATATAAATTATGTTTCTTTTGCAAAAATCTCTGAAGAATTTTCAACAAATTATGTTTTAATAATATCAAGCTCTGTAGTTACTAAAGAAACTTCAGTAAAACGCGGTATATGGGAAATACTTGATATATCAAGCGTCTTTAACATTTCGTATCCGTTTAAACTGGAAACCGGAGCTTTATTAATAGATACCCGAAATGACATAATAATGTGGAGTAATGTTTATACAAAAAATATTACAAACAAAGCGGAATATTTTACCGCGCAAAACTATGCTCAGGCTAATGCACATTTGGAAAATTTAAAAATGTATTCAAAAGATATTATATCTCAAGATATTTCACAAAATATTATATTACGATTTTTTCCGAAAACAATCAACCCTATTGATATACGCAGTAATGACGATAATTCGGCAGGCGGAGGAGCTTTGAGATTCAATAAGCTTATACCTCAAACAAAAATTGATAAAAAAGAATCTAATATAGGTCCTGATAATTACGGAGATTTAATATTTGAGCCTTAAGGTCTTACCACATCTATAACTCTTGATTTTTCTCTTCTTTCAATAACTGATTGTTTTTTTTCTCTCAGAATATTGGTATTCTGCCACATTTGTTGATGAAGTGGTTGATTTTGCTGAGTAGATGGAAGACCGATAGTTTGAATTTGAGGAGAACGCGTATATTGTGCAGGAGGAAGGAGCGGCTGCATTTCTCTTTGCACCGGAGTACTGCTTTGTGCTATAGCATTGAGTTCTTCCAGCCTGTCTTTTGCGTCAACAAAGGCCATAAGACCTATAATTATTATAGATAAGAAAATCAGAGATTTTTTCATTTTAAGACCTTTCTGTGCAGCGAGAGCGAGTAATATAAAATTAAACTTGCTGTCTGCCTATTTTAAACTTAAGATTTAAAAATATATATTATACAGCTAATCAATATTACATGTTTGTTCAAATGATTATGAAAAAAGTTGCATAAAATATGCTAAAATGATAAAATAACATTGTGAATTAAATGTAGAAAGAAGGAATAAAATGGCAAGATTAATAAGACCAAGCTGGGCAATAAGATGCGTACAATCAGGCTGCAGAGAGTTGTTTGAAGTAGCTAAACTTGAAGACGGCAAACAGCAAGAAGTGATTTGCCCTAAGTGCGGAGAACATTATGTTTATCCGATTTATGATGAAGCGAGTGAACAGTAAACCGTGAGCGGTGAGCAGTTCAACAATAATAAACACTATAATCCGTATAGTGCAAATTTAAAACAAAAATTCGGCGTCAAGGTATACAAAATAACTCTTGATGCCGGTTTTTCATGCCCGAACAGGGATGGGTATATTTCAAAAGGCGGCTGTATATTCTGCGATGAAGGCGGGAGTTTTTCTCAAGCGCATTCAAATCTTTTGAGCATTGAACAACAGATAGAAGAAGGAATGAAAAATTTAAGTTCACGTTTTAAAGCGGAAAAATTCATGTCTTATTTTCAAGCATATTCAAACACATACAAACCGGTGAATGAACTTGAAAAAATATATAAATCGGCTCTTAATCATAAAAATATAGTCGGGATTTCCATAGGAACACGTCCTGACTGTATTGATGATGAAAAATTGGAATTGATTTCGGAATTTAAGGACGATTATTATACATGGATTGAATACGGCTTGCAGTCAATTCATGATAAAACTCTTTCTAAAATCAACCGCGGACATGACTTCGACTGTTTTTTAAGAGCTTATGAAAAGACAAAAGAAAAAGGGATTAACGTATGCGTTCATGTAATTTTCGGACTTTGGGAAACACATGAGGAAATAATGCAGACTGCACAGAAGCTTGCCGAATTAAAAGTTGACGGCGTGAAAATTCATATGCTTTGCGCTTTAAAAGATACAAAATTATCAAAAATGTATGAAAATAATGAGATTGATTTTATGAGCGAAGAAAAATATATTACAACAGTTTGCGATTTCCTCGAATACTTACCGCCTGAAACTACCATACACAGACTTGCAGGCAACGGGTTAAAAAAGAATCTTATAGCGCCGATTTGGATAGGAAAAAAATTTGATTGTTTAAACAAAATTGACAGAGAATTTATAAATAGAAATAGTCGTCAAGGCAGTAAATATTTAGGTAACATTTGTTATTAGATGTATTTACAAATTAACAAAGATATGAAATAATCTATTTGAGGTTAATATAATATTTGCCTTTGTAACAAATTTTTAACAAAATCTTATATTTACGCAAAAAATCATGTTTACAGGCTTTTGATTACTTGAATAAATATAAAAATTGGAGAAAAAACTATATGTTAAATGTTCAACCGGTTATCGCAAAAAATCCTAATAATCAGCCAATATTTAAAGGCAACGACAATTACAGAAATGTAATTGACCTTGAGGAAGGTCGTGATTATTTTGATGTAAACGATCGTGCAGATGAAATAGAACAATATTTATTGGAAGAACAAGAATATAACGACAATAAAACATTCTTTGAAGAAAAACAAAAAGAACTTAACGAACTTGTAGATAAAATGCCCAAAAAGGCAAAAGGAACAGTACAAGCTCTTTCTGTAGGTATTACAATGGTGCTTAGCGGTTTAGCTGCTCATTGGGGTTCTAAACAAACAATGAAAATTATGGGCGATATCTATAATAATCCTAAAGTACAAAATTTTGTTGCTAAATCAAAAAATATGCTTAGCGAAGCTTCTGCTCCTATCGGTGCAGCTTTCAAATCAGGCAAAGACGCATTCAAAGCAAAAGCCGGAGAGTTAAAATTTGTAAATAATATCGCAGACAACAAATTTGCTAAAAAAGTTTCTAAATTCTATTCTGACTTAGCTGATACTAAAGCAGGTCAAAAGTTTAAAGGCATCATCGATACAGCTAAAAATATTAAAGCTAAGGAAGCGCAAAACGGCATTGCAGGATTCTTCGGAGTCAGCGGAGCTGCAGCAGGCGGTATAAACGAATTAAAAAACCAGGGCATTCTTCTTCAAAATACTGAAAAGTATGAACGTGAATTAAGCGAAGAATCTTCGGTATAAATAATTAAGGTATGTGTGTATGACAATAAATGCAATTAACAACAGAATATCATTTACATCACAAAACGGTTATGAAAATAGCCGAAGAAAACCCGATACCGGTGATGTTGCGGTTGTAGTGGGTTCAGGTGGTGCTGCTGCAGGTAGTGCAAAGTTAGCTTCTCAAAAAATGGGCTGGAAAGGATTTAGAGATTCTTTTGGCTTTAAAAGAGTTAATGAAATAGCAGATATCGGAACAAAAACTGCAGGCAAAACAAAGTCTGCCATTAGACAATTTTTAGTTAATAAAAAAGCATTAGCAGATGACTTCTTTAGACTTTTAAGTAATAACAAAATAGGTAAATTCTTTAAAGGACCTATCGGTAAAGGAATTGCCGGTGTTGGCGGAGCTGTAGCGGCATTTTTCGTTCTTATAGCAAGTATGAATGAAATTGCTAAAACTACAACAGACGTTACTTCTAAAAAGCTAAGTTTCAACACTACTACATAATATAATAATTGTTATAATAATAAAATCGTGCTAGACTTATTCTATGCACGATTTTATTTTGAAAGAAATTATAAACGGTAATATTAATGATGAACTGCAAAAAATAGGTTTTGACAGTACTTACACTAATAAAGCCTCTGAAAAATATGAATATAAAAATATAAAATTGTATTCACTTTCATTGCCTCAGGCAAATATTTTGAAGCAAACAGCTCTATCTGTCGGATGCGACTGCGCTATACACAGAGAAGTCATCACCTCAAAAGTTGAAACTTCTGATTGCATATTAGGAGGAAGTATTTCTCAATTAAAAAAAGTTTCTCAAAAATTAAGACCGCAGCCATTTGGTTTGAAAAATTTGGCAGATAAATTAGATGAATTATTGGTGCAAAAAGAATTTAGCAAGACCAAAATAATGGGAATCTTAAATCTTACCGACAATTCGTTTTCAGACGGCGGAATGTATAATGATTTTGAAAATGCTAAAACTCATCTTCTTCAAATGATTGAGGAAGGAGCAGATATAATCGACATCGGCGCGGAATCAACAAAACCATATTCAAAAGCTGTTAATGAGGATATTCAATTAGAAAAAATTCTTCCCATAGTTGAATTTGCAAAAAATAAAACTATCATAAGCATAGACACAAGAAGCTCAAAAGTCGCAGAAGAATGCATAAAGGCAGGCGCGCATATTATTAACGATGTTTCGGGACTTGAATATGACGAAAAAATGGCGGATGTAATCGCTAAATACGGTATAAAAGTAATTATTCAGCATTCACAAGGCACGCCTGAAACCATGCAGAATAATCCTCAATATGAAAGCATCATGGATGAGTTATATCTAAATTTGAAAGAAAAAATTGATTTTGCAATTTCAAAGGGTATCAAACAAGAAAATATAATAATTGACCCGGGTATAGGTTTCGGCAAAACAAGAGCACATAATTTTGAAATTATCAGAAGAATTGAAGAATTTAAGGGGTTAGGATGCCCTGTCATGCTCGGACTTTCAAGAAAAAGCCTTCTTAATATGCCTGATGAAGATAACTTCACCAAAGACATATACACCGTTGCTTTAAACACTCTTGCAATAGAAAATAAAATTGACATAATACGCGTTCACAACGTAAAACTGCATAAACAATTAATAGATGTATTAAACCCCTAAGTTATGAGCGTTGTGTCAAACAAAGAGATCCTGAAACACAGAGGTCAATCTGGACATTCCGGATGACATATATGCTTTTCCCTCTACCTATGGGAGAGGGCTAGGGTGAGGGGGCAGTTTTCAAAAAAAGAAAGTAAATCCTGACATGTCATACCGATTTGTCATGTCATCCTGAACTTGATTCAGGATCTATCAATTAAATAGTAGATGTTTTATCATGATATAGTTTAATATTTGTTAAATACAAGTAAATAAATTTTTATTTATATTTCCTTATTTTTTATGATAAAATAATCTTATAAATACACTTTAAGGAGATATTATTATCATGCAAGATTTAAGAGAGAAATATGAAGTAGTAATAGGTTTAGAAGTTCACGCTCAGTTGAAAACTAAATCAAAAATATTTGCGCCTGACGGCAATGAATTCGGACAAGAGCCGAATTCTCAAACAAGTCCTATCACATTAGGAATGCCGGGCGTACTGCCTGTTTTGAACAATGAAGTTGTTAATATGGCTATTTTAACCGGTTTAGCATTGAATTGCGAAATTCCTGAATGCTGTAAATTTGACAGAAAGCAATATTTCTATCCTGATCTTCCGAAAGGCTATCAGATTTCTCAATATGACGAACCTATTTGTGTAGGCGGATATCTTGATATCCAAGGAAAGAGAATCGGCATAACGCGCGCGCACTTAGAAGAAGACGCAGGAAAACTTGTACATGCCGGCGCAACGGGACTTGCAGGCTCAAGCTATTCTCTTGTTGACTTAAACAGAGCGGGAACTCCTTTATTGGAAATAGTTTCAGAACCTGATATGAGATCAAGCGAAGAAGCAAAAGAATATATGGAAACTTTAAGAAATATCGTCAGATATATAGGCGTTTGTGACGGCAACCTTGAAGAAGGCTCTATGAGATGCGATGCAAACATTTCTATTATGCCAAAAGGCTCAAAAGAATTCGGCACACGCGCTGAAATTAAAAATGTAAACAGTTTCAGAGCATTGCAAAGAGCTATAGAATTTGAAATAGACAGACAAATAGAAATTGTTGAAGAAGGCGGAAAAGTAGTGCAGGAAACGCGTCTTTGGGATGACAACATGGGCATTACCTGCTCAATGAGAGGTAAAGAAGACGCTCATGATTACAGATATTTCCCTGAACCGGATTTAATGCCTTTGCATATCGACCGCGACTGGGTAGATTGTGTCAGAGCAAAAATGCCTGAACTTCCGGACGAAAAACGCCGCAGATATATCGGTTTAGGTTTGAGTGAATACGATGCTTCAATCGTTGTTGAACAAATGAACCTTGCATTATTCTTTGACAAAGTTTTGGAAGCAGGCGCAAACGCAAAAATTGCCGTAAACTTTATTATGGGCGAAATCGCAGCTTACTTAAAAGAAGAAAAAATAGAAATTCAGGAAACTAAATTAACCGCTGAAAATTTAGCAGAGTTGATTTTGTTAATCGAAAAAAACACTATTTCAAATAATATAGGCAAGCAAATTATCATTGAAATGATGAAAGACGGCAAAAAAGCTTCCCAAATCGTTGAAGAAAAAGGTTTAAGCCAAATTTCTGACGAAGGCGCATTGAAAGAAATAGTGCAAAAAGTTGTGGATGCAAATCCTGAACAGGCGGAAGCTTATCGCGGCGGTAAAGTACAGCTTTTAGGGTTCTTTGTCGGTCAGATTATGAAAGAAACAAAAGGCAGAGCAAATCCAAAGGCAGTCAATGATTTATTGAAAGAAATTTTAGGATAGGAAATACTATTGATTTTTAAAAAGAAAAAATCTTCAATGGAAACTGAAATTTTTGAACAGTCTATTATATTAGATACACTGTTAAAAACTCACGTGGATAACAATGATGATATACTCTTAGATGTTCCGCAAGATATCGAAAAAATTGTTCTTGTTGCAAGCGGTTCATCTTACCATTGCGCAAGGTATGCCGCAGATTTGTTCGGAAATATTGCAGGCATTGAAGCAAGGTCCATGTATTCAAGTGAGTTTCTGCTAAAATCAGCCGTACCTCGTTCTCCTGATATTTTGTATATATTTATAACACAATCAGGTGAAACATCCGATACAAACAAAGCTTTAAACAGAGCAAAAGAATTTGGCGTATTGACTTATGCAGTAACCAACAAAAAAGATTCTACTATATGGAATGCTGCAGATTATAAGGTTGACTGTCAGGCAGGTGAAGAAAAAAGTATCGCAGCGACAAAATCTTTTACTTCTCAAATGCTGTGCTTAACTTTGTTAGCATTAAAATATGCCTCTTTAAAAAATATAGATATTTCAGGTATATTAGAAGAATTGAGGTCTTTGCCCGAAGAAATAGATATAACTTACTCTTTGCATTCTCAAATCAAAAAAATGGCAAAATTTTTATCAAAATATACAAGCATAGTTATCACAGCAGACGGGATTTCGTACGCTCTTGCAAAAGAGGTTGCTTTAAAGATTAAAGAAACATCTTACATAAATGCAAATGCAATTATATTAGGTGAATTTATGCACGGACATGTTGCTGTTTTGAATAAAAAATATCCGCTTATTTATATTGAAAACGATGATTTAAGTTATAACGCAATAAGGAATTTGAATAAAATAACAGAAGATTACAAACCACCGTTATGTATTATCGGGAACGCAAACGATAAAGTTAAAACAAAATTTAATATAAACCTGTCATGCGAAAGTGAAATCGTAAAAGCTTTTTGTATTGTGGTTATAGGGCAGCTTCTGTCGCTTGAAATCGCAAAGCGCCTAAGACGGAATGTCGATAAACCTAAAGGTTTGGATAAGGTAATCCTATAATAAAAAATTATTTTTGACGTTTATTAATAACGGCGTCAGGGATAGTTCCCAATCCTCTTAATATCAATGTTAAAGATGCTATACCTAATCCTAAAATAACATTCTTTGACATAAAAGATGCTTTGGGTTTAATCTGAGCAGATAAAGCTGCCGCACCTTTTTTACAGAATTCCGTACGTGAAAGAAGTCCGCCGCCGACTAATCCTGTACCTGTGCCGATTCTTTTATATAAGTTAGTTTTAGCATTATCTTGTTTTGTTTGTGCATGCTCACCACAAAAAGAAACACTATTTACTTTCATATATAACCTGCTTTCCTGATTACATTATAAAAAGTATCCTGAAAAATATTTGTTGCTATTTTATTAAATTAATTGAACAATTTGTTACAAACTAAAACTGTTTTAAGAATCTTTCATCGTTGGTAAAGAACAGACGGATATCATCAATAGCGTATTTCAACATCGCAAGTCTTTCAACACCCATTCCAAAAGCAAAACCTGAGTATACTTCAGAGTCTATATTGACACCCTCAAGGACATTCGGATCAACAATACCTGCGCCTAAAATTTCTAACCAACCTGTGTTTGAACAGGTTCTGCAGCCTTTTCCTTCGCACATAATACATTCCACATCTATCTCAGCAGACGGCTCTGTGAATGGAAAGAAACTTGTTCTGAAACGTGTCGGACGGCTCTCGCCAAAATATTTTCTTATGAATTCATTTAAAATACCTTTTAAATCGCCAAAAGTAACTTCCTTATCAACGTATAATCCTTCAATCTGGTGGAAGAAGTTATTTTTACGTGAATTTATATTTTCGTTTCTGTAAACTCTACCCGGAGAAATAACTCTTATCGGTGGTTTTTGCATTTCCATAGCTCTTATTTGCGCGCCTGAAGTTTGGCTTCTTAAGATAACATTTGAAGCAACAGATGTATAAAAAGTATCCTGCATATCTTTGGAAGGGTGATCCGTAGGGAAATTCAGCATATCAAAGTTATAATATTCAGTTTCAACTTCCGGCGACAGTTCACTCGGAATTAATGAAAACCCTAAACTTTGGAAAATAGATGAAATTTCATTAATTGTCATTGTAATAGGATGAACTTTGCCTTGCGGTATAAACTTGCCCGGTAAAGTTATGTCTATTTTATCATTCTGTAATTTTTCATTTAATTCTTTAACGTAGAATTCATCATGCTTAGCCTTAATAGAAGCCTCGAGTTTTTGCGTAATCTCATTTGCTAATGCTCCGACTATCCTTTTATCTTCATCAGACAAATCTTTTAAGCCTTTTTTGATAGCGTTAAATTCTCCGCCGCGACTTAAGTATTTATTCTTAATTTCTTCAATATCATTAATTGAAGCCGCTTTTGATAAATCTTGCGTTGCTAATGCATAAATTTTTTCTAATTGTTCTTTCATTTTTTTGTCCTTACTTACGATTTTGTAACAACCGCCTTTTTAAGATACTTATTTATTCTATCATAAATATCAATTTCTGCTATATTTAATTAACGCACTCGCAGCTATAGCTGTTCGCATCTGTTTTGCTTGTCTGGTTTACAATATCTCATTGTGTAATTTTTCATGTTTTATTGTAGTTTCCGGTCCATGTCCGGGATAAACAACTGTATTATCGTCCAGTTTGAATAATATATTTTTAATACTGTTTAATAAGGTTTCAAAATTTCCACCCATAAGATCGGTTCTTCCGACACTTTCTCTAAACAAAGTATCTCCCGAAAATAACATTCCGTCAATAAAATAGCAGACACAACCTTCTGTGTGTCCGGGTGTATGAATAACTTTTATTTTCAAATCGCCTATGGATAATTCTTGTTCGTCTTCTACAAACCCGTCATATTCAGGAACTTGCATACCGTCCATTCCAAATACCGATAAAATGCCGTTGACATTTTGTAACTGAACTACATCGTTTTTATGAATTAAAACCTCAGTGCATAATGCTTCCTTCATCTCATTTACACCCAAAACATGGTCGAAATGTCCGTGTGTAAGCAAAATGTATTTTATTTTTGCACCCAAATCCGAAATCGTTTTAAGTATTTCATCACTTTTTTCGGAACAGTCAATCAAAACCGCTTCCTTTGTATTTTCATCCATAATTAAATAGTTATTAGCCTCAATCGGACCTGCTACAAATCGTTTTAAAATCATATCTATGCCCCTTGGTTGCTCGCGCTAGCTCTCACAACTTCAAATATATCTTTACAAACCTTGAACAACTCTTCCGCTTTATCAAGAGGAATCATATTATCGCCGTCACAAAGAGCTTTATCAGGATTAGGGTGAACTTCAAAGAATAAAGCATTAGCTCCTGCCGCCATCGCCGCCTTTGCAAGCACAGGAACAAATCTTCTGTCACCGCCTGATGAACATCCGTTAGCGCCCGGAAGCTGTACGCTATGCGTTGCATCAAATACTACCGGGTATCCGAATTGCTGCATAATAGGTATAGCCCTGAAATCGGTTACTAAATTGTTATAACCGAAAGCAATACCTCTATCTGTTAAAAGTATATTAGAATTCCCTGAATCTTCTACTTTTTTCACTAGAGTGGCCATCTGCTCGGGAGCTAAAAACTGCCCTTTTTTTATGTTTATAATCTTACCTGTTTTTGCTGCCGCAACTAATAAATCAGTCTGTCTGCATAAAAAAGCCGGGATTTGTAAAATATCGGCAACTTCTGCTGCAGGTGCAGCCTGCTCAGGCAGGTGTATATCGGTTACAATCGGCACATTGTATTTTTCTTTCACATTTGCAAGCATTTCAAGACCCTTCTTTAACCCCGGACCTCTGAAAGATGTTATAGAAGATCTGTTAGCTTTATCGAAAGATGATTTGAATACAAAATTTACACCTGTTCTTTCAGTAATTTCTTTTAATCCTGATGCGGTAATATCAAGTATTTCTTGGCTCTCTATAGCGCAAGGTCCTGCCAGAACAGTTAATTTATTTCCGCCTATTTCAAAGTCTCTCAATTTTATTTTTTTGATATTTTCCATAACAAAATTATATGAAAAATATATTTCAAATACAAGCTTTCGGGATTAATTACATTCGAAGGTTTATTTTTATATCAGTCTGTGTTAATATGCCTCATATAGGAGAGAGATATGAATGAAACGATTGCAAAATTAAGTAATAACATAGAGTTTGTTTACAAGAGAAATAAAAACACACCGCGAGTGGCTTTGAGTCTTAATTATTCGCTTAATAAACCTGAAAAATTTCCGGGCGTTTATTTAATAATGGCAAGATTGTTTATGCAGGGTACTAAAACCCGTACCGCACAACAAATTGCAGAAGAATTAGACAAATATGCCATAGAATTTACAAGTGAAATTAAACAGGATTTCTTACGTTTTAAATTTGTATGTTTGAATGAGGATTTTTCAAAAGCATTAGAAATCATGGAAGATATTATTAAAAACTCTACTTTCGACGATTTTGAAAAAGAAATGAAGAAAATGGAAGGCGAAATTATAGCAGAGCTTGATGCCCCGAGAATGAAAGTTCTTGATAATTATTTCAGAAATATTTTTGACGATCATTTTTACGGGCATACTCACACACGAATTTTAGAAAATGTTAAAAATATCAAAAAAGACGATGTTTTTGAGGCATACAATAATTTTTCCGAAAACAGCAGAAAAGTTTTAGCATTTGTCGGAGATTTGGATTACGAAAATATATATGAAGAACTTAATCAAAGTTTCGGAAATGTGAATCCGTCAAATGAACAACCTGCAAATTTAGAATCGCCGGTTTTAAATGAAAAAAAAGTTATAGAAATTGTAAAACCCGATTTGAATCAGGCGCATCTGCTTCAAGGATGGCTTGTTCCGACTTTTGAAGACGAAGATTGCGCTCCTTTGGTTTTATTAAATATTATGCTGGGCGCGAGCGGATTGTCTTCAAGATTATTCTTAGAGCTTCGAGATAAAAAAGGATTGGCTTATGTTGTAAGAAGTTCTTACGAAACAAATGCCCTGTGCGGAAATTTTTCTATTTATATAGCGACCGAACCTAAAAATATTCAGGTTTCTCTGGACGGGTTTAAAGAAGAAATTGATAAATTGAAAACCGAACTTGTTTCTGATAAAGAACTTGAAGATTCCAAAACTAATTTATTCGGGAAATGGGCATTTTCTCAGGAAACAAATTTACAGCAGGCGGCCTTAATTGCCAGAAATGTTGTCCTTGGTATCGGTGTCGATTACAATGACAGATTAGCGGAGAAAATTAAAAAAGTTACTCCTGACGATATCAAACGATGTGCAAATAAATATTTTACCGACAATTATGTTCTATCAATAGTAAAACCATAACCTTGCTAGGGAATGTTATACGCCTTAAGTCATCAGATAATAATTTCATAATACTATTTGATTTAAGGTTAGGTTTTCAGTTGAAATTTTTGTATATTTTCGTATTTACAGTCTTATATTTTTTTAACTGCTGTTATGCTGATGAAATTCAAAATATTTACGTCAGCACCAGTTATCGACCTGCGTTAGATACATTAGAAGAATTGTTTAAAGAAAATCTTGACATTAAAAAAGGGATAATTTATACAAAAGTGCCGCGCGGTTTGGTTATAAGTATTCACGAGGATTATTTTTTCAATAATGGTGATGCAAGAATTAAAGAAAGTTCGCTTAGCACACTTGCAATAATAGCGCGTGTATTAAATTCAATTCCCAATCGATGTGTTATTGAAGACCACACCGAAGGTAACGATTTAACCTGCACTAAATTCACATATGAATATGAATTATCGATTGCTCGGGCAGCAAATATAGTAAATTACATGCTTAAATGCGAAAATTTGCCATGGATAAAAGCATTTGGTATCGGGTACGGCGAATTTATGCCTTTCAGAGATAATGTATCTTCAAAAGGTCCGATGATGGATAAACGCGTTGATTTTGTAATTATCGAATATTCAACTACGCGATAATACTTTGACGAAGACGAGAAGTTCTGTTTTCGCTTAAAATATTTTTCAATTTCATAATACCTTGTGCATGTAATTGACAGACACGTGATTCTGACATGCTTATAGTTTCACCGATTTCTTTCAATGTCATGTTTTCTTGGTAATATAATACCATTATAATGCGCTCACGTTCAGGAAGCCTTTGGAGAGCCTTTTCAAGCTCTTGTTTAACATTTTTTTCTTCCATTTGTTCTTGCGGATTGAGTTTATTTGTATCTTGTATAGTGTCTATTATCTCGACACTGTCTTCAGAAGTTCCTTTTTTCTCATAGATAGACATCATTGATATGTCTTCTGAAAGTAATTGGTTAACCTTATCCGGACTCATATCCAGATATTCTGCGATTTCTTTTGTTGTCGGCGTTCGCCCGAGATCTTGTTTTAAAGATTCTTGAGCGGCTTTTATATCTTTGATTTTCTTTCTTACGCTTCTTGGTAGGAAGTCCTGCGCTCTGATTTTATCTAAAATAGACCCGCGAATTCTTATAAGCGCATAAGTTTCAAAACGCGTATTCTTTTGAGGAGCATATCTTTCAATTGCATTAATTAAACCTTCAACTCCATAACCTGCAATATCTTCAACAGATATAGTCGCAGGCAGTAAAACTTTTACACGCCCTACTACATAACGTATAAGATAAATATATTGCACGATAAGAGCGTCTCTTACGGGCTTGTTGGATTTGTCTTTAAAATATTCTTCCCAAAGATTCGTTAGTTCATCTTCCGCAAGTCTTTTTATATTATTATATGATGTAAAATCAAAGCTTTGGCTCATTAAACTTCCCAAATATTTTTTCAAATAATACCTATTATTATTCTATACAATATCAGGTTTGCTACATCATTTAAAAAGAGGAAATGCAAGAAAAGGTTTGCATCATTTGTAATATAGTCACTGGAGATTAGTAACCGGCGAATAGACTGACAAAGATTTTTAGTAAGTTGAGCATGCCTCTGCCCTATAGCTTAAAACTATTCTTTTGCTATTGATTCAGAAACTTCTTCTTCAAGTGTTCTTACTATTTCAAGCTTAGTAATTCTTGCCCCGTCAATTTCTTTCACGACGAAATCTAAGTTCTTGAAATTTACATTGTCGCCGACCTGTGCAAGTCTTCCTAATAATTTTACAACCAAACCGCCTATGGTATCAATATCTTCAGCATCTATATCATCTTCGTTTATACCAAAGAATTCAGCAAACTCATCAATTCTCATCATGGAATTCGCCATATATGTATTTGGCGCAACTTCTTTTATTTCGGCTTCTTCTTCATCAAATTCGTCTTGCACTTCACCAAAAATCTCTTCTAAAACATCCTCAACAGTGATAAGACCTGAAGTACCGCCAAATTCATCAATAACAATTGCCATTTGCGCCCTGCGTTTTTTAAATTCCAAAACAAGATTATCCATTGTGATTGTTTCCGGCACAAGCAAAATTTCACGTTGGATTTTTTCAATAGGACAAACCTCATGCTTTAAAGATAAAGAATATAAATCTTTTACGTGAATCAAACCGGTAATATGATCAATATCACCGTCATAAACAGGATATCTTGTATATTGATTTTCAGCAGCAAGTTTATTCAATTCCTCAAGCGGCATGTCATTAGGAATACATACCATATCCGTCCGTGGAATCATAACTTGTTTCGCCGTCAAATCCGAAAACTTGAATACATTATGAAGCATTTCTTTCTCAGTTTCATTAAGAACACCTTCTCTATAACTATCAGTTACAAGCATGTTTAATTCTTCCGAAGTATGCACTAATGCGGATTTATGTTCATGTGAAATATTAAATAATTTCAATATTGAATTTCCCAAACCGTTTAACAAAAATATAAACGGACTGAAAAGCCATGTTATAACTTTCATTGGTCTTGCAACAACCAAAGCTGTTTTTTCGGTAAATTCAAGCGCGAGTGATTTTGGAATTAATTCTCCTATTACAACGTGCAAAATAGTTATCAGCGCAAAAGCAATTGACACGGCAACAGTGTGCGTTGCGATTGACTGACTGATGCCCGGCAAGAAATCAAATAAAGGTTCAACCATACGGGCAAGAGTACTTTCACCAACCCAACCAAGACCGATACTTGAAATTGTTATGCCTAATTGGACAGCTGCAATGAATTTATCCAGATCTTTAACAGCTTCCAACGCAATTTTTGCGTTTACATTACCTTCTTTAACCAATTGCTTAATTCGGGTTTTTCTAACCTTTACCATTGCAAATTCTGAAGCAACAAAGAATCCATTCGAAAATAACAAAAAAGCTATTACAAACAAATTAAAAAATATACTGCCGCTCGACTCATACATTATGTTCTCTATTACCTCTGATATAATTTTTATTACCTATATAATTTAATTATAATATTATTATGGAAAAAAAGCAAGTATAATGAAGACAGCCACCGGACTATTTTTCATTATATTCTATTTCTTTGAGTTCGGTATAAATCATCGGAGAAAATTCTTTGGTCGTAATAATATTAATTATTTTATATGCATGAGGATCACCGATTAACGATGGTGTGGATATATGGTAAATTCCGTCCTGCATAATTTCATTATTTAAATGGTAATGACCTGATAAAAGAGCAACGACATTATCATGTTTTTTCAAAAGATCCAAATAAACTTCCGCTTCATGAGTTTTATGAGAGCGTGTAGGTTTTGGTTCTATCAAAGGAAAATGCTGCATTATAACAACCGGTTGATTTTTATATTTAACCAGATTTTTATCCAGCCATTCCAGCGTATCTTTCTTGTAATATCCGATCGTACCGGGAATAACTTCTTTTGCTCCGTCCACTATAATAAAAACAAAACCGTTCTTTTTAAAAACATAATTCGGTTTACGCGGTCCGTAGAAAAAATTGTTATCATGAATAATCTCAATATATTTTTCTTTTGAAAGTCCGCCATTTTTGAATACATCATGGTTTCCGATAACCAAATAATACGGAATATCCAGTTTATTAATTATTTTAACGAATTCTTTCAAGTAATGCGGTTTTGCAGAATCAATGTTGTCTCCCGTAAAGACTACAAAAGAAAGATCATCTTGTGCATTAATATCTTCTATAGTTTTTTCTAATACACGTGTTCCATTTTCGTTTTCAGTCATGTAGTGAACATCTGCAACCTGTGCAAATTTTATTTCAGCCGCCGACACCATATTCTGCATTATAAAACCTGATATTAAGGTTATTAAAAATAATAAGATTGTTTTTTTCATAATTAAAAACTCCGACACTTAATGTTCCGCTAAGATTATAGCATAAATTACTTTATATGTTAAAATAATTACAAAGAAAGAAAAAATATGAGATTAGATAAATTTTTAAAAGTTTCAAGACTGATAAAAAGGCGCACCGTAGCAAATGAAGTTTCAGACACGGGACGAGTATATGTAAACGGAAATCCGGCTAAAGCTTCAAAACAGCTTAAAGAAGGAGACGAAATAGAGATTAAATATGCAAACAGAAATGTTTCTGTCAAAGTATTAAAAATCCCTTCGAGCAATGTCAGCGTTCAAGAAGCACCGACTTTATACGAACTTATTGAAACCTAAATTTTAATTATAAAAAGAGATGCTAAACAGCCACAATTTTTCTTGCCCGTAATAATTCATGTTTCAGCATGAATTAGGTAGCCCGCCTTCTTGCCCTCTGAACTTCCTGTCTTCCTGAGCGTAGCGAAGGATCTCTTTGTTTTTTATTAAATTACTCTGCGCATGTCGCGTTTCAAGATTATCATTGCGAATCACGGACGCACATATGATCCAAACCTTGTTTGGTGTTTTATTGACTTTTTTTTTAACATCATTAATACATATATGGATGCTCGTACATATGGATGATTTTCCGCTAAATATATTAATATTATGGGAAATTATCCGTCTGTGTGATTAGAATATCTAACAAACAGAGGTAGTAAACATGAAAATTAACGGTGGAATAAGATACTGTGAAAAGGGCATAACGGCGTCCCTGAGAGCAATGCACGTACAAAGCGAAGTTATCGGAATGACTAATGAAAACGTTGTTGGTTTTGATAAAATCGGTTATCAGAGAAAAGAACCTGTTGTATCTGCGTTCACGGAATTTTTAGGTGTTCATGGTTTATCTCAAACAGTAGATGACAAAGTCGGCCGTATTTTAATGTCGGATAACCCTTTAGACTGTAGTTTGGCAGAAAAAGGATACTTCACAATACAAACCAATGAAGGCGTAAAAATAACAAGAGACGGCAGATTCAAAATTGACAAAGACGGTAATTTCTTAGACCTTGAGGATAACGCCGTATTATCAAACACCGGAACGCCTATTAAGTTTCATGTTGTTCCGGAAAAACCAACCGATGTGAAAATTTCATCAAAAGGTGAAGTCAGCGTATTCAACCCTAAAAGCAATAAACTTGAACAGGTTGGTTATATTGGGGTAGTAGATTCAAACGGAGCTCTTGTCATGAATCCTAAGGTATTACAAGGCTACAACGAATTTTCAAACGTATCATTGCAGGAAGAATTCATTTCAATGATGCCGACAATCAGAAATTTTGAAGCAAACAGACAGATTTTTATGATTCAAAACCAAAATCTGCAAAAAGTAATTTCACAACTAAGTTCGACTACTTAATAAATTAAAAGGAATAAATTATGTACAGTTTTCAAGGAATAGTCAGAAAAAGCACAAATAATACATTACACCAGTACGAAAGACTGGGGAATATTGCTAATAATTTGGCTAACATGAACACAACAGGATATAAATCAATCCGCTTTGAACAAATGCTTAATTCAGACGGCTATCTTACAGGTACAGTAAGAACGGATTATAAACAGGGGTCAATAAGAGTAACCAGCAACCCGTATGATGTTGCAATAAACGGTACGGGATTTATTCCGGTTGTTTCTCCGGAAGGTGAAGTAGCGTACACAAGAGACGGCGCTTTTAAACAGGGCAAGGAAGGTTATCTTGTAACAAACGATGACTGGCTTGTAGGTGAAGGTATTAAAATACCTACAAACTGCTATAAATTCCAAATAAAACCTGACGGGGATGTGGTTTCATATGACACTGCAACTTCTGAGCCGAGAAAATTAGGAACAATTCCGATGGTTAGATTTGAAAGTCTCGAAAGTCTTGAACAACTTGGGATGAATAAAGTAGTTCCTACAGAAGACTCCGGTGAAGCAATTCTTGTAAAAAATCACGATTGCTTTGCGCAAAATAATATTGAAACTTCAAATACAAACGTATACAGCGCAGTTAATGATATGTTGAGACTGAACGCATCAATGATTGCAAGTATGCGTATGATGAAGGTCGTAGATGACATGTATAACAAAGCTATTAACATCAGAGAATAGCAAAGATAAGAGGTAAAGAAAAATGTTCACATCACTTGATAATATGGGTAAAGTTTCATTAATGATGGACTTAATCTCTCAAAAACAGAGAGCGTTAGGTTCAAATCTTGCAAACGTTGACACACCCGGATATGTCAGAAAGGATGTAAATTTCGGCGATTATTTGAGTTCCATGAACAGCCCGCTTGAAACAAAACTTTCCGAAACGCTTGGACCGTCCGGTGTTATTGACGAACGTAAGTACGAAGAAATAGATCCGGGCAAAGAACTTATGGAACTGCAAAAAAACTCTTTAATGTACACAATGGCAACAAGAAGAATGTCAAACATAATCACGGAAATGAAAACCGTAATTAACGTAGGTAAATAGCGGTTTTTGACAAGGGCGCCGCGTGAACGAAGTGAACCCAGCCCGTCCAAACGAGCAAAACCACGCTTTTGCGAGTTGTCAATAAACCAAGACAAAACAGGAGCGATAAATTATGAGCATAATGGAATCAATGAATATAGGCGCTAACGCATTAAGCGCACATGGCATGAGATTAGATATCCACGCAAAGAACATAGCAAACGTAGATACGCCGAATTATGTAAGACGTATCCCTGTCTTAAATGCAACGGAAGATATGTCATTTCATGGCTTGATGAACACTATGAAACAGGATGTTTTCGGAGTAGGCACTCTGCCGTATACACAGGGAGGCGTTGTATTCAACGGATGTATAGAAGACCCGACATTAGGTGATAAAATTTATAAACCCGGACATCCTGATGCCGACCAAAACGGCTATATAAGAGCTTCTAACGTTAACCCTATGGTGGATATTTCAGACGCTATTATGGCGCAGCGCGCTTATGAAGCTAACCTTGCGTTAATCGGTATAACAAAATCCATGGCGCAAAAAGCTGTCGAAATCGGCAGATAACAAAACATAATGTTTTGATCATTCTTGTGCCCGTGAAATGCAATGATTATTTTAAGACGCAGCATGCACGAGGAAATC
>Ga0153920_1000055_pt1 | contig 49049 bp, 39 predicted proteins | sample TSNJ004MetaG_FD_104713 | JGI IMG/M metagenome (GOLD analysis project Ga0153920, IMG submission 104713) | Attine ant fungus gardens microbial communities from New Jersey, USA - TSNJ004 MetaG | ecosystem: Host-associated > Fungi > Mycelium > Unclassified | place: USA: New Jersey, Brendon T. Byrne...
GAAGGGGAGCATGCGGAAACGCCCCAACGGATCACCATTGGCGTCAATGCCGATTCCCTGGCAACTTGGTTCATCGACGTTCTGCGGGAACTGGGTCGCCGCGAGGACCTCATTTGTGATTTGCGCAGGGGAGATGAGCACCGTAACGCGGAACTGCTGAGGAAGGGCGAGGTCAGTGGGGTGGTGACGACCAGCGCCGATGCGGTGCAAGGATGCGCGGTGCAAAAGTTGGGAACCATGCGCTACTGGGCGGTGGCATCAACGGAATTCATTGCCCGCCGAGACGGGATGGCGCCACGTGACTGGTGGCGGTGGCCCCGGTGGTGATCTTTGACCGCGACGATCCGCTGCAAGCCCAGCTGCGTGGACGAGTGACCGGACAGTCAACGTGGGACGGAGTGGCGACGCACTACGTCCCGGATTCGTGGCGTTATGCTACGGCAATTGAGGCAGGTTTGGGCTGGGGGATGCTGCCGGAACTGCAGCTGCGGCAGCTGCCTGAGCTGCACCGTCTTGACGATGCATGGAGCATTGAGGTGCCGCTGTACTGGCAACGGTGGTCCATGGGTTCGCGGGCACTGGACAGTTTCGGTCGGATTCTGATGTCCGCGGCACAGGCCGCCGGGCTTTAGGCTGTCTACGCTGCGGACCACAGCGGTGTCGCGGAAACTATTTCCAATTTGTGGTCATGAAGAAGCCGATCATGGCAATGCCAAAACCGATCACGATGTTCCAGCCACCAATGTTGGGGACGGGGAAGAGCGTCTGCGAAATGTAGTACACCATGACCCAGACCAGGCCAAGGAGCATCAGCCCGAACATTACCGGCTTGTACCAAACCGGATTCGGGCTCTCAGCGCTGCGCGCCGCGCGCTCCGCGGCGGCCTGGGGCTTCTTCGTGCGACGCTTCGATTCCGGCAATGTATAGCTCCCTAGCTTCATCAGCTCATTGTATTAAACAGGACTCGCCACGGCGTTCCCGGTAGTCTTAGGAACGAAGTATCACCGACAAGACGATCCATACTTCGCGTAGCTTCCATACTAGCCGTTGCGCCGCTTCCCGCGGGGGCTAACTGGCTATGATGCGAACAACTTTGCTCCAAGTATCCCGTGCTAAGGACCGCCCCTTTGAACCGAACGCTTACCCGGCCCGGACGCCGAACCGACCGCCGTCCCGTCAGCGTGGGCAATCGTCTGCTCGGGTTTTTCGGGGAACTGCTGATCACCCTCGGAATCGTGTTGATGCTCTTCGTTGTGTGGGAATTATGGTGGACGAATATTGACTCGGCCCACGCGCAGAAGCAGGCCACCGGTGAGCTGGTGCAAAGCCTGGGCGAAGTGAACATCCCCGAGACGGTGGATGAAAAGGACTACGGCCCGGCCCCCGTTACGGAGATCGCCGATGCAGAGACCTTCGGAATCATGTATTTTCCGCAGTTTGGCCGAAATGGAACGCATCATCCGGTCACCAACGGAGTGGGCAGCGATGTGATCGACAGCGTGGGCATCGGCCACTATCCCACGACCCAGAAGCCGGGGGAGCAGGGCAACTTCGCGGTCGCGGCCCACCGCCAGACGCACGGACAGGTTTTCTGGGACATCGACAAGCTCGGGGACGGCGACAAGGTCTACCTGCAGACCAGGCAGGGGTACTACACCTACACCTGGCGCAAAACCGAGATCGTCCCGCCCAGCGCCGGAGAAGTGCTGTTGCCGGTGCCCCACGAGTACGGAGCCGAACCGACAACCTCGATCCTGACCATGACCAGCTGCCATCCGCCGTTCACCACCCGTGAACGCATCATCGCCTACTCAGAACTGACCAGCTGGCGACCGCTGGAGGCGGGGCCTCCCGAGGAGATCCGGAACTTGGTCAAGGACGCCACGAGCTAGGGGTAGGAAATGTATTCATGGATTTTTCGTAATTTGCCCGGACCGCTGTGGTTTCGCGTCATCCAGGCACTGATTCTGATTGCCGCAGTCGTACTATTACTGATGGTGTATGTTTTCCCGTGGCTGAGCCAGTTCAGCCCCTTTACCGAGTCGACGATTGGTTTGAGGATACTGTGAGTGCGACAAAGATCCTGGTGATCGACAACTACGACAGCTTTGTCTACACCCTCGTCGGATACCTGCAGGAGCTGGGGGCGCAGACCACGGTCATCCGCAACGACGACCGGGACCTTTCCGGGGCCATTGCGCTGGCCCAGGAGCATGACGGGGTGCTCATCTCGCCTGGGCCGGGGGACCCGGCCGGGGCCGGGGTCAGCATTGACCTGATCAAATGGTGCGGCGAGCACAACAAGCCGATGCTTGGGGTCTGCCTGGGGCATCAGGCCCTCGCCGAGGCCTACGGTGGCACGGTGACCCACGCCGAACAGCTGATGCACGGCAAGACCTCGCTGGTGCGTCATGCTGAGCACCCGGTCTTCGCGCAGGTGGCCAACCCGTTCACGGCAACCCGCTACCACTCACTGGCCGCGGTGCGCTCCACGATTCCGCAGGAACTGGAAATCATCTGCGAAACCGAGGACGGGGTAGTGATGGGTCTGGCGCACCGCACCGCGCCGCTATGGGGGCTGCAGTACCACCCGGAATCGGTGCTGACCCAGGATGGCTACCTGATGCTGGGCAACTGGCTGCAGTTTGTGGGGCTCGAGGGAGCCGCTGCCAAAGCCGCCGGACTCAGCCCGCTCTTCTCCGCGTAGCCTCCCGCCCGGGGCGGGAGACAGGGAGCTAGTCCTCCTTGGCCGAGGGCGAAGGGCTCTCGCTGGGGGATTCGCTGGACTCATCCGATTCATCCGGCGAAGGGCTGGAAGAGGCGGCCGCCCGGGCGATGGTCAGCTGGATGGTGCTGCCCTGTTCCACATCCTCGTTCGGGCCGGAGGACTGCTCGAGCACGGTGTCGACGGCTTCGCTGCTCTCCTCATAGGTGTACTGCACCTTCAGGCCGAGGTCATCGGCCTCGAGCTTCGCCTTGGCGTCATCCAGGCTGGACCCGGTGACATCCGGGACGGTGACCTTGCCGGTGGACAGGATCAGGTCTACCTGCGAGCCGACCTTGACCTTGGAACCCAATTCCGGGCTGGTCTGCACCACCCAGTCGGTGGGGATGCTTGGATGGTTGATCCTGGTGACTTCGCCAACTTCCAGCCCGGCTTCACGCAGTGCCTCGCGCGCGGCGACCTCGGTCTGGTTTGCCAGCGAATCGGGGATGGTGCGCTGTTCAGAGCCGTCGGAGATGTACAGGCGCACCAGGCTTTCCTTGGGCACCGAGGCACCGCTCTTCGGGTCGGTGCGCACCACCAGGTCCTCGTCGACGGCGTCGCTGTATTCGTGCTCCACCTGCACGTTCAGGTTCAGCGCGGTCAGCTGGGCGGTGGCTTCCTCCTCGGAGAGCTTTTCCACGTTCGGGATGCCCACCGGGGCGTTGCGCTCCTGGTCCAGCTGGATCATCCGGTAGACCATGAAGCCGGCGACGATGACCGCGATCGCGGCAATGATGGAGATCAGCCAGAACATGCCGCGGTTGGACTTGTGCCGCCGGGTCGCGTCGTGCAGCTGCTGGCGGCTGGCGAACACCGGGTGCTCGTCGGTGGGCGGACGGGTGGCGGACGCATCGTATGCGGCGGCCTCGGCGTCCATCGCCTGGGTCGGCTCCTGGTAGAGGGCGACCGTGGGCTGGGTGCTGGTGGCCAGCTGCGGGTCCTGGTAGGGGATGCCGTGCAACGCGTCGTCCAGGGCCCGGGACAGGTCCGCGGCCGAGTCGAAACGGTCGTCGCGTTCCTTGGCCAGCGCCTTGAGCACCACAGCATCGTAGATCTGTGGAACGTCCGGGTTTGCCTCGCTGGGCGGCACCGGGTCCTCGCCGACGTGCTGGTACGCCACCGATACCGGGGAGTCCCCGGTGAAGGGTGGCTCGTGCACCAGCAGTTCATAGAGCAGGCAGCCGGCGGAGTAGATGTCGGTGCGGTGGTCCACGATTTCCCCGCGTGCCTGCTCCGGGGAGAGGTACTGGGCGGTGCCCACCACCGCGGCGGTTTGGGTCATCGTGGCCGAGGAGTCGTTCACGGCACGGGCGATGCCGAAGTCCATGAGCTTGACGTGCCCGTCGTCGGTGACCATGACGTTGGCCGGCTTGATGTCCCGGTGCACCACGTGGTTCGCGTGCGAGTGCTCCAGCGCCTGGCAGACCCCGTGCATCACGTCCACGGCGAACTCGGGTTCGATCCGCTCTTCCTTCAGCATTTGGCGTAGCGTGCGCCCGGTGACGTACTCCATCACGATGTAGGGCAGCTCATCGGGCCGGGTGTTTCCGGCGGGGATGACCCCGGTGTCGTAGACGCCCACGATGTTCGGGTGGCTGAGCCCGGCCACCGCCTTGGCCTCACGCTCAAAGCGCGCCACCACCATCGAATCGCGCGCCATGTCCGGGCGCAGCAGCTTGATGGCGACCTTCCGGGAAAGCACCCGGTCCATGCCCAGGTACACGTCCGCCATCCCGCCGCGCCCGATCAGCGACTGCAGCTCGTAGCGCCCGGCCACCAGGTCGGGCACGCCCGGCGGAAGCACTGACTGTTCGTTCATCAGTTATCTTCCGTGGCCGATGCGGTGGGCGAGGAGGAGGGGGCGGCGGCAGGGGAGGAAGTCTCGGCCGGTGCCGAGGAGGTGGCTTCGGTCGGCTCGGGGCTGGGCTCCGGGCCCAAAGATACAACCAGGTTCACGGTCGTCCCCGGCGCTACCTTACTGCCTTCGGGTTGGGATTGTTCAATGACGATCCCCTTCTTAGCATCCGCGTCGTAGCGTTCGCCTACCTTGACCGCGCTCAGGTCATTGTCCTGCAACGTGCGTTGTGCAGTCGCGAGGGTGCTTCCGATAACCCCTGGGACCAGAACTTTATTTTCTTCTTCAGGCGAGAAATAAACCGTAACGCGGTCGCCTACAGTGTAAGTTCCACTTTGTCCCAGTCGAGTCACGACTGAAGGCGAAGACGGCGTTGCGCCTGCATCTTCCCGCGCATTCATGATTAAACCAGAATCTTCAAGTTTCGCCGCCGCTTCTTTTCGTGTCAGGCCCAGGAAGTTCTCTTCCCTAATGTTCACGGTATCTTTGGACGCATCCTCGGAAGGGGAGCTGGCGGCGGTGGTGCTCTGCGTCGGCTCGGTGGTTTCCTCGCTCGGCTCGCTGCTGGTCTCGCTCGCGCTCACCGTGGGGGAGACGCTGGACTCGTCATCGTCGCTGGCGCCGGTGAACATCGGCATCAGCCAGGCGCCCAGGGCGATCAGCACCGCCAGGACGATGACCACGATCAGCGGGACCAGCCACGGGGCGCGCTTCCTCTCCTCCTGGTCGTGGGCGTCCTCGTTGTCCGCCAGCCCATCGGAGTCGAAGTCCTGGTAGCTGGAGGAAGCCTGCAGCGACTGGGTGGCCGCCGGGGTGACCGGCAGGGCGCTGGTGGCCGGGGCGGCAGCCTGCACCGTGGTGTCCTGGGTGGGCACCGCCTGGGTCTTCTCATCGTCCAGGTTCATCGCCTGGGTGGCGGTGTCCTCGATCCCGGTGCGCAGCATGCCCGGCACCGCGAGCACCGCGGTGTGCGTGTCCTCGTGGCGCAGCGCCTCGGCGGCGTCGGCCAGGGCGTTGGCGTTCTTCGGGCGGTCGGCCGGGTCCTTGGCCAGCATGGACATGATCAGCTGGCGCACCGGGGCCGGAATGGATTCGGGCAGCGGCGGGGGAGTGTCGTTGACCTGGGCCAGGGCGATGGCGATCTGGGATTCGCCGGTGAAGGGCCGGCGCCCGGCCAGCAGCTCGTAGCCGATGACGCCCAGCGCGTAGATGTCCGAGCTGCCGGTGGCGGTCTGCCCGGTGGCCTGTTCCGGGGCCAGGTACTGGGCGGTGCCCATCACCTGGCCGGTGGCGGTCAGCGGGACCTGGTCGGCCAGTCGGGCGATGCCGAAGTCGGTGATCTTCACCTTGCCCGAGGGGGTGACCAGGATGTTGCCCGGCTTCACGTCACGGTGCACCAGCCCGTGCTCGTGCGCTGCGGCCAGGGCCCGGGCGGTTTGGGCGATCAGCGACAGCGTGCGGTCCACATCCAGCTTGCGATCCCGTTCAATGATGGTTGACAGCGGCGGGCCGGGCACCAGTTCCATGACCAGGTAGGCCGAGCCCTCTTCCTCGCCGTAGTCGAAGACGCCGGCGATGCCCGGGTGGTTCAGCAGTGCGGTGTGCCGGGCCTCCACGCGGAAACGCGTGAGGAAGCCCTCGTTGCCGGTGTACTCCTCCTTGAGGATCTTGATGGCCACCAGCCGACCCAGCACCTGGTCGCGAGCCTTCCAGACTTCGCCCATGCCACCGATCGCGATGCGCTCGGTCAGCTTGTAGCGACCTCCCAATGTGGTACCGGTAACTGGTCTCACTGGTTGAACACCGCCTCTGTCATTTGCTTCATAAGGGAAACCGCCAACCGGTGGTTCTTGTCGTAGTTAATTCTTTCAAAGGCCACTGTGATGGCCACTTCGGGGTCGTCGCCCGGGGCGAAGCCGGTCACCCAGGAGTTCACCGTGCGCCCCGGCTGGTCATCTGGCACATCCGCGGTGCCGGTCTTGACCCGCAGGTCCACGCCGGGCACATTGGCCCGCATCGCCGTGCCGGACTGCACCGGGCCCTTCATCAGTTCGGCGACCTTGTTGGCCACCTCCTTGGTGGTGGCCGTGGAGAACTCCTTCGGCTTGGTCTCCTCCAGAACCCGCAGGTCCGGGGCGATGACCTTCTTGACCAGGTTCGGCTGCATGATCACCCCGTCGTTGGCGATGCCCATGGCGACCATGTTCATCTGCAGTGGGGTGGCCTGCACGTCACGCTGGCCAATGACCGACTGGGCCAGTTCGCCGGCGCTCATGTTGGGCTTGAACTGGCTTTCGGTCACCTTCAGCGGGATGTTCAGCTGTTGGTTGAAGCCGAAGCGCTCGGCCACGTCCTCGAACGGTGCCGAACCCAGCTTCTCGCTCATCTGCGCGAACGGCGTGTTGCAGCTCTGCGCGGTGATGAAGCGCAGATCCGCCTGCGTCCGGTTGGCGCAGATTCCCTCGGCGAAGTTGCTGATCTTCGCGCCCTGGATGTTCACCTGCTGCGGGTTGGGGACCGGGGTGTCCATGTCGTACTTCCCGGACTCCAGCCCGGTGACCAGATCCAGGATCTTGAAGGTCGACCCGGGGCTGAACCGGTTGCCCAGTGCCGGGTTGACGTACGGGCTCAGACCCTTGACGCCGGTCAGCTTCTTCAGGTTCTCCGAGGCGGCCTTGGTGGAATGCACCGAGAGCTTGTTCGGGTCGTAGCTGGGCTTGGAGGCCATGGCCAACACGTCGCCGGTCTTCACATCGGTGACGATGATGGTGCCGCGCAGTCCGTCGGGCAGCATGTTGAACGCCTTGTGCTGCAGCTCGTCGTCGATGGTCAGCTCCACCGAGGCGCCCTCGGTGGTCTTGCCGGTGAACAGCGCGGAGAGCCGGTCAAAGAGCAGGTCGGAGCTCTTGCCGGTCAGCCAGTCGTTCAGTTCGCTTTCCAGATGCGTGGACATGTTGGCCAACGAGTAGAAGCCGGTCAGGTGCGCGTACACCTCCGGGTCGTTGTAGACGCGCTGGTAGGTGAACTGCCCGTCCTCGGTTGGCACCGACTCCGCGATCGGCTTGCCGTCCACCAGGATCGCCCCACGGGGCATGTCGAATTCACGGTACAGCTCACGCTTGTTCAGGGCGTTGCCCGCCAGCTGGTCGGCGGCGAAGAACTGGATATAGCTCAGCGCCCCGAAACAGACCAGGAACATCACCATCAGGGCAACCCAAACGCGCCGAATGGCCTGATTCACTAGCTTTTCACCGCCTTCGGATCGCTGGCACCGGGGGTGGCCACTTCATCGGTCGGGCCCACATGCCCGGTCATTGGTCTGCGTGAGTTGTGGGAGATCAGCAGCAGCAGCGCCACAATGATCCAGTTCGCCAGCAGTGAGGATCCGCCGGCCGCCATGAACGGGGTGGCCAGACCGGTGAGCGGGATCAGCCGGGTGACCCCGCCAATGATCACGATGCACTGCAGCGCCAGGGTGAAGGACAGGCCGGTGGCCAGCAGCTTGCCGAAGCTGTCTCGCGATCCCAGTGCGGCGCGCAGCCCACGGGAGACCAGCAGCAGGTAGAGCATGATGATGGCGGCCACGCCGATCAGCCCCAGCTCCTCGCCGAAGGAGGCGATGATCATGTCCGAGTTGGCCAGCGGCACCCGGTAGGGCGAACCGTTGCCCAGCCCCGTGCCGATCAGCCCGCCGTCGGCCATGCCGAACAGGCCCTCGACGATCTGCATGCTGCCGCCGGTGGCGTAGTAGATGTCCGGGTTGAACGCGTCCAGCCAGGTGGTCAGGCGTCGGGTCACGTGGCTCATGGTGGTCGCGGCGAACACGCCGCCGACCGCCACCATCAGCAGGCCGATGACCACCCAGGAGATGCGGGCGGTGGCCACGTAGATCATCACGATGAACAGGCCGAAGAACAAGATCGAGGACCCCAGATCGCGCTGGACCACCAGCACGCCGATGGACAGGATCCAGGCGACCACCATGGGCGCCATGTCCCGCATGCGCGGCAGCTGCATGGGACCGACCTTGCGCCCGGCCATCAGGATCAGGTCGCGGTTGGAGGAGAGATAGCCGGCGAAGAAGATCGACAGGGTGATCTTGGCCAGCTCACCGGGCTGCAGGGAGAACCCGGCCACCCGGATCCAGATCCGCGCGCCGTTGATGGTCACCCCGAGCCCGGGAATCATCGGAAGAAGCAGCAGCACAATGGATGCCAGCAGGGCGATATAGGTAAAGCGGCGCAGGTTGCGGTGATCGCGCACCGCCCACATCACCACCGCGGCGATGAGCATGGCGATGCCCGTCCACAGCAGCTGGCGGAACGATTGCTCCGTGGACTTTGCCAGGTCCAGGCGGTAGATCATGGCCAGACCCAGCGAGTTCAGGGCGATCGTGATCGGAAGTATTACCGGATCAGAATATTTGGCGAAAAGCCGCAATAGGATGTGGACCAGCAGCGCCAGGCCACTGAGGATCCCCATCTCCAACACGAAGCCGCTGCGGTCGGTTTCCTCGGTGGCGGTCCCGATCAGGTAGAAGGCGGCGAAGCCAACTCCCAGGGCGAGCACGAGCAGGAGGAGTTCGAAATTGCGCCGGGGAACCGGTGCTGTCTGCAATTCGCTCATTGCATGATCTCCTCACAGTAGGCGGGCACGGGTTCCTGGTCATTGTTCTGGTCGTCCTTGGCCGGGGCCTGCACCGGACATTTCTGCTTGGCGGTCACCAGCAGTTCGTGCACCATCGCCTGGGCGTGGTTCAGGTCCTGCGCGTAGAGCGAGGACTCGACCCGCTGACGCGAATAGGTGGGCAGGGCCTCGAGCGGGATATTGCTGACCGACTCCACCTCGGAGAGGGAGATCGGTCCCAATTCCTGGGGCACCCCACGGTAGATGGCCACATTGCCGTCCTTGGGAGCCACGAAATACTGGGTTTGGGTCCACAGGTAGCCCCACGCGCCGACGATCACCACCAGCACGCTCATCAGGGTCAGCAGCGCCGGCAGGAACCAGCGTCGGCGCGGGCCGTGGCTCTCGAGCGGGTCGAGCATGTCGCCCGCTTCCGGTGAACGGTGGGTGAGCAGGGCCGCGGCGCGGCGCTCACCGGTGCTCTGGGTGACCACCGGGATCTGCCCGGTCTGGGTGGCCAGGTCGGCGGCGCCCACCAGTACGTGCGGGCGCTGGGAGATCTCATGGCGGATCAGCGAGGCGCTGGCCTCGATGTCACCCTCCACGGCGATCGTCAGCTGTCCGGTGTCCGGTTCCGGCTCCCCGGAGACCGCCTGGATCGGGGGCAGGTCAGGAGTTTCGACAATGTCGAACAGGACGATGGTGACGTTGTCCGGCGCCCCGTTGTGCAGGGTCGTGGCCACCAGGTCGGCCGCGATCTCCTCCAGGTCCGCGGTGGTGCGCATCGCCTTCTCAATGATTTCGTCGGGCACCACATCGGTCAGGCCGTCGGAGCACAGCAGCCAGCGTTCACCGACCGCGGCCGGCAGCTGCTGGATGTCCAGTTCGGGGGAGGCATCCGAATCGCCGAGGACGCGCAGCAGCACGTTCTTGTGCGGGTGCACCGATGCTTCCTCGGGGCGGATTCGGCCTTCCTCGACCAAGCGCTGCACGAACGTGTGGTCCCGGCTGATCTGCTCGAACACCCCGTCCTTCAGGCGGTAGGCGCGCGAGTCGCCGATGTGCGCCAAGTGCAGCGTTTCCTCGGAGAGCAGCAGCGAGGTCACGGTGGTGCCCATGCCCGAAAGCTTCGGGTTCGCGCCCACCAGTTCGTTCAGCACCAGGTTCGCCGCCTGAATCTCATCGGGCAGCGCGTTCTGTGGGTCCGGGGTGTAGCGGCGGTCCAGGTGGATCAAATCCAGCACGGTGGAGGCCGAAGCCACGTCGCCACCGACATGCCCGCCCATGCCGTCGGCCAGCACCGCCAGGTACTCGCCAACGTAGGCCGAATCATCGTTCTTTGAACGCACTCGGCCTACGTCTGACAGGGCGGCAAACTTGAGCTTCAATGCCATAGGCTAGGCCTTCAACTCCAGCACAGTCTTGCCAATGCGGATCCGCTGGCCCAATTCCACGGGCTGCGGACGCGACAGCTGGTTCTCCCCGATAAAGGTGCCGTTGGTGGATCCCAGGTCCTCCAGGAACCAGCGCGAACCCTGCGGGAAGAGCCGGGCGTGGCGACCGGAGGCGTAGTCGTCTTCCAACACGACGGTTGCATCCTGGGCGCGCCCAAAGAGGATCGGCTGGCCGTCAAGCTTGATTTCGCGGCCGGAAAGTGGGCCTTCCACCACCTGCAGGGCGGTGGCCGTCTTGCGGGCGGTCGGTTCGGGTTCAGCCAGTGTCGGGTTCTTCTTGATCGCCCGGGCGCTGGGCTGGCCGGTGCGGGCGCGGGTCCCGATGACCAGGTCACGGCGCATGGCGCCCACGACGCTGAGCACCAGAAGCCACAGCAGAACCAGGAAGCCCAGGCGGAACAGGGCGAGCAGCAGGTCGTTCATGCGCGTCCCTTCTGCCCCTGGGCGATGAGCCGGAAGACAACCTTGGTCTTGCCCAGGGAAATGACCGAGCCATCGCCCACCCGGGTCTCGCCGTTGACCTTGCGGCCGTCGACGAAGGTGCCGTTGGTGGACCCCAGATCGAGTACCACGTAGTCATCTCCTCTTTGTTCGACACGGAAATGTTGCCGGGAGACGCCCGGGTCATCGATCGGGATGTCGGTGGAGGCTGAACGGCCCAGCACAATCGAATGATGGTGCAGGGCATAGCGCTGGCCATCAACCTCCAGCACGGCCTGTTTGGCCACCGGTGCCGGGGCGCGTGCCGGTTCGGGGCGGGCCGCGGCCCGCGGCTGTGCGGTGGTGCGTGGCTGCTCGGCCGCCGGGGTTGCCGGAGCCGGCGCTGCGGCCGGTGTGGGGGCGGGAGCTGGATTCTTTACCGATGCGGAGGCGGCGGCGCCTGCCGCGCCTTCCTTGATGGAGGCGCTGATCTCGACTTCGCCGCGGCGTCGGTCCTCTTCGGCCACGAAGTGAATGCGGATGTTGTCCCGCACCGAGTATCCCTGGCTCATCGCGTGCTCGGCGGTGACCTTGGCCATTTCGTTGACAACCGAGGAACCCCAGGCCTTGGCGGTCTGGTAGTCATCGTTGCTCAGGTGTACGACAAAGTCGTTGGGGGCAAGGCTGCGCCCCTCGCTGATGGCCAGGATGCCCCGGTCCATTTCATTACGCAGGGCAGTAGTCAGTTCCACCGGTTTGATCTCCGCGCTGCTGTTGCCGCGAAAGAAGCTGGTGACGACCTTCTCTAGACCACGTTCGACGTTGTCGAGAAAGCTCATTTCGAGCGCTCCTTTCTTAGATTCACGCATGTCGCAGGGCAAGTGCTTGGTTCCTGCGACCCGTGTGGCGCGGAACGTCTCTGTCGATCTTACTGTTTTCGGCTGTGGAAATGCAGGATGCCAACTGCACGCAGTCCGACGATACGGCAACGATTTGGACACCTAAAGAGTTTCAATTGTGTCGCTAACCACATTTGCCCATTTCGATTAGGAGAATCGAATCGAGTGTGTATAAGATTATTTTCGTTGCTGCGGGAGTAGCGAACAAGCGCGAGTGGCGGAATTGGTAGACGCGCTGGCTTCAGGTGCCAGTGCCCGCAAGGGCGTGGGGGTTCAAGTCCCCCCTCGCGCACAGAGAATCAAGAACCCCTGATCCGGGAAATCAATCCAGGATCAGGGGTTCTTTCTTGTAAACGATCAAAGAGAACACCGGGCCTTCTTGAGAAGAGCAATGAAAGAGCTTAGGACGGTCCTGTGCCCGGGTTGGTTGGTGCGACTTCCATGTTCGATGCCATTGCGATCGCTAGGTAGCCTAGGCGTATCTGTGGCTCTACGAGACCATTTTTCAGGGTTGGTCCCGCGTCTCGAGCTAGCGCCAGACGGCAACCCGCCTGTTTATGGGACAAGAACAATCCTTATGGCTGATCGGTCAGCACCTATTGTCTTTCGTCTATGAACTGCATCGCTGGCCGGGTTCTATGTGCACGCCGTCGATAACCGCGCTCTATGCATAGATGATAACAAGCGGTCCCGGATAATTTTCAGCTCAGTCCGGCACGAGAAATGCTCGGTCCGATTCGGGGCAATACTGTTGTGGCACCTTGCAGAACCCCAATCAGCGCTCTGGTGGCACCGCGATTTCCATCCAATTATGGGTAGTGGGAGAGCCCATAAGGCGCCAGGTGCCGTGAGATGTACCTAGGCCATGTGATGATGCTCAACGCCTGAAGCGAGGCTCAAGATGCGCGACAGGTATTCGGTTTCGTTGTGGTCGGTTAACAATCGCTGACCTGGCAAACAGACTCACTTCATTCCAGCTACAGAAAGTTGCGGATCGATGAAAGAAAGCTGAGTTGGGTTAACGTCAAGTTTTTCAAAAAACTTGCTAGTGAAGTGCGAGTTTATTGCAAACACATTTCTGCATATTGACGACGAACCACGTATATTGGGCGGGGGAAGAGCTGAGGCACAGCTTTTCTTAAGGAATCAATGCGTTCAAAGACGAACTCATCCCTAGTTAGTCAGTAGGACCACGGTAGCCGTTCGCTTTGATTCTCAGACAAATTGATGACCGCAGACCGATTGAGGAGAATTCTTGCTGAGCATCTCGAGTGTCGTGTGGTCGCGGCGAGCTCTGAGGATGCTCAGTGCCGCGCTTTGCGCGCTGCTGATCATTCAGCCTATTGCCCCCAACCTCGCCTACGCAGAGAACTCGAGCATCGTGTCAGATGGCGAGAATTCTGAAGAATCTCTTAATGGCGCCACTGATGCTCCGAAAGAATCGTTGGAGCCAACGGCGCCCGTCAGTTCGTCGCCGGCCGAAGACAGCACATCCGAAGCAGGAGATGAACCTGCAGCGCAGGAACCTGACGCAGTCCCCACGGTGGAGGAGCCTAGCGCGGGGGATGAGTCTCAAGCGGAGGAACCTAGCGCGGGGGATGAGCCTCATGTGGAGGAACCTGACGCAGTCCCCACGGTGGAGGAGCCTAGCGCGGGGGATGAGCCTCAAGTGGAGAAACCTGACGCGGAGAGCGAACTGGAGGCTGCCTTAGAGATGAGCCCCTTGGCGTTGACCGGTAACGACTGCTCGTTCGCTGGTGAAGGGAGCGGCGGCGCCTATGCGCAAACATTGTGCTGGCTCGACTACGAGGGTTTTTCAACGCAGTACGCATATGTTGACAGAAGTGCTGCCGTCGCGAGTTGTTCGAGCGTGATTGGTGTCGTTACCTGTCACGCCACAGCTGAATTTCAGAGTGTTATGGGCCCCCAATATGGCACGCAGCAAGCCACAGCGACGGGAACTGCAACTTTTGGGCTCGAGAATCGTGCGCGAGAGCGGGCGCTCGAAGCTGTGCAGTACAACCCGAATAGCAGTTCCACCTTTCATAGCAACGGAAATGGCGGTCCTTTCTTCGGACCGGTGTCGAATGTCGATGTCGATGTCAATCTCGGCGACGGATACCGCCTCGTCGGCAAGATTGACGTGAACTGGACCGGAAATTCGAATGCGGCGCGCATCGCCGCTGAGTCATTTCCCACGTACGACGGCGCGTTTCTTGGCAACAGAGGCTTCTATACCGGGGTTTCGGGCCAGCCCGTCCTTCGCTCTGTGGGACAGAAGGGTGGACAGTCGACGATTACTCTGAAAAATATTCAACTGCTGAACGCCGCAGGGAATGCCGAGCGAGATTTCTCGATCGTCGTTGCCGACGCTGAGTCGACTGACGCGAGTGAGCGGATTGACTGGTCTACGACCGGCGAGGGTTTCCGGTGGCTCCCAAACACGCCAAACCCCTCACCACCCGCTTCAAAGACGCAGGTCATGGGAAACGCGTGCACGAACTCCAGCACCAGCGGTTTGTCTCCTGCCTGGAACTCAACTACTCCTAGTCAGAATGCGCACTGTTCGGCGAATGTGAGCTCAAATAAAACCGGTACACCGATGCTTTCCACTGCGCCCCCCGCAAATCAAAGCACGCAATTCCAGGTGACACAGAGTATGACGACGAATGAACGACAGGGCGTCGCTTTCGGAGTGATCATGGCGCGTGCCGAGACCTCCGTCGAGGTAGTCGACCGCATCGTTGATGAGAACAACACGCCAGCCGGCGGGGCAAACTTCACGACCTCGGTGCAGCGCGCCGATGGTGCGACTGTCACCTCGGCGTCAACGGGCACGGCGGTTGGTGCAAATGCGAAAAGCAGCGCACGCGTGCTGCCCATCAATGCGACCACCCCGACGCAGCTGCACTACACAAGCAAAGCGACTGGCACACACGCTGGTTCTTACTCGCCAACCTGGACCTGCAGGAAAAATGACCCTGTGCGGGGAGAGGAACGATGGCCGGGGAACGGCAGTCCGACGCCCCCGGGGAGTAACGACTCGTTCACGAGACTTACTGCGGGCCAATTTCTCAGTTGCAAGGTCACTTACACTCCGCCGTACCTCGAACTGAGTAAGGCTGTCGACCCCGAAACGGCGCCAGATGCGCCGAGCGCGTGGACGCTCGAAGCGACTGGAGACGGGGCTGCGCCCTCGTCGGTCAGTGGCGTCGCAGCTTCCGAGGAAGTGACGAAGCGACCTGTCGCCACAGGCACCTACGAGCTCACCGAATCAGGCCCCGACAGTCCTGAATGGGAGTACGGGTACTCCTGGACCAATTTTAGTTGTGAAGCGCTCAGCGGTTCTGCAGCATTACCCGCTTCGGATGTGAGGGTACCGCGAGACAGCGACGACAACGTCGCCGACGCTGTTGGTGTCAAGATCAGCCAAGGGCAGAACCTGCGCTGTACATACACGAACACGGCCAATGAACCACAGCTCCAGGTGTCGAAATCGGCGGATCCTTCTTCGGGCGAGACGCTCGATGCGGGACAGACCGTTACCTATACCCTGAATTTTGACAATGCGGACGGTTCTGCGGCGAAAGAAATTGACTATGTCGATCATTTGCGGGACGTGCTCGATGACGCCGAATACGGAGGTAACCTCCGGTATGGTCAATCGGCGCCGACCGTGATTCCCCCCGGGCCTCAGCCAGGAGATATCGGGATCTCCGTCGAGGAGCAGGAGATCGAGCAACCGGGGAACAGCGACCCCGATTGGAAGAGCTGGAATCCTCGACTACACATCACCGGTGAAGTACCGGCGCGAACTGCATGGACGCTGCAGTTCGACGTGACGGTGAAGCCGAACGAAGCAAACCGCGCTCAACGGCTTGAACAGGACCCTCCGTACGCCGGATACAGGTTGCGAAACTTCCTCACTCCCGCGTCTGATGATGACGGCAACCCGATCTCGGCTCCGAGTAGCTGCGAAGCGGCGGACGATGAGCAGTCTGGCTGCACCGAACATCCAGTCGACGCGTGGACCATCGAGAAAACGTCACAACCCCAAGATGGCGCAATGATCCACTCGGGCGGCAACATCTACTACCGCGTGAAGGTCACCAATTTCGGCGGCACCGACCTTACCGGTGTGCAGGTGCACGACAATATGACCCAGTCTCTTTCGGCTGCGACGCTCGACTTCAGCGCACCACCTGCCGTGACAGTGCCCTGGGGCATTAGCTACTACGCTGCCGACGGCACGCATCTGCATACCGCACAGACGTGGAAAGGCGTCAACGGCAGTGGGCAACCCACTCTCACCTTTGTGCCCGACGGGGCAACTGTGAATGGCGAAACCTGCGATCTCAGTGCGGAATTCTTCGCCGACGAGCTTGATGAAGTCCCCTCCTCCGCAGCTGGATGCTGGAACTTCGCAACCCCCGAATTTGACGTGCCAGCCCAGTATGAGGGCCAAGAGGTTGCTTACGCGGTTGTGGGCTATGTAGTGAAGGGCGGCCAGGCGGCAGCAGCAGCGCAGCCTGGCAACAGCGACACAAATGCAGGCAGCACCGCATCCAAAGAGCCCACCCAACCCAACGCCACTTGGGTAAACACGGCATCAGCCGCGGCCCGAAATACGGGGAACGATGAAATTTCAGCACGTCCCGTTTTCTGCAGTGCATCGGATGACATTCCGCCGGGGTGGCAGGATACCGAGGACTACCTCACGAATTGGGCGCCCTGCAAGGTCTTCCACTCGCTTGGGGACAGTTACTTCCATATCTGGAAGAAGGACGCGACGAACGCGCCCGGTAACGAGACCAACAACAACCTCGCCGACGCATCCTTCGTGCTGGCCGATACGGAACAGGAAGCCCGGCAGGGTTCCGCGTCGCGTTGGTTGTGCCGCATCGACAACGCACCGCTGAACGAATATCCGAACCCGACAAGTGCCGCTGCACTGGACTGGACCCCCACCGGTGCCGAAATCGTGGGCTCACAGACCGGTAACGCGAACGCTGCGTGGGACTACGAGTCGACACAGGGCGGCGTGCACTGGTGGCTCAAGCAAAGCAACACCGCCCGCGAAACTTGGAATCTGCGTAATCCAGATGCGACCCCAAAAGAGATCCTGCCGGAGTGCGGCGCCTTCTTCGCAGTCGAAGGTGATGTGCCACAAGAAGGACAGGCGGTCGGTAGCTGGCGCGCCCTAGATCTACGCGGTGGGGATACCTCAGACCTTAGTGATCCGGCCAGTGCACCCAAGTCTGACTGGCGAAACACGAGTGATTTCAACGTATCGGGTGATGAAAGCACCGGGCGCCACGGAACCTACTGGCTGGTTGAAACCCGGTCACCGGAAAAATTCGAGCTGTTGTCGCAGCCAATGCGGCTCTGGGTCGCCCCCTCGTCACCCGCGCCGACCAACCTGACTCCGGGAAACCCCGAACTCTACGAGTACCAGGGGCGCCTGTCGCAGCCGGTGCTCGGCCAGACAGCGACACCACCGACGTCAGGAGGCATGGGGGTTCCGGGGGACAGCAGCGTCGCTCTTCGCAAGCACTGTGTCAATCCATGGCAGCTGCCTGCAGACGGGCAGGTCTCCTGCGTCATGCCGACGGGATGGGCGATGCCAGTGTTCGACGTAAAACTCCCGGCACTACCACTTACGGGTGGTGACAAGCTCGGGCTGCTCATCGGGGGCGGCATTGCAGTGCTGCTCGCCGCCCTCGCGGGAGGCCTGTGGTGGCGTAAGCGCCGCGACTAGACTTCCGCTCTTTCACCGACCACTCCCAGCAGAACCACTTCAAATAAAGGGGAATCATCACATGAAGCACAACGCCAAGCGGGGCATCCTCGCAAGCGTGGGCGCGCTGGTCACAGCTGCGGCGCTCGCGCTTGGGGGATCTGTCGCCGCTACCGCAGACCCGGGCACGCCCGGCAACCCACCGGCCTCGACCGAGGTCACAATCCAAAAAACGGCGACACCACCTGGCGGTACGGTTGTCGGAACCGGCGAAGAGGCTGCTGGCCTTAACGGCATCGCGGGTTCCCAGTTCACGCTGACCTTGATCCAGGGCACTGATGCCGGAGGGGATACGAGCACGCTGACCAACGAAGGTCAGCTTGCAGCGCAGGGCCGTTCCGTCAACGACAACGGAGATGTCGTTGGAGGAGAGCTCAGCTCAACCACCCACGTCTCGAATGTGACTGGCGGCGACGGCGTGGCCACGTTCACACCCGCTGAGATCCCCGCCGGTCAGTACCTGGTATCTGAGACACAGACGGCAGATGGAGTTACTGTCGCAGCGCCGTTCCTGCTCACCGTGCCGCTTACGGACCCCGAGGATCGAACACAGTGGCTCGATCACATTTACGTGTATCCGAAGGCGACCACCTTCAACGCGACGAAGACCGTCAACGAGGGTGGCTTCCGCAAGGCCGGTGACACGATCACGTGGTCGGTCGCGATTGACGCCCCGACGCTTTCGGCGGGACAGCTGAACAGCTTCGTCATCACCGACCAACTCGCCGAAGACCTTGCACTAGAAGGCGCGCCCTCACTGAGTTTCGAGAATTCCGATACTACGTTGAGCACGCCCAATGACTGGAGCCACGAAGTTGGCGGGAACAATGAGCTCGCCATCACCTTCACGAGCGCTGGTCTCGCCAAGCTCGCCGCAGCAGGTACCAGCAGCGGTGGTGACACCGTCAACGTTCAGCTCTCCACAACCGTAGGTGAGGAAGCTGGCGCGCTGCCGACAACCATCATCAACACCGCGAACGTCGCGGTGAACGGTGATGAGGTCGATTCCACACCGGCCACCATCAATTTCGGCGAAATTGTCGTTGACAAGCAGGGTGACGACGGACGTCTTGCCGGTGCCGCGTTCGATCTCTACGCCGTCAACCCATCGGATGACGGTGCGCAGCCGATCGCATCGGGAGTAACGACAGACTCGGGCGATCAGCTGACCTTTCCCGGGCTGCTGCGAAGCGACTTCGTTGGTGGCGGACTCATTGCGCAGGATAGCGATGAAGTGCGTTCCTTCTGGCTCGTGGAGACTCAGGCTCCCGATGGCTACCAGCTGCTTCCATCACCAATCGAGGTGAACCTGCTGGACGATCAAGAAGTCGTGACCATCGAGAACGCCTCTACCAGCGGAGGCTTTGAGCTGCCGCTCACGGGTGGCACAGGCACTGTGCTGCTCACTGTCTTCGGAGCACTCCTACTCGCGGCAGTGCTTTACGTTGCATACCGCCGACGTTCTGCTGAGTAACGCGGGGCAGAGCGCGCAGTTATCAGCCGAGTAGTGGACCTCCCTGCCGATGCAGGGAGGTCCACTACCCCGAAGCGTTCTAGGTAGAGGAAAGGAGGCGCCCGCGATGACTGGCCCATTCGGAAACGACGCACCGCACGCCTCCGGAACCTCTTGCTCACCACCAGCAAGCGCACCCGCACGCAGATTCCGTACCGCCCGAAAATCGCGGAAGAAGCGTAGTTTCGCTATACCGATTCTGCTGCAGCTCATCGCTACGGTTGGGATCGCAGCCATCCTTTATCCAAGCGGTGCGAACTGGTTTGCGAAGCTGGGTTATGAGGATGAATTCTCGGCGTATGTCGAATCCATTGAAACCACCCCCAACGCAGAACTTGAAGCCAAGCTCATGGCGGCCCGGGAGTACAACGCAAACCTGCGTGGCGCGGTGCTACAAGACCCGTACACGGATGGATCGAGCGACGCAGATCAAACGCTCGCCAATGATCCGGCTTATGAGGCTTATAAAGACGTGCTTTCGCTTGCCGACAACAGCACCGCGCCCCTGGGGCAGGTTGTCTTACCCGAAGCTGACATCAACCTTCCCTTGTACCCCGGAACGGAAGACGAGACTATCTCGAAAGGCGTCGGCCACTTGTATGGCTCCTCACTGCCGATCGGGGGACCGTCGACCCACTCGGTGCTCACAAGCCACTCAGGTCTGGTGAATGCGTCGCTTTTTACCCACCTCGAAGATGCGAAGGTCGGCAACGTATTCAGCATCGCCGCCTTTGGTGAAACTCGTTACTACGAAGTGGATAACATCCAGACGATCTTGCCCCACGAAACTGAGAACCTCGGCATTGTCGAAGGGGAGGACCGAGTCACGCTGTTCACCTGCACTCCCACCGGCGTGAACAGTCATCGTCTACTTGTTCAGGGCATCCGTGTTGATAATCCGAAGTCTGTAGGGCACGGGATCACCGGTGAGATGCCCTCCGCGGGCTTCCCCTGGTGGGCGTTGATCTTCATCGCTGGATCCGCCGCAACAGCCTACCTACTTTTCGTCCCGCCGCGGCGCACAGCGACGGAGGACTTACGTTGATATTGAAGGATCCCACGACCACCGGCATCGGCTCGACACGAGCGGTGACCGCCTTATGCGCGCTCCTTGCTGCACTGCTGATCGGCACCATTCTGGCTCCAGCTCCCGCCGCGCAAGCCGCGCTGCCAAGTGGGCCATTCACAATCCAAGTGCACAAGTATGAACAACCCGAGCAGTTTGGTGACTCCGCACCAGGGGTTCAGCTCGATCCTGGGGCCTTACCTTCGACCGACCCGGTTGCAGGCGCTACCTTCACTGCAAAACGCGTGCCTGACATCGACCTCGCCACGGACAGGGGACAGCGCAACGCCGAAGGGCTTACTCCGAAGGAAGCAGCGCAACGCGTTGCTTCTGAACCGGTCGCACAAACCGCCACGACCGACGGCATCGGGAACGCTACGCTTGGTGATTTGCCGATGGGCCTCTACCTAGTCGAAGAGAGTGTCGTGCCCCCGGGATACATCGGTGCCGCACCCTTCCTCGTGGCGTTGCCCCTCACGAATCCCGACACCAACAGCGGATGGCTCAGCACGGTGCATGTCTATCCAAAGAATGCTGCGGTCGGAGTGGCTCTCTCTCCATTAGACGAGGCGGCCGTGACCTTTGGCGACGTGGTGCGGTGGCAAGTTACTTCAGATATTCCAAGAGTGGAGGAACTCGGAAGCTACTCCGTGCGTAACCTGCTCGCCGAAGGGACTCACTTGCACGGGAGCTTCGAAGAGATCGGGGTCCGCATGGCAGGAACGAAAGCAGACGCGTTGCAGGCTGGCATCGACTATCGCATTGCCGAGGCAACCGATGCAGGTCCGCGCTGGGGGTTCGATGTCGAGTTCACCCGAGCGGGTTTGCGTAAGCTTGAACACCATGTCGGCGACCGTCTGATCATTTTCTACGACACCCGTGTCGAGGGGAACGGCGAATTCACGAACGAGGCCATCCTGCGAAGTGCCGGGTTGCCAGATCGGGTGAGCGACACCGCGGGGACCAAGTGGGGCCCGCTTGAGATTCTCGTTCGTGAGCGAGGCAATGAAAAGAACCTGATTCCCGGAGCCAAATTTGAACTGTACCTTACACCGGAAGACGCACTAAGCGGCAGCAACCCGGTAGAGGTCAATGGGGCAACCGAGTGGACCACAGACGCTCAAGGCCGCATTGCCATCAACGGCTTACGGTTCTCCGGCTTCGTCAATGGACTCGAGCGCGACGCAACCGATCCACTTTTCCGCGAATACTACGTGAAGCTCACGCAGGTCCCGAACGGTTGGCTCGGTACGTCGAATCCAATCGCATTGGTTGTTCTGTCGGCGACCAATGCTGAGGTCGGGATCGTGGAACTTTGGCAGGGTGGCAACGGGGACAATGAAGGCGGAGACAACGAGGACTCTGACCAGGACGAACTCCCGAATACCGGTTCACAAATCGGAGGCGCATTGCTTCTTGGAGCGCTTCTTCTTGCAGGAGGAATCGCCCTCGTGCGCCGGCGCCAGAGAATAAACAGCGAACAGCGAATCGAGACGGATGCCAGCGGTGGATCTGGAACCGAGGAATCGTGAGCAAATCTGGGCATCAGGTGGTAAAAGTTCGAACCGCTGATAACAAATCGTCACAGCCGAGGACAGCTCGGCGCAGTCGTCTGGCCATCAATGCCGTGTTGCAGGGACTAGCAATGATTGCGATCGGGATGCTCGTCTATGCTGATGCTGCCGACTGGATTTCACGCATTGGCCACAACTCCGAAATCACTGGATATGTCGAAAGTGTCGAACAGACACCGGGGGAAGAACGGCAGGCCATACTCGATCTTGCGAACGCTTACAACGATACTCTTGAAATCGGTTCCCTGACCGATCCTTACATCACCCAAAACCCCAATGAAACTCAGCGAAGCGGCGTCTATCGGGCGTATGAAAAGCTGCTGCGGGTGAGCGGCAGTGATGCCATCGGCTCCCTGAGCTACCCCAGCCTTGATATTGGCCTGCCCGTTTACCATGGCACATCTGATGAGGTCATCTCGAAGGGCGTCGGCCATATGTATGGGACCTCAATGCCGGTCGGTGGGCCCTCGACGCATTCCGTGCTTACTGCACACTCCGGGCTACCGAGCTCAAAACTGTTCACGAACCTGCTCGATGCGCAGGTGGGCGACGAATTCTGGATCAGTGTGCTTGGCGAAGACCACTATTACCGGGTCGAAAGCACGCAAACGGTCCTGCCCGACGAGGTGGATTTCGAGATCATTGATGGCGAAGACCATGTGACCCTCTTCACCTGCACGCCTATCGGGGTCAATAGCCATCGCTTCCTCGTCCATGCGGTGAGGATTGACGCCCCTGAATCCTCCGGCACGGTAATCAACGGCGATGGCAGGAAGCTTGGTTTTCCATGGTGGGCCGTGTGGTTTGTCGGCGGATCCGGTGTTTTTGCCTACGTGCTTTTTGCGCCTCCACGGAAGAAGAAGGTACGCCCGGCATCGGACCAATAGCGCACGGACGGATGCCGCGGTGACACCCGTGCTTCGCCGCCTGAGGTCTGGTCGCGTTCTACCGGTAGGTTGCTTCGCCCCATCGATGAGCACGAGCTGTGTTCCCCTTCGAGGATTAAGCTCTGAACTGCGTCCCGATGAGCCGTTGGGCGCCGACGCTTGCCCCCGGCGTGCCGAGGCCCGAAAATGTAAGGCATGGCCACACGACTTCTTCTGCTCGCCGACACCCACGTCCCCGCCCGGGCAAGGAAACTGCCCTCTGCGGTGCTTCAGGCCGCTGCGACCGCCGATGCCGTGATTCATGCGGGGGACTGGATCGATCTGCCGACCTATGAACTGCTCTTTAACCGGGCCCGCCAGCTCCATGGGGTCTACGGGAACAATGACGGTCCGGATTTGCGGCAGCGGCTGCCGGAAGTCGCGCACTTCACCGTGGAGGAGCTGAAGTTCTCCCTCATCCACGAGACCGGGCCTGCCCGGCGCCGTGAGGAACGCGCGGACGCGGCGTTTGCCGACAGCGACGTACTGGTGTTCGGGCACTCGCATATCCCCTGGGATACGGTTTCTCCCGGCGGGATGCGCCTGCTCAATCCCGGTTCCCCCACGGACCGGCGCCGCCAGCCACACTGCACCATGATGAGCGTGGTGGTGACGGGGCGCCGCCTGGAGGTCGAATTGCACCGGGTGGAGCGCGACTAGGCCGGTCCTGGCCACCGGGCCCGGCGGCCAGGACCATCAGAGGGAAGTCAGGCCTGGGTCAGGCGCTGGCCCGAGGCGGTGTCGAACAGGTGGATGTGTCCGGGCTCCGGGACGATGTTGATCTTCTCGCCCCGCTGCGGCGGCTTGCGCCCATCCACCCGCATCACCACCGGGTGGTCCTTGCCCTCAAGGTGCACGCTGCCGTAAATGTAGGCGTCCGCGCCGAGTTCCTCCACCACGTCCACGTGCAGTTCGACACCCTCGCCCGGGGCTGCCCGGCGCAAATCCTCGGGACGGATGCCGAAGGTGGTGCCGCCGGAGGCTCCCGGGGCGGGGTAGGTCGTATTGCCGAAGGCCACCTGGCCCCCGGTCTCGGTGAGCTCCAGCAGGTTCATGGACGGGGAGCCGATGAAACCGGCGACGAAGACGTTGTTGGGCCGGTCGTAGAGTTCACGCGGGGTTCCCACCTGCTGCAAGGTGCCTTCCTTCAAGACCGCCACGCGGTCTCCCATGGTCAGCGCCTCCACCTGGTCGTGGGTGACGTACACGGTGGTGACCCCGAGCCGGCGGGTCAGCGAGGAGATCTGGGTGCGGGTCTGCACGCGTAGCTTCGCGTCCAGGTTCGACAGCGGCTCATCCATGAGGAACACCTGCGGTGAGCGCACAATCGCCCGTCCCATGGCCACGCGCTGGCGCTGGCCGCCGGACAACGCCTTCGGCTTGCGGTCCAGGTACTGTTCCAGATCCAGCAGTTGCGCTGCCTCGCGCACCCGCCGGGCCCGTTCTTCCTTGTCCACCCCGGCGATCTTCAGGGCGAAGCCCATGTTCTCCGCCACGCTCATGTGCGGGTACAGCGCATAGTTCTGGAAGACCATGGCAATATCCCGGTCCTTGGGTGGAACGTTCGTGACGTCCCGGTCCCCGATGCGGATGGTTCCGCCGTCCACCTCCTCCAGCCCGGCCAGCATGCGCAGGGTGGTGGACTTGCCGCAGCCCGAGGGGCCGACCAGGACGAGGAATTCCCCGTCGGCGATTTCCAGGTCGATGCCGTCCACCGAGGGGACCAGTGCACCGGGATAGATACGCGTGGCTTTCTCAAAAGTCACAGATGCCATGACGACATTCCTTTCACGGGCAGGTACGTGCCCGACGATCCGTAGTGAAAGTGATATGGGTAACAGCATTCTTGCACACTTCTGCCCCGGGTTCCGGCCTGGTGTTGTTCGCCCCTAGGCTTGGGCGACGGTGGAGCCGCGCACCACCAGCTGTCCGGGCAGCACCAGATGCGAGGCATCCAGCGGTTCACCCTCGATAAGCCGGCGCAGCTGTCGGGCGGCCCCGCTGCCCAGCCCTTCGGCGTCCAGATTGATACTGGTCAATGGGGGATTGGTGGTGGAGGAGTAGGGAAGGTCATCGAAGCCGGCCACGGCCAGCTCGTCGGGAAGCTGCAGCGCGGCCACCCGGGCCTCCTGCAGCACCCCGTAGGCGTGGGTGTCGGTGGCGCAGCCGATCGCGGTGATCCCCTGCGCCTGCCACCGCGGCCACGCCGCGGCGAAACCGGCGGCCGCCTCTCCCACGTCGATGGTGGTGGCGATCACCGCCCCCTCGGGCAGCTGCATTCCGTGTTCGTGCACGGCATGGGTGAAGGCCTGCTGGCGCTGGCGCAGGGTGGCGGTCCCGGTGTTCGCGTCCAGGTACGCGACCTTGCGGTGCCCGAGTCCGGCGAAGTGTTCGACCATGTCCCGGGCCCCCTGGGCGACATCCAGGTTGACGGCCGGCACCTGCGGCGGGGCGTCGGGGGCGTCGATGGCCACCACCGGGATGGGCGAACCCAGTTCGCTCAGGAACTGCCGGTTTGGCGCATCGATGAGCAGACCCGCCGGACGCAGGCCCAGCAGCCGGCGCACCTCCGGGACGCTGGGGGACTGGCCGGGATCGGTGACCGAAAGCAGCAGCTGGTAGTCCGAACCCAGGACCTTGCGCACCCCGGCGATCAGCCGGGCGAAGAAGGGGTTGGAGATGTCCGGGGCGACCATGATGACGGTGGAGCTCACACCCCGGGCCAGGGAGCTGCCGATCCCGTCCACCACGTACCCCAGATCGCTGATGGCCTGGCGCACCTTTTGCACGTTGAGCTCGGAAACCCGTCCGCTGGCCTTGCCGTTGGCGACCAGGGAGACGGTGGCGGTGGAGACCCCGGCCGCGCGGGCCACCATGGCCGCGGTGACGCGGCGTGGCGGCCGTTCGCCGGTGCTGGGGTCCTTGGGATTCATGTCACTATCCTATCCGCTGCGCCCCCTGGGGCAGGTGGACGCGGGAACCCCAAACCCGAAGCCAAGTTAAGCGTTTGACGTAAAGCGCTTAACGAAGCAGAATCTTCCCAGAACCAAGCTCTGTACCGGCCCAAGCGGCCGGTTCCCCAATGATGTGGAGGACCTGATGGCCGTGACGAACCCCGATGCGCCGCGCAAGATCATCCTGGACTGCGACCCCGGCCATGACGACGCGGTGGCACTGCTGCTGGCCCATGGCAACCCGCGGATCGACCTGCTGGCCGTCACCACCGTGGTGGGCAACCAGACCCTGGAAAAGGTCACCGCCAACGCGCTGGCCGTGGGAACCATCGCCGGAATCACCGGTGTTCCCTTCGCCGCCGGTTGTGCCCGGCCGCTGGTGCGCACCATTGAAAACGCCCCCGACATCCATGGGGATTCGGGGATGGATGGACCGCTGCAGCCGGAACCGGCCATTGAACTGGATCGGCGCCACGCCGTGGACCTGATCATCGAGACGATCATGAGCCACGAACCGGGGGAAATCACCCTGGTGCCCACCGGCGGGCTGACCAATATTGCGCTTGCCGCCCGCAAGGAACCACGCATCGTCGAGCGCGTGCGTGAAGTGGTGCTCATGGGCGGGGGCTGCCATGTCGGCAACTGGTCGGCCGTGGCCGAGTTCAACATCAAGATCGACCCCGAGGCCGCGCACATCGTCTTCAACGAATCCTGGCCGGTGGTGATGGTGGGCCTGGACCTGACGCACCAGGCGCTGGCGACCGACGAGGTCATCGAACGGATCGAAGCGGTGGGCACCGCCCCGGCCCGCTTCGTGCGCGAACTGATGGACTTCTTCAAGGCCGCCTACAAGGACGCCCAGGGCTTTGACGCCCCACCGGTGCACGACCCCTGCGCAGTTGCCTACGTCATCGACCCCACCGTGGTCTCCACCGTCAAGGTGCCGGTGGACATCGAACTGTCCGGCGCACTGACCCTGGGCATGACCGTCGCCGACTTCCGCGCCCCGGCCCCCGCCGACTGCAACACCTCGGTGGCAATGGAGCTGGACCACGAACGCTTCTGGGACCTGGTGATCCAGGCGCTGCACAACATCGGTGAAGTCCAGCTGCCCACCGCACAGAACGCCGGTGCCCGGTGAGCGCCCCAGCGATGCCGGGAACCGACCGGCGCAATGCCGCGGGGTTGATGATCGCCCTGCTCACCGCCTGCGTGGCCTTCCAGCTCAACGCCTCCATGCTGTCCCCGGCCCTGGTCACCATGGGCGAGGAACTGAACGCCGACCAGGCCTCCATCGGGCTGAGCCAGACCTGGTTCTTCACCACGGCGGCACTGTTCTCCCTCTTCCTGCCGCGCTTCAGCGATGTGGTGGGGCGCAAACGGGTGCTGGTGGGCATGATGCTGGCCACCGCCGTCGGTTCGATGATCGCCGCGCTGGCCCCCAACATCGGGTGGCTGTTCGTGGGGCGCATCATCCAGGGCGTCTCCGGGCCCACCGTGCCGCTGTGCCTGCTGATGCTGCGCAGCGCGGTGAGCGACCCGAAACGCTACGGCACCCTCATGGGATTGATCCTGGCCGTGAACGGCGGGGTGGCCGGGGTGGACTCCTTCCTCGGCGGCTACCTGGCTGAGAACTTCGGGTTCCGCTCGATCTTCTGGTTCATGGTCGTGCTCGCCCTGCTGGCCACCGTCGCGGTGGCGATGCTGTGCACCGAAAGCAAGCCGCAGGCGGGGACCGGCATGGACTGGCGTGGAGTCATCTACATTGTGATCGCCGTGGGTGCGCTGCTCACGGCCCTGAACGAGGCGGCCACGCTCATTGGCGCCTTCAGCACCGACACGCTGCTGATTTCACTGGCGCTGCTGGCGCTCGCCGGACTGTGCTTTGCCGCGTTCTGGCGCACCGAACAGCGGGTCGCCGAGCCGATGGTGCAGATCCGCCATCTGCGCCTGCGTTCCACCTGGGCCCCGTTGTTGACCACCCTGCTGACGATGACCGGTATTTTCGCCGTCATCAACGGGATCATCCCGGCCTTCGTCCAGGCCGCCGAGCCTGGCTTCGGCATCGGGGCCACCCAGACCGCGCTGCTGATCCTGACCCCGTACGCCCTGTTGGGCTGGGTGTTCGGCCCCATCAGCGGACGTCTGGCCCCGGTCCTTGGCTACACCACGGTGCTGCGCGCCGGAATGATCGGCTCCATCCTGTCCCTGGTGCTGATCCTGGTCCTGGGCCTGAACTCCCTGCCGTGGATGATCGCCGGCAGCGCGTTGTTGGGCATCTGCTATGCCGGTACGGTGAACATCATGCTCAACGGACTGGGCGTGGTCCTCTCACCCCCCGGGCAACCCCGGCTTCCTGCCGGGGATGAATGCCGGGGCGTTTAACCTCGGTGCCGGGGTCAGCTTCCTGCTGCTGCCGGCCGTGCAGGTGGCCGCGGCGCCGCTGGGCGTACACGGGTCCTACCTGGCCGTGCTGGTCACCGGCCTGGTCATTACCGTGCTGGCCCTGGCCACGTCGTTGTTGATTCCCAAGCCCGTCGATGCGGAGGTCGAGGCATGAACGCCACACCAGGACGAGAAATTATCGTAGTCGGATCGCTGAACGCCGATTTGGGGATCTACACCCAACGCCACCCTCAGCCCGGGGAAACCCTGCACGGGCACGGCTTCAACGTCGGGCCGGGCGGCAAGAGCGCCAACCAGGCCGTGGCCGCCGCAAAACTGGGGGGCCGGGTGGCCCTGATCGGAGCCGTGGGCAACGACGCGAACGGTGCGATGTTGCTGGATTCCTGCCGGGCCGCCGGAGTTGACGTCTCCAGCGTCTACCGCCGGGGACAGGTGGAGACCGGGGTCGCGGTGATCACGGTGGATGCCAGCGGGGAGAACACCATTGTCATTTCCGCCGGCGCGAACGGCACCCTGGACCGTGAGGATGTGGAGCAGGAGGAACAGCGCTTTGCCCAGGCCGGCGTGGTCTGCCTGTGTCTGGAGGTCGCCCCCGATACGGTGCTGGCCGCCGCGCAGGCCGGCCAGCGGCATGGCGCCACCGTGCTGCTGAACCTTTCCCCCTACGCGGAGGTGGACCCGGCGCTGGTCCAGGCCACCGACGTGCTGCTGGTCAACGTGCATGAGGCTTCCCAGTTCCTGGGCGGGCAGCCGCTGCCCGATGCCCAGGCGCCCCTCGCGGCCTGGTCTGCGGTGACCGACCTGCTTAGCACGCGGGGGATCAGGAATGCGGTCATCACCCTGGGCGGTGAAGGTTCGGTGGTGCTCCAGGCCGGGCTCGAGGCGGTGCGCATCGCTCCGACCAAGGTCAAGGCGATTGACACCACTGGTGCCGGGGATGCGTTTACCGGGGCGCTGGCCGCGCGGCTGGCCGCCGGGGATCCGCTGCACAGCGCGGCGGCCTACGCTTCGCGCAGCGCCGCGCTGGCCACCACCGCCAAGGGAACCCAGGCCGCCTACCCGGATGCGGGCCGCCTGGAAAGCAGCTTCGGCACCTCCCAGGTCTAAGGCCACTGCGGCGTCATGCTGCAACGCCTCGGAAGTTCGCTGACTAGACTGTATTCCCAGAATGGAATGTGATGTCGGAGCGCATCATGGCAGAGATTGTCACGTCGCCTTGGTAAACGCTCAATCGGGTGTACTGCTCCTGGGCTTATCCCTAGTGTCGTGAGCAAGGTGAGCCGGAGCCGCCGGCGCACCGCGCTTGTGGAAAGGGGAACATCATGACGCACGTAAGCTCGATGCTCGAGACCTACCCGAAGGACCTGGCCGGGGTGGACCGCGAAAAGTTGGCCGCCTGCATTGCCGCCTGTTTTGAATGCGCCCAGGTCTGCACGGCCTGCGCCGACGCCTGCCTGGCCGAGGACATGGTGGCAGAGCTTCGCACCTGTATCCGCACCGACCTGGATTGTGCCTACATCTGTGCCGCCACCGGCGCGGTGCTGACCCGGCAGACCGGGGCGAACCCGACCCTGCTGCGCTCCATCCTCGAAGCCTGCCAGGCCGCCTGCGAGGTGTGCGCCGAGGAATGCGAACGCCACGCCGAGATGCACGAGCACTGCCGCATCTGCGCCGAGGCCTGCCGCCGCTGCGCCCTGGCCTGCGCCGACCTGCTGGCATCCATGGCCTAGGCAAAGCGCCCCCGGCGTCGGCGCTGCCGCCGGCGCCCCGCTCAACGCCGTCGAGTCCCCGCCCCGTGGCGGTGCCCGGCGGCGTTGTCTCATTCCGGCGGCCGAATACGTGCGGAAACCGCTGGATTTTGTGATACCGATTAATGCCAAAGGCTCCGGCGATTACATAGACTGTTATCAAAGTTCAAGTCACCCCGACTAAGGATGTGTCATGGCTGTCAAAACTCCCCATCAGAACGTCACCTTCGACTCGGTCGACGGCGAGGCTCACGGATACCTGGCGGTGCCCGAATCCGGGCGCGGACCCGGGGTGATTGTGATTCAGGAATGGTGGGGCCTGACCGACCACATCCGCGACGTGGCGGACCGACTGGCCGCCGAGGGGTTCGTCGCCCTGGCCCCGGACCTCTTTGGCGGCTGGATCACCCATGACGGGGATGAAGCGGCCAAGATGATGAGCGAGCTGCCCGAGGCCGAAGGCGCCCGGCTGCTGGCCGGAGCCGTGGACTACCTGCTGGGACGCGAGGAGGTCACCTCCACCAAGGTCGGTGCGATCGGCTTCTGCATGGGTGGCGGCTTCGTGCTGAACCTGGCCGCCCAGCAGGGGGAGAAGATTTCCGCCGCCGTCCCGTTCTACGGGGTGGGCCAGGCGGTGCCGGATGACTACACGGGCGTCAAGGCCGCCATCCAGGGCCACTACGCCATCCATGACGGGTTCTACCCCGTCGAGGACGCCCGGGCCCAGGAAGAGCAGATCCGCCGCGAATCCGGGGCGGAGGTCACCTTCTACTACTACGACGCGGACCACGCCTTCCACAATGACCAGAACCCGGCGGGTAACTACAAGCCCGAATACGCCCGGCAGGCCTGGCAGCGCTCGGTCGAATTCCTCAAGAAGCACGCCGGCTAAGGACTTTCACGTGGCACGCATCACATAGAGTGGTGTGCACAAGCGCGTGCTACGCACAGAACTGGAACATCAACCCAAGGAGAAACGCATTATGTCTGAAACCATCATCGTGGGCGTTGACGGCTCGGAAACCGCACTGAAGGCCGCGCGCCGCGCCGCCGACCTGAGCGCCAAGCTCGGTGCCGAACTGGTCGTGGTGACCGCCCACGCCTCGGACAACACCGAGGTCGTCTCCATCGGCTCGGACACCTGGATCCTGGATGACGCCGAGCAGGCCCGCAAGCTGGCCGAGCGTGTGGCCCGCGACGTGCGCGACGCCCAGCCCGAGGCCAACGTCTCCGCCGCCGCCGGACACGGCAAGCCTGCCGAGGTGCTGATCTCCGAGGCCAACTCCCGCAACGCCTCGATGATCGTGGTCGGCAACGTCGGCATGCGCGGCCTGGGCCGCGTGCTGGGTTCGGTCGCCTCCTCGGTCGCCCACTCGGCACCGTGCGATGTGCTGGTTGTGAAGACCGACAAGTAGGACACTGCGCACCGCAGATGCGTGGCCACCGGGATCCGGCGGCCACGCATTAGTCTTTAAGCGTGCAACAGCTACGCATTACCTACGCCGCCGGGGTGGTTCCGGGCAAATGGATTGACCGTTTCGCCCAGCGCTACCCGCAGATCGAGCTCAGCGCCCGGCGCCACGACGCCGGGCCGATCCTGGAGGAACTGTCCGCCGGGCGCGCCGATGTGGTGTTCGTGCGCTACGCCCCCGGGCAGTCGCCGAAGGACGAGACCCGCCACGTGATCCCGCTCTACCAGGAGCTGGAGGTGGTGTGCGCCGCCCGTGAGCACGACGTGGAGTACTACGACGAGAGCATTCCGGCCGCCGAGGTGGAAAAGTTTGCGCTGCTGGACCTGGCGGACTACCCGCCCGAGCGCGGCGGGGTGGAGATGGCGCTGGAGGTGGTGGCCAGTGGCGCGTTCGTGGCCCGCATGCCGATGAGCCTGGCCCGGCTGCACGCCCGCAAGGACGTCATCCACCGCGTGATCGAGGACGGGCAACCCACCCAGATCGGCATTAGCTGGCCGGTGGACGCGGCGAACCTTGAGATCGTGGAGGAGTTCATCGGGGTGGTGCGCGGGCGCAGCGCCACCAGTTCCCGGCAGGCCTCGGTGCGCCAGAAGCAGCAGCACCAGGCCCGCACCGAACGCAAGGCCGGGCGCAAGCCCGCGGCGGGCGGCAACCCGTCCCCGGGACGCCACCCCAAACCCCGCAAGCGCCGCTAGCCCCGCCCCGGTGCGCCGGCCGCTAAAAGTCTAGTGGGGCAGGGGTTGGGCATGAGAAGGTGGGGTCATGGAGCAATTTGAGACACTGAGCCTACGCACCCAGGGCAGCGCCCTGATCGTCACCATCAACCGCCCCGCGTCGATGAACGCACTGGCCCTGGAGGTCGTGGAGGACCTGGAGAAGCTGGTCACGCACCTGGCGGGCACCGGGTTCGAGCACCGCGGCGTGGTGCTGACCGGGGCCGGGGAAAAGTCCTTCGTGGCCGGGGCGAACATCGTGCAGATGAAGGACATGGACGCCGACGCCGCCGACGCCTATGGCCGGCGCATGCACCGGGTCACCGAGGCGCTGGAGGCCCTGCAGGTTCCGGTCATCGCCGCGGTCAACGGCTTCGCCCTGGGCGGGGGCTGCGAACTGGCGCTGGCCTGCGACTTCATCTACGCCGCGGAGAACGCCAGCTTCGGCCAGCCGGAGGTCAACCTGGGCCTGGTGCCCGGGTTCGGCGGGTCGGTGCGCCTGCCGCGGCGGGTGGGCGTGGCCATGGCCCGCGAACTGATCTTCACCGGCCGGCGCATCAAGGCCGCCGAGGCGCTGCGCATTGGACTGGCCAACCGGGTGGTGCCGGCCGCGGAGCTGATCGACACGGCGGTGGCCACCATCGAGGAAATCGCCGCCGTCTCCCCGATGGCGGTGGCCAACGTGAAGGGGGCGATCAACCAGATCGCCGACACCGACGTGCACGCCGGACTGGACCTGGAGGCCGCCAGCTTCCGCAAGGCCTTCACCACCGAGGATTCGGTGGAGGGCCGGGCGGCGTTCGTGGAGAAGAGGAAAGCGCAATTCCCGGGCAAGTGATCCGCTACGGCACGCACCCGGACCAGTACCTGGAGGCGCACCTGCCCGCGGCGGCCACCGGGTCCGGGGCCGTGCTGATCATCCACGGCGGCTACTGGCGCACCGGCTACAACGCCGGCCTGGGCCGGCCCCTGGCCGCGGACCTGGCCCGGCGCGGGGTGGCGGCCTACAACCTGGAATACCGTCGCGGGCCGGGCAGCGCCCGGCAGATGGTGCAGGACGCGCGCACTGCGCTGGGGCTGATTCCCGCCGACGGGCCGCTGAGCGTCATCGGGCATTCGGCCGGCGCCCAGCTGGGTTGTGTGCTGGCCGCCGCCGAGCCGCGCATCACCCAGGTGATCAGCCAGGCCGGGCTACTGGACCTGCAATTGGCCCAACGGCTGCGGCTCAGTGACGACGCGGTGCCCCTGATGCTGGGCGACACCCCGTTGGCAGAGGTCAACCCGGTGGCGCTGTGGCCGATGAGGGCGCGTGTCATAATCTTTCATGGGAGCCAGGACGAGGATGTTCCGCTGCAGGTGGCCGAGCAGGCCGCCGCACAGGCCCGCGCCCGCGGCCAGGAGCACCGCACCGAAATTTTCGGCGGGGACCACTACACGTGGATTGACCCGGCCAGCGACCAGTGGCGGGCCTGCGTCGCAGAACTGGCACCCTGGCACTTTGGAGGAAGCACATGAACCCGACGGTGATCGGCGAGGCGCTGGTCGATGTCCTGGCCCCCGGGATTTCCCCGCCCCAGGAGTTCGTGGGCGGCAGCCCGCTGAACGTGGCCGTCTCCCTGGCCCGGCTGGGCTACCCCGGCACCCTGGTTTCCCGGTGGGGGCAGGACGAGAAGGGGCGCACCATCGAGCAGCACCTGGCCGAGAACCAGGTGAAGTTCCTGGGCGGCGCCGATGACAAGCCCACCGTGATCGCCCATGGCGTGCTGGACCCGGCCGGGGGAGCGACGTTCGCCTTCAACGCGTTCTGGCAGATGCCCACCCTGGTCACCGAACTGGATCCGGGCAGCCAGCTGGTGCACACCGGCTCGATCGCCACCCTGTTCAGCCCCGCGGAGCTGCTGCCGCTGATCACCCGCGCCCGGCAGCACGCGACCATCAGCTATGACCCGAACCTGCGCCCCTCGCTGGTCTCCAACCACGCCCAAACGGTGGCCGAGGTGGAGCAGTTCGTCGCCGCCGCGGACGTGGTGCGGGTTTCGGGCATCGACCTGCGCTGGCTCTACCCGATGCGCTCGGTCAAGCAGACCGCCCGCGCCTGGCTGGAGCTGGGACCTGCCATGGTGGTCTCCACCGCCGGGTCGGCCGGGTCCTTCGGGGTGGTGCGCGCCGGAACCGTGGAACAGCAGTCCAGGCTGGTGGAGGTCACCGACACCGTGGGCGCCGGGGACTCGTTCACCGCGGCGCTGCTGTGCTGGTTCGCCGACCACGGGCTGATCGGCGCCGGGCAGCGTGAGCGGCTGGCCGCGGTGAGTCTGCAGGAGCTGCAGGCCGCCCTGGACTTCGCCTCGAAGGCCGCTGCCGTCACCGTCACCCGGGCCGGGGCGAACCCGCCCTACCGCCGGGAGCTGGCGTGATCAAGATGATCGCCTCCGACCTGGATGGCACGATCGTCTCGGGAACCGGGCAGATCTCGGCCCGCACCCGGGACGCATTCCTGGCCGCCCGGGCCGCCGGGATCCACATCGTCTTCGTGACCGGACGGCCCTACCGCTGGCTGACCCCGATCGTGGACGCCTTTGGCGGGCTGGGAACGGTGATCTGCTCCAACGGGGCGGTGCTGTACGACCTGGAAAACGACCAGGTGCTGTGGGCGCAGACCATCGACATCGCCACCGCCCGCCAGGCCCAGCAGATCATCCTGCACCATGAACCCCAGGCCAGCTTCGCCGCCGAAACCACCAAGGGCCTGCACCTGGGCCACGGGTTCGCCCAGGCCGGGCGCACCCTGGGCTCCCTGGCGGAACTGGACCTGCACAGCCAGGAGCTGGACACGGAGGGGATCGTGAAGTTCCTGGCGCGCTCGCCGGGGCTGCCGGTCGAGGAGTTCTACCAGGCCGTGTACCCGGATTTGTCCCAGCTGCTGTGGCTGACCCATTCGGCCACCGACGTCTCGCTGCTGGAGATGGCGCACCTGGAGATCCACAAGGCGCACACGCTGGATGAGTACGCCCGCAAACTGGACATCAAGCCCGAGGAGATCATGGCGTTCGGGGACATGCCCAATGACATTGAAATGCTGCAGTTCGTGGGGCATGGGTATGCGATGGCCGATGGCCACCGCGAGACGCTGGCCGCCACACGGCTGACCGCCCCGCCGTTTTCCCAGGACGGGGTGGCCCAGGTGATCGAACGGCTGCTGAAGTGAAGTACGGTTTCAGCCACCGCGGGTACCGCCGCGGCGCCGAGGAGAACACGCTGGCCGCGTTTCAGCGCGCCTATGCGGCCGGGATCCGCCATTTCGAAACCGACGTGCGCGCCACCAGCGACCAGACCGTCTATGCCTTCCACGACGAAACCCTGGAGCGCATCACCGCCGGGACCGGCCGGTTCAACGACCTGAGCGCCGAGCAGGTCGGCGCGCTGCGGGCCGGCACCGAGTCGCTGGCCACCCTGGAAGAGCTCATCAACGCCTTCCCCGATGTCATGTTCAACATCGATGTGAAGGACGTGGCGGTCATTGCGCCGCTGGCCAAGGTCATTGAGCGCACCGCTAGCCATGACCGGGTGGCGCTGGCCTCCTTCGACACCGCCCGCACCCGGGCCACCGCCCACCTGCTCTCCCGCCCAGTGCGCACCAGCCCGGGCACCCGGGAAATGACCCGCATCTGGCTCTGGGCCCATCTGATCGGGCGGGTTCCGGCGAAATACCCCAAGGAGTTCTGGGCCGTCCAGGTTCCCCGGCGCCACGGCATGATCCCGGTGACCACCGGGCGCTTCATCCGCGCGGTGCGGCGTTCGGGCATGCAGGTGCATGTCTGGGTGGTCAATGACGAGCCGACCATGCGGCGGCTGCTGGATCAGGGGGTGGATGCACTGGTCAGCGATGAGGCGCAGCTGCTCAGCCGGGTGCTGCAGGACTACCCCAGGTAGCGCTGCCGTCAGCTGAATTATCCGGCAAACCGCAGCCTCGCGCGCATGCCTCAGCTTCGATCGCCAAGCTCATCCCCGGCAGCCCCGTGGCTGGGGACTCTGTGCCGGTGAACGCGCCCGGGACCGCTACCCGGAGATCTGCAGGGTCTGCAGGATCTGCGGGGCAAAGTGCTCGATCTCCGCCGGTTCGGCCTCCACCAGCAGCCGCAGCCAGGCCTCATGCTGGGCCAGCGGGGCGATCAGGCAGGCCGGGTCGATCAGCGCGTAGAGCTCGTCCGGGGTGCCGTAGGCGGAGAACTCCTCCAGGTAGGCGAACAGCGCCCGCATGATGCGCTCGTCCTGGATCTCGCAATCCCACCGCTGCTGCATCGCCGCCAGCGGCTGGGCCAGGGAGGAGAACGGGTGGGCCCAGTGCCCGGCCCCCAGGTTCAGGATCCGCCCGTGCAGCCCCACCTCCGGGGGAATGACCACCTGGTCCAGGCCGAAGGCGCCGTGTTCCACGCTCAGGGGAACCGGGGCCTGGGCCAGCACCTGGCAGGCTTCGGCCAGGGCCGGGGTGCCGGCATACAGTTCGTCGGCCTGTTCACCGGTGATTGCCAGCGGGTGCCCGTTTTCCAGGGACACGTGCAGCATCAGGGCCTGGTCGAACTGCTCGGGCAGGAACTGCGGATCCACCACCGGCATCCCGGCGTCAAAGAACGTCTGTTCCTGGCCCATCAGCCCCACCTGCAGCGAGGCCAGCGAACGCAGGGCAAATTCCCAGCTTTCCACGGTTTCCCCCAGGGCCTGCACCGTGTGCCCGAAGTCGGGGCTGAGCAGGTAGCCGGCGGTGCGGTCGATGGCCAGGGGCATGACCACCCGTTCGGGCAGCAGCTGCCCGGCCGCCACGGTGATCGCCGCCTCGGCCGTGAGGCCCGGGGCGGTGGCGGTGAAGATCAAATCGGCGGCGTCGGTGCGCACCAGGGCGCTGATCTGCTGCAGGGTGGCGGGCCAGAAGTCCACGTCCCCCTCACGTTGGATGCCATAGGCCTCGCACGCGGCATCGATCCAGGCGGCGGTGTCCTCACGCCATTCATTGCTGTTCCACACGTCTATCCAGTGAGCCACGTATTCCATCGTAGTATGTCGCCGCAAGCCCCCGATGTTGCTACCGTGGGGCTGACGGCCAGTTTGTCCTCCACCAAAGGATTTTGCCTGTGAACTCTTCGCGTCCGATGTACCGACACCGTGACTTCAAAGCCGTGCTCTTCGACCTGGACGGGGTGCTGACCCCCACCGCCCAAGTGCACCGTGAGGCCTGGCAGGAGCTGTTTGACCGGTTCCTCTCGGCCCGCCACCCCGAGGCGGCGCCCTACACCCTGGATGACTACTTCACGCTGGTTGACGGGCGCCCGCGCTACGACGGGGTGCAGGCGGTGCTGGATTCGCGCGGCATCAGCCTGCCGCACGGCACCGGGCGGGACCTGCCCGGGTTTGAGACCGTGTGCGCGCTGGGGAACCTGAAGAACGACGTGTTCATCGACATCCTGGAACGGGAGGGCATCGCCCCCTACCAGGGGTCCTTGGACTTCTTGAACCAGGTGCTGGATGCCGGGCTGGACGTGGCGGTGGTCTCCTCCTCGCGCAACGCCCGCACCGTGCTGAACGCCGCCGAGCTGGCGGACTTCTTCCCCACCGTCGTCTCGGGCACCGAGGCGACGCTGCGCCAGCTGCCGGGCAAGCCGGCGCCGGACACGTTCCTGGCCGCCGCCCGGGACCTGGGCTGGCGCCCGGAGGAGTGCGTGGTCATCGAGGACGCGGTCTCCGGGGTGCAGGCCGCGGTGGCCGGCGGCTTCCGGGTGATCGGGGTGGCCCGGGAAAACAACGCCGCCTCGCTGGCCGAGGCCGGCGCGGACTTTGTGGTCACCGACCTGTCCGAGGTGATGACCGACGAATCCGGGGATGCGCTGAGCTACGACCCGTGGTCCATCACCCTGGATGAGGCGCGCGACGACGAGGGCGCCCAGGACACCGTGTTCTCGCTGGGCAACGGTTTTTTGGGGGCCAAGGCCCCGATGCTGGGCGTGGGGGACCAGGTGGGGGGCAGCTTCATCAACGGGCTGCACGAGACCTGGCAGATCCGCTACGCGGAGAACGCCTACGGGCTGGCCTCCACCGGGCAGACGATGATCGCGGCCCCGGACTTCCGCACCATGCGCGTGTACATCAACGACGAGGCGCTGGAGGTGGGCCGCACCGAGATGGTGCGCGATGACCTGCGCCTGGACTTCCGGGACGGCACCCTGGTCTCCACCACGCTGTGGCGCACCGCCGAGGGCCACCGGGTGGTGGTCACCAGCCGCGCCATGGTCTCCTTCACCGACCGGCACCTGGCGGTGGTGGACGTGAACGTGCGCCTGCTCGACGCGCCGGGGCACGTGGTGGTGCAGTCCTCGGTGATCGGCATCCCGCCCACCACCCTGGTGCCCACCCCGGCGGACCTGGATGCCGGGGAACCCTCCCCGCTGGATCCGCGCAAGTCCGAATCCACCGGGCAGAACCCGCTGCAGCCGGCCGGGCACTATGAGCGTGACGGGCGGGCCGGGCTGTCCTACATTGTGCGCGGTTCGGGGATGAGCGTGGCCACGGTCGCTGAACACCGGGCCAGCCTCACCGGCGGCTCGCAATCCCGGATCCACACCACCACCGATGTCAGCGCGGAGCGTTCGGACCATGTGGCAAGCGCCTCGCTGCAGCCCGGGGAGGGGCTGCGGCTGAGCAAGTTCGTGGCCTACCACTCCTCGCGGCGGCACACCGCCCGGGAAATGCTGGCCCGCTCGCACCGTGCCCTGGGCCACCTGGTGCCGCGCGGCGCCGATGACCACTTCCGCGGCCAGCGCACCTACATGGGCGAGTTCTGGCAGCGCAGCGACGTGCGGGTGGACAGCGACGACAAGACGCTGCAGCGCAAGATCCGCTGGAACATCTTCCAGCTGGCCCAGGCCTCGGCCCGCGCCGACGGGCTGGGGATCTCGGCCAAGGGCACCAGCGGCAACGGCTACTCCGGGCACTACTTCTGGGACACCGAGATCTATGTGCTGCCGTTCTTGACCTACACGAACCCGCAGTGGGCGCGCAACGCGCTGCGGGCGCGGGTCTCGATGCTGCCGGCCGCGACCCGCCGCGCGCAGATCATGAACGAGGACGGGATCCTGTTCCCCTGGCGCACCATCAACGGTGAGGAGGCCAGCGCCTACTACCCGGCCGGTACCGCCCAGTACCACATCAACGCGGACATCGCCTACGCGCTGAACCGCTACATGAACGCGACCGGGGACGTGGAGTTCCTGCGTTCGGGCGGCGCGGAGATCCTGGTGGGCACCGCCCGGATGTGGTCCTCGCTCGGGTTCTGGCGCACCACCGGAAGCCGGCAGAGCTTCCACATCCACGGGGTGACCGGACCGGATGAGTACACCGCGATCGTGAACGACAACGTCTACACGAACGTGATGGCGCGCTTTAACCTGCGCTGCGCCGCGGACATGCTCGACACCCTGGCCAACCGCTTCCCGCGCTTCCACGCCGAACTCACCGAGCGCCTGCAGATCCGCGAGGGGGAGGCCGAGAACTGGCGCAAGGCCGCGCACTGCTTCCACATCCCGTTCTCCGAACGGGTGGGCATCCACCCGCAGGACGAGCACTTCTTGAACCGGGAGATCTGGGATGTGTCCAACACCGACCCGGCGAAGCTGCCGCTGCTGCTGCACTACCACCCGCTGGTGATCTACCGTTTCCAGGTGATCAAGCAGGCGGACACGGTGCTGGCCCTGTGGCTGCGCTCCAGCGACTTCACCGATGCGGAGAAGCTGGCGGACTTCAACTACTACGACCCGCTGACCACCGGGGACTCCTCGCTCTCCGCGGCCGTGCAGTCCATTGTGGCCGCGGAGGTCGGCTACCGGGACCTGGCCTACGAGTACTTCCAGGCGGCGCTGAACGTGGACCTGGAGAACTCGCACCGCAACACCGCCGACGGGGTGCACGTGGCCTCCACCGGCGGGGTGTGGGCGACGCTGATCTACGGATTCGCCGGCATGCGCGATGACGGGGACGTGCTCAGCTTCGACCCCCGGCTGCCGGCCAGCTGGTCCACGCTCTCCTTCCGGCTGGCGTGGCGCGGCTCGATGATCACGGTGCGGCTGAACAGCGATTCCATGCGGCTGAGCATGGAGGGCGGGGCCACCTTGTACTTCGCGGTGCGCGGGAAGAACTACTCGCTCTCGGCCTCCGAACCGGTGGAGATCGAACTGGACGCCCACGGCCAGGTCCGCGAGGGCAAGCCCAGCATGGAGCACGTGGTGGCGCTGCACAGCGAGGACTCCGCCGACGTCATGCAGCCCCCGCGCGGGTTCTGACCCGCGCGGGCTAGAGCGTCATCTCCTCCAGCTTGCGTCCCTTGGTCTCCTTGACCATGAACAGCACGAACAGGAAGGAGAGCAGCGCGAAGCTGGCGTAGATGCCGTAGGCCAGCTGCAGCCCGGCCTCGGCCAGGGACGGGAACGTGGTGGAGACCAGGAAGTTGGTCAGCCACTGCGCGGCCGCCGCCACGCCCAGGGCCAGGGTGCGGATGGAGTTGGGGAACATCTCCCCCAGCAGCACCCACACCGCCGGGCCCCAGCTGGCGCCGAAGCCGATCACGAACAGGTTCGCGCTGATCAAGGCGATGGTGCCCCAGGCCCCGGGCAGGCTCAGCGCCCCGTCGACGGTCACGGCCTGGGAGAACGCGAGCGTCATGGCCCCCAGGGACAGGGTCATGATCCCGGAGCCGAGCAGCAGCAGCAGCTTGCGCCCCAGCACGTCGATGAGCGAGATCGCGATGATGGTCGCCACGATGTTGGTCACCGAGGTGATCAGCGAGATGGTGAAGGAGTCCGATTCGGCGAAGCCCACCGACTTCCACAGGGTGGTGGAGTAGTAGAAGATCACGTTGATGCCCACCAGCTGCTGGAACATCGAAAGCAGGATGCCGATCCACACCACCGGGTGGAAGCCGAAGCGCCCGATCAGATCGGAGAAGGTCTGGTGGCGCTCCAGGTGCACGGTGGCGCGGATCTCCTCGATCTTCTGCTCGGTCATGGCGCCCGGCTCCATGCCCACATCCCGGGACAGGACCTGGGCGGCCTCCACGTAGCGTCCGCGTTCGACCAGGTAGCGCGGGGACTCGGGCAGCCGGGCGGCCAGCACCCCGTAGACCACCGCGGGCACCAGCAGCGACAGGTACATCCAGCGCCAGGCCTCCAGGCCGAACCAGCCCACCGCGTCGGCCGAACCCATCACGTACACCAGCAGCGCACTGACCAGGAAGGCGATGAAGATGCCCACCACGATGCTCATCTGCTGCAGCGAGCCCAGCCGGCCGCGGTGCGCGGCCGGGGAGATCTCGGCGATGTAGGCCGGGGCGATCACCGAGGCGAAGCCCACGCCCAGCCCGCCCACGATCCGCCAGATGATCAGATCCACCGGACCGAAGCAGAACCCGGCGCCCAGGGCGGAGGCGCCCAGCAGGACGGCGGCGATGATCATGGTGCGCACCCGGCCCACCCGCTCGGCCACCACCCCGGCCACCCAGGCGCCGATCGCGGCGCCGATCAGGGCGCAGGAGACGGTGAAGCCGATGGTGACCGCGTTCAGCCCGAACTGTTCCTGCACCGCATCCACGGTGCCGTTGACGATGGAGCTGTCATAGCCAAAGAGCAGCCCGCCCAGGGCCGCGCCCAGCGCGATCCCGATCAGGCGGGCCGATATCTTGCCATCCGTTGTGTGTGAGCTCATGAGCCGATCGTAGCGCGTGGACGGTGCCAACCCTAGGCTTTCGCGTGCGCTGGTTTCCGGCTACCGCTGTTCGCCTGCGGCCGGGGCCGGGGCGTGGGCCGGATCGCTGCCGCGCCAGCGCGCCACCAGGGACATCAGGTGGTAGACCACCAGGGTGGCGATGGTCCCCAGCGCGATCCCGCCCAGCTGGAACTGGCCGAAGCTGATCTCGGAGGTGACCGCGATGGCGATGATCAGGCCCACCCCGGCGGTCATCAGGTTGATCGGGTTGCCGAAGTCCACCCGGTGTTCGATCCACAGCCGGGCCCCGATGATGCCGATCATGCCGTAGAGCACGATCCCGGCCCCGCCGATGACCCCGGCCGGGATGGTGCCGATCAGCGCCCCGAACTTGGGCAGGAACGCCAGCGCCATGGCGGCGATCGCCGCCACCCAGTAGGCGGCGGTGGAGTAGACGCGGGAGGCGGCCATCACCCCGATGTTCTCCGCATAGGTGGTGGTCGCCGAGCCGCCGCCCAGCCCGGCCAGCACCGAGGCAGCACCGTCGGCCATCAGCGCCCGGCCGTTGAAGCGGGACAGGTCCCGCCCGGTCATCAGCCCCACGGTGCGCACGTGGCCGATGTTCTCGGCGATCAGCACGAACACGGCCGGCAGGAACATCAGCGCGGTGTCCAGGTGGAAGCTGGGGGTGTTGAATTCGGGCAGCCCGAACCAGGGGGCGTCGGCCACCGGGGCGAAGTCCACCTGCCCCTGGGCCAGGGCCACCAGGTAGCCGAGCACCAGGCCCACCAGGATCGAGAGCCTGCCCAGCAGCCCCTTGAACACGACGGTGGACAGCACCACGGCCAGCACCGTGGCGAAGGTGGTCAGCGGAACCTGCTTCATCGGCTCCAGGGTCGCCCCGGCCAGATTCAGGCCGATCAGTGCCACGATGGTGCCCATCACCACCGGCGGCATCAGCGCGTGGATCCAGCCGGTGCCGGTCTTCTGCACCACCAGCCCGACCACGAACAGCAGCGCGCCGGTCATCACGATCCCGCCCAGGGCCGCGGACATGTCATGGCTGGACATGGTGGCCATCACCGGGGCGATCAGCGCGAAGGAGGAACCCAGGTAGCTGGGCACCTTGTTCGCGGTGATCAGCAGGAACAGGATGGTGGCCACCCCGGTGAACAGCAAGGTGGTGGTGACCGGGAAGCCGGTCAGCGTGGGCACCAGGATGGAGGAGCCGAACATCGCCAGGATGTGCTGGGTGCCGATGGAAATGGTCTGCGGCCAGTGCAGCCGCTCATCCGGGGCGACCACCTCACCGGGGGTGATGGACTTCCCGTCGCCGTGGATCGACCATTTCATGCGTGTTCCTCCTGATTATGGGCCGGGAAGTATCTTACGCTTCGGCCCCCGATTGCGCGAAAAACGCCAGCTCGTGGCGGCTGGAGGTCTCAAAGGCCCGCCACATTGCCTGCCGGGTGCGTTCATCGGCCCGCCGGTAGGCGGCACGCACCATGCCGATCGCCGCCGCGGTGGCCGCATCGAACTCGGCGGAGGAGTAGGTGGCCAGCCACTGCCGGTAGGGGTGTTGCCCGTGCCCGGCCGCCGCCAGCCGGGACCCGACGTCCTGGTAGATCCAGTAGCAGGGCAGGATCGCGGCGATCAGCACCGGGTAGTGGTGCCCGGCCGCCGCCAGGTGGTTCACGTAGTTCGCGGTGGTCTCGCTTCCGTGCGCCGCGGTGTCCAGCGCGAATTCGCGGTGCAGCGCCATTTCCTCCTCGAACGTCGCCGAGGCGGCGGCGGCCCAGAAGCGCTGGGCGGCCGCGTCCGGGGCGATGATGCTGGCCTGGGCCAGCACCTGGGCGTAGCCGCGCAGGTACAGGGCGTCCTGGTTGATGTAGTAGTCGAAGTTCGCCCGCGGCAGGGTGCCCGCCCGCAGCTGGCGGATGAAGTCCAGCTCATCGATCCCCTCCCGGATCCCGGCGATGTCCTGCCACCACTGCTGCATCGGGTCCTGCGCCGGCGCCAGCCCCTGCCCGGACCACAGCCCGGCCAGGTGGTGCACCGGCCCGTGCCCGGCCCCCACTGACAGCTGCCCGGAGGCGGCGATCGCCTCGGCCAGGTACTCCTTGGCCGCGCCCAGCGCCGCCGCCCAGTTACCGCCGCGCGCGTACAGGCTGGCCAGGGCGCTGGAGAGCGTGCACCCGGTGCCGTGCGTGTTTTCGGTGTCTATCCGCGCGGCCGGGAAGTCGGCCAGCACCCCGGTGGCGTCCACCAGCGCGTCCGGGCACTGCTCCCCGCCCAGGTGCCCGCCCTTGGCCACCACCAGCACGTCGTGGGCGGCGGCCAGGCGCTGCGCCTGGGCCAGCACGCCATCCCAGGTGGTGGCGCGCGCTTCACCCAGCAGCACCGCCAGTTCGTCCATGTTCGGGGTCAGCACCGTGGCCCGGGCCAGCAGCCGGGACATCGCCTGGTGGGCCGCGTCATCCAGCAGCCGGTCCCCGCTGGTGGCGATCATCACCGGGTCGAGCACCACCGGCAGCCCGGCCGGCTGTTCGCCCAGCCACTGCTGCACCGCGTCGATGATCCCGGCGTTGGCCAGCATCCCGATCTTCACCGCGTCGATGCGCACATCGGCGGCGATGCTGCGCAGCTGGGCGGTGACGAACTGCGGCTCAACGGCCTGCACCGCGTCCACGCCCCGGGTGTTCTGCGCGGTCAGGGACGTGATGGCGGCCATCCCGTAGCCCCCGGTCGCGGCGATCGCCTTCAAGTCCGCCTGGATTCCGGCGCCCCCGGAGGGGTCGGAACCGGCGATGGACAGGATGTTGTGGATCATTTCGCCTCCTGCCAGGCGCGCAGCAGCCCGCCGGCGGCCGCACCGGGGTCGGTGCTGGAGCAGATGGCGCGCACCACCGCCATGCCCTCGGCCCCGGCCGCGCGCAGCGCCGGGGCGTCCTCGGCCTGCAGCGCACCGATGGCCACGCAGGGCAGCTGGGCGATCTTCCGGGCCCGGGCGAATCCCTCGATCCCGATCGGGGTGGGGTGGTCCTTCTTGGTGGGGGTGGCCCGGATGGCCCCGACGCCCAGGTAGTCGATCATCGAGGCGTTCGCGTTCGCCGCCGCCAGCTGCTCATCGGTGGAGGCGCTCAACCCCAAGGTGGCGTCCCCGATCAGTTCGCGCACCCGCTGCACCGGCAGGTCCTGCTGCCCGATGTGCACCCCGGTGACCGCGGCCCCGGCGGCCCGTGCCGCCAGGTACACGTCCACCCGGTCGTTGACCAGCAGTTCGGCCCGGCCCGCGGTGAGCTGACCGGCGGCCAGGGCCAGTTCATAGAATTCGCGCGCGCTTTCCTCCTTGGCGCGCAGCTGGATCCACTGCACGCCGGCCTGCACGGCGGCCTGGATGACCTCAAGGGTGCGGTGCGGGGTGCAGCTGGCGGTGTTGGCGACCAAATATACGCCGAGATTTCGCATGATTGTCCTTAAACCGCCCCCCTGCGGGGCCGGCGGGTTGAGTCGTGGGGGGAATGAAGAATGAGGGATCTAGAGTTCCTCGATGCGCACCGCACCCAGTTCCTGCGGATCGGTCAGGGCCAGGGCGTCGAGGAACTGCGCGGCAAAGCTGCCCGGCCCCAGGGACAGGGCGGCGGCGCGTTCGGCGGCCCGCCCGTAATAGGCGTGGGCGGCCACGGTGGAGGTGAACACGTCCTGCCCGGCGGCGATCGCCGCCGCGGCGAACGCACCCAGGGCGCACCCGCCGCCGGTGACGCGGGTCAGTTCGATCCCGTCGGTGTGCACCATGACCGTGCGCTGGGCACTGACCACGGCGTCGGCCGGCCCGGAAATCGCGACCACCGCGCCGTGGCGTTCGGCCAGTTCCCGCCCGGCGGCGATGGCCGCGGCCACGGGGTCGGCCGAATCCACCCCGCGCCCGGTGGACCGGTGCCCGGCCAGGGCCATGATCTCCGAGGCGTTGCCGCGGATCAATGCGGGGCGCAGCGAAACGATGCGCTGGGCGTAGCGCGTGCGCACCGGCAGGGCACCAACGGCCACCGGGTCCAGCACCCAGGGCGTGTTGGCCTGGTTCGCGGCCTCGATCGCCTCATCCATGGCGGCCAGCTGTTCGGTGCTGGGGGTGCCCAGGTTCACCAGCACCGCGCAGGCGGTCTTCGCGAACGGCCCGGCCTCCCCGGGCAGGTTCGTCATGGCCGGGGCGGCGCCGGCGGCCAGCAGCGCGTTGGCGGTGAAGTTGGCGACCACGGTGTTGGTCAGGCAGAACACCAGGGGGCTGGTGTGGCGCAGTGAATGGATCACGGCAGGCAGGGTCATGTGCGACATCCCTCCGCTAGTTTGAACTAGTTCAGGTTCGACGGGTGTCATCTCAGTCGGCGGCGCCGACACCCCGTGTCACTCGTGACCGAGCGTACGCAATCGCCCACCCGTTGACAAACCTGTGACGCGCCGCACCGCGCCGCCCCCGGTCAGGGCCGGCCCGCGCCGCCCCCGGTCAGGGCCGCACCGCGCCGCCCCCGGTCAGGGCCGGCCCGGCGCGCCCGGCGGTGCTGCAGGGCCGGCAGCAGCCGGGCGCCCATGTGCCGCTGCCGGGTGCTTTTCGGGGCCGGGGTGCGGGATGAGCAGCCGCGCCGGGAAGCACAGCACCGCCAGGCTGAGCCCGACCCATCCGTAGTCAAACCCGTAGCCGCAGAACAGCAGGGCGCCCAGGGCGGCGGTCACGGTGCGCAGCGAACGCAATTCGATCACCTGCCGGTACCAGCGCTCCCAGTGCCCATCCACCGCCCAGGCCACCTGCATCCGCCGGCTGGCCAGGCGCACGGCGGCGTGGGCCAGCAACAGCACCGCCACCAGCAGCAGGATGAACGCCGCCGGGGCGGTGACCAGCCCCCACAGGTAGTCCAGTGGCGGGCGCAGCAGGAAGTAGACGCTGGCGGCCATCAGCAGCCCGGCCACCGGGTAGATCCAGCGCGGAAGCGGTCCCCAGTGCCGGGGCCCGGTCCGACCGGCCTTGCCGTGCACGTACCCCATGCTGCTGCCGGTGATCACCAGGTAGAGCAGGGCGGCGCCGGTGATCAGCACCATCAGGTGCATCCCCGGCCGTGCATCGGGCAGGGCCTGCGGCTGCGGTGAGTGCGTGGGCCACAGGACGAGCAGCAGGATCAGTGAGGCGCCCAGCGCCACGTACTGGGTGGCGAACAGGTGATCGCGCAGGGCGCGCACCGGATGCCGCGGCACGGCGGTGACGCCCTCGAAGTTCTGCGGCGGGCGCCAGAACAGCATCACCAGGGCGACGCCGAGCACGGCGTAGTTCCCTACCGAATCCCAGCCGTCGCCCAGCGCGCGCAGCCGCTCAAGGTCCCCGTCCGCGGCCTGCTGGTGGAACCACCGGGCCTTGTAGTGCAGGGCGGCCGCGCCGTTGGCGGCCAGGACCACGGCCACGGTGCGGTACAGCCGGTTCAGCCACACCCGGCGCAGCACCCGGTTGTCGTGCCGCGAGATCCCCGGCAGCGGCCTGCGGCGCAGGATCACCAGGCTGGCCAGGAGGGTGGCGGCCACCAGCAGCCCCAGGCAGAGGGCCAGGTACGGCAGCACCTCTCCGGCCGGGCGCAACCCGTCGGCGGCCGGGATGAAGTAGCTCATTTCCTCCCCGCTGAGCTCGCGCTGCGCGGTGGGAGCCCGGTAGGGCACATCGCTCGCCGCCCACAGCGCGGTGAGCGAGCCGGCCAGGACCAGGACGAGGGCCGCCACCAGCTTGCCCGGCACCAGCCCGGTGCGCGGCTGCGGGTCGGCGCTGCGCTGCACGCGCGGCCCGGTGAACTGGGCCAGCACGTAGACGAACCCGACCCACAGCGCCGGGGTGGCGGCCCGCCCCACCGCGCCCGGCCAGCCGCCGGGCACCGCCTGCCCCTCCGCGCTGATCAGGTAGAAGGCATCGAACCAGTCGGTGGAGACGGCGGCGAGGAATCCGATGAGCGCGCACCACCGGGCGTACCGGCGCGCCTGGGACAGCAGGTTCCCGCTCCCGCTCGGGCTGAGGGCCCGCAGGATCAGCGCCACCAGGGCGGCGGCGACGGCGAACGAGCCCAGCGGGGCGCTCAGGTCGGTCATCGGCCCTCCTTTATCCAGCCCAATGTATCAACCCGGTGGCGCAAACGGGGGCCGGGGGATGACGTACGCTCGAGCCATGGGAATCTTCACCTCACAGCAGCCGCCGGAACCGGTCGGGGAAACCGCGCCGCCGGTCGACGAGCACCCGGGCAAGATCGCGGAGATGATCGCGCACCTGCGCCGCTCCGCCGACGCGCGCATCACCCATCCGCGCCGTTTCCGCGCCCAGCAGCTGCGGGCCCTGGAGAAGATGCTGGCCGAACGCGAGGAGGACTTCATCGCCGCGCTCGCCGAGGACCTGGGCAAGAGCGCGACCGAGGCGAAGTTCTCCGAGATCGACTTCCTGCGCACGGAAATCGACGTTGCCCAGCGCCACCTGGCCGAGTGGATGGACTCCACCTCGGTGAAGGTGCCGCTGTCGCTGCAGCCGGCGATGGCCAAGATCGAGCCGCGGCCGCTGGGGGTCGTGCTGATCATCGGCGCCTGGAACTATCCGCTGCAGCTGCTGCTGGCCCCGCTGATCGCCGCGATCGCGGCCGGCAACGCGGCGGTGCTCAAGCCCTCCGAACTGGCCCCGGCCACCTCCGGCACGATCGCCCGGCTGCTGCCGCACTACCTGGACCCGCGGGTGTACGCGGTGTGCGAGGGCGGGGTGGACACCGCCACCGAGCTGCTGGCCGCGCGCTGGGACCACATCTTCTACACCGGCGGGGCGCGGGTGGCGCGGATCGTGGCGCGCGCGGCCGCCGAGCACCTGACCCCCACCACGCTGGAGCTGGGCGGCAAATGCCCGACCGTGGTGGACAACCACCTGCCGGCCACCGCCAAGCGGATCGCGTTCGCCAAGTTCATGAACAGCGGGCAGACCTGCGTGGCCCCGGACTACATCCTGTCCATCGGGGACGCGGACGCGCTGGTTGACCGCCTGGCCAAGGCGATTAGCAGCTTCTACGGCCGGGACCCGATCAGCCACCAGGACTACGGGCGGATCGTCTCGCGC